>Ga0209406_1000030_pt1 | contig 162579 bp, 138 predicted proteins | sample COGITO_mtgs_1204_FD_184808 | JGI IMG/M metagenome (GOLD analysis project Ga0209406, IMG submission 184808) | Pelagic marine microbial communities from North Sea - COGITO_mtgs_120426 (SPAdes) (version 2) | ecosystem: Environmental > Aquatic > Marine > Epipelagic ... | reverse complement strand
AAGGTATCCAAGGAGATACAGGTGATACGGGTGCTCAAGGACCGCAAGGTGATCAAGGTATCCAAGGTATCCAAGGATTAACAGGTGATACGGGTGCGCAAGGACCGCAAGGTGATCAAGGTATCCAAGGTATCCAAGGATTAACAGGTGATACGGGTGCGCAAGGACCGCAAGGTGATACAGGTGCGCAAGGACCGCAAGGTAATACAGGCGCTCAAGGACCACAAGGTGATCAAGGAGATCAAGGTATCCAAGGATTAACAGGTGATACGGGTGCTCAAGGACCGCAAGGTGATACAGGCGCTCAAGGTATTCAAGGCGACACAGGACCGCAAGGTGATACAGGTGCCCAAGGTATCCAAGGATTAACAGGTGATACGGGCGCTCAAGGACCGCAAGGTGATCAAGGTATTCAAGGTATCCAAGGATTAACAGGTGATACAGGTGCTCAAGGACCGCAAGGTGATCAAGGTATCCAAGGTATCCAAGGTATTCAAGGATTAACAGGTGATACGGGTGCTCAAGGACCGCAAGGTGATACAGGCGCTCAAGGACCACAAGGTGATCAAGGAGATCAAGGTATTCAAGGATTAACAGGTGACACAGGTGTGCAAGGACCGCAAGGTGATACAGGCGCTCAAGGTATTCAAGGATTAACAGGTGACACAGGTGTGCAAGGACCGCAAGGTGATACAGGCGCTCAAGGTATTCAAGGTGACACAGGACCGCAAGGTATCCAAGGGGTTGCAGGTATTCAAGGATTAACAGGTGATACTGGTGATACGGGCGCTGATGGAACGAATGGTACTGATGGTACAAACGGAACGAATGGCGCAGACGGAGCTGTCGGTCCACAAGGACCAATAGGACTAACAGGTCCAGCAGGTCCAGGAAGTACAGATGACCAAAACATATCAGGTTCATCGCTAGATGCAACTACAGGATTACTTACAATTGGAATTGAAGGCGGTACTGCTGAAGTTTTAGATGTCTCTGCTTTGCAAAATACAGTCTTTACGCAGACAGGAACATTTTATGTGGATAATACAATTTATAATAAAAACACTGCTGCTGCAGTGTTTAGTTTAGTTTGTCCAGCAGGCACACAGGTTGTTGGTGGTGGGTATTATATTACTCCTGATCAGTTCGATAAATCAAAACATCAAGTGTTTCTAGGAAGTTATCCTAATAGTGCATTAAACGCATGGACAGTTCAAGCAAGTGTAGAATCAAATGGTGGTGGTAATGAATCAGATAGAAGTTATACTATAACCGTATACGCTACATGTATTAATGTACCTTAGTAATACTTGAGATAGTTTAAATAAACATAATAATTAGTAGAGTCATTTAGATTTCTGCTTTTACCAAAGAAAAGAAGAAAAAGAATTTTGAAAAGATGGTTAATTGACCTATGATATAATTAATCAATTTTAATATCTCTTGAAACCGATTACTCTGAATACAACAAGTATTGAACACGCATTAATTTGTAATTATTCAATTTACCTTGCCAAGTTTCACGGATGTCGTCTTCACTTATTCCATTAATAATCTGTTGTTTCAAGACATCATTTCCAGCTAAAAGATTGAAAAATTTAGCTTGTTTAACAAATAGTTTTTCTTTAAAGAGTTTGTTCGCATTGATTAAAAAACTCAGGTCTAGCTTTAACATACGTGCGTATTTGTCAGTATTCAAATCATATCCATTGCAAATAATTCCGTTGTGTTTAGGATTTTTAGATCCAAATCCCGGCTTTGGTATAAATTCAAATGTTGTTTTCGGAAAATTGGGATGTCCGTATCTTTCAAATGGACCATCTGTTCCTCTACCCACCGTAACATCAGTTGCTTCTAATAAACACAAACTTGGATACAACTGAATAGATACATCAGACCGTAAATTTGGAGAAGGTGGAACAGGCAATGAATAGGGTGTTTGATGTGTATAGTTTTTGCATCTAACAACTGTCAGGTTACAAGTCTTCTTCGTTTTTAGCCAAGCTTCTCCGTTCGTCATCATTGCATATTCTCCAATGGTCATGCCGTGTACAATTGGTACTGGGTGCATCCCGACAAAAGAGGTGAATTCCAACTCTAAAACTGGCCCGTCTACGTAATGACCGTTTGGATTTGGTCTGTCTAAGACAATTAAGGGAATATTATTCTCGGCACAGGCCTCCATCACATAATGAAGTGTAGAAATATAGGTGTAAAAGCGCACACCAACATCTTGAATATCAAAAACCATCACCTCAACTCCTTCAAGTTGTTCGTTACTCGGCTTTTTATTACTCCCATACAATGATATTAATGGCAAACCTGTCAATTCATCAACTTTACTTTTTACATGTTCACCAGCATCAGCTTTTCCTCGAAAACCATGTTCAGGAGAAAATACTTTCACTACATCTACATTTAATGACAAAAGAGTGTCAACTAAATGTGTCTTTCCTAACATTGAAGATTGATTGCCTACTATTCCCACATGTTTGCCAAGAAGCATATTTTTGTATTGCCCAATTCTTTCTGCTCCAACTACAATCTCTTCAACATCCTCGTTTTTAGTCTCGTCCATTATTTCTTCTTGTGGCGTTCCATTTGCACATGAAGCCATCAAAAAAATGAAAATACTTTTTAGGCAGAAAACCTTTGTGTATTTTAGACGAAAAAAGAATTTGGCATTTGAATATTTCATATCAAAAAAGACGCTTAAAAGTGTTGTGCAAGGTAAGAAAGTTTCTAAACCTATTGTTCGTATTTCAATCATTAGTATAGCTCTAGCTGTAATCGTTAATGTAATTACTATTGCCGTTGTAACAGGTTTTCAACAAGAAGTGAGCCAAGAAATTAGTGGTTTTGGTGCACATGTTTTCATCATGGGGGCTGGCGACAATACGGTTTACGAATCTGAAGCTATTCGAATTGAGCAACCATTCATTTCTTCATTGAAAAAGGATCCTGAAATACGTTCTATCTATCCCGTTGGATATAAACCTGTATTATTTCAATCTGACAATAAAGAAGTGAATTATAGTTTAGCGAATGGGAAAGACACAACAGAGTTTCATCAAAACGTCTTTGGCGCAATAATTAAAGGTGTTAATGAAGATTTTGATTGGGATTTTTTCAAAGAACATCTAATTGAAGGAATCATTCCTGATTATCAGAATAAAGAAAAATCAAATCATATTATTATTTCTCAAACTTTAGCAACTAGTCTCCAATTTAGTTTAAACGATACGGTAAAGGCTTTCTTTGTAAAAAATCAACCGGTTCGAAGGAATTTTGTTATTGCTGGAATTTACTCAACAGGACTTGAGGAATTTGATGAAAAAATTGTCTTAGGTAAGTTAAGTCATGTGCAAGAATTAAATGATTGGGGTGTTAAGGCATCAATCAATGTAGCTGACACAACATACGACGATCAATTAATTATTCGGGCTGATGTAACAGGAGGTAACGGAAATTACAAATACGATTGGGGGAAGGGCTTTCAAGAGTTTTCAGGTTTCTTAATCTGTCCTTATAAAGACACAACTGTAAGATTGATTACCGCTGATTTTGACTTGTCAGGACTAAACGGTGAAGAAGAAGCGAATATTCCAGATACTGCTTACTTAAAAATAGAAGTGAAAGGAAGTGAATTCGGTCGATGTGAATTTAAGCTCACTGATATTGATGAAATAGAAAGAACGTATCTAAATGATGATGGTTCTAAATTCTCAGTCACAACAAGTTCAGGATCTACATTGGCTAACTATAATGGGAATGAATTTCTTATCTCCCCAAGTTCCAAAACAATTACTTTCGAGAAAATGGATGGCAAAGGAAGCTCTCAAAACTATGTTGGTGGATTTGAAATTATGCTTAAAAATGTTGAGAATTTAGATGCTGTCTATAAACGAATCAAGAAAAAAATAGACTTTATTCCAAACAAATTTGATGAACTTCTCATGACGACGAGCATTAAAGATAATGAACGTGAGATTTTTATTTGGTTAGACTTTTTGGACATCAATGTCGTAATTATTTTAACCCTTATGATTTTGATAGGCATCATCAACATGGGTTCTGCATTACTTGTATTAATTTTAATTCGCTCTAATTTTATTGGCATGATGAAAACCATGGGCGCAACAAATTGGAGTATTCGTAAGATCTTCCTTTATCAAGCCACTTTTTTAATCAGTAGAGGTATGCTTTACGGTAATATTGTTGGCCTTGGGATTTGCTTTATACAAAGCTATTTTGGAATATTCACTTTGAATCCAGAAGTATATTATTTGTCCGAGGTGCCGATTGAATTAACCTTCATGCATTGGCTGATACTCAATATAGCAACACTTTTTGTCTGTGTATTGGCATTGATTATCCCAAGCATAGTTATTACACGAATTAGTCCTGTAAAGGCAATTAAGTTTGATTAGTTTTTTTAAGAACAGGTAGTTAAAACAAAAAAATCCCCACTGTTCTAACAGCGAGGACCATTTATTTAATCAATTATTTTCTAACTCAGCAATGCTGTCTTCACCAATGTTGCGATGACCTTACCATCAGCTTTACCCGCTAATTTACCAGATAAAATACCCATAACTTTCCCCATATCCTGAGGTCCACTTGCGCCTATTGAAGCAATTGCATTATCTACTTCTACTTTAATGTCGTCTTCTGACATCAATTCAGGCATATAAGCGCTAATTACCTCCGCTTGTGATTTTTCATCTGCAGCAAGATCTTCTCTTCCTTCCTTGATGTATAAATCATAAGTCTCTATCCTTTGTTTGTGAAGCTTCATTACAATTTTCATTGCTGCCGCTTCAGTAACTTCGCCATTTCCGGAAGTTGATTCTAATAATAATTTTGCTTTGATGTCGCGTAATGCTGCTAATTTATCTTTTTCACGCGCTAACATCGCTTTTTTGATGTCCGTGCTAACTTGTTCAAGTAATCCCATTAGTCTACGTTGTCGTGTAAAAATGTATTATTACCATTCAAAGAAGAACCATTTTCATCATTAGATACGCTAAAACGACCTATATTGGATTCATTACTTGGTTTCGATTCGTCCAATTCTATATTTCTACGTTTATATGCTGGTTCTTTTTCAAATTCTTGGATCCCATCTGTTTTTTTCAAACGCTGTGTATATTCTTGAATTCTCGCTAAACGATCAGCTGTTTTCTGTTGCATCTCCTCTGGAGACAATGATGATCGAATTGGAGCCGATTTTGCATCAATAGTCGCTTCTTGCTCTTCATCTAAAACAAGACGTGTAATTATCTCTTCATTATCGTCTTCTTTTTCATTGGTTTCAGAAGATTCTTGCGAAGAAGCAACATTATCCCAGCTAAATTCTTTCCCAGCTTCTTCTTCCGTTTCTTCTAAAGCTGCAGTTTCCTCCGTTGTTTTTAAGAAAGGGGCGTCTTGTGGCTCTTGAACTTCTTTTGCATCTGCCCAAATAGCTTGTTGTGTTGGTGACTCTAAAGGGCTTCGTATTTCATTTTTCACTTCTTCTTTAAGGGTCGTAACTTGTTTCTCTGGAGCTTTTTCAAAGCCTGTAATAGGAGAAGAATCAAAACCTGTTGCAATTAAAGTTACATTAATTTTATCACCCAAAGAATCATCTTTCCCGTGCCCGAAAATAACATCAGCAGTTGATCCTGCCGCATCTTGAATAAAGTCGGTGATTTCTGTAATTTCATCCATTAATACTTCGATGTCACCATAAGTAATATTTAACAAGACATATTCTGCTCCTCTTATATCGTTATCATTCAATAATGGTGATTCTAATGCTTTTTGAACAGCTTTCAATGCTCTATTATCTCCTTCGGCTTCTGCGCTACCCATAATTGCAACACCACTGTCTTTCATTACAGTACTCACATCATTAAAATCGACATTTATTGCACCTGTGACAGCAATTACCTCTGCAATTCCTTTAGCTGCAGTTGCAAGTACTTCGTCTGCCTGTGCAAATGCTTCACCGATAGAAAGGTTGCCAGAAATTTCTCTTAATCTTTCGTTATTGATTACAAGTAAAGTATCAACATTTTCGCGCATTGATTCCAGACCCGCTTCAGCTTGCATTCTTCTTTTTCTTCCTTCAAAATTGAAAGGCACCGTTACAATTCCAACCGTTAGAATGCCTAAATCTTTCGCGACCTTTGCTATTACTGGAGCTGCACCTGTACCAGTACCCCCACCCATACCAGCAGTAACGAAAACCATTTTCGTGTCTTTCTCAAGATATTCTGTAATCTCTTCAATGTTTTCAACAGCAGCATTTTTTCCAATTTCTGGAATCGAACCTGCTCCACGCCCCTCTGTCAAAGATGGCCCCAGTTGAATTTTAAAAGGTATTGGAGAAATTTCAAGCGCTTGTAAATCCGTATTACAAACAGCAAAATCGACTCCTCTAATGCCTTGACTAAACATGTGGTTTACTGCGTTACCGCCACCGCCGCCAACACCAATTACTTTGATGATAGACGCAACATCTTTTTGAATTTGAAACTCCATAGTTCTTTTTTTTATTCCTTTAATTTTTCGTCTTCTGCTTCAGAAAACCAATCTATCCCCTTTTTAATAATATTATCGAAGAATGAACCTCTTGTTTTCTCCGAATGCGTTTTCACATCTCCAGTGCTAGCTGCTTCAGGTTCTTCAACAACTGTAGTACGTTCAAGCTCTTCAAAACCTTTCAAAACAAGTCCAATTCCTGTTGCATACATTGGACTCTTTATCGCTTCTGCATTTGCATTGGACAAATGCTCTGTTGGATAACCTAAACGGGCGTCCATTCCTGTAACATATTCAAACAATTGAGTAATATGATCCAATTGAGAACCTCCTCCTGTTACAACAATACCTCCGATTAATTTCTTTTCATACCCAGAATTCTTAATCTCAAAGTGCACCAATTCAATAATTTCTTCCATTCTTGCTTGAATTATGCTTGCAAGGTTTCTCAAAGTTATTTCTCGTGCCGGTCGTCCCTTTAATCCCGGTATTGCGATAACAACACTGTCTTGACTTTCTGTTGCAATGGCTGAACCAAACTGTTGTTTAACCATTTCTGCTTTTCGCTTCATGATTGAACAACCTTCCTTGATGTCTTCTGTAATTGCGTTTCCGCCAAATGGTATTACCGCAGTATGTCTGATAATTCCTTCATGGAAAATGGCAACATCTGTTGTTCCACCTCCAATATCAACTAATACTACTCCAGCCTCCTTTTCTTCTTCTGTTAAAACAGAATCTGCTGATGCTATTGGTTCTAAAATTATATTCTTTACTGAAAGTCCAGCTCGTTCAACGCATTTATTGATATTCATTGATGCGCCAATATTTCCTGTAATAATATGGAAATTCGCTTCTAAACGAACACCTGACATTCCTATTGGATCTTTTATTCCTTGTTCGCTATCAATAATGTATTCTTGTGGCAAGACCGTAATGATTTTTTCACCAGGAGGCATTGCTAACTTGTACATATCTTCGACCAATCTATCAACATCAGTCTGAGCAATTTCATTCTCTAAATTATCACGTGTTAAAATTCCACGGTGTTGGATACTTTTGATATGCTGTCCAGCGATACCTACATTTACCGTGTCAATTTTGAGCGTTCCTCCCTCCATTCTCTCTTCCGCTTCTTTGACTGCTCCTTTAATTGATTGAACTGTTTTATCGATATTAGAAACCATTCCTCGCATTACACCAAGCGATTCAGTTTTTCCCATAGAAAGAATTTCAATCTTTCCATGCTCGTCCATTTTACCAACGAAGCACGCAATTTTTGTTGTTCCAATATCTAATCCTACAATTATCTTACTCATTATCCTATTTTTTCTTACATACGATTTGCCCTTCAAACTTTAGGTTGATTTCAGAATACTTATCCCAACCTTCAAAAGGCATTGCCTCATTATAAAATATTTTCAACTTTTCAAACTTGCTCTTCACTTCACGGTTAGAATAAGCCGAGCCAACTATTATTTTCTGATCTCCTACTAATGGCACTAAAATGAAATCGCCATTCTTTTTTAAGTGAATTTGTCCTATTAAAGAATGTAATAATGGATCATTACAAACATAATGTGAAATACGATAGATATCATCTAGCCTGCGAATACTTATCAAGGAATCATTGTTAATAATATCCGGCACGGAAACAGATGATTCAAGATCATTAATATCTCCTGTAACGATCAATACTCGTGCGACATGAGAAGCTTCTGAAGAAACGGTTACACCGTCTTCGTCTAAATAGAAATTATCCCCTCTAGTGTTGTAGATACGAGCAATAGGTTTTCTTAATTCGAGGGTGATTTTCCATTCTCCAGTCACATATTGATAAACATCTACCGTCTTAACCTGTGAAATCTTCAATAATGCATCTTCAATGCTTTCAATCTCAAGTTCACTCCTTTTCTGTAAATCAAAAAGAACCCCTTTTGCTTTCAAAAAGTAAAGCAATTCATCCTCTGTGATAAACGTATTATTTGCATCTGCTTTAATCTCTATTTCTGGAGGTATTACTCTTTTCTCAGCTATCGTGTTATTAATGAATACATGTAGTGCTATCAATCCACAACCGAATAAACTCCAAAGCGTTATTTTCATCCACTTTTTCATGTTGTGAGTGTGTTTTTAATCGAGTCAATAATTTTATCAATATCTCCAGCTCCTATCGTTAAATAAACATCGCTTCCCCTGCTTGAACAGTGCTCTATTGCACCTTCTGGACTCAATAGCAACTTGTTTGCAGATTGAATCGCTAGAAGTAAAGCGTCACTAGTAATACCTTCAATAGGCTCTTCTCGTGCTGGGTAAATCGGCAACAAAATCACTTCATCCAATCTGCTTAATTGCTCCGAGAAATCTGAGAAAAAATCTCTCGTCCTGGAATACAAATGTGGCTGGAAAATTCCCGTTATTCTCTTATTTGGATACAATAATCGTATGGAAGAAATAAGCGCTTCAATCTCAGTTGGGTGATGCGCATAATCATCAATATAAACAATACTGGCTTCATTAACCTGATATTCAAAACGACGTTTCACACCTTGAAACGATGCAAGTGCCTGACGAATTTCAGGTTCTGAAATACCCAGGTAAATACTCATTGCTATGCACGCAATTGCGTTTTCTACATTATGTATCCCTGCGATTCCTAATTCTATATTCTTCCATGTCGAATCCTTGGTTTTCATATCGAAATAAAATCGACCGTTCTCAAACTTGAGATTTGATCCGATGTAATCAGCATTCTTATCAATTGCATATGTAACTGCATTCTCGGTTTGAACATTCGCATTTATATGGCGAATTAGAATTCCATTTGAATCAATTAAATCAACGTAATTTTGAAAACCAGCTAACAAATCATCAGGCTCACCATAAATATCTAAGTGATCTGCATCCGTTGATGTTAAAATAGAAGAAAACGGCATTAACTGAAGAAAAGAGCGGTCGAATTCGTCAGCTTCTATTATGGTATATTCACTTTCTTTTGAACTTATATAATTTGAATTGAAGTTGGTTGATATACCACCCAAAAATGCATTGCATTTAAGCTTTGATTGATCAAGGATGTATGCCAACATTGAACTCGTTGTTGTTTTACCGTGCGTTCCGGCGACACCAATCGCTTTTGAATTTCGCGTAATCATTCCAAGAACTTCTGCTCTTTTATAAAGTGTAAAATCATTCTCTCGAAAAAAAACAAGTTCTCCCAAATCATTTGGAATAGCAGGCGTGAAAACCACAAGACACTTTTCATTATCACGAAAACCCGCAGGAATTTCACCCTTTAAATCATCAAAATGGACATCAATCCCCTCTGTGACTAGCATCTTCGTTAGTGGTGTTTCTGTCTTATCATATCCTGCTACATTCCAACCTAAATCATTAAAAAAACGCGCAATTGCGGACATCCCTATTCCGCCGATTCCGACGAAATACGCACATTCAAATTGATTCATATTTGCGCTATTATTTTTCAATTATACAATTTTTTCAATTTCATTTACGATATCAACTGTCGCATTTGGCTTTCCTAATTTCTCAATATTATTTGCAAGCTCATCAAGTTGCTTTTCATTAGAAAGTAATTCAATCGCCTTTCGCATTAATTGTTCTTTCGCATCAACATCTCTCACCATTATAGCCGCATGCTTACTCACCAGAGCCATCGCATTTTTTGTCTGATGATCTTCCGCTACATTCGGAGAAGGCACAAGAATCGTTGGCTTCTTTACGAGGCAGAGTTCAGAGACAGAAATCGCCCCAGCTCTTGATATAACTATATCAGAGATAGCATACGCTAAATCCATTCTCTGAATGAATTTCACCAGTTTCACCCTGCCCAAATCAACATTCTCAAGTTCCTGTAATAAATTTTTATGGTACAGCTTTCCGCATTGCCACAATACATTTACATCGGCATTTTTCAACTTCACAAGATCGTTTACTATGCTATCATTTAATGTTCGAGCGCCCAAACTTCCTCCAATAATTAATATCGTTCTCTTTGAAGAATCAAAGCTGTAATAATCATATCCTTCCGCTTCTTTTCCATGTGTCTCAATCATCTCTTTACGAGTTGGATTGCCAGTAATTACGATTTTATTTGCTGGGAAAAATCGCTCTAAACCATTATAAGCTACACAGATTTTATTCACGCTTTTTGAAAGAATTTTGTTCGTCTTCCCGGGGAAAGAATTTTGCTCTTGAACCAGTGTTGGTATTTTCAATATTGTGGCAGCCTTCAATGTTGGACCACTCGCATAACCTCCAACACCAATAACAACTTGTGGATTAAACTCCTTGAGGATTCGTTTAGCAAGAAGCAGACTTTTAATGATCTTAAAAGGCAATAAAAGGTTTGATAGAGCTAGTTTCCGTTTAAATCCAACAATTTTTAAACCCCTAATTTCGTATCCTGCTTCTGGTACTTTTTCCATCTCCATTTTCCCTTCAGCACCAACAAATAAGATTTGAACCGACTCATTTCTTCTTTTCAGCTCATCAGCAATGGCGATTGCTGGAAAAATATGTCCACCCGAACCACCACCTGAAATAATTACCCTTTCTATTTTCATGATTTACTCTTCTTTATCCTCAGCCCCATGCTTTTTAGCGGCAATAGCCTGCACAATTCCTAATGCCAAGCATGTAATAATTAATGATGATCCTCCCATTGCTAGCAACGGCATGTTTTGACCGGTTACAGGAAATACTCCTGTGCACACAAGCATATTTACACTGGCTTGACTCAATAATAAAACTCCGATACCGATACAGACATAAGTCTCAAAAAGATTGTCTGTAGCTAAGCCAATTCTCATTATTCGAAAGAGCAAAATAAGGTAAAGTAGAATAAGAAATAGTGCCCAAAACGGCCCCATTTCTTCTACAAAGCTGGCGTAATAAAAATCAGCATACGCTTCTGGAAGGTATCCTTTTAATTCTCCTCGACCAATCCCCTGTCCTACAACTCCAAAATTGCTTGAAGTAATTCGGCCATTGTAAATAGCCAATTTGGCGTTCATTGCTTGGGCGTTAGCTATTACATTTTGATTATCATCAATTTGGTTTAAAATTCTATTCTCCCATGTTTCATACCTGGGTAATAAATTCATGTCGGGTATCGCTTTATGTATCAAAATGACAAAAAGAAGTAATCCTATCCCGCCACCAATCAAACTAAATATTTTCAACAATGGTACCCTTCCTATAAAGAGCAAAGTCAAACCAATTCCGAAAAGAATTGCCGCTGTGGAAAAATTATCTTTAAATATTAAGGCGCAAATGATAATGATTGGTAAAACTACGGGCCAAAAACCTTCTTTCCAGTTGTTCAGTAAATGCTTCTTTTTCTCCAATAATCGAGATACATAAATGATCATAGCTAATTTTGCAAAATCTGACGATTGAAAGGTTAATCCAACAAAAGGGATCTTCACCCAACGCCCAGCATCATTTACTTTTGTACCAAAGAAAAGTGTGAATATTAAGAGAGCAATCGCCAAGTAAAAAGCAAATTTTGACAATTGAAGAAAATACTTTGGCTTTTTTCTATGCACCCAATACATTGTCCCCAAACTAAGACCAACATAGATCGTATGCTTGAATAAATATTTGAAGGGAGAGCCTCCTTCTGTTTTAACTAAAATTCCGACAAAACTATATACACTGACCAACGAAAAAGCCAATAATATTAGGGTAATTACCCATATTACTTTGTCTCCTTTTAGATATTTTAGAATATTCTGCATCTATTTATACAGCTCAATAAATGAATAAAAGTTCTTCTTCTCAGCTTTCGAATTTGCGCCTTCTGTTGTAAAGAGAAAAGCACATTTCTCTTTTTTCAAGGCGTAAATCATTGGTAAAGCATGTTTTAATCCTTCAACACAAGCAATATTTTGTATATTCTCAAATACATTTTCTCCAACCATCATCTCTGCGAAATCATGAATAATAATAGTGTCAATTGAATCAGTCAATGATTTATAATTTTTGAGGCAATCCTCTACTTGTTTTTTACTCCCCACCCATAAAATGGTAAACGGAAACGACTCTAAAGCAGATGCCAAAGCATCTATTTGAGGATTAACCCAAGAAAAAGTGTCCATACCCATCACTTTACCATGTGCATTCATGGTGTTAATTTGAATTGCATCTTTCAGTCCAGCACCTCGGGACTGAAGAAGTTGCTCTTCAATGGTCTTTTTCTTTACCTCATCACTCATTATAATGATCTAACAGCTTTCTTAAACTCGTTTCCTCGTTCTTCGTAATTTTCAAATAAATCAAAACTCGCACATGCTGGAGACAACAAAACCGTCTCATCTTTCTTTGCTAAACGGTATCCATAAGCAACTGCCTCTAAAGCAGTTGATGCTTCAACAATCGTTTCTACTTTATTACTAAAAGCATCAATTATCTTTTTGTTGTTTTTTCCTAAGCAGATAATTGCTTTCACTTTATCAGTTACAAGCGCCGATAGCTCAGAATAATCGTTTCCTTTATCTACGCCACCAACAATCCAAATACAAGGTTTATCCATGCTTTCCAGCGCAAACCAAGTAGAGTTTATATTTGTTGCTTTTGAATCGTTAATAAATTCTATTCCGTGAACTTTTGCCACGAACTCTAGTCGATGCTCAACATTGACAAAATCTGTAAGGCTTTCTCTCACTGATTCTTTTCTAATTTCTAGAATTCTCGATGCAATACCCGCTGCTAGAGAATTTTGGGCGTTGTGCTTACCCTTAAGTGCTAATTCATGAATGGACATAGTTAATTTTTCGTTTATATTTATTATTAGTTGTTGTTTGCTATTTATGTAGCCCCCTTGAGGCATTTTTTCGGTAAGTGAAAATGGTACTTGCTTTGATTTAAGTGCATAACTCTTAATTTTCTCACGAATAATTGGGTCATCGTAATTATAAATTGCCCAATCATTATCTGTTAAATTTTGTAAAACTCTAAATTTCGATTCGATGTAATTCTCCATCTTATCATCGTATCGATCTAAATGGTCGGGTGTAATATTTAAAAGCATGGCGATATCTGCTTTAAAATCAACCATTCCATCCAATTGGAAGGAGCTCAATTCAAGCACATACCAATCGAATTTTTTATTCGCAACTTGTTTCGCAAAGCTGTCTCCAATATTCCCCGCTAAACCAACATTAAGGCCTGCTTTCTTAAGAATATGATATGTAAGCAAGCTGGTTGTTGTTTTTCCGTTGCTGCCAGTAATACAAATTGTTTTAGCTGTATTGTAATACCCCGCAAATTCTATTTCCGAAATAACTTTAATGCCTTTCTCTTTTATTGAGAGAATGTTCTTAGCATTGTCTGAGATTCCAGGAGACTTTACCACCAAATTTGCTTGGAGAATTCTATCCATCGAGTGTTTGTTTTCTTCCCAATCAATATTCATCTCGTCTAAAGTTTTCTTAAACGATTTCTTGATTTCTCCGAAATCGGAAACAAAAACGTTCCAACCTTCTTTAAACGCTAAAATTGCCGCTCCTACGCCACTTTCTCCAGCACCCAAAATTGCGATATGTTGATTTTTCAGCTTCAACTATCGGACTTTAAGTGTTACAATAGTGATTACTGCGAGAAGTACTGCAACAATCCAAAATCTAGAAACGATTTTAGCTTCATGCAATCCCTTTTTCTGATAATGATGATGCAAAGGCGCCATTTGGAATATCCTTCGACCTTCGCCATACCTTCGTTTTGTTATTTTAAACCAGCCGACTTGCAGTATCACTGATAAATTCTCGATTAGAAACACTCCACATAATATTGGAATAAGTAATTCTTTACGGATAGAAATAGCAAAAACAGCAATAATTCCGCCCAATGCTAAACTCCCTGTATCCCCCATAAATATTTGTGCTGGAAACGAATTGAACCATAAAAAACCAATACATGCACCAACGAAAGCAGCGATAAATATCACAAGTTCTTCAGCCATTGGTATGTACATTACATCTAAGTAGTCTGCGAAACGAATATTTGAACTAACATAGGCCAGTACCGCCAAAGCTATTCCAATAATTGCTGAAGTGCCAGTTGCAAGGCCATCAAGGCCATCTGTCATATTCGCTCCATTCGACACAGCAATTACGATAAATATTACCACAGGAATAAACAGAAGCCAGCCCCATCCTTTACTATTTTCACCTAACAACCAGTTGTAGTTGAATTCATTACTTTTTACAAATGGTATTGTTGTTGTCATGTCGTGGGTTTTAATCCACTTTGTATTCACATCAATCGCCATATCAGTATGCAGATGGGTTACAACCTCATCTCCAGCGGCAAGAACATAGTTAGCATCTACTTTTTTATGAACTTGGACATCATCACTAAAATAGAGCATGCTCCCTACGATAATTCCTACACCAATTTGACCAAGAACTTTAAATCTTCCTGCAAGCCCCTTTTTATTCTTCTTAAATACTTTGATATAATCATCAATAAAGCCAATAACACCCAGCCAAACAGTTGAGAGAAGCATTGTTATTATGTAAATATTATCAAGTTTCGCAAATAACAATGTCGGAATTAAGATGGCAGCTAAGATTATAAGTCCACCCATGGTTGGTGTCCCGGTTTTAGCTAATTGACCTTCTAAACCAAGATCACGAACTGTTTCTCCAATTTGTTGGCGCTGCAAAAGTCCTATTATTTTCTTTCCAAAAATGACCGAAATAATCAATGATGTTATCAAAGCCAGTGCTGCTCTAAACGATATATAGTCGAACAATCCTGCTCCAGGAATATTAAGCATCTCTAAGTAATTGAATAAACTTGTTAGCATTATTTATTGAGTTTTTTAAATAGTTCTGTTATCGTTTCTAAATCATCAAAATCATGTTTAACTCCTTTGATGTCTTGATATTTTTCATGTCCCTTTCCTGCGATTAGAATAATATCATTCTTCTCAGCCATTGTTACAGCTGTTTTAATCGCCTGCTCTCTGTCGACTATAGAAAGTGTTTTTTTAAAACTTACGCCGTCAACACCCTCCATCATATCGTCAATAATCGTATTTGGATCTTCTGAACGAGGATTGTCCGAGGTTAAAATCACTTTATCGGATAAATCACAAGCTATGGCTGCCATTTCAGGTCTTTTCGTCTTGTCGCGATCCCCGCCACAACCAACAATTGTAAATACTGTTTCATTTCTTGTTCGAATTTTCTCTATTGTATTCAAAACATTGTACAAAGCATCGGGTGTATGCGCATAATCAACAATCGCGGTAATTCCGGAGCTACTTTGCATAAATTGGAATCGGCCATCTACCGATTCTAACTGACTAACTATTGTTAGAGTCTCCGTTTCTTCCAATCCTAATTCTTGCGCAACAGCGTAAACTGCAAGTAAATTATAGGCATTAAAATCACCTATAAGTTTCGTCCATATTTCAGTATGATTAAAAGATAATACAAGACCCGAAAATTGATTCTCTAGAACCTTCACCTTATAATCCGCCATCGATCTCATTGCGTAAGTCAATTTTCTTGCTGCAGTATTCTGAAGCATAACCATCCCATTCTTGTCATCATTATTTGTTAATGCAAATGCTGAATTCGGCAATTGATCAAAAAAGGCTTTTTTCACATGGATATATTCCTTGAAAGTCTTATGATAATCTAAGTGATCATGGGTGATATTGGTGAATACTCCCCCAGAAAAATGCAATCCTTTTATTCTTGATTGATGTATTGCGTGAGAACTAACTTCCATGAAACAATGCGAACATCCTTCATCCACCATTTCTCGTAACAATGCATTGAGTTGTATTGGATCTGGTGTTGTATGTGTTGATTGAATTTCTCTATCACAAATCTTGTTCACTACAGTCGAAATCAAACCTGTTTGAAATTCAAGATTACTAAACAGCTGATACAAAAGAGTGGCGATAGTTGTTTTACCATTTGTTCCTGTAATCCCAATCAGCTTCAACGCTTTTGAGGGCTCGCCATAAAAGTTGTGCGCAACAATTGCAAGAGCTTCATTGGTATCTTCAACTCGAATGATCGTAACACCGTTTATTGTCTCAACAGTTTCAGACACAACAATCGTTTTACACCCTGCCTCAATTACTTGTGATATATAATCATGCCCATTACTTACTGTACCAACAATCGCAAAAAATACAGAGCTTTCTTTTGCGTCACGTGAGTCAAAAGTTAAGTGATCTGTCATCTGCGAATTAGTACCTTCTATAGAAAGCATTTTGACGCCATACAATATGTCTTGTAGCTTACGCATTATTTAAGTGTAATTTCAATTCGTTTTCCATTAATTATCTCTGTTCCTGGAGCGATCGATTGCTTCACGACTTTTCCAAAACCAGCCATTTTTACTTTTAAGCCTTGAGTCTCCAAAACATATATCGCATCCTTTGCCGACATCCCTCTTACATCAGCGATATGCCCTTCCTTTATTGAAATCTTTTCTGTTTTCACCTTTTGGCCTTTTCCGTCAGTTCTTATCCATTCTGCATTTATTTTAGATGCAAAAGGAATATTGAGCATTCTATAAATTGATAACAAATCATATCGACTACCATCCATCGAAATAGGCAACTTATCAACTTCTTTATTTTTCGTTCCATTCACTGCTTCATGGTACTTCAAACTAGAAGCAAACACTTTATTGGCAATTGAGGTAAAAACGGTTCCGGACACTGTCGCCCCATAAATATCTTTGGAGGGTGCTGAAACAACTACAATACAAGAATAAATTGGGTCTTGAGCAGGGAAGTAACCAGCAAAAGAAGCTTGATACTTCTTTTCTCCAGGAGCGCCGTAACGTCTGTCATCGTTAAGCACTACTGCCGTTCCTGTTTTTCCTGCGATATCAAAATAGGCGGACTTAAGTGCTTTTCCTGTTCCGCGTTCTACAACACCCTCTAAACATTTTTTTAAACTCACAATCGTTTTTTCAGAACAAATTCTGGCTTTCATTATTACTGGAGGGAAGGACTTAATTATTTGATTGTCCCGAATAATTTGCTGAACAAATTGAGGCTTCACCATGATGCCGTTGTTAGCAACAGCGTTGTAGAATGTCAAGGTTTGTAATGGTGTTTGCTGCACCTCATAACCAATCGCCATCCAAGGAAGGGAAATTCCGGACCAACTGCTCATTCCTGGCTCATGCAGAATTGGCATCGGTTCACCGGAAAGAGAAATACCAAGCGTATCAGCCAATCCAAAATCTTTTAATCGATTAATGAATTTTTGCGGCTCATTTTTATAGGCATCATTGATGATTTGGGTAAAAACATTCGACGATTTCTCAAAAGCCTGTTGAATTGTGATCATCCCATAACCGCCATAGCGAGAATCTTCTAGTTTAGAGTCATAGAATCGATAGACGCCTTTAGCGTTAACAATTTCATCCAAAGTCACTTTTTCATCCTCTAGAAGAGCCATTAATGAAGCTAACTTGAATGTAGATCCGGGAACCTCCTTTGTCCCTATCGCTTGATTGTATGCTTCATAATACTCGCCATTTGTTCCTCTGCTCAAATTCACAATTGCCTTAATATAGCCCGTTTTGACATCCATCACGATGACACAACCGTTCTTCGCATCTTGGTTTTTTAACTGTCGAAGTAATTCCGAATGCGCCACTTCTTGAATTTCCTTATCAATGGTAGTAATAACACTTGCGCCTTCGACAGCTTCTTTTGTTACAGGACCAATTTTCTTCCATCCAGTTGATATTTTTTGCTCAATCTCTTCACCTTCCACACCTTTCAAGTACTCATCAAAAGCACCTTCAATTCCAACTCTTATTGCTTTATCACCATTCACCTTGACATAACCTAAAGTCCGCTTCATCAATTCACCGTGAGGACGTTTTCTAATTACCGTTTCAACGTTATCAATGAGACCTCCTTTAAATCTTCCTTCCTTAAAAATTGGCATTTCATGAAGCGCTTTTCGCTCAACATTTGTCGCTTTCTTTTTAAGCAATAAATAGCGCTTATTATTTTCCCGCCCTCTTTTAATATAAATCTCATATTCTTTAGCGGTTTTATTCTGGAACAACGCCGACAATTCAATAGACAATTGATGAATCTCCTTATTGAACAATTTAGCCTTAATCACTGTAGGGTCCATATGAATGTCATAAAACGAAATGGAGGTCACCAATGGTGTGTAATTTGCATCAAGAATTTGACCTCTTCGGGGTACTCTTTTCACTATTCTAGTTGGCAATTTCTTATTCGTAATTGTGGAAGTAGTAAATTCCTTATCGCCATTATCGAGTTGAATTGTAATTGTTTTAATAAAAACAACCAACATCAAAATGACGAAGCCAAAATAAATGAGGTATGCCCTCCAATATGTATCTTTCTTTTCACTCACCATTTTCACCTTTTTTCTTCAAGCGAATCACTTTCGTTGGATTTACCGTTTCTTTTAACCCTGTAGCTTCTAGTTCTTTTACTAGCTCTGTTCTTTTCGTGTTTTCTTCTAATTGCGCCTTTGCTTCAAAATAATCAGATGTAGCCTCATCTAATTCCTTCTGAGTGGCCTTCACATCTTTCGTTAATTGCTTACCGTAATAACCTTTTCCTACAATTAACAAGAGCAATAGCATGATAAAAAAAATGAAATTCAAATTTCCTAACATAAATTCTTTCGTTAAAAAATCGCCATTTAAAATCTGAACAAAAGCGCTCGGGCCTTTACTCTTACTTCTCTTCGTCTTCTTTTTCGTAGACGCTGCTTTTGCTTCCAAATTCTCTTGAGAAACATCATCATCGCCCTGCATGGCTCTTTCTATAAATTCATTCTCCATCTCTCTCCGCTATTCTAAGTTTAGCGCTACGCGCCCTACTATTCTTTTCGATTTCAGCTTCATTTGGGATAATTGGTTTTCTAAGCACCTCGGTAAAAGGCTTCAATAGATTCCCGTAAAAATCCTTTGTAATCTCTCCTGATAATGACCCACGCTTCATGAAATTCTTCACAAGACGATCCTCCAAAGAATGATAGGACATAATAACTAAGCGGCCGCGCGGCTTAATTACCTTCTCACATTGTAATAGAAAAGTTTCTAAGGCTCTCATTTCTTGATTAACTTCAATACGAATTGCTTGAAATACTTGTGCGAAATATTTATGTTCACGATGTTTTGGAGCACATTCTTCGATAATAGATGAAAACTGTCCTGTTGTTATAATTTTCTTGCTTAATCGTGCAGCGATGATTACCAACGCCAACTTTCTTGGGTTCTTCACCTCTCCATAAGACCTGAAAACACGCACTAATTCTTCTTCACTGTATGAATTAACCAACTCCTGAGCCGAAAGATTGGCTTTTTGATTCATTCTCATATCGAGCTTTGCGTCTCCACGAAAAGAAAAACCTCGCTTGAGTTCATCAAACTGATGCGAAGAAACACCCAAATCGGCAAGGATCCCATCAACTTTTGACACCCCCAATAAGCGTAGATGATTCGTTAAATGTTCAAAATTCGCAGCGACAAAAGTGAAGTTTGGAGAGTCCCACGTATTTTTTTGAGCATCTTGATCCTGGTCAAAAGAAATTAATCGACCGTTCGCTGAAAGCTCATCATGGATTCTCTTAGAATGCCCGCCGCCGCCAAATGTTACATCAATATATACTCCATCAGGCGAAATTGACAACGCGCTAATGCACTCTTCTAATAATACTGGTATGTGATACGAATAGTTATTCTCCATTGTCCAAGTCTCCCATTACTTCATCTGCTAAATCAGCAAAATCCGCCATGGAGCCTTCGATCATTTCGAAGTACTTAGACTTGTCCCAGATTTCAATTCGGTCATTGTATGCAATAAGCATCACCTCTTGACTCAAACCAACACGTTCCATCAGAGCCATTGGCACCAATACACGACCCGCCTTGTCAAGGCAAATTGTTTTTGCGCCTTGATGAAACAGTCGATAGAACATTCTGTTTTTTGGTTTAAAAAGATTCATTCTTGATAATCGTTGACTCACTTTTTCCCATTCTGTTAACGGAAATAAAGTCAGGCAATCTTCGAACCCTTTATTCAACATGAAATCTCGTTGACACGCAGGCGGAAGCTGCTTCCGCAATGCGGAAGGAAACATAAAACGCCCTTTAGCGTCCAGTTTAACTTCAAATTCACCTACTAATCCTGCCATAACGATTTATTATATGGGTAAAAATAACTCTATTCTACCACTTTTTACCACCAGATTTCACATTGTTGATAATTATAAACGTAAAAATAATAAAAAAGTTGCACTCTATCATTCTTACACCAATAAAACTAGGAGATTAAGACAAAAATAAATAAGTGGTACTAAGTGGTATTAATTTGAACATGTTGAAAACTCTATCGTTATCAACATGTTTTATTTAAGGGCCCTATTTCGCATTAAATCCTTATTTTTGCAGAATGTCAAAAGAATTAAAAAGCTGGATTTTGCTTATTCTTCTCTCTCTTATCTGGGGAAGTTCATTCATTCTAATGAAACGAGGAATGTTCTCACTAGACGGTCAAACAATATTCTCTGACACTCAGGTTGCGTCTTTACGCATGATCATTGCTGGAACTGTACTCCTTCCTTTTACATTAAAAAGCTTACGCATTCTCAAAAATCCATCTACTTTTTTATTCTTGTTTTCTATTGGACTTCTTGGGAATCTACTTCCGGCCTTTCTCTTCACCTATGCAGAAACAAGTATTTCTTCGGGCCTAACGGGAATGTTAAATAGCCTAACTCCAATATTTGCCTTAAGTATTGGTTTCCTTATTTTTAAACAAAAGCTAACAAAAATTCAAGTTTCTGGGGTTGTTGTTGGTATTATAGGTGCTATTCTTCTTGTTTATTTTGGCAATGACTCAAAATTGAGCGGAGACACCCCCCATTTATTGGCTATTATTCTCGCTACGCTTTGCTACGGAATAAGTCTGAACATTATTAAGCATAAGCTTTGTCACTTGAAAAGTATAGAAATTGCATCACTAGCCTTTTTAACAGTACTTATTCCAAGTATTGTTATAGGTTTTTTTTCAGGTTCTTTCGTGGAAATTCAAACCAATGAGAATGCGGCTGAAGGTTTATTTTTCATTGCCGTACTAAGTATTATCGGTACCGCTATTGCATTAATTTTATTCAATCAATTAATTGCCTTAACATCTGTTCTTTTCTCGAGTAGCGTAACATACCTTATACCTGTTGTAGCAATGCTTATTGGCGTGGTGTTTGGAGAGAGTATTACACTAATTCAAGTAGCGTCAATGTTGGTTATACTTTCTGGTGTTTTTGTTGCTAATGTTCTTGGAAGAAAATAAAGGTTCCTTTTGAACTAAAATTTTCATCAACTATCATTGTATTCTTAACTAAAAGCAGTATCTTTGTCGTCCATTTTGGATTAATAAAACAATAAAAATTAGCTATATGTACGCAATAGTGGAGATAGCAGGGCAGCAATTTAAGGTGCAAAAAGACCAAAAGATCTTTGTTCACCGTTTGGATGCAGAAGTAGGAAAGAAAATTTCTTTCGAAAAAGTACTTCTTGTTGATAACGGAGGGAAAGTTCAATTAGGCGCCCCGGCTATAGAAGGTGCAAAAGTTTCTGCAAAAGTAGAAGAGCACGTAAAAGGAGATAAAGTAATCGTATTCAGAAAGAATAGAAGAAAAGGTTACAAGAAAAAGAATGGACATCGTCAGTGCTTCACCGCAATTACGATTACAGATATTAAAGCTTAACTAACTAATTCGATAAATTCGAAAATAAAATTTTAAGAAAATGGCACATAAAAAAGGCGTTGGTAGTTCTAAAAATGGTCGTGAATCAGAAAGTAAACGATTAGGTGTTAAGATTTTTGGAGGACAAGCAGCAATTGCTGGTAACATTATTGTTCGTCAAAGAGGAACACGTCATCATCCAGGTACAAATGTAGGTATTGGTAAGGACCATACTTTATTTGCATTAACTGATGGTGTAGTAGAATTTCGCAAAAAAAGAAACGATCGTTCTTTCGTATCAGTAGTCCCTTTTGAGACTGCAGAAGCGTAATTAGAACGTCAATTTATTGAAAAGGCGAGTTCCGTCCCGATAATTGTCGGGAAAGGAGTTCGCCTTTTTTTTATAAATAATAATTAAATTTGCCTAAAACAATACTGCATGTTAGAGATTCAGCGTTTAAGAAGTGAGAAAGAAAGTGTTATTGAAGGTTTAAAAAAGCGTCATTTCGATGCATCTGAGATAATCTCTGCTGTTCTTTCTAAAGATGAGCAGTGGCGTGCTGAAAAAACAAAACTGGAAGAGGTTGCTTCTAAAATGAATCAAATATCTAAGCAAATCGGTATTCTGTTTAAAGAGGGCAAGGTACAAGAAGCCAATGAAGCTAAAGCGCAAACATCTGTATTGAAATCAGAAGAAAACACGCTGAAAGAAAAAGTAGATGCATTGCAAAATGACATCACAGAATTAATGTATCAGTTGCCAAATGTTCCTAATGAAAAAGTGAAGCCTGGAAAAAGCGAAGTTGACAATGAAACTATTGAGCAAAGAGGCGAAGAACCAAACTTTAACTTCACACCATTACCTCATTGGGAATTAGCCAGTAAGTATAATTTGATCGATTTTGAATTAGGGGTTAAGATTACTGGAGCTGGCTTTCCTATGTATATTGGTAAAGGAGCAAAACTTCAGAGAGCACTTATCAGTTTTTTCCTGGATGAGGCAACCGATGCTGGTTATGTAGAGCACCAAGCACCATTATTAGTGAATGAAGCATCCGCTCTAGGAACAGGACAGCTACCAGATAAGGAAGGGCAAATGTATTACATGCCCGTTGATGATTTATACCTCATCCCAACAGCTGAAGTTCCATTAACGAACATATACCGCGACGTAATTTTACCGAATAGCGAATTCTCAATTAAGATTACAGGATATACGCCATGCTTTAGAAGAGAGGCTGGTTCATATGGAAAAGATGTTAGAGGATTAAATCGTTTGCATCAATTTGACAAGGTGGAAATTGTAAGGATTGAGCACCCAAATAATTCTGATCAAGCTTTAGTTGAAATGATTGACCACGTCAAAGGATTACTTGAAAAGCTTGGTTTACAATACAGAATTCTTAGATTATGTGGAGGTGATACTGGATTTGCCGCTGCCATGACTTACGATTTTGAAGTTTACTCTGCTGCACAGAATAAATGGCTAGAAGTAAGTTCTGTTTCTCGTTTCGATACGTTTCAATCAACACGTTTAAAGTTAAGATTCAAAAATGAGGATAAGAAATCACAGCTCTGTCATACTTTGAATGGTTCAGCTTTGGCGTTGCCTAGAATCGTTGCTGCACTATTAGAGAATCATCAAACCGAATCAGGTATTGAGATACCTAAAGCATTGCACAAATACTTGAATTACACAAAAATTGAAGATTAGAAATTTGGGTGAAGGAATGCTTAATTGGACTATTTATTAGCACTTAACACTTTTTCTTTCATTGTCTCCATGTAAGAAAGCATTTTATTTAATACTTCAGGATTTGAAGATCCAATAATTTTTGCAGCTAGAATTCCCGCATTTTTCGCTCCGTCTAAAGCAACAGTAGCAACTGGTATTCCACCTGGCATTTGTAATATTGATAAAATACTGTCCCAGCCATCGATTGAATTTCTTGATTTTATTGGAACTCCAATGACCGGTAAAGGAGTGAGTGAAGCAGTCATGCCTGGTAAATGAGCGGCACCTCCAGCACCTGCGATAATCACCTTCAATCCTCTTGTATGAGCACTTTTTGCATAATCAAACATTAGTTCTGGGGTTCGGTGAGCTGAAACAATCTTCACTTCGTGCTCAATTCCTAATTCCTTAAGAAGGTCTATCGCCTCTTGCATTATAGGCATATCCGATGTGCTTCCCATTATTATTCCAACTTCAATCATGCTTCTTTTTTTTGTAAAGGTAAGGTTATTTTAAAATTTGAAGCTTTGGGATAATATTATACCTTATCAAGGACTCTATATCCTTCAATATTATCAAGCCCCCAATTTTCGAGTTCATCTGCAGACCACAATTCTGGAAAGAAGATTCTTCGCTGGTAACGTGGATGCATGTATTTATGCCAATCACTTCCACCTGTTGCTTCAACGTTTACTTTCCCACTATCTAGATATTTCGCAGCGGCATCATAGTGATGCATAACCCAGTCAACATTTACCGTATGGTCATAATGGCGCATCGCATTGACGAGTTTTAAGTTCTCTTGATACTCTTTAGGAAGCTCCTTAAATTTTGTCCAAAGATTTACCGTATTGTATTCCTTCATCCATTCAATTAACTCTTTTTTGTATTTTTTTTCAAAGTTGATAATCAATTGATTCTTTCCGCCATTTTTGCGGTCAACTCCTGCGGCTTGCCAATACATATTGTCAAAAGCATGCTCATATGGTGTATCTCTGTTAATTGTTTTTCTAAATCTATAATCAATAAGGTTAATCAATTCAGTTGATGCGATTTCTATTTTACGATACTGCGAGGACTGAAAGCCACTTGCAGGGGTCAATGTGTCTCTAAATTTCATATACTGTTCAACCTCCATTCCTTCTCCCATAATATCGAAAGAAGTAGATAACATGTTGAAGTAACGACTTACCCGCATAAGATGCATTTCAAATTTATCAGGTGTGATGTCTTCCTCGAATGAAATTTGATCCATTTCCCAAAGAATCATTTTGAAAAGGAGTTCATTGATTTGATGATAGATCAAAAAGATCATTTCATCAGGTAAATTTGTTCGCTGTGTCTGAAGACCTAATAATGCATCAACTTGAATGAAATCCCAATATTTCATAGGCTCTGCGTGAAGAAGGCCTGAAAGATGTACGTCAGGATCTTGACCTAGTGATTTATATTTTTCATCAATTGCGGCTAAAATTTCTTCTCTTGTCATAAAGTCAAATTTTGTTACTTCAAAAATACTCATTTTTTTAATGGACGAGAATACGATTCAACAACTACAATCCTAGATTTTTTTCAATTCGGAATAAGAAGTCCTCTTATTGGCTCGACATTACCATTTGTTAAAGTTGCTCGATAACTGTTTTTCTCAAATACCTCAATTTTAGTGAGGTAATTTATATTGATAATAAAAGATCGATAAATTCAAACAAAATCTTTAGAGGAAAGTGCTTTCTCGAAATAGTTCATTGTCTTGTTTTTTTTATTCTTGATTGCCCATAATAAATAATTTTTAGTTGCTCTTAATTGTTACATCAAATAGAGGTGGAGAATAAAGGATGGCAAAGTATAAATAGGTGAATGGAATCTATTATTCGGTGAACTTTAGTAAATAGCGTTAAGACAAAAAAAAGGCCGTTCAATTGAACGGCCTTTTTTAATGTTTATAATTCAAATCTAAAGTGTTCCTCTTTTTGCTTGTTCTCTTTCTATTGATTCAAACAAGGCCTTAAAGTTTCCAGCTCCAAATCCTTTCGCTCCCATTCTTTGAATGATTTCAAAGAAAACTGTAGGTCTATCTTGTATTGGTTTTGTGAAGATCTGAAGTAAATAACCTTCTTCATCGGCATCAACAAGGATTGACAATTTCTGCAATTCTTTAATGTCCTCGTGCATCATCTCCATGTGAGATCCTAGTCTAGCTGGAATATCATCGTAGTAGGCTTGAGGTGGAGCAGGTAGGAATTCTACTCCCTTTTCCTTTAAATAAGAAATTGTGCTGATAATGTCATCTGTCGCCATGGCAATGTGCTGCACTCCTTCACCTTCGTAAAAATCTAAATATTCTTCAATTTGAGATTTCTTCGCTGCCTTAGCCGGTTCATTGATTGGAAATTTAATTCTACCATTCCCATTACTCATAACCTTACTCATCAGTGCAGAGTACTCCGTATGAATTTGCTTGTCATCAAATGATAAAAAGTTCACGAAGCCCATTACCTCTTCGTACCACTTTACCATAACATCCATTCTTCCCCAATCTACATTACCAACCATGTGATCAATATATTTCAATCCTGCAGGTGCTGGATTGTAATCCGTTTTCCATTCTTTGAAGCCTGGTAAAAAAGTTCCCTTGTAATTTTTTCGCTCAACAAACATATGAATAGTTTCTCCATAGGTATATATTCCAGCTTTAACAATTTCACCATGTTCATCTTTTTCTACCGTAGGCTCCAAGAAAATTTTTGCGCCTCTTTTAGTCGTTTCTTCAAATGATTTTCTTGCATCGTCAACCCAAAGAGCTATAATTTTGACTCCATCTCCATGTTTTGTAACATGTTGGTTAATTGGAGAATTGCTGTTAAGTGCCGATGTCAATACAATTCTAATTTTATCCTGCTTCAAAACATAGCTGACAGAGTCTTTAGAACCCGTCTCTAATCCTTTATATGCACAAGATTGAAATCCAAATGCTGTTTTGTAGTAATGCGCCGATTGTTTTGCATTCCCCACATAAAACTCAACATAATCTGTTCCTAACAAAGGTAAAAAATCTTGTGCTCCTTCGAATATTTTCTCTAATCCATAATTAACAGATGCTATCACTTTCTTACTCATTTCTCTTATTTATATGCTCATTGAAATAGATTTCAATGAGCGATTCATAACTTAATTAATCGGTAATCCAACTTTTATAATAATCGTCGACTTCTAGATTCAATGCTTCTTCAGTAATCATAACGGGACTGAATGGGTCAATCATCACAGCCAATTCTCCTGTCTCTTTCTTCCCTACACTTCTTTCATAAGCCCCTGGATGCGGTCCGTGTGGAATTCCTCCTGGATGCAAGGTTATTTGTCCTTTTTCAATATTATTTCTACTCATAAAGTTACCATCCACATAGTATAACAATTCTTCTGAATCAATATTAGAATGATGGTATGGGGAAGGTATTGAATCTGGGTGGTAATCATACAATCGAGGAACAAATGAACAAACAACAAACCCAGCTGCTTCCCATGTTTGATGAATCGGTGGTGGTTGATGAATTCTTCCTGTTATTGGTTCAAAATCATGAATTGAAAATGCATACGGATAATGAAAACCATCCCATCCAACAACATCGAAAGGATGATTAGCGTGCGTATATTCCCACATTACTCCTTGTTTTTTTGAAATGATTTTAAATTCCCCTTGTTCATCATATGCTTTTAAGTCCTTTGGCAAGCGGAAATCTCGTTCGCAAAAAGGCGAATGCTCTAACAATTGTCCAAAATTATTTCGATAACGTTTCGGTGTCACTATTGGGCTGAATGATTCAACATAAAGAATTCTATTTTCTTCTGAATCAAAATCCATTTGATATGTTGTCCCTCGCGGAATAATTAAATAATCACCATATTTAAAGTCAATATCGCCATACATCGTTCTTAATTTTCCAGAACCAATATGAATGAAAAGCATTTCATCTGCATCCGAATTTCTATAAAAATAATCTTTAGAAAACTCTTTCGGTGCAGCTAAACCAATGTGTAAATCATTATTTACAAATAATGTTTTTCTACTGTCTAAATAATCTTGCTCCGGCTTTAACGAAAAACCCTTAAAGCTTAGAGCTTTCATGTTTTTATCAATAGCGATTTTCGGCGACACATCTTTCAATCTTTTTACCTCCGTAACTACCGTTGGTGGATGAATATGATAAATTAAAGACGACATTCCAATAAAGCCGGCCGTTCCAAAAAGTTCTTCTTGGTAAAGACTGCCATCTGCTTTCTTAAACGTTGTATGTCTTTTTGCTGGAATTTTCCCTAAAGTATGATATCTCGGCATTGTAATTTATTTCTTTTATTTAAATTGCTATTAAACTCTTCATTTAAATTCGTCAACGACAGAAAGTAAATATAAAGAATATTGCAATATTAATGGAACTTCGCAGCTTAAAAAATGACAATGCTCAGCTTTTCTGAAAATTGAAGTTGGAATATTCTTAAATAATAGCTCTATTTGTAGTAGAATAATGAAACCATGGATAAAGTAATTGTAATTGGTGCCGGTGGACAAATTGGAACTGAACTCGTTCTCGCCTTAAGAAAATTAAAAGGCGACAATGCGGTAATCGCTGCAGATATAAAAGAAGACTGCCCAGAAAAAATAAGTAATGGTCTCTACGTAAAGATGGACGTGATCAATCGAGAGGCAGTTCGAAACTATATTATAGAAGAAAGCATCAAGGAGGTCTATCTTCTTGCTGCATTATTGAGTGCCACGGCAGAAAAGAATCCTGCATTCGCATGGCAATTAAATATGGAAGGCTTGTTTACAATTCTTGATTTAGCAAAAGAAGGGCATTTAACAAAAGTATTTTGGCCGAGTTCAATTGCCGTTTTTGGGCCAACAACACCGGTTGAAAATACACCGCAACTAACGATCATGGAGCCCACAACGGTATATGGAATTTCAAAGCTAGCCGGAGAACGTTGGTGTGAATACTATGCAGCACAATATGGTGTTGATGTGCGCAGCATTCGCTATCCAGGTCTTATTTCTTACACAAGCATCCCTGGAGGAGGAACAACAGATTATGCAGTAGATATTTTCTACAAAGCAAAATTAGGCGAGAAATTCACTTGTTTTCTTAATGAAGACACCATATTACCAATGATGTATATGGAAGATGCGATCAGAGCAACGATAGAATTAATGGAGACTAATGAAGAAAATGTAAAGATTCGTTCTTCATATAATTTATCAGGATGTAGTTTTTCCCCTAAGCAGATAAGTGATGCAATTAAAAAGCTACAGCCTGAATTTTCTATCGACTATGCACCCGATTTTAGGCAGGCGATTGCAGACACATGGCCTAATTCGATTAATGATGTATCAGCTCAAAAAGATTGGGGATGGAAAGTTAAATACGACTTGAACGAAATGGTAGAAAAAATGCTTTCTAACCTTGACCCTAGCCTACTAAAACAGATTTAGACTTTGTCTATCAAATACTTACAATATGAAGCCTTCTTTATCGAAGAAAAATCATAATTTGCCGAAAAGTCTACTTTTAGTTTTGTCAGTTAAACTTCTCTTTGTACATTGTGCAAACTAGAAATGCAAACTATCATAACAAATACGGTTACGAATGACGTTAAAAAAACTTATGCTACTACTGATCATTGGGGTTTTCTCAATGCCAGTTATGAGCTCAGAAAAAGATCAGGACGAAGATTTAAACATCACTGATAGAAAAGGTAATAAGCAGGGAAGATGGATTTATCTTGGAAAAGATCAACCAGCACTTGGCTATCCAGAAGAAGGAAAAATTGAAGAAGGAAATTATAAAGATAACCGAAAAGAAGGCCTTTGGTTAAAATATTATAAGGACGGCATTACAAAACGTATTGAAGGGAACTATTCTGACAATAGACCCAATGGTTTCTTTGTTAAGTACCATGCAAATGGAGAAGTCAAAGAAATTGGTAACTGGGTTCGTAATAAGTTCAGCGATAGTTTACAACGTTTTCATGAAAACGGAGAGCTTGAATATAAAGCTGTCTATAACGAGGAAGGTAAAGAAGACGGTCCAGTTGAATATCGCTATCCAAATGGACAAGTAGAATTTGAGTATGTTGCCATAAATGGTGTTCAGTCAGGTAAAGCAGTTCGTTATTATGAGAATGGTGATGTTAAAGAATTGATAAGTTATGGTGCAGATGGATCTGTAGTACAATCTGAAACTATAGAGCCTGTTAATCCAACAATTATTATAGTAGACCCCGGAGAATCTAAAGAAAAAGCACCTCTCGTTAATGTCATTAGAACTAAAGGAGTTACTTTCAAAATAAATGGATACAACAAGTTATTTAATGCTGATGATGAAATTTGGCAAGATGGTGAATTTAAAAACTCACGTCTATGGGATGGTAAAGTGTATGAATATGATTCAGATGGCATCCTTCTTAAGGTTAAAGTATTTAAAGCCGGTATTTATAATTCGGACGGACAGCTATAACTGCTTAGTATTTAAAAGATTAAGAAAGACTCTGTAAAGGGTCTTTTTTCATGTTAGAACCTTTATATTTGTTACGAATTTACAATCAACCACATGAGTACCCAAAAAGATAGATTATCTCTAATCATTCCTAATTTTAAAGAATCACCTTGTGTTGATAAAGTTGGTGTTGAAGAAAGAGTTGCACGATTTCAAACAAGAAGCATAAAAGCCGAGGCAAAAGCTCAAGGCTTAAGAATGGCTTTAAACATGATTGACTTGACAACATTAGAAGGGAAAGATACTCCAAGGAAAGTGAAGCAAATGTGCTACAAAGCTCAACACTTGCATTCTGTGTGCCCAGGCCTTCCAAATGTCGCTGCAGTTTGCGTATACCCTTCCATGGTTGGAGTGGCAAAAAAAGCAGTCGGTGATTCAGGAGTAAAAGTTGCGTCAGTTTCTACAGCATTCCCAAGTGGGCAGGCTCCACTGTCAGTAAAAATAATGGACACTAAATTCGCAGTCGCTGAAGGAGCTGATGAAATAGATATGGTTATATCGAGAGGAAAATTTCTTTCAGGAGAATACAATTTTGTGTTTGATGAAATCGCTGCTATAAAAGACGCTTGTGGTAAAACACGGTTAAAAGTAATTCTTGAAACTGGTGAACTCGTTACCCTTGATAATGTTCGACGTGCCAGTGATATAGCAATGTATGGCGGCGCAGATTTCATTAAGACATCAACAGGGAAAATTCAGCCTGCTGCAACAATGCAAGTAACATATACGATGTTACAAGCCATTCGTGATTTTAAGCTTAAAACAGGAATTCAAATAGGAATGAAACCTGCAGGTGGAATTTCTAATTCAAAATTAGCGCTGCACAATCTGGTTATGGTCAAAGAAACGCTCGGGGAAGATTGGTTAACTAATGAATGGTTTCGCTTTGGAGCAAGTAGTCTTGCAAATGATGTTCTCATGCAAATCATGAAAGCAGAAACAGGCGTATACCAATCAACTAATTATTTTTCAAAAGATTAGAAAATGGCAAAGAAAAAAGAAAATCAAAGCAAAGCGGTAAAATGGGATTATTCTCCCGCTCCCGAAAGCTCTTCTCATATCAATATGAAAGATCAATATGAGCTATTTATCGGTGGTAAATGGGTTAAACCAAGTTCTGGTAAATATTTTGATACGATCAATCCTGCGAATAAGAGAAAGCTTGCAAAAATTGCCTATGCGAATGAAAAGGACATAGACAAAGCTGTGAAAGCTGCTCGGAAAGCATATAAAACAGTATGGTCAAAAACTGCGCCGGCTGAAAGAGCAAAGTATATCTACCGTATTGCACGATTGATGCAAGAACGTGCTAGAGAATTCGCTGTTATCGAATCTTTAGATTCAGGTAAGGTAATAAGAGAATCAAGAGACGTTGATGTTCCATTGGCGTGTAATCACTTTTTCTATTATGCTGGATGGGCAGACAAATTGGAGTATGCATTTCCAAATAGAAAGGTTGAATCTTTAGGAGTGGCTGGACAGATTACTCCATGGAATTTCCCGCTATTGATGGCCGCATGGAAAATTGCACCAGCTTTAGCTACAGGTAACTGTGTGGTCCTTAAACCAGCTGAAACGACACCATTAACAGCATTGAAATTAGCAGAAATTATAGAAGAATCCGGATTGCCACCTGGTGTTGTAAACATTGTTACAGGTTATGGAGATACTGGTGCAGCAATTGTAAATCACGATGATGTAGATAAAATCGCATTCACGGGATCAACTGGAGTTGGTAAAATAATTCAAAAAGCGATTGCTAGTACAGATAAAAAAGCGACGTTAGAACTTGGAGGAAAATCAGCAAATATAATACTTGAGGATGCACCCATTGATCAAGCTGTTGAGGGTATTGTAAATGGTATCTTCTTTAACCAAGGTCATGTATGTTGCGCAGGTTCTCGTCTATTCGTTCAAGAATCTGTTGCAGAAGAAGTAATTGAAAAATTAAAACATCGCATAAGTTCACTGATTGTCGGAGATCCAATGGATAAAAACACAGATATTGGCGCAATAAATTCGAAAGAACAATTAGACATAATAAATCGTTATATAAAAATTGGTCTTGATGAAGGCGCAACGATGTATCAACCAGATTGTAGCTTGCCAAAATCTGGTTACTACTGTCGACCAACCTTATTTATGAATGTCGCACAATCAAGCACAATCGTACAAGAAGAAATTTTCGGACCTGTACTAACCATTCAGACGTTTCGAACTGTTGATGAGGCAATTGAAAAAGCGAATAATACACCCTATGGGCTTGCGGCTGGTATCTGGACTGATAAAGGTTCACGTATTTTCAACTTAGCGAATAAATTAAATGCTGGAGTTATTTGGGCAAATACATACAATAAATTTGATCCTACTTCTCCATTTGGAGGTTACAAAGAAAGTGGTTTCGGACGTGAAGGTGGCCTTCAAGGCTTAAGTGCTTATGTTAAATTGAAATAATAATGGAAAGATTGAAAGTTTTAAAAACATACAAAGTATATATCGGAGGAAAGTTCCCTCGAACAGAGTCAGGTCGCTACTATTCACCAAAAAATGCCAAAGGCGAAGTTTTAGGAAATATTTGTTTCTGCTCAAGAAAGGATATTCGGAATTCTGTCGTTGCTGCACGAAAAGCATTCGGAGGTTGGTCCGAAAGAGCAGCAAACAATAGAGGACAGATTCTTTACCGAATCGCGGAAATGCTTGAAGGTCGAAAAGCACAATTTATTGAAGAGCTAATACTTCAAGGCTCAACTAAAGTTCAAGCGGAGAAAGAAGTTGTTTTGTCTATTGACCGATTAATATACTACGCAGGCTGGTGTGATAAATACACACAAGTATTGGGAAGCGTTAATCCTGTGGCTTCTTCACATTTCAATTTCTCAATGCATGTACCAACAGGTGTTGTTGGTATATTGGCTGACCAGAAAACATCATTGATTGGGCTGATTTCTTTGATCGCCCCTGTCATTGCAGGAGGAAACACTTGTGTCGTTTTGGCATCTGAAAAATTACCGTTGTGCGCAATCACATTTTCAGAAGTATTGAATTCTTCAGATTTACCTGGTGGGGTTCTTAATGTCTTAACTGGTAGTTGCAGTGAAATGATGAAACCCCTCACAACTCACATGGATGTAAATGCGATGATTTATAGCGGCAGTGATAAAAGTATCGTTAAAGAATTAAAAGAATCTTCCGCGCTTAACCTCAAACGAATTCTTCATTACGATTTGGATTGGATGAAAGCAGATTCACAAGATTTGTATAAGTTATCAGATTTTCAAGAAGTAAAAACAACATGGCACCCAATTGAGAATATTGGTGGTGCATCAAGTTCATATTAATAACGCTCAAGTGAGTAGTTATAGACTAAGAAATCTCATAAACAAAAAAGCATCCGTAGTTGGATGCTTTTATAATATAACTTAAGAGGGTTGTTTATTTTAATTCAATTGGAAGTTAATCGGTAATCGACAACGTGTTCTTGCCTTTCTACCTCTCGCCTCACCAGCTGTCCATTTTGGCATTTTACGAAGTAATCTCTTTGCTTCTCTGTCCAAATCAGAACTCACACCACGTTCGATTGAAATATTCGTTATTGATCCATTTGGTTCAACCACGAAAGAAAGATAAACTCTTCCTTGTTCGTTCATTTCAATGGCCGTTTGTGGGTATTTTACATTATCCGCAATCCAACGTTGCATGGCAGCAGCTCCTCCTGGAAATGTTGCCTCTACATCAGGAAAATCAATGATTTCTTCTTCAACTTCAACTACTTCTACTGGTGCCACAACAACAGGTGGTGGAGTTGTAACAACTGGTATAGGTTCTTCCTCTGTATTTTCTTCTTCAATGATTTCTTCTGTAATAGGTGGTGGCGCATCAACTGCTGGTGGAGGTGTTTCTGTTTCTGGCTCCTCAGCGTCAATTACCGTTACAATATCTGCTGTATTGTCTCCAGCATCTCCTAACTGCTGATCTTCTTGCAAAGTCCCGTATGAAAAAGATGCCAGAACAATACTACCGATAAATAAAAGCCCAATTAGCGTAATTGGCACTCTCAATTTCTCTATGTTAGCGTCTTCGCTTTTCTTTAATTCCATTTTGAATCGTATTTGAACGTAAATATATAAAATAATACTAACAAAACGTGTACCAATAAATCAATAGCATGATGAATACAGTATACGAAATGACACTATTCCGGCTATCGATCCAAAAATTCCAGTTGGAATATTCCACAATTGTGAAATATCATTTGAATTCGATAGAAAAAGGATAATTGACGAAAACACACTCAATGTAATCGCACTTATAAAAACGATTACAAACGCATGTTTTCTTAATTTTCTGTATTTCAATTGTTTTTTACAGGCAACAATCCAAATATGAACCAATCCCCAAGATAGAAAGCAATTGACAATCGCTCTGGATGTTAAAAAATTGAAGTAGATGTCTTCAGTGATCACCAAAGGTATGGTATAAGACAGAAGCATCATGCTCAACCAAACAATTCCAATTATAGAAACACGTAGGCTCAAGAATATAATTTTTATCCTATCAATGCTTTGTATGCAGAAGCATCCAATAGATCAGCAACCTGGCTTGTGTCAGACATTTTAATCTTAATCATCCACCCTTTACCATAGGCATCTGAATTCACCGTTTCTGGTTCTGATTCAAGTTCCTCATTAAATTCAATAATTTCACCACTTAAAGGCATAAACAAATCAGATACGGTTTTTACAGCTTCAACAGAACCGAAAATTTCTTCTTGATCGATTGATTCACCTTCTGTTTCAATTTCAACGTAAACAATATCACCTAATTCTCCTTGTGCAAAATCAGTAATTCCTACAGTTGCTGTATCACCATCAATACTGATCCACTCGTGATCTTTTGTGTATTTTAAATTCTCTGGAACGTTCATCTATTCTCTTTTAATTATTGTTTAACAAAAATAAAGTTTTTATTGTCTTATGAAAGGGACAAAGGGTTTTTATTCTTCGACCGTGTATCATCTTTTTAATTAAATTTGCTCACCATGATAAATCAAGACCAACTTAAAGATTCTCGCAAAAGAATTGATGCCATTTCTGTCTATTTAAAGATCGATGAAAAACGGATTCAATTGCAGGAGGCTGAATTGAAAACGCAGGATCCTGATTTTTGGAACGACTCGAAAGCTGCAGAAGTTCAAATGAAAGCGATTAGGGGGCTTAAATTTTGGATTGATTCTTATGAAACTCTCAATACAATGTTTGGTGACGTCGAAATTCTTTATGAATTTGCTAAAGAAGGTGAAGGCGAAGAAGATGAAGTTGATACCCTTTTCGCTCAATTGAAAGGGAATCTTGAAGAATTAGAGTTGAAAAACATGCTTTCAGGAGAAGAGGACATATTGGATGGTGTACTTCAAATTACTGCAGGCGCTGGTGGTACAGAAAGTTGTGATTGGGCCTCAATGTTGATGAGGATGTACAGCATGTGGGGACAAAAAAACGGTTTTAAAATTAAAGAACTCAATTACCAAGGAGGCGATGTCGCTGGAATAAAAACAGTAACTATTCAATTTTCTGGGGACTTTGCTTTTGGATATTTGAAAGGGGAAAATGGTGTTCACCGTTTGGTTAGAATATCACCTTTTGATTCAAATGCTAAGCGTCATACATCGTTTGCTTCTGTCTATGTTTATCCGTTAGTTGATGAGACGATAGAAATAGAAGTTAATCCTGCCGATATTTCATGGGAAACTTATCGTTCTGGTGGTGCCGGTGGTCAGAATGTAAATAAAGTTGAAACCGCAGTCCGTCTAAGACATGCTCCGACAGGTATTATTGTAGAGAATTCTGAAGGCCGTTCTCAACTTGGCAATAAGGAAAAGGCGATGCAATTATTGAAGTCTCAACTTTATGAATTAGAATATCGTGCTCGTATGGAAGCAAGAGATGAAATAGAATCGAACAAGAAAAAAATAGAATGGGGCTCGCAAATAAGAAATTATGTAATGCACCCGTATAAGTTAGTGAAGGACGTACGAACTGGACATGAAACAGGCAACGTTGATGCTGTTATGGATGGTGATCTAAATTCCTTTCTGAAATCTTATTTAATGACTTATGGCGATTAGTTTCATAAAATTCAATTATTGAGCTAAAAAATGAAGAATGAAATTACTATTTATCACAACCCTCGGTGTTCAAAAAGCAGAAATGCAGTTTGTTTTCTTGATGAAATGGAACTTCCGTATGCGATTGAAAATGTTCACGTGGTTGAATACCTAAAAAACACTCTTAACAAGTCAGAATTAAGCGATTTATTAAAAAAAATTGGAATCAAAGCTGAAGAATTAGTCCGAAAAGGAGAACCTGATTATAAAGAAAATTATAAAGGAAAAACGTTATCGGAAAGTGATTGGATTAATGCAATGGTAAAATATCCTAAATTAATTGAACGACCAATTGTTGTTTTTAGAGATAAAGCAGTTGTGGCAAGGCCTAAAGAGACAATTAATAAATTATTCATTTAATCATTAAAATAAAACTTAGTCTCAAAAAGTTACTTATATTTGCCCTCGCTAAAATAAAGAGCACACAGATGCAATTGAAAAACATTTATCTCAGACCCAACTCGACTTTTTCCAAACATATCAATGCTTGGGCGAGTAAATTAAACATTGAGGTGACTGAGCATGAGTTCAAAATGGGAGATCAAGTTGCTGATGGTCTGTTGGTTATCAACCAAAATCAAGACATCAATAAAGAGACGTATGCTATTCATTCTTTCTTTGATGAAAAACATCTTCCTATTCAAAAAATTGATGTTAATGGTACTCTTCAAGTAGCCATTACTAGCTTTGAGATTTGGTTGAAAAGTTTCAAATGTAAAGACATTTACATTATTGGTAACGATGAATTGGTTAAGAACTCAAATCTTGATCGTTTTCTGAATCGTGTTGAGAAAAAAATAGTTGGTTAATTTTCAAGTTTAGCAGCTTATCATCTTCTTTATATTAAAAAAGGGGTTGCGTCAATAATTGAACGCTTTCTTCTATCTCATTTTACACGTTCAATTGCTATTTCTTTTAAAAATTGTACCTTCAAATGCAGAAGCACATAATCACCTAATCTGCAAACATACAAGTCTACAGAATCGCTCATGAATTAATTGTCTGATTTTCGTTTTATGATACAATTTTCTTGATACTTTTGCGTTATTGATGTGCAACTATGAAAAATGTATTTTTTCTTCTTTTAATTGTTATTTCTCCGAGTGTTTTTGGGCAATATCATAATACGCTTTCGAAATCCGAAATTGGTATTGTCGCTGGTGGTAGCTCATATATCGGAGAATTAAATCCATTTGCACCCTACAAGGGTGTTCATTTAGCTGGTGGAATTGTCTACCGGTATAATATTAATTCTCGATTAAGTTTCCGTATGAATGCTATTTATGGCACCTTAAGTGGGGATGATGCCAATGCAAAGGAGCTTGTTTACCAACAAAGAAATTTAAACTTTAAAACCAGTTTATTTGAAGCAGGATTGGGATTAGAATTTAATTACTTTCCTTTCCAACTTGGACATGACCGCTATAAAGGATCGATGTATTTACTTTTCGAGTTGGCTTATTTTCGCATCAATCCAAAAACTATTTATGACGGCGCCGAAGTTGAATTAAGATCAATAGGAACAGAAGGGCAGGGAACATCGCAAAACTCTAAAGGAATCTATTCACGTGATCAAATTTCCATTCCTATTGGGGTGGGCGCAAAACTCTCTTTAGGGAAAAAAGTAGGAATGAGTTTTGAAATTGGTGTACGAAAGACCTTTACCGACTATATTGATGATATTAGTTCTAGCGTTTATGTTGATCCCGTTCTATTAGCGCAAGAAAATGGAGCAACTGCTGCCGCGCTTTCCAATCGATCAAATAGTGTTTTTGGTCAACGTGGAGATGCTTCAAATAAAGACTGGTATATTTTTGGAGGAATTATGCTTACTATAAGCATGGGAGATCCAAGCTCGTGTTACAGCCATTAATTATTGTCGCAAGAATAATCTATACACTCCTTTGTACCAGTATTAGTTATTCTCATGGTCCAATTAATCCTTTTTTACGTATTCTTCAAAAGTTTTCAAATTAGGTGCTGTAATTTCATTCTTCTTAAGTGCATTAACATACTTGCTTAGGCTTCCAGATTGAATTGAAGAAAAATTCTTTCTAGCTGAATTCATCTCTCCTTCTATTAGCGCAATATTCTGCATTTGAGTTTTTGTTGGTGCACCATAATACCCTGTAATTGCACCATAAACATTTGACATTTTCTCACGTAGTTGATTTTCAACTGTCCCTACATAATTATCTCCAGAAGTTATAACTAGGACTTTCTTTAAGTCGTTGAGCTCTTTCGTTAATTTCAATCCAGTTTTTTTCATTTTTGAATTTTCTTTAGACGTTTTTTCAGAATGTACGATGAACTCATCCATAACATAAACCATGTAAGCTAATTCTTCATTCAAACCAAACAACATTTTGGATACCTCAAATTGTTGTTTTCTTTCCGCTAAAGAGAAAATTGAATTTTTAGTGTAATCCACCTGAATCTTCGTTTCGTATGATTCTTTACCTTTATTAATTACAACTGTATATTCTCCTGCTGGAACTCTCGGAGGTGTCATCCCACCTCTTGCAAATGATTTACCCTTCGCAATTCTAGGTCCCATACCGTAAAAGCTCCAATTTACAATGTTGATCCCTTTTTTCTTTCCTGGAGTTAAGTTACTCACAAAATTTCCGTCTTTATCTAAAACCTTCATGGACATCTTTCCGAAAGTGTGCCGTTTTGATAAATAATAGGTAATTCTAGCGTTTGTTGATGGATTTGCCCCCACGAATTGAGTTGGAGAACTTGTTCCTCCAAAATCACTTTGTTCACTCATTTCAAAAGGCTTCATCTCCATAAAGAATAATTTATCCGCCATCATTTTTTCAGAAATCTGACGCAGGGGTGAAACATCATCCATAATGATAATTCCGCGACCATGAGTTCCCATTACCAAATCGTTCGTCTGTTTTTGCATGGTTATATAATGAATCGCAGTTGCTGGCATATTATTTTCAAATTTCACCCAATTCTTACCACCATTCAAAGTAACATATAATCCAAATTCAGTTCCTAAAAACAATAGATTTGGATTCTCAAAATCTTCTTGAAAGCTACGTGCAAATCCATAAACATCATCTGTAATTATTGATGTCCAAGTTGCTCCAAAATCTGTTGTTTTATAGCAGTATGTGTTTTTATCGTTACTCGTATGTCCGTCAAAAACTGCATAAGCCGTACCTTTCTCAAAAACACTCGCTTCAATATGGTAACACCACGTATTTGCAGGCAATCCTTTGAGGTTTTCCGTCACATTACTCCATGTCTTACCTGCATCTTTTGTTACTTGAACATTACCATCGTCTGTACCGATCCAAATTATATTCTGATCCAATTCCGACTCAGCAATCGTGAAAATTGTACAATGGTTTTCGGCCCCTGAGTTATCTTTAGAAAGACCTCCTGATCCCTCTTGTTCTTGTTTCAATTTATCATCTGTGGTAAGATCAGGCGAAATCTTTCGCCAATTGTCACCCATATCGTCTGAAACATGCAGAAATTGACTGCCAACGTACAAGCGATCAGCGCTGTTCGGACTAGTCGTAATAGGTGCATTCCAGTTAAAACGAAGTTTTGGATCACCTTTCACAGGCAATGGCTTAACAACTTTCGATTGTTTGATGTCGCTATCGTATCTCCAAATTGCTTCTGCTCCTTGCATTTCTGAATAAGTAATATTTGGCTTCTCTGGATGAGAATAAACTCTAAATCCATCTCCAAATCCAATAGTTTCCCAATCTCTTCCTTCTACTCCTCCTGGACTTGAAGAAGGTCCATACCAACTTCCATTATCTTGTAACCCTCCATAAATCATGTAGGGTTTTTGGTTGTCCACACTAACATGGTAAAATTGACTAATTGGCAGAGTTTGGACCATTTCCATTGTTGCGCCAGAATTCATTGATCGGTAGAGACCACCATCCGTTGCAACAAACATTTTATCTCCATCTTTAATATCGAACCAAAAATCATGAATGTCTGGATGCATTGCTCCCAAACCTTTAAACGTTTTTCCACCGTCACGACTAAAAGAACCGAAAAGTCCTGCTTTCACAACAATGTCTGGGTTCTTAGGATGCACAACAATTCTTGAAAAATAGAAAGGACGTACAACTAATCCAAAATCGGAATTTAAATGCTTCCAGTTTTCTCCAGCATCTTCAGAACGATACATTCCGCTTAATTTTTTATCAGCAGACTCTATAACAGAATAAAGAATTGAACTATTTGAAGGAGCAATTGCTATGGCAATTCTTCCTAGGGTTCCTTTAGGGAAACCTTGGTGAATTTCATTCCATGACTTTCCGCCATCGATACTTTTATAAAGTCCACATTGTTCACCTCCAGAACTAAACGACCACGCTGTTCTTCTATGTTCCCAAAATGAAGCGTAAAGAATATTTGGATTCTTTGGATCCATAACTAATTCCGAGCATCCTGTATTCTCATCGATGTAAAATATTTTCTCCCAAGTTAATCCTCCGTCTATTGTTTTATAGACACCACGTTCTTCGTTCGGACCCCATAATGCTCCTTGAACACCAACAAAAACCTCATCTGTATTGTTTGGGTTAATCTGTATTGAACTGATACGGTCAGACTTCTCTAATCCCATCTTCTTCCAAGACTTTCCTCCGTTATTAGACTTATAGATTCCATCACCAATTGACGTACTATTTCTCGTCCAAACTTCGCCTGTACCGACCCAAATTGTCTTGTCAGGGTTATCAGGGTCAATCGCGACACAACCAATTGATTGACAATGCTTATCAAATATTGAATTAAACATAACACCACCATCTTGCGATTTCCAAACACCACCTCCGGCAGTACCGATAAAAATCGTTTTAGAATCTGTTGGATGTCCTTCGATATCACTAACTCTTCCACTCATAAGTGCTGGTCCAAGATGCCTGGCTTTAATGTCACCGAACAAGGCGTCACCGTTTAATTTATCAATCGACTGTGCATTTGCAATAAATGCAAATCCTACTACAAAAAAAGTGCTTAAAATTTTCATTTTATTTTATTTTAAATAAAAAATGCGGCCAATAACTGTCCGCATTTTGATGTTTTATTTCAATTTATTCTGATGGAAAAACAAACAAAGTTTTATCAATTTCTGGATTCAACTCTACCGATTCAATTACGATTTCTTGTCCATCCTGACCTTCTAATTGTTGTGTCATTGAAAATGCAAAATATAGCCCATCAACTTCTTGATAATCACTGAATAATGTTTGAGAGATTTGGCCTTTCATTTGACCTGCAAGCATTTCTTGTTCTTGCATTATTGGCACAAAGTTCTCTTTGTCTAAGTAGTAATAAACAACATTCTCTTTTTCTTCACCGTCAACAAGTTGTGCTTTCTTTGTCATTTTAATCTTATAACATTCTACACCTTCCTTTGTGTCTTCTCCTTCAAGTTCTACTGTGTAACCCAAATCTTTATAAGTTAAAAGTGCTTCAGGAAATTCTCCTTTCGTTCTTTTTATGTTTTCTGTATCTTCAGATTCGCCCTTTTCAGCTTTCATTGTCATTTGATTGGTTCCCCATAAAGTCTTACCATCAAACATTCCTTGATAAAAAGTCATTCCTTGAAAGTTAACTACTGTTGCGGCCTCACCTGACTTTGTTGATGTTATTGACAAAGGTAATTCCATTCCTGAAAATTCAATTTTTGCTTCCATCTTAAGGCTCTTCAAGCTCATCCAAGCTTCTCGACCACCTGTATTTTCGACATATGATTCTATAATCTTCTCCACGGTCATGTCTTGTGCATTTGAAATAAATACACTCGAAATAAATAGGAACGCCATTGCAATTTTTTTCATCTTTCTTTCTTTTATTTTTAAACTAAATTAACTATAGAAATTCAAAATTGGATAAATAATATGATGAACGGAGAAAATAAACAGATAAACTGTCAAAGGATTGACACTAATATTCTTATTCTTAAGTGAAAAATCAAGATTATTCTCAAAGTAGTTGTTCTAAAATAATTTTTTGGACACAAAAAAAGCCCTCAAAAAGAGAGCTTAAATTTTAATTACTTTTTGCCTATAACCCAAAAGCAACTTTCACCTTGTCAACATAATCCAATGCTTCCCAGGTAAATAGCTCTACTTCTTTCGTTATAACTGTACCATCTGGTGCTGTGAATGATTTTGTAACAACCTCATTCTTTCTTCCCATATGCCCAAATGCTGCTGTTTCTAAATAGATTGGATTTCTCAATTTCAATCTTTTCTCTATGAAATAAGGACGCATATCAAACAATTCAGAAATTTTCTTTGCCATTTCTCCATCCGACATTTCAACTTTAGATGTACCATAAGTATCAACGAACAATCCACATGGTTCTGCAACACCAATAGCGTAAGAGACTTGCACAAGGACTTCGCTGCAAAGGCCTGCGGCAACCATGTTCTTTGCTATATGCCTTGTTGCATAAGCTGCTGAACGGTCCACTTTTGAAGGGTCTTTTCCAGAAAAAGCTCCACCACCGTGAGCACCTTTTCCTCCATATGTATCAACAATTATTTTACGCCCTGTTAATCCCGTATCTCCATGAGGTCCGCCAATCACAAAAATTCCAGTTGGATTAATGTGGTATTGAATTTCATCTTTAAATAAAGCTTGAATATCTGCAGGTAAACTTGCTTTCACACGAGCGATAACAATATTCACTATATCTTCTTTGATTTTTGCAAGCATCACTGATTCTGTATCAAAATCATCATGCTGTGTTGAAACTACAATTGTATCAATTCTCAAAGGAACATTGTCATCTGAATACTCAATAGTTACTTGAGATTTTGCATCTGGACGTAAATAAGGAATTAAATCAAGTTCATTATTTCTAATGATTGACATTTCCTTTAAAATTTTATGTGCTAAATCTAAAGCAAGAGGCATGTAATTCTCTGTCTCTTTTGTTGCGTATCCAAACATCATTCCTTGATCTCCTGCTCCTTGTTCTTCAGGATTTGTTCTTTCAACACCTTGATTAATATCTTCTGATTGACCGTGAATTGCTGAAAGGATTCCACATGAATTTGCATCGAACATGTATTCCGATTTTGTGTACCCAATTTTAGCAATTGTTTCACGCGCAATTTTCTGCACATCCAAATATGTCTTCGTTTTAACTTCTCCAGCCAAAACAACTTGACCTGTCGTAACCAAAGTTTCACAAGCTACTTTTGATTCAGGATCAAAAGCCATGAAATTATCAATTAGCGCATCAGAAATTTGATCTGAAACTTTATCTGGATGTCCTTCTGAAACTGATTCAGATGTGAATAAATATGACATATGTTTACATTAAATTATTGGATGCCAAAAATAACAAATTAATTGTACTAAAGAGTGCGTTTATTGTATACAAAAAAAACAGCCATGATAATTCAGAGCTGTTTTTTAAAATAATGTTTTAAAATTTTACTTTTTCATTCCTCCAGGCTTACAACATGCTGGAAGTTTATCTACTGCTGAAGCTATAGCTTTCACATTATCAGCATCATATCCTGTTTCAGAAAGAACTTTTTTAATTTGAGCCGAAGAAATTTTCTTCGCGGAATACTTGACCGTTACTTTTTTGTCTTTCAAATTTAATTCTGCAAATTTGATTCCTTTTGTATAATTCAATTTATCTTCAATTCTAATTTTACAAGAACCACATTCTGCAGATGTCTGAATTACAACCGTTTTTGTTTGTGCATTAATAAATCCGGTAAAAAGGAGTGCTATCGATAATAATAATATTGCTTTCATTTTAGTCTTTATAAATAATTATACGTTCAATTTTTGTTCTGTTTTCTGTTTTTAAAGTTACAAAATACGTGCCAACTTGCAAGTTTATAGTGTTAATTGTCATTTCATTTGATCCTGAAACAGTTCTTGTTTCTATCAGTTTTCCAACAGCATCTGTAATTCTTACTTCGCCTTTCTGACCTTCTGGTAATTCTACATTAATTATGAAATAACTGGATGCAGGATTTGGTTGTAAGATTAGTGCAATTTCATCTGTTACGATATCTTCTATCGAAACTGTATTCTCAACTGCAAACATCATTGTTGTGTCACACCCTTCTAATGATGATACCACAACAGAGTAGTTTCCAGGATTCAAACCTGAAACATCCTCGGTTACCGCAGAATTACTCCACAAATAAGTGTATGTTGTTGATGAGCCAAGTGTCACGTTTATGGAACCATTAGCACATGTAGAACATGTCGCTCCAATTACAACTCCAGAACCACTGAAGTTGGTTAAAATATTATTTACTGTATATGATGCATCCAGCTGACAATTATCTCCTTGATCTGTAATTGTTAAAACATATGTTCCAGCATTAAGTCCAGAAATATCTTCGGTTATTTCCGCATTGTCCCAAGCGTAAGAATAAGCTCCTGAACCACCGGCAACTGTTATGTTTATATCTCCAACACCTAAGTCACAAACATCTTCAGTAACTAATTCACTTAACATCATTCCGCTCGTGGTTGCATTAACAGTATATGTAAAGTCTTCGACACAACCTCCTGATGACGGATCTGTAACCGTTACAATATATGTTCCTGATTGAACACCTGTTAAATCTTCAGTAACTGCCCCTGTTGACCACAAATAAGTTAAACCTGCTCCCGAAACAACTGTTAGGTCGATTCCTCCTGATGAGGTCTGACAAAAATCCGCAGTTGTTGTAGAAGCAATTTCGAAAGTCGTTTCGTTATCAATTACGACAATGTAATCTGTACTACATGAGAATCCGCCATCACTAGTCACTGTTACTGTATAAGTTCCTGCAGTAACATTTGCTAAATCTTCAGTTGTTGCACCATTTGACCATAAGTATGTATATACTGCTCCTCCAGGTCCACCAGAAAACACCTCTAGATCAATAGCTCCATTAGAATCACTACACGTTTCATTTTGTGAATTATCGAATACAGTAAAAAAGGCATCTGATCCGACAGTAATAACTGAATCAACATAACATCCAAAATCATCCGAAATAGCAACTGTGTAAGTTCCTGCAGAAAGATTCTCAGCTGTAAAACCTCCTAGATTTACTCCATCAAGGTAATAATCATCGGCTGTTCCACCTGTAAAAAAGACAATTTCTCCGTTGCCTTGACCACAGAATTCATCCGTAATGTTAAGGTTTGTAAATCCTAAACCAGTGGATTGAGAACCAACAGTTATTGATTGGGTTAAGGCGCAGTTTGCTCCATCTGTAATAGTTACATTATAAGTGCCAGGGACCAAATCAACTATATCTTCAGTTGTTTCTCCATTGTCCCAAAGAACAGAATAAGGAGAAAGACCACCATTGATTGTTATATCAATTTCACCATTATTAGAAGTACAGAATGCATCAAGTACAATTTCGTTTACACTAATATTAGTTGAGTTTGCATTATTAACTGTGAAGTTCTCTGTCAACTCACATCCGTTTCCGTCTGTAACAACAACAGAGATAGGCCCAGCTGATAAGCTACTCGCATCTTGTGTAGTTTGTCCATCACTCCATAAATAAGTGATTGGTGCTGCTCCATTTACTTCAATATCAACAAATCCTTGACCGTTATTACAATTCTCGTCTCCAACATTTGTAAACGTTGTTACTAAAGTTCCTGTTTGATTAACAACTGAAGCCGATGCACTTACAGAACAACTTGCTGTCGAAACAGTGATTGTATATGTTCCTGCTGAAAGTCCTGTGATATCTTCTGTCACTTGACCTGAATCCCAAAAAGTAGAAATAATCCCTGCTCCCGATGTTGTCACATCAATTGCACCATCAGATAAGCCACAGTTTTCGTCAGTCACCAAATCAATAGTAACTCCAAGTCCACCAGTAATGTTTACAATAGTTCCGTTGTAATTTGCAGTACATCCAAATTGATCAGTGACAACTAAGTTGTAAACCCCCTCTGATATGTTGGCCAAATCTTCGATTGTTTCACCTGTGTCCCAAGCAAATGACAATGGTTGGTTACCTCCGTTCGTTGTGATGTCGATTGCACCCTCTGCATTACCACAGTTTTCATCGGTAACTGTTCCAGTAACAATTAAGTTACCTACATTATTTGCTAAAGTGAAAGCTACGTTGACCGAACATCCACCAAAGTCTGTAACAACAACACTATATGTTCCTGCACTTAGATTATCAATCATTGCGGTAGATCCACCATTTGACCATAAGTAAGTATAAGGTGCTGATCCACCAGAAACCGTTAAGGTTATTGATCCTGAACCTGAACCACAATACTCATCACTAATTGTTGCACTAGCTATTGCCAATGATGTTCCGTTATCGATTAAAGTATAAGAACCATTCACGATACATCCGTTTCCATCAGTTACTGTTACATTATATGTTCCAGCTGTCAATCCTGAAACATCTTGAGAAGTTGCTCCGTTTGACCAAACATATGTTACAGGGTTTTGAGCTCCAGTAATTGTTATGTTAATTGCTCCATCAGCATTTCCACAGTTCTCATCAGAAACAATTGGTTGAACAATTGCCATCGCACCAGAAGAAGAACCAACTACTGCTTGAGTTGTTGCCTCACATCCGTTGTTATCAGTTACGGTTACAGAGTATGTTCCTGAACTAAGTCCTGAGATATCTTCTGTTGTTGGTCCGTTTGACCATACAAAAGTAACTGGGTTAGCTCCACCTGTATGAGAGATATCGATACTTCCAAGTCCGTTTGAACATGTTTCGTCAATTGCGATTACGTTTGTAATACTAAGCGATCCTGCCAAATCACCGATATCGATGTTACTAGTTGTAATAGAACAACCTGTGAAATCTGTAATTGTACAAGTGTATGTTCCAGCAGATAATCCAGTTAAATCTTCACTTGATGGTCCACTTGACCATACAAAGGTATAAGCTCCAGTTCCTCCAGTTGGAATTAAATCAATTGATCCTATACCATTTCCACATGTTTCACTTGAAGCTATGAAAGTGTAAGTAATGTTTCCATTTGTTTGAATCACATCTGCAGATCCAGAAACTGCACATCCGTTGTTGTCAGTTACGGTATAGTCGTAAATTCCAGCTCCAAGATTTACAATGTCTTCAGTTGTTTCTGCATTCGACCAAGCGAATGTCAATGGAATTGCTCCACCAACTATAGTTAAATCAACTGATCCGTTGTTTGAACAAGATGCATCCGTTACAACCGTTGAAGCTGAAATTCCGTTTGGTGTATTTCCAATTGTGAATACTTCAGTGACGATTGAACATCCATTGTTGTCTGTAATAGTACAGAATAACGTTCCTGACAATAATCCAGTTATTGAAGAGTTAGTTCCACCACCTGACCATAAGTAAGTGTAAGGATCTTGACCTCCTGTTACTGATAATGCAACTGAACCTGCTCCATTAGAACAAACCTCGTTTGTTACTATTGAAGTGTAAGCAATTGCATTTGCTTGGTTGTTGATTGTATAAGATTGAACAACAACACAACCGTTATTATCAGTTATAGTTACTTCGTATGTTCCAGCAGAAAGTCCAGTCAAATCTTGAGATGTTTGACCTGAGTCCCAGGAGTAGTTCATCGGACCATTTCCTCCGATAAGAATCACATCGATTGATCCTGTTCCATCTCCACACGTTTCGTCAGTTACAATAGCATTTTGAATTGCTAATGTTCCAGCACTTGATCCGACAGTCATTGTATGAGATTCAGAGCAACCATTGAAATCTGTTACTGTTAAAGTATAAGAACCAGCAATCAATCCAACGATGTCTTCATTTGAAGAACCATTCGACCAAACAAACGTAAATGGTGCAGTTCCACCTGATACATTCATATTAATAGATCCATTTGAATTACCACAAATTTCATCTGTGATTAACTGAGTTGTTACACTCAATGTTCCAGATGCGTTAATTAGTGAGAATGTTGGTGTTGTAAAAGTACAACCTTGAGCATTTGTAATAACACAAGAATAATTACCCGCAGACACTCCAGTTAAATCTTCTGTTGTCGATCCGTTTGACCAAAGAAAAACCAAGTTGTTTCCTGTTAATGTGATATTGATTTCACCTTGTCCGTTTCCACATACCTCATTTGTGATATTAGAGCCTACCAATGTAATATCTCCAGAACTTTGGGTTACAATATATGATTCAATAATATAACATTCCGTTTCATCTGTGATAGTACATTCATAAATACCTGTTGTCAGGTTACTAATATCTTGAGTTATTTGTCCTGAGTCCCATGAATATGTCAATATTCCATTTCCTCCTGTTACTGTTTGATTGATAGAACCATTTTGAGCTGTACAAAGTTCAGGAACAACAGAAGTAGTTACTGAAAGAGAACCTGCGTTATTGTTTACAGTAAATGATTGTGAAGTTTGACATCCATTACCATCTGTAATTGTTACGTCATATGTTCCAGCTGCTAATCCTGAAAGATCTTCAGAAGTCGGACCGTTTGACCAAGAGAATGTATAAGGAAGTGCTCCACCTGTTACAGTGATATCAACCGAACCATTCATGTTTCCACAATTCTCTTCACCAACAGATGAAGAAGCGACCATTAAGTTTCCTGCATCATTAATAACATCAAATGTCATTACCTCAGAACAGTTATTCGCATCAGTGGCAACTAAAGTATAAGAACCAGCTGTCAATCCTGTAAGATCTTCAGTTGTTGCTCCGTTACTCCAAGAGAACGAAACAGTTGCTACTGCGTTTAATATGTTTACATCAATACTACCATTTGCGTTTCCACAAATTTCGTTGATGATTGTGTTTTCTTCTACTTCAATGAAACAGAAAGCAGAACAGTTAGATACATCATTCACAATTACGTATGAATCAGAAGCAGTACATCCGTTTCCATCAATAACATCAATGATGTATGTTCCAGAACTTAAATTCGAAAGATCTTGAGTAGAAAGTCCGTTTGACCATGTGTAACCAAATGATCCAGTTCCACCAACAACATCAATATCAATTGAACCGTTGTCAGTATTACACTCTTCATCAATTAAAGAAACCAAAGTAATTACTGCTTCGTCTGCATCAACTACAGTTATAATTTCAGAAATAACACATCCTTGTTGATCGGTCATTGTTACCGTGTAATCTCCAGCAGTTAATCCGGTAAGATCTTCCGATGATGGTCCATTTGACCAAGAGAACGTGTAAGGAGTTGAACCACCCGCAGGTGTAATGTCGATTGTTCCGTCATTTCCTCCAAAACAAGATGTCGGAGTTGAAGTTGACGTAATACTTAATGATCCAATATTGTTCACTAAGAAAGTCTCTACCGATGTACATCCGTTTCCGTCAGTAACTGTTACAGTATATGTTCCAGCAGGAATTGATGAAATATCTTCAGTTGTTTGACCGCTACTCCACAATATAGTATAAGGTGCAACTGCATCCGAAATGTCAATGTTAATTGATCCATCAGAACCTCCACAGGTTGCATCAATAACAAAACCACTTGTGATGATTTCTAATGGTTGAGTTAATGTTACAACTGTATCTGGTAAGTCACCAATTAAACTGATATACCAGTTAAAGATATATCCATTATCAAGGTTGAATTGATCTGTTACGTGAACTATCCAAGTACCGTTCATGTCAGCACCAACTAGACCATTGAAGCTTTCATCTGGAGTATAAGAACCAGCAGGAAGATATTCATCCGTGTATGTTCCTCCACCAGCTGCTGGAATGGTATGTGTAAAGTTATTCGACTCACCAACCATTGTTCCATAGATTGGAGATGCATTAAAGCAATACTCGAATCCAATTCCTGGATCAGTTAATAATGAACCAGCATTGCCATCAACAGGTCCCGTTGCGAATGGCTCACCTAAATCACACGAACCACCACCATTTTGTGGCTTCAATACAATGATCTCTCCAGATGGCGCTTCTACTGAAATTTCCAAATCACCCAAATACGAGTGTTCCATTGTTAAGCAGATTTGTTGAATCTGAGAAACATTAGCAATTGTTTGACCTGGATTAAACCCAGCAATAACTAAAGGTGCATCATAAGTTGTTACAGTTCCACCTGGAACATCTGGAAGGAATGTTGTATCCGCATCAAAGATTCCACCAATGACCAGAGCCTCTGCCTGACATCCGTATGAATCGTAAACTTGAATTGTATATGTTCCCGCCTCCAGACCCGTCATTGGGTTGTTGGTTTCATTATCCGTTGAATTATCCGGATAAGTGACATCGAAATTATAAGGAGGGAAACCTCCTGTGGCATTCACTTGGATTTCACCAGAGTTATTATTGTAACAATCTAAGTTGAAACCATCTAGTGTAAATTCAATTGGTTGTGCATCATCTATAAAGAGGAACGCAGTGTCCCATGCCGCACAGGGCGCAGGTTGGTAAATAATGTAAACTGATTCTTGGCCTTCAGGCAAACCATCTGAGAACGCATCAATAATAATTGTTGCTGAAGTATCTCCTGCAACAATCGTTAGAGAACTATCAATAAATTGGTAATCAACTCCATTCACTGCAGTACCTGCAACGTAATAAGAAATGATTCTATCTTGATTGCTTACATCATCAAATGAAAAAGTGAAACTTGCAGGAATACATCCTTCTAAAGCGATATCATTTGAGTTAACTGTTTGCGTTTGTACTTCTACTAGACCTTGTACAAGTGAATTTTCTTGAAGGAAAACCGCAGAACTATAAACTCCATCACCCGCATCGGCGATAACCAGCTTCAAGTGATAAACAGCACATGCAGTCAAGTTATTTCTACTTGCTTCTAGGATTGTTGTAAATGCATCGTATTCAACATCAGCTCCACCTGCATTATCAATGTAATATTGATTGTTGGTGACAGCATTAATGTTGTTAATCGTTACTGGATTCGTTGTTGCTGGTATAAGAGCGATATTCTCTTCACCTGTAATTCCAGGTCCACTAATAAAGAATGCAAATACATCATTAAATCCAGAATTGTTTGGCGGAGCATATTCAGGATACTCCTCTGAAGCAAAAACATAATTGAACTGAATAAAAGAAGATTGAACTTCAAAATCAAATTCAAGTGTGATGGCATCTTGTGTTCCAATACCAGCTAATGCTGTCATTTGAGCTGTACCGGGTGTTCCAAGATCTGCTCCTGTATTAGCCGCACCGTTGGGTCCAGGCGCTTCGTTAATGTTACCCGAAGAAAGGATAACTCCTGAATCAAATCCTATATCTGAATTTGTTCCTGCGAAACTTCCTGATGCAGAACCTGCTCCAGTTAATAATGCATTGGTTACCGTAATATTCGGTCCCGCTAAAATTTCAGCTAATTGCTGGGCAGTTTGGCCTCCAGTTGTTGTAATTTGTCCAAATAATGATGTAGACAAAGTGAACAGCGCGCAAAAAGTCAATAGAGTAGAAAGTAGTTTTTTCATGAGTTTATTTTTCAGAAGGACAAGTTACACTAAAAAAGTTTAAGCATTGCTTCAATAATTGGTGTAAAATTAATTCTATTCACACTAATATAGCTAACCAAAGACTCAATGATTGCCTAAGTTAGCTATTTAACTTTTCTTTTTCTATACTTTTTTCAAAAATTCCATTCAGTTTAATTTTTATGCTAATTAAAGCTCATCCTCCTTATGCTCTATTGTAAATCGGACTCCAGCATAAACATTAACACCAAAAACTGGCGCCCAAACACGGGTTGCATCAAAGGTCTTACTGAAAGGGTTTTCGCTGTCAATAATTGGATTTTTTTGACGGTAATTAGTTAAATTTTCTCCGCCTATATAAAAATCCCATTGATGAAAAACGTGCGTAATCTGTGCATTCAACAAAGGAAATATATCACCACGGTTATCAGTTGTTATTGATCCGTCAGGAAGAACAACTTCGGGCAATCTTGAATTTCCAAATACAGAAGTTGTCAAATCAAATTCCCATCTTTTATTTCTCGTTTTATAGCCAATATTAAAAAATCCGCGATGCTTCGGTAGCATAACTTGCTGTTGTAGTTTTCCTCCAAAAGTAGAACGAACGTCTAACAATTTATATGCAAATCGAATATCGACGAACTTTCCTAAAGTCAGCGCCAATTCAGCTTGAAAGCTATTCGAAAAAGATGCTCCTTCAAGGTTTTTGAAAACAATTGCATCAGCTAATACATCTCTATCTACGACCATTTGATTTTCAAATTCCGTGTGGTAAAAATCAAGTGTCAAGGAGCCTTTCTGCTTGAAGAATTTAAATTCTTTCATTAGACTCCCTCCAATATTCCATGACACTTCTGGCAGAACTGTGTCTGGTGCAAACCATGTTTTTGAATTAGCAAGAAGAGAAACATTATCAATCATGTAATTCGGTACGCGCCATCCTCTTCCAACTGTAAATCTCAAATCTGTCGTTTCTGTGAGAATGTATTTTAGGTGAAGGCGGGGTGAAAATTGAAACTCGAACATATTATGATAGTCGCCTCTTGCTCCAACTACAGCAGATAATCTACTACCCGTGAATGAATACTCAGCAAATGCACCTGGAACAATTTCAAGTCTATCATCATTTAAAGAATCTACGTGTTGTTTTATGTCGCTATATACACCGCTGACTCCTAATTTAAACTTGTGGTCAGTTGTTCCGATAATTCCATCATAAATAGCATTGATATAACCTCGCTTTTCTTCACCTTCAAAGTTTCTGTTTCCAAACAAAGCGTTTGTCGTTTGATATTTCACATTGTATACAACACCGAAAGAATTGTAAGGATTTTTCAAGAAAAACCCTGTCTTTGCAAATATATCTATGTGTTTTGAATCGATGCTAACATCATAAAATGAATTTGGGTTTGTGTTTCTAATGCTCGAAATTTGACCTCCTTCTTTTTGATCCCAATAACTATTGAAACCAATTTGCGCTTCCATTTTTTCTCCTTGGTAATGATAACGGTTCAACAATGCAAAGTTATTCCCATTTGGCATATCCCGAAAGCCATCATTATTAAAATCCATTTCAATTGGGTGTGCTGAGGCATGCCCTAAAACTCCCCCAGACCATTTTTCATTTAAATGATACCCTGCGTTGAAGTTCAACTCTGTTCTCCCCATCCCATTTATATAAGCATTCAAGTATAACTTTTCCATGGTTTGAGGCTTTTTCACTTCTAAGTTTACCAAACCCGCCATAGATTCATAGCCATTAACAACAGTACCTGTACCTTTCGTAATCTGTATTGATTGGATCCACGTTCCAGACATTGAATTTAAACCAAATGCACTTTCCAAACCTCTTAAATATGGAATGTTTTCCAATTGAATTTGAGTATATACTCCATCCAAGCCCATCATTTGTATTTTCTTAGCTCCTGAAACAGCATCTGTAATATTTACATCCACTGACGCATTTGTTTCGAATGACTCAGATAAATTGCAACAAGCAGCTTTTCTAAGTTCGCCCGCCGATATAGTCTCTACGTGCAACGTTTTCAAACGAGAAATTGTATGTGTTCCTTTTTTAACGGAAACGATTACTTCAGGCAAGAGTTGGTCAGAATAAAGCACGACTTCGAAAGAAATAAATCGGTCTTTTTTTGTAACTATTACAGAATCTGGGTAAAACCCCATTGCAGAAAACACCAATGTATCAGGTAATTCTTTGGGCAGAATGAGTTCAAACTTACCGTCTTCATCAGAAATAGCACCCCTATTGGCACTCAGTAGTTTTATTTTTGCTCCATAAATAGGATTCTTCTCTTTTTTATTAGAGCCGTAAACGACTCCTTTTACTTGTGATTGTAATGCCCCTGAGAATAAGGTGCATAACAATAATGTATATAAATATTTCATTGTGTTAATTTTATTTAATTATTGACGAACTAGATCCGTCAACTATCAAATAATAAACACTTGGTTTTGGATACACCGCTCTAATCCAGAGAGTGAAGGTGGTGGATTAGAATAATTTAGAACTCCTTCTTGTTTTACTTTATTTGCTACTAAATAACTGGAGTAATCCAGGCTTAGTGGCAAATCAATATTTATAGTGAATAAATAAGATGGTACTTCTTCAGAATAATCTAGTTCAAGTTGAAAATGTTTGATTTCGTCATCACAACAGTCATCTTTATCTTCTTTTTCTCGTTCACAGCATTTATTAACTGTTTCACTTTTATCCTCGCAGTGATCAATTGTATTGATTATATATGAAAAAGACGTTGTTCCCTCTTTTGGGCAAAAATGACTGTAAACATCAGCTCCTACGCTACTTCCAAAAAAAAGAACGGCAATAGAAAATGATAAAAATATAGACTGCATAAACTTCACAAATCAAAGATACGCCGTTTCCTTTTATTTTTATCACAAAAACTAGACTATTCTTGGATTGGAAACACTAATTTTGTACAAAAGACTATATTATGAGCATTCCCGTTACTGTTTATTCAGAAATGACACCTAATCCTGCAACAATGAAATTTGTATGCAATAAACACTTGTTAGGAACTGGTGAATCGGCCGAATTTAATTCAAAGGCCGAAGCGAAAGGATATTCTCCACTTGCTGAAGAATTGTTCAATCTGCCTTTTGTGAACGGGGTATTTATTGCTTCGAATTTTGTTAGTGTTGCAAAAACAGACAACTTATCCTGGGATTTTATTACAATGGAACTTCGAGAGTTTATTCGTTCTTGGATTTCTGAAGAAAAAGAAATTTTAATTGCAACTCCAGAAAAAAGAAGTCAAGATAACGCCATTTCAAGTGAACCAAAAAAAGAATATGCACCCTCTGAATACGATGACGCCATTCGTGATTTATTAGATGAATATGTGCGTCCGGCAGTTGCAAATGATGGTGGAGCAATCGATTTTCGCGGTTATGAAAATGGCATAGTCACAGTCGTTCTTAAAGGAGCTTGCTCCGGATGTCCTTCAAGTACTGCAACGCTTAAAGGTGGTATCGAGAGCCTTTTAAAGGAGCATTTACCAGATGTAACTGAAGTCGTTGCTGAAAATGAGTAATTAAGCTTTCTTCTTTTCTTTAATCATACCGGTCAATACGACAATTAAGAAAATCCATGGTGCTCCATGCATCAAAATGTCGACCCAATCCATCATTGCCATTTCTCGGCCATACTTTAAGTTCATGAATTGTTTCCAAATATGTGGTTCTGGTGTAAAGGGAGCTAAACCTAATGTTAAACTGCTCAATAGTGCTATTGATAAATACTTTTTCATTTATCTTCAGACTTAAATGGTTCTAAGACTTGACCAATAAATGATTCTGGATATTTCTCATCACCAGGGAAACCAAGTTCAATATCACGCCCATCTTTTGGAATGTAGGATGTTCCAAATAAATAATCCCAACAACTCAAAGAAATTGCAAAATTCATTCCTTTTGGATGAGAACCGGGTAATACTTTAGCATGATGCCAAATGTGCATTTTTGGATTATTTAATACATACTTCAAGGGTCCGTAATCCCATCCTAAGTTTGCATGGTTTAAATGGCCAATTAGTACAGTCAACGAATAGACGATAAAAGCATTTTCTAGAGCAAAGCCGAAAATCATTGATAGAACTACATACTTAAACATTTGGTATGCGAACGTTTCTAAGAAATGATAACGCAAATGAGCAGCAAATCCCATTTCTTTTACAGAATGATGCACTTTATGAAACTTCCATAAGAAAGGAACGCGGTGCATTATATTATGAACTGTCCATTGTGCAAGGTCCGATACGAGAAAGAAAATAGCCAATTGCCATGCCCATGTTACTTTCGATAAATCAATTAAGTGACCACCTGTATATCCCAACGGTCTCAACATGTCCATCAATGCTTTTACCGAAATACTTGATAATGAAGCATATATTAATAAACTGAACAGATAGAAATTAAAGAACATGTAAAATGCATCTTGCCAAAAATCTTTTCTTATCTTTCCTTGTTCTTTTCGCCAAGGAATAAGAACTTCTAAAATCCAAATAAAAAGAGAAATCGCAATTAAAAAATAGAATCCATTTATTCCTTTCTCTGGAAAAGGTGTTGTAACAATCTTCCAAAGATAATTCGCCGTATTCTCATACGCGTGAATAAATGTATCTAAATAACTAGTCGACATACGGTAACATTTTTGTCCAAGGTCCGCCGTTGTATGCTTCAACTCCGGCTACTTTCAACTGCGTTTTCGCTCCTCCCGATCGCATGCCTGATGCACAAACACAAATTACTGGAACTCCTAAGCTTTTAATTTTCTTTGTTTGACCGGGAATACTTCCTAACGGAATATTCTCCGAACCAGCTACTGATCCACCTGCAAATTCACTTGGGCTTCTTACATCAATGATGACTGCTCCATCTTCGTTGAGCAATTTTTTATAATCCGTTTTCTTAAATAATTTTCCGAACATAATTTCTATTTAACGGTAAAGATAACTTCTTGTTACAAGACAAAATGTAACTGAAGTTACAAACGCTGATTTTTTAAATAAATTCTATAGGCTAAAAGCCCTGGAAAACCAAGGATGTAAATAAATGCCAATATTACCCCCTTAGCCGTGAGATAAAAATCAACAATACCTTGTTCATTCATACCTTCAATTCCGATGCCAATAAAATTAGAAAGGCTAAGGTTATCATCGGCAGTGTAGCTTTGTAATCCATTTTCAACAACAATTTTACCATCGAATAAATTAATCGGGAAAAAGAAAAATAGGAACGCTAAAACACTTGAAAAAACGATGAAAATTAAAAGCGGTTTTTTTAACATCAATTATTTATTTGGTAGTTACAAAGATACCTTTAATTTTACAATGGATGATTACAAAGTTGGCTTATTTCTCAAGTTCTACAAGTTGGGGAGGATTAGAAATGAATATACTTCGTTACGCAAAATGGATGCGTGATCGAGGCCATCTTGTCATCGTTATAGGGGTTCATAATTCGCGTCTTGTCGTCGAAGCTGAAGCTCTAAATATACCAACATTGCTTGTTCAAAAGCAAAAAAAATACTACGATTTCAATAAAGCCAAACATTTAGCCAGTATTCTGAAAGAGAATGGGGTAAGTCATCTAGTTATTCGCTCTACCTATGACATGAGTATTCTTGCAAGCGTAAAAAGAAAATTAAAAGACAAGGTTACGACATGCTATATTATGGCAATGCAATTGGGAGTAAAAAAGACCAACTTTTTGCATACCCTTCGCTATCGATATCTTGACATCTGGGTAAGTCCTTTGCCTTGGTTAAAAAAGCAAGTCGAAGAGATGACCCATTTTAAGAATGAGCTAGTACTGATTCCTTTAGGTTTAGAGTTAGAAAAATTCAACACTATTTGTTCCCGAGAAGATGCAAGAAAAGAATTAAATCTTCCTTACAAAAACTTAACATTTGGATTAATTGGACGTTTTGACATTCAAAAAGGACAATTATTGCTGCTTGAAGCAATGAAAAAGTCAAAGAATAAGGACTATAATATTGTCCTTCTTGGCGAACCAACAATGAATGAAGGTGATGATTATTTCAAACAAATAAAAACAATCACATCAAGTCCGGAAATTAAAAAACGTGTTTTCATTCGACCTTTTCGAAGTGACGTGACTTCGTTTTATTCAGCAATAGATTGGACAGTAATGGCAACCAAAACGGAAACTTTTGGAATGGTCACTATTGAATCTTTGGCTTGTGGAACTCCTGTTCTCGGAAGTAATGCTGGTGGAACTCCAGAATTATTAGAACATGAGAAAGGAGGAGTTTTATTTGAAACAATGAACAGTGATGATTTGGCCAATAAAATAGACGCTATTATTGAAGCTGAGCTGAAATTAGACCCAGATGTACTACGTCAAATGGTAAAAAAATATGATCATTCTAATTTCTGCCGACAATTCGAAATTGCTTTAAAAATAAAGTCAATCAAGGAATAACAATTTAAATTCAAAATTCTCGTTAAATTAGTTGACACATGAATTTATATTCTAAAAAACAAAAATGGAAAATTGCACTGCTGATTTTCGCGCTCCTGCTCGTTAGTGCGTCATTGTTTTTGTCTAATAAGATTGTATCGAAGGTTGAATCTAGAGAACAAGAACGTGCAGAACAGTGGGCTGGTACAATTCAGAAAAAGGTAGAATTAGTTCAATTGACCAACACTACTTTTTCTCAGCTCCGTGATTTAGAACGGGGTAAAATATCCTTGTGGATTGATGCAACCAAGGAAGTTTCAAAAGAAAGTCCCCTCGGTGTTGTAACAAATTATGACTTCCCATTAAAGATCATCAAAGCCAACAAAGACATCCCTGTTATTTTATTAGACGGTGATCAAAACGTGTCTGGTAATATCAATCTTGATTTCGACACTTCAGATATTCGGGCTGTTCACCCAGTCGCTACTAAGCAAGAAATACGTCAGTTTTTTAATGATTCATTAGTGCTTCTCGCTAGTCAATGGGAAGAAAATAACCCTCCATTTACGATAGAAATATACGCCGGGTTATTTATGACCTATTATTATTTTGATTCCAAAGCAATACTTAAGCTAGAAATTGAAAGAGATTCATTGATCTCTGCATTTAATCGGGACTTAATAAACAATGATGGTTTGATTCCTGTCTTACTCATCGATTCGGATACAAAAGAAATCATCGGAAACAATATTGATGAATACATTGTTGATTCATCCAATTTAGATCAATACATTTCACAATTTGAATTGGCCAATGAACCAATACTTATTGATTTCAATAATGAAAAAACGAGCACTTTATACTACGACGACAGTACAGAATTAAAACAACTTCAATATTTCCCATACATTCAATTTATGGTGATTGGTTTATTTGCCCTTATTGGGTATTTAATATTTAGCACTTTTAGAAAAGCAGAACAAAATCAAGTTTGGGCGGGAATGGCAAAGGAAACGGCGCACCAGTTAGGGACTCCGCTTTCTTCTTTGATGGCATGGGTGCAGCTACTTGAAACGCAAGGAGTTGATTCTTCTGTAACCATGGAAATGCAAAAAGATGTTGATCGTTTAGAAAAAGTCACAGACCGTTTCTCCAAAATTGGTTCCGGCGCTAAATTAGATTCTCAGAATCTTGGTGAAACCGTTGAAAACGTCATTTCCTATTTGCGACCTCGTATTTCTGACAAAGTTGAAGTAACTATTAATGTGGATGAACTTGCCATTGCCAAGCACAATGCTTCGCTAATAGAATGGGTAGTTGAGAACATCTGCAAGAACGCAGTTGATGCTATGAAAGGTGTTGGTCATCTTGAAATTAATGTTGTAAAATCAGACAATTGGGTGTTTATTGACATCAAGGATAATGGGAAAGGAATTCCCTCGAAGCAATTAAAAACGATTTTTGAACCTGGTTTCTCCACAAAATCTAGAGGCTGGGGATTAGGATTGTCTTTGGTGAAAAGAATTGTCAAAGAATACCACAAGGGGAATGTGGTTGTTTTAGAGTCTCAAATTAACGTAGGAACGGTGTTTCGGGTAAGTATTCCAATAGAGAATAAAAGCTAAAAAGCTCTGTTTTAGTGAGAAATGTGGCTATTGATTTATTGAATCTACAAACGCTTCACAAACTCAATTAACAAAGTTGTAATATCATCATACTCACTAAAGCTCAGTTCTTCGTAAGCATCAAACACATCATGATAATGTTTATTCGGCCCCATTGTATAGATGAAGATTGCTGGTACACCTTTCTCTGAAAACCAATAATGATCTGAATTTGCAGCTGGGCCTCGAATTTTGATTTTCTCCAGTAAATTCTTTTCTTTATTTATTGTTTGAAGCAAATCAAACTGTTCCTTGAATAAAGTACCATTGACAACAGTGATTCCTTCTTCCCCGCTGCCCATGATGTCCAAATTAACTAAAAATTTTATCTTTTTTAATTTAAGAATTGGGTTTTCTACGAAGAATTTAGACCCAACCAATCCTGCCTCTTCACCTGCAAAAGCAACAAATAGAATGTTGTATTCTGACGGATTCTCTTTAAAATACTTCGCCATGGTTAGAAGCATTGCTGTGCCCGATGCATTATCATTTGCTCCAGGGAAATACGTTCCTGCACCCATTCTCCCCAGATGATCATAATGGGCTGTAAACATGAGGGTTTTATTGCACTTTTTTCGAGCTGGAACGTAGGCAATAACATTTTGTGTACGGTAATCTTTAATCAGCTTTGCATCAACGTTCAGTTCAAAATCTATCCCTTTAGCGTAGACAGAATCTTGCAATTGAATGAAAGGGAAATACGACTGCTCTCTACCAACAGACCACGTAAACTTTTTATTGACTAGCTCTATTACTGGCATTAAAGTAGCAATTTCATTTATAATTCCTTGAACCTGTGTCAAGGTGTCTCCTTTTGCATCAAGACAATTAAAAACGAGCACTTCAGACGAGGGATTTCTTCTTATCTCAGAAATCAAGCCACGTAAAAAATCCAAATCAAGAACTTGTTCAGTTGTTATTTCAGTCGTATGCAAAGAATATTGCCCTCCAATAGAGCTTGGGTTAATTGAAAAATGAAGCCCTGGAATAAATTGCTTGTCCTTTTGAGAAAGATTCATTTTCCCAGGAAAAGTATTGACATCTAACCAAAAGTATTGATAATAGCTGTCTAAATATGGTTCGATTTCAAGTTTAGTAAACTCTTCTACAAGAAAAGCTGCAGCGATTGAATCGCCATGCTGAACATACCCCCTTCCATGAAATTCAGGAGAACATAATTTTTCTGTAATTCTTCTTACTTCTTCTATTTGCCCATAAGCAACAGAACAAAATAGTCCAAGAATAAGAACGAGGAACTTATGCATAACGTCGGCTCACAAAAGAAATAAATTCCGCTACAGATTCTTCTTCTGGATCCCATTCATGCGTGGATGCTAATTCATTCATTTGCGAATTTAACGCCTCCAGATCAGATTGTGTGTCCAGTATTTTAATTGCGTCGCTAAACTTCTCACTTGAACCATCAAATAAATCATTGATAAAGCGCAATTTCTCGTTTAAACCAAAAGCCCCAATTAATGTGTCTATTTTTGATCCACTCATCAGTGTATTCAAGGACTGATCAGAAATGTTCATCTGCTCCATAAACGTTTCATTTGAATTGTTCTTCTCTACCGGTATCGCAGAGTTTTCAATCAGTATCGCCTCTTCATCAATCCTAACCTCTTCCAATTGTTCTTCAATTACATCTCCTAAAATTGACTCTATATCGCCTGGCTCATCATCCTGCTTTACTTCATCAATGATTGGTTCAAATGAGAAAATATCTTCCTCTTTTTCTTCCACAGTTTCTGATGTTGGTTTCCAATCAAAAGCTTCTACTTCGTCTTGTTCCTCGATAGATTCAACAATAACTTCTGGTATCGACACCTCTTCTTCAATATCCTCAATAGTTGATTCTAAATTGTTTTCAAAGGCTTTGTACTTTAGAATAATTGATCGTTCATGAATAGCTCGTGTCAATTCTTCAAGTTTAGACAGTTCATCTCTTGTTAATTCTCCTTGATCAAGCTTTTCTACCAAATTCTTTACCTCGTCTATTTGGTTTTTATACAATTGTAAATTCTTCATTTCTTATGGGGTATATTGACTTTTCAACATTTTAACTAAGTTGCTAACGAAGTCACTTTTTAAAGCAACAAAATAACGAACTTAGTCCTCAAAGTTACTGAAGAAATTTACGCGAAGAATTTGATTCTTTTCTTTTTTTCTTCGTTACAATGTTGATAACCTCAAACGAACAATTATGTTTTTAGAACATTTTCCAAACGAATTAAACCAACATGGTTGGATAGAAGTTGTTTGTGGCTCTATGTTTTCAGGAAAAACTGAGGAATTAATACGTCGATTAAAGCGAGCAGAATTTGCAAATCAAAAGATCTTATTGGTCAAGCCAAGTATTGACGATCGTTTTCATAAAGAAGATGTAGTAAGTCACCAAGGATCAAGTTTTACAGCTATTTCAGTGAATGATTCCAAAGAAATAATTGAGCTGTGGAAGAAAGAAAAAGTTGTTGCTATCGATGAGGCGCAGTTTTTTGATCTGGGCATAGTTCACACTTGCACGTATTTAGCTGAAAAAGGCGTAAGAGTAATTGTTGCTGGTTTAGACATGGATTTTCAAGGAATTCCGTTTGGTCCAATGCCTCAAATTTTGAGTATTGCCGAATACGTTACCAAGGTTCACGCAATATGCTTATCTTGTGGCAACTTAGCACAGTTTTCGCACCGAACAGTTGAACAAAAAGAACAAGTTTTGGTAGGAGCAGTTGAAGAATACAAACCGCTTTGTCGATCGTGCTTCAATAAAATATCGCATTGAAACTTGACTATTCATACCAAGAAATAGAGCAATTATTTAGTTCAGAAAAATCAATTTCTGCCGCTAGAATATCATCTATTTCTTTTGACTCTCGAAGAATAATTAATGGAAATCATGTTTTATTTTTTGCTTTGGAAGGCATTTTTAGAAATGGGCATTCTTTTCTAATCGAAGCCTACGAAAAAGGTGTTCGACATTTTGTTGTTTCTAAAAAAGGGGCAACTTCCGATTTGGAAAATGCACATGAAATTGTCGTAAAAAATAGCCTAGAAGCATTAGAGCAATTAGCCTTTTTTCATAGGAATCAATTCACCATACCAATTGTTGCAATTACTGGAAGCAATGGGAAAACAACTGTTAAGGAATGGCTCTCATACGTTTTGAGTGGCACTCATAATGTTGCTCGAAGTCCAAAAAGTTATAACTCTCGATTAGGCGTGGCATTATCTTTACTTGAATTAAATTCTGATTCTCATTTCGGAATTATTGAAGTTGGAATCGGGTCAAAAGAAAGCATGAAGCAGCATCGAGAAATTATCCAACCAACACATGGTGTGTTTTGTTCTTTTGGAGAATCTCACAGAGAATTATACGCTTCAGCGCAAGAACATTTAAATGAAAAAGTCTCTCTTTTCCAAGAAATGGAAGAGTTTATTTACCCTAATGTCATTACTGAACAGCTCCCGAAAAATGGCAAGGCAATCGACGCTGCCGAATTCACCTTCTTTTTCACCTCTTTTCCATTGACTGATAGAGCCAGTTTACAAAATATTAGTTTAGTCATTGCAATGGCGAAGCAGCTGGGCATTTCTGATAAAGAAATACATAAACGATTGGCGGAATTATCTCCGTTAGCATTACGATTGGAAACTTACGATGGAATCAATGATAACATTATTATCAATGACACCTATAATTTAGATTTGGATTCGCTCAAGCATTCTCTAAGTTATCAATTGGCCAATTGCAACGGCAAAAATAGAATTGTAATTATAGGAACAGGGACAGACTCTTTACTAAATGAAAAGAAAATTCGATCTATTATTTCGAAATATGAACCGATTCAATTATTGTTAAATATTTCTACTAACGATGAGCAATTAGAAAAGACACAAAACGCTAGTATTTTGATTAAGGGCTCGCGGTCATCTCAAATGAAATTAATTGCGCGTAATCTGAAGGTTAAAAATCATCAAACTTATTTGGAATTTGATTTAAAATCAATTCGACATAATATCAACTATTTCAAATCAAAATTAGCGTCGAATACTAAATTGATGTGCATGATTAAAGCTTCATCTTACGGATCGGATGCTAAAACCATGGGAGCCTTTTTAGCACAAATGGGCGTTGATTATTTAGGTGTTGCATATGTTAATGAAGGAATCGAATTGCGAAGAAAGGGTATCAAAACTCCAATATTTGTTATGAATTGTGAGGAGAATTCATTTTCAGAGTGCTTATCTAATCAATTGGAACCTGCAATTTATTCTTTAGCCCAGCTGAATAATTTTATTGCCGCACTAATTAGTCATTCGAAAATAAATTACCCAATTCATATCAAATTAGAAACGGGTATGAACCGTCTTGGTTTTCTGAAGGCGGATATTTTACCTTTAATTGATATTATCAAAGCACAACCAGAAGTCAAAATCCAAAGTATCTATTCTCATTTAGCTGAAAGTGATAAAATAAACTCTGAGTTCACACAGCAACAGATTGACATTCTTGCAGAGAATGCAGGTTTAATTCAAAAAGAATTTTCATATCCAATTCTCCGTCATATTCTTAATTCAGAAGGAATTGTCAATTATACTCAAGCACAATTTGAGATGGTTCGCTTAGGTCTCGGAATGTATGGTGTCTCATCCAATAATAATTTAAGAGAGGCAATTACTTGGAAAAGTGCTGTTTCTCAAATTAAACGTGTGGAAAAAGGTGATTCGATTGGCTACAATCGCTCTTTCAAAGCTTCCAACGATATGAAAATTGCTATTATTCCAGTTGGATATGCCGATGGTTTTCCGCGAGTTTTAGGAAATGGAAAATGTGGAATTTATATCAATAACGAATACTGTCTAACGGTTGGTAACGTATGTATGGATATGATTATGGTTGATGTCACGAATGTAATTACAAAAGAAGGAGATGTCGTTGAAATTATTGGAGTTAATCAACGTGTAGGTGACTTAGCAGCAAGAATTGGTACGATTCCCTATGAATTAATGACTGGTTTTTCTTCTCGATTACCCCGTGTTTATATTAATTAATCGCTACTATCGAAACTCTAGAGGCCCAAGTTGATTCCATCAATAATCTTTGTTTTATCAATATGAATTTTTTTTGTGATCAATAATGCTCCAGCTTTAACATCACCTGCCAATCGTATCTGCAGTTTATCTTTATTCGCAAATCTTAGCGCTTTAAATAATGCTCCTTCAGCTAAAGTAACAGTCATAGGTGCAGTGATTCTTGTCTCGCTATTGCTTTTCATTTTAAACTTCTCGTCGAGGTGAACTTTACCCATGTAATCTCCTTCCACATAGACATTAAGATCTGATGGTTTTACTTTAATTGCAAATTTGTTCTTATTATAAACATTTGCCCCAACTGTCAATTGCAAGGTTCTGCCCTCTAGTTTTCCTATTTTTAAATCTTCCCCTCCTTTAAACTCAGGTTCATAAAAGGTGCAAGAGGAAAATGCAAATGAGACAAGAACAATTAATACACTGTTTTTCATACTATGATTTTACCAGTTCAGTATAATAACTATAAAAATATGGAATAGTTTCAATGCCTTTGTAAAAATTAAATAATCCAAAGTGCTCATCAGGAGAATGGATTGCATCACTGTCTAAACCAAATCCCATTAATATTGACTTTAAACCGAGTTCTTTTTCAAACATCGCAACAATCGGGATGGAGCCACCGCTTCTTACAGGAATTGGCTTTTTTTCAAATGTCTTCTCATACGCCATACTCGCAGCGTTATAACCGATAGAATCTGTTGGAGTGACTGCAGGTTCACCACCATGATGAGGAGTTACTTTTACAGTTGTTCCTTCAGGTGCGATAGATTCAAAATGATTCAAAAATAAATTTGTTATTTCTACAGGATCTTGATCTGGCACTAAACGCATTGATATTTTAGCATAAGCTTTTGAAGCAATTACAGTTTTTGCTCCTTCTCCTGTATAGCCACCCCAAATTCCGTTAACATCTAAAGTTGGGCGAATAGAACCACGTTCCATCGTGGAATAACCATCCTCTCCCATTACCTCATCAATATCAAGTGCTTTGCAATATGCCGCTTTGCTGAAAGGAGCTTTTGCCATTTCAGCTCGTTCATTTTCAGATAAATCAACCACTTTATCGTAAAACCCTGGAATTGTAATTTTATTATCGTCATCATGTAATGACGCTATCATTTTCGCTAGAATGTTGATTGGATTTGCAACACAGCCTCCGTATAATCCTGAATGCAAATCTCTATTTGGTCCTGTCACTTCGACTTCAACATAGCTTAACCCTCTTAATCCCGTTGTAATTGAAGGAACATCATTGGCTAAAATTCCAGTATCTGAAACTAAAATGACATCTGCTATCAAGCGTTCATGATTATTTTTCACAAAAACACCCAAGTTTTCTGAGCCTACCTCCTCTTCGCCTTCAATCATGAATTTGACATTACAAGGCAATTCATTCGCATTCATCATTGCTTCAAAAGCCTTAACATGCATATACATTTGTCCTTTATCGTCACAAGATCCACGCGCGAAAATTGCACCTTCAGGATGAATTTCAGTTGTTTTTATTACAGGTTCGAAAGCAGGATTCGTCCATAAATCAATTGGATCTGCTGGCTGAACATCATAATGTCCATAAACTAATATCGTTGGAAGACTATCATCAATTAATTTCTCGCCATACACAATAGGATGCCCGGCTGTTTCGCAGATTTCAACATTTTCTGCTCCTGCTTCTTTTAGTCGTTTTGCTACTAAACTTGCTGTTTCGCGCACATCTTTAGAAAACTTTGTATCCGCAGAAACTGATGGTATCTTCAACAAGTCGATTAATTCTTCTAAAAATCTTTCTTTATTCGCTGAAATGAAAGCTTGTGTATTGTTCATGTAATTTAAATATTGATGAATTTCTCAAAAGTCGTTATTTTATTTTTAGTCTTCAAGATAATCTGGATTTTTAATTTTAAAATTGATTGAATGTAATCCTAGGTACTTTTCTTTAATGTAAATTTAGATTTCTAATAATCTCTGTACTTTATTCTCTTTATATGCAACCTATTGAGTAATTTTAGAGTCTAACGTATTTAGAAACTACTCATTATGAAAAAAATATTTTTTGGATTACTTGTATTAACAATATCACTACAATATTCAAATGGTCAGATTGTAATAGACGCTGCGCCAACTCCTTTTGACTTAGTAACCAATACTCTAATTGGACAGGGACTTGTAACTTCTAATATTACTTTTAGTGGTGATTTAGGACAAATTGGATTTTTTGATGCTAACGGGTCTAATATTGGATTAGATTCTGGTGTAGTTATGTCATCGGGGTTTGTTACCGACATTGTTCCGCCGAACATTCCTAGTTCTACTATAGGTGGTCCTGGCGATGCTGACGTTCTTGCTACAGCGCAATCAGTAACCTCAAATCCTTCTGCTGGCGACATAACAACCACAAATGATGCTGCCGTCTTAGATTTTGATTTCATCCCAAATGGCGATGTTGTTATTTTTCGATTTGTATTTGCTTCAGAAGAGTACTTAACTTGGGTCAACACTCAATTCAATGACGCATTTGGATTCTATATCTCTGGACCAAACCCAGCAGGTGGTGAGTATGACGTTGAAAATTTAGCTCTTGTTCCAGGAACTACTGAGCCTATTACAATTTCAACCATTCACCCTGGTCTTAATGCTCAGTATTACATCGATAATGCAGCTGGTGCGACTCATTCATTCAATGGCTTTACTGTGCCTATTGAAATTCGTTTTAATGTAATTTGTGACTCTACTTATAATTTCAAATTTGCAATTGCCGATGCTCAAGATGGTATTTTAGACACTGGAGTTTTTCTTGAAGGAGGAAGTTTTCAAGCCATTCCCGTTGATTTATCATTAGAAACAAATATTGACCCAACACTCTTTGGTGATTCCGTAATTATAGAAGGATGTGGCACGAATGCCGATTTTGTATTTACACGTCCTTCATGTCAATCTGGTGATTCTCTATACGTCTCAGTAGATGTAGCCGGTACGGCGACTAACGGTGTTGACTATACATTCATCCCTGATTCAGTCTTGTTTTTGCCTGATTCTACTTCTATTGTTATTCCGTTTTTCGCTTTTCAAGATGGTGTTTTTGAAGGTTTCGAAAGCGTAATTTTAACAGTTATTAATATTCTACCTTCTGGCGATACAATAGTCACCGTTGGTGAAATTTGGCTTCTGGACCAACCAGATGTTAATATTTTGGCTCATGACACTTCAATCTTTTGTTTCGTAGATTCGATAGATATCCTTACGTCAAGTTTTGATGGTGTTCCTCCATATTCATACTCATGGGACACCTACCCTGATACAAACGACTACTTAACCGTTCCTGCATCCGTCAATGGCACCATTGATTATTATGTTACAATCACTGATGCATGTGGTTTTACAAATATCGACACACTTACAGTAATTGTTAATGAAACTTTATTAATAGATTCACTAACTTCAATTCCTTCTGGTTTTGTGCAAGCACCAAATTGTTTGCCTTCAGGGGTCATCCAAGCTTTTGTCTCAGGACAAACTCAAGACATTGCTCTTGCTCAATATAACTGGACAGGTCCAAATGCTAATCCAGGTGTAATCAATGTTAACGGAACTGCCGCCAATGATGTTCCTCCAGGATGGTACTACTTCTCCGTTTCTGATGACGTGTGTTCAAAAATGGATAGCATCGAAGTTTTCATGGACCCGAAACCAATTGCGCAAATGTCGGCTGTACCTGCTGATGGTTGTACACCATTGAATGTACTTCTGTCGAACACAAGTCAAAATGCAACTTCTTATTATTGGGATTTCGGAAATTCAAACACGTTAAATGTTGGTAATTTGAGTAATCAATCCCAAACGTACACTACGTCCAGTCAAGTAATGTTAATCGCTTACGATGATTACTTCTGTAGTGACACAACCTTTATTGACATTGATATTATTATTTGTGGATGTATGGATCCAACGGCTTTAAACTACAATCTAGATGCTGTTGAAGACGATGGGAGTTGTTTATATCCTAGCCCTATTGTGATTGCTCCAAATGTATTTACACCGAATGGAGATCTTGATAATGATTTATACTTTTTAGATTTAATGCATACAGTTCATTTAGAATTGGTCATCTTAAATCGTTGGGGAGGAGTTATGTATGAGCTTGACTCTGATCTACTGACTACTTCACAAATTATTGGTTGGAATGGAATAGACAGAAGTGGAAACGAAGCAGGAGAAGGAACATACTTCTACAAATATGTTGCAACTGGAGTTGATGGGGATCAGGTTGATGGTCATGGATTCTTGCAATTGGTAAGGGAATAGTGCAAATTTAGAACACAAAAAAGCCTATTAATACTAATAGAGAAAGTTATGGTATGGATATCTTTCTTGAAAAATAAGTTTGACCTCTTTATAGAGTAACGCTTTTAGTTCTTCAATGTTATCTTTATTCGTAGCTGAAATAAATACACACTTCGTGTTATTCAATTTAGCCATCCAAGTCTTCTTTAGGTCCTCTAAAGAATAATTAAATGGCTCCATTGGAGTTAAATCATCTTCCTCTTTCTCTACGTATTTATAAGCGTCAATTTTATTGAAAATGACAATGACAGGCTTGTCCACTTTATCGATTTCAGCTAAAGTTTCACAAACCACATTATAGTGATCTTGAAAACTGGGATGCGCTATATCCAGAACATGCACTAACATATGAGACTCTCTAACTTCATCCAATGTTGACTTAAATGAATCAACAAGTTGATGAGGTAATTTCCGAATAAAACCAACTGTATCAGCAAGTAAGAAAGGTAAATTTTCAATCACGACCTTTCGAACAGTTGTGTCGAGTGTTGCAAACAATTTATTCTCAGCAAAAACATCGGATTTACTTAGCATATTCATAATTGTGCTCTTGCCAACATTTGTATAACCCACTAATGCGACACGAACCAATTGTCCACGATTTCCTCGTTGAACGGCTTTTTGTTTGTCAATACTCTTAAGTTTTTTTTGTAATGCAGAGATTTTATCTTGAATTAATCGTCTATCGACCTCAATCTGAGTTTCACCAGCTCCACTTCGCATGCCAATACCACCTTTTTCTCTATCAAGGTGCGTCCACAAACGTGTCAATCTTGGCAACATGTATTGCATTTGCGCCAACTCGACTTGCGTTTTTGCATTAGCAGTACGAGCGCGGCTGGCAAAAATATCTAAGATTAAAATGTTTCTGTCTACAATTTTTATTTCTAAAATCTTCTCAATATTACGAAGTTGTGAAGGTGAAAGCTCATCATCAAAAATGGCTACTTCAATATCATTCGCATTTATATACATTCTGATTTCTTCAATCTTACCTGTTCCAACATATGTTTTAGGATTTGGTTTAGGCAGCTTCTGAGTAAATCGATGCTTCGTAACACCTCCAGCAGTTTCTGCCAAAAACTCTAACTCATCAAGATACTCGGTAGCTTGGACTTCAGTAACTTCTTGGGTGATTACACTAATTAAGATGCAAATTTCTTCGACATCATCAACTAAAACATGTCCTTGACTCATACTTTGTTTGTTTACATCCAGCCTGCACCTAGACCTCTAAAAGGCCATGGGATAAATGCTAATATCAATATTAAAGCAATCAAATACGTTTTCAAAATTTTTCTATGCTTATTTCTCGAACCTTTCATCTTTTTCTCCGCATTACTTCTTCCCCTCGAAACAATTATTATCGCTAAAAGCATTCCTATTAAATGCTCCATTCCGTAAAAACGTAAAATCTCCTCTGACATCCACCCTTCTATAAAGTTCACCTTTGAAGAACTGAAATAGAGTCCTAAGCCAATAAGTAATTGAATATGTAGAAAAATCATTGCAAACAAGTTGATCATTTTATCCTTCTTCATATAATTCCCAGAATTCTGCGACTTTGCAGCATTCACAATTGCCACCAACAACAATATTAGTGCAATCCACCGCAATCCTGAATGTGCGTGTTTTAATGCTTCCATATCTTTTTTATACAAAAGTAAAAAAATGTATGACTACAGGTCGTAGAATCGACTTAAGTCAAAATTATTTTATATTTTCACAGCACTCAATTACTCTTTGATTATGAAAAAAATACTCTTAATTGCAGTTCTTCTAACTAAATTCTGTGCTTTCTCCCAAATAATACCCAACAATGGTGCAATTGAATCTACACCTGCTTATTTTGCTTTAAAAAATGCAAGAATTGTCGTGTCTCCTTCTGAAACTATTGAAAACGCAACTTTACTAATTAAAGATTCTAAAATTATTAGCGTCGGGAAATTGACTAGAATCCCCAAGGATGCAGTTATTATTGATTGTAAAGGAAAAACCATTTTACCAGCATTCATCGAATTGAATTCTGACATTGGACTACCAAAAATTAAACGAGGCGAATACACCGGTCGGCAACAATATGAAAGCAACAAAAAAGGAGCTTATCATTGGAATGAGTCCATTCATCCAGAAATTAATGCAAATGCGATCTATTCTGGTGATGCAAAAAGTAATAAGGAATTAGTCGAAAAAGGTTTTGGGTTTGCTTTGACACACCAAAAAAATGGAATCTCTAGAGGTCAAGGAGCTTTTGTTTCTCTTACAGATGGCAAAGAATCATTGTTAACGATTGAAGATCTCAATAGCTTTTACTCATTTCAAAAAGGTGCTTCAAGGCAATCATATCCATCTTCTCAGATGGGAGCTATTGCATTATTACGTCAGTCTTTTTACGATGCTGATTGGTACAAAGCCAATTCAGAAAATAAAAATGTTTCGTTTGATAATTTACTGCAACAGCTGAATGGAAATAAATTTTTTGAAACCTCAGATAAATTCGAAATTATTCGAGCAAATAAAATCGCTGAGGAATTTAATTTGAAGTTTACTTATTTTGGTTCAGGAAATGAATACGAAATACTTGATCAAATTTCGTCTGTCAATTCAACAATTATTCTCCCTATTAACTTTCCAAAACCTTATGATGTAGAAAATCCATACATATCGCGACAAATACCATTAAGCGATTTAAAACATTGGGAAATGGCTCCAATGAATCCGATGCTGCTAAAGCATAAAGGTGTCAACATTTGCATTACATCGACTGACCATAAAACATCGGAAGACTTTTGGAGTCACTTGCGAGCTGCCATAAAACATGGCCTGACCGAAAGTGAGGCATTAGAGGCATTAACTACGATGCCTGCAATCACTATTGGCGCTGAGGAAATAGTTGGCACACTAGAAGCAGGTAAACTTGCAAGTTTCATTGTTTATGACAAAAACCCATTTATTGAGTCCGCTCAAATGATGGAATCATGGATGGTTGGAAAGCAAACTATCCACAAAACTTCACCAAATACAAACCTTGCTGGAGAGTATAATTTATCTATCAATAATCATAAGTTTCCATTTGAGATAAAGAAGAAAGGTCCTAAATTCTCCGGAGAGTTAACCTATGAATTTACAGATGAAGAAAAAGGTGTTTCTGACACGACTGCGAAGTTATTGATTATTAATAATGACCTGGACGTAACACTGCAGTTTAATATTCATAGCGCAGAATTAGATGGCAGTATAACATTACAAGGAAAAGCAAATTCCAGTTTCGGCGTTTTTGAAGGTGAAGGAATGCTACCAAACGGAGAATGGGTGAAATGGGCAGCAATTAAAACTAAAAAGACTGACGCCGAGAAATCCGAAGCAGCAACATTAATAATGGCAGACACAAATAATAGATCTTGGCTTCCTAATATGGCTTATGGATTTGATTCTATCCCTGAAACTACTGCCTTAGTTATCAAAAATGCTACACTTTGGACCAATGAAGAAATTGGAATTCTTAACAATGCGACTGTTGTAGTGAAAGAAGGTAAAATTGTATATGCTGGGTCTGGGAAATACAAAATTCCTAAGGGCAGCAAGATAATTGACGCTAAAGGGAAACACATCACTTCTGGAATTATTGATGAACATTCGCACATTGCGATTTCTAAGGGAGTGAACGAAGGAGGTCAAGCGATTTCTGCAGAAGTTAGAATTGGAGATGTTGTGAATCCTGATGATATTAATATTTACAGGCAATTATCTGGAGGTGTTACCACAGCACAACTCTTACATGGATCTGCTAACCCAGTTGGAGGCCAATCTGCTTTAATTAAATTAAAATGGGGGCATACAGCAGATGAAATGATTGTTGATCGAGCTGATGGATTTATCAAGTTTGCACTTGGAGAGAACGTGAAACAGTCGAGAAGTAGCAATTCAATTCGATTTCCACAAACGAGAATGGGTGTTGAACAGTTGTATTATGATGGCTTTCTTCGTGCTCGTGAATACGAAAAAGAATGGAGCGCATATCGATTAAACACTAAATTAAGTAAACCACGCAAGGATTTGGAATTAGAAACCTTAGTTGAGATTCTTCAAGGTAAACGATTTGTTACTTGTCATTCTTATGTTCAGTCTGAAATAAATATGTTAATGCATGTTGCTGATTCAATGGGATTCAATATCAACACCTTTACACATATTCTTGAAGGTTATAAAGTTGCTGACAAAATGGTGAAGCATGGTGTTGGAGGTTCAACTTTCTCTGATTGGTGGGCTTACAAATATGAAGTGAATGACGCAATACCTTATAACGCTGCTATTATGAGTAAACAAGGTGTTGTTGTTGCGATTAATTCTGATGATGCTGAAATGGGTCGGCGATTAAATCAAGAAGCAGCAAAAGGTATTAAATACGGAGGAATGACCGAAATTGAAGCGTGGAAAATGGTTACATTAAATCCCGCAAAATTATTACACATCGATGACCAAATGGGAAGTTTAAAAGAAGGTAAAGATGCTGATATTGTTATTTGGTCGGACAATCCACTTTCTATCAATGCTAAAGTTGAGTACACAATTGTTGACGGTCAAATTCTATACAGTCAAGAAAAAAATGCTGAATTGAGAAAAAGAAATCAGCAAGAGAAAGCTAGAATCATTTCAAAAATGCTTGCCGATGAGACTCCTAAGTTGGAAAAAAAGAGATTTATCAAAAAGAAAAAAGGGCATTTCCATTGCAACACACTAGGAGAAGAATTATCAACAGAAGAAAACCATCATTAATATGAAACAGATACTAATATTGACCTCATTGTTTATTGCATTTTCTTCTTTTGGACAGAAAACATCTAATATTCTACTTAAAAATGGTTTTTTACATGTTGGAAATGGGGAAACAATTGAAAGTGCTTTAATTGGAATTAAAGATGGGAAAATTGAACTCATTAAAAATTCTCTAGCATACACTTATACGGCGAGTGAATGGGATACAGTAATCGACCTAAAGGGTCAACACGTTTACCCAGGGTTTGTTGCTCCAAACTCAACACTTGGTATTACAGAAATTGATGCCGTTCGTGCTACTCGCGATTACGATGAAGTTGGATTGTTCAACCCTCACGTTCGTTCTCAAATTGCTTTTAATGTTGAGTCCAAAGTAATCTCTACAGTGCGAACAAATGGGGTGTTAATTTCACAAGCAACGCCGAGAGGTGGAATTATTTCTGGGACTTCCGCCATAATGAAGCTTGATGGTTGGAATTGGGAAGATGCTACAATCTCGCCGAACGATGGTATTCATTTGAATTGGCCATCAAGCATCTCTGGTGGCGGTTGGTGGGCAGAACCCGCTCCAAAATCTAAAAATAAAGATTACGACAAACAAAAAGATCGAATTTCTAACTTTTTTGAAATGGCTTCAGCCTACGCGAATACGACCAAAAATGAAAAGAAAGAGGCTCGATTAGAAGCAATGCGTGCTTGTTTTAATGGTGATAAAAGAGTTTATATTCATGCGGATGAACTGCAACAATTACTTGATGCAATTGAATTTGCCAAGCATTTCAAATTAAAATCACCCGTAATTGTTGGTGGATACGATGCTCACCTAATTACTGCACAATTAGTGGATGCAGAAATACCCGTTATGATTGTACGTCCGCATAGTCTTCCAGAAAATGAAGAAGACGATATTGATTTACCCTACAAGTTAGCCTCACTTTTACAAAAAGGTGGCGTTAGTTTTTGCATTCAGAACCAAGGCGATATGGAAGCAATGAATGCCCGAAATATCCCTTTTTTAGCAGGAACAGCGAAGGCTTACGGACTCACTGAAGAAGAAGCAATAAGAGCTGTTAGTTTATCGAGTTGTGAAATTTTAGGGATAGATGCTAAGTATGGCAGCGTTGAAAAAGGAAAATCTGCGACACTTTTTGTGTCCAAAGGAAATGCCCTGGACATGCGAACAAATAATGTAACTTTGAGTTTAATTGATGGGAAGTTTGTTAATCTTGAAAATTCACAAAGTATTTTGTACAAAAAGTATTCGAAAAAATATCAATAAAGAAATTCAGTGATTATCCAACTGGATTAATGTTTTCAAAAGTGACGATAATCATTAAAATGAATCGATTTTTGAAGAAGTTAGAATCAAAAAGTATAATCCAATTTAGAAACAGATACAATTGGAGAATTTCGTAAATGAACTTTTACCTTTCAATTGTTTTTGTATCTTTGATTATATTCATTCTAAACAAGAAAAAATGTCATTTGAATTACCAAAATTGCCATATGCATACGATGCATTAGAGCCACACATAGATGCTAGAACAATGGAAATACACCATTCTAAGCATCACAACGGATACACAACTAATTTAAACAACGCAATTGCTGGAACTGATCTCGAAGGGAAATCAATCGAGGATATTCTTAATGCTTGTACTGATATGCCTGCTGTTAGAAATAACGGTGGTGGATACTGGAATCATAGTCTTTTCTGGTCAATTATGAGTCCAAATGGAGGCGGTACACCATCAGGTGATCTAGGTTCTGCTATTGATTCAGCATTCGGTTCTTTTTCAAATTTCAAAGATGAATTTACAAAGGCTGCTGGGACACGCTTTGGATCTGGCTGGGCTTGGTTATGTGTTGTTGATGGGAAGTTAGAAGTTTGTTCAACAGCGAATCAAGATAACCCAAAAATGAATATCGGCTGTGCTGGAACTCCAATTTTAGGATTAGATGTTTGGGAGCATGCTTATTATTTGAACTACCAAAACAGACGTCCTGATTATATTAATGCATTTTTTAATGTTATTAATTGGGAACAAGTAGCCACAAATTTTTCTGACGCTAAATAAAATTAATTCTATATTAAGAATGCGAGGTGTACTTAGTGCCCTCGCATTTTTTGTAACAAAATATTGCGCATTCGTTATTTCATTAAACAAATGATATGCGAAACTCTCTCTCCAAAACTTTCTATCTTCTTTTCCTTCCTTTCATAATTGTTGCTTTTTCTTTTGAACCAAGCACCAAAGAAATCAACCTCATTGATGCCATTAAAGTTAAACTCATTAGTGCCAAAACAATTTCGAATGGAGCCTATAATGTCGAGTCAGTGGATATTTCAATCCAGAATAATACTGCTTCCCCACTTCGAATAAAAATTCCTTCAGGAACGTTGTTTAATCCAGCCGACAATGGAGAGCAAACATTAATTTTATTGGAAGATGACTTTATCACTTTGAAAGCGCATGATTCCTTTGAAGGTCATGTTTCTGCTTATTGTACCGAAGCCTCTGATCGATGTCCGACAAAAGGTACTCCTATGAAAATGACCATGAATCAGGACAAGAATCTCATTGCTATGATTCATTACTTAAAAGGCAAAACAATTAATGAAAGTAGTTTTCAAGATGCTGTTTGGGCGATTTCTGATGGTCACTCAATTTCTAACATTGAGTCATTTACAAAAGAAGATAAAGCCTTTCGAAAATACTTGGCAGCCTTAACAAAACAAGAAGATACTTGGTATACCTCACCGCGTAGTGTCAGGATTGACAATAATGGAAATTTCAATTACGAGACAGTAAACATTTCAGGTAGAATAGACTTTGAGTGTGAAAAAGGTGCAAGCGTAAGACAAGATATCTATAAAGCAAGTGGAGAAGCCATTTTCGTAAGTGAAAAATACATGACTGTGCAATCAGGGAAAGTGACTTATAAATTTAGGTTGAGTGTAAAGGGCTGGGAAAAAGGCGACTATTATATCCGTGTTCATGATGGAACGAATGATATTGTTAAGTATTCGTTTAAGGTCTAATTTTTTAGTGAGGAGTAGATTATGGTTATTCTTACATCATCAAAAGATGGGCTATAATTTTGGCTAATTATACCGTTTCAGGCATGTTGATCGCAATAACTTCTTTCACTTCTGGAGCAGCCTTTTTTACAGATTCTTCCAAACCAGCCTTGAGTGTCATCATAGACATAGAACAGCTTTGGCAAGACCCCAATAAACGAACAACTACAGTGGCGTCGTCTGTAATTTCAACAAGCTCCATATCACCTCCATCATTATGCAGAAATGGTCTTAATTGATCCAGTGCCTCGCGAACTTTAGATTCAATACTTGTTTTATCAATTTGCATGATCCGTTTTTTTCTCTTTTACAGATTTAACTTCTTCAACAAATATACGACTTAAATCTTCAAACGCTTTTGACATTAAAGTATCTTCTTGAAATACAGCTGGTTTACCTATGTCTCCAGATTCTCTTACACTTTGTACAAGCGGTATTTGCCCTAAAAATGGAACATCCATCCCAAGTGCTAAGTTTTTAGCTCCATCTCTCCCAAAAATGTAATATTTATTATCCGGTAATTCTTCTGGTGTAAACCAAGACATATTCTCAATAATACCTAACACAGGCACGTTAATCGAGTCCATTTTAAACATGTTCACACCTCGACGCGCATCTGCAAGAGCGACTTCTTGTGGTGTACTTACGATAATAACTCCATCCAATGGAACTTTTGAAACCAAAGACAAATGTATATCTCCAGTCCCTGGAGGTAAATCAATCAATAAATAATCCAATTCACCCCAATATGCGTCAGTAAACATTTGAGTTAAAGCTTTAGATGCCATAGGGCCTCTCCAGACAACAGCATTGTTTTGTTCTGTGAAAAAGCCGATCGACAGAATTTTAATCCCGTAACTCACGACAGGATTGATCATTGGTTTTCCCTCGACATCAATCATTGTTGGTTTTTCACCGACGACATCAAACATTGTTGGCATCGATGGTCCATAAATATCTGCATCCACAATGCCCACTCGATAACCGGCTTTTGCTAAACCACCCGCTAAATTTGCAGTGACTGTTGATTTTCCAACTCCTCCTTTACCTGAAGCAATTGCAATAATATTTTTTACTTGAGGCAATACTTTTCGATGTTCTGACAGCGCTTCTTTTGAAATGCCCGCAATTTCAACATCTAAAATTAACTCATTACCAAACGCTCGCTTCAGATTAAAATCTATCGCCTCTGTCATTCGTTTTTTTGCGTGCATTGCAGGGTTAGAAACTAAGACCTTAATTTGAATAGCGTTTTCTGAAATTTCTAGTTTTTCAACCAGATTTGCTGATACAATGTCTTTTTTCAAATCGGGCTCCATTATTGCGCCCAAAGCTTCCAATACGTTTTCTCTTGATAATTCCATGATGATTTTTGACTACAATATTTTTAACTGTCAGATGTAGTCTTGAAGGACTTAATTGACTTTGCCATTAATTCTATGATCATTTTTTCGTAACCTTCCGGTCTCGACTTTAGTTCATAGGTTATACCATTGATTCTTTTTTGGCCGTAAACATGATAAGACTTGTGCTCAAACCCAACGGCTTTTGAAGCATTTTCCATACCTCCTACTATCAATGTTCTTTGATAAAGAATTAAATCCTCATCATCAATAATGTACTCAATTTTATAAAATGTTCTTTCTGCTAATAATTTTTTTTCAACAGAAACAAGATCATTGATATCTGCATAATCCTCAATTAACAGAGTGAAATTTTGGCCGACCTTAATTTCCCACTTAATATCAGATTGAACATGTGTAATCTCAGGAGTTGTGGAGGCTCCAATGTTTGCAGTTTCATCGGGTAGAGAAATGAAGCCATCAATTTCAAAATCAGATAAATTAAAGTCTTGGAATTCATAATATTCTTCACTTAATTCAATATCTTCAATATCACTTGAGTCTGAACTGCATGAGCTAACAAGAAAACCCCCTAGCACTATCGCTATTATTCCGGTTCTTGTTGCTAATAATGATATCAATTTCATACTTTATCTTGGCCTTATTATTTCTTTCTAGTTACAAATATACGAATTGCCATGCTTGATGAGAAGAAATAACTACATTATCATTACACCTTTGCGTCCAAGCATTGAAATCAGCTTCATATTCTCTTCAGTTATCGATTCTGGAACAAACACAAATTTCTTATCAAACATTACTTCGTTATTCCAATAACTTACCCAGAATTCATTGGCAATACCAAAAACATCTTTCATAATTGGTTCTATTTTGGCAGCTTCGTTCGGCAATAATACTTCAATGGAATGACGTAATGTTGATGTTTTAATCTTTTCACCTGTTTCATGATTTGTGCCGTAGCCTTTACTTGTTATCATGACTCCTTCAATAATTTCTTCTCCTAAATTCATTAGGTAAACATTATAAATTCGTTCCTGCAATTCTGTGAATTCTTCAACTACCGCAACTGCGATATTCTCTACTTTTGGACCTTCTAAATCTTGTCGCATTATTTTAATCCTGTGCTTTTTAATATTTCTCGCCCCAATTCAAGATATTCATCAAACCCGATTGGGTGTCCTATTTTAAATTTATTCTTTTCTAACTCAAGCTCTGTCCAGTTTTCATCACGTTCAAAATTTGGGGAACGACGGTCTCCTATTCGAACAATTACGATCTCTTCATCAGGAATTGTAATAATAAATTGTCCTTTAATACCACGGAAATAATTCACCTTTGATTGCTCATCCATATAAATCCATGTATGCAACCCATAGCGGTAATTAGGGATCTTTTCCTTGGTTAATAATGGAACAGGAGTAACCATTGCATTATAAAATTCTGAAGTAATAATTTGGTTATTATTGAAGTTTCCTTCGTTCAAAAGCACCATCCCGAGTCGAGCGAAATCTCTCGTCGATGCGTACATACAGCAAAAAGCCTTCTCATCTCCATTTTCTTTATCTAAACTCCAAAAAGCGTCATGTTCAGCGCCCATTTTCTTCCAAATTTTATCTTCGGCATAATCACTCAAATTTTGTTTAGTGGCTGCTTCAAGTATATAGCCTAACAATTGAGAATTTCCACTTTGATAGCGAAATACTTTTCCTGGAGATGATTCTACAGATTGACCTAATACATGACTGTATAAGTTACTTCCATAATAAGACTCTGCGTTGTCTGAGAGTGGGTTTTTTCCACTTTCTGACCAATCCAAGCCTGATGACATTGTTAACAAATGATGTATCGAAATTTTGTCTTTACCGTTCTCACAAAAGTCTGGTAAATAATCACAAACTTTATCTTCCACACTATTTATTGCTCCATCTTCTATTGCGATACCGATAAGCATCGCCACCATTGTCTTTGCTACAGAAAAAGAGTTCGATACTGTTTCTTTTGTATGACCACCCCAATATTCTTCATACATAAGGACGTCGTTTTTAAAAACTAGAAACGCCTTAGTCCCTAGGTTTTCCATTCGCGATCGTTGCTTATTAGTCAGTAAGAATGAATTTATAGCTTTATGTTCCTTTATTTTCGCTGTTTTTGACGCTTCAAAATGAATGACTTCATATGGGAACACATCTAGATCATAAATAGATGGACCCGTTTCTCCAACTAGATAGGTGTTTGCAACTCCTTTGTAAATGTAGAATTTCCCAGACAATACAATATAGAGATTAGCCGTAATAAAAAAGGCTAAGAAAGAATATCCTATAAATTTTATCGCTTTTATTAGTCGCTTCATAAAATGTTGCTTACTCTAAATATGAATACCCGAAAAGGTCAGCAAGTTTCGTTTTTACCACCTTCGTGATTTCTTGCATATCGATCTTTCGTCCTAATTCTCGTTCCATTGAAGTTACTGCTTTATCTTGAATTCCGCAAGGAATAATGTGAGAAAAATAAGACAAATCTGAATTTACATTAAAACCAATTCCGTGCATTGTTACCCATCTTGAGCTTTTCACACCAATTGCACAAATTTTTCTAGCTGTTGGTAAATCCCCATCAATCCAAACACCGGTTAGTCCATCAACACGTCCTGATTTTATACCATAATCTTCTAAAGTAAGAATTACTGCTTCTTCTAAAAAACGTAAATACTTATGGATATCAGAAAAAAAGTGGTCCAAATCAAAAATAGGATAAACTACCAATTGTCCTGGTCCATGATATGTTATGTCTCCACCTCTATTAATAGCGTAAAATGTGGCGTTATTCTCAGCTAGTGAAGTTTCATCGAGGAGTAAATTCTCTTTATCCCCACTTTTTCCTAGAGTATAGACGTGGGGGTGTTCACAGAACAGTATATGGTTTTTCGTTGCTTCAGTTGTTTCTCCATTTCGGACACTAATCTTTAGATTCACTGTAGAACGGAATATTTTCTCTTGATAATCCCAGGCTTCTTTATAGTCAATTAAACCAAGATTTTCATAGATTACTTCTGGCATTTTTTCTTTATGAGTAACGAATTTAACAAAAATAAGTTTTAAAAAACACATGCTTTCTTATTCTAGGCACCATTTAATATTAGTTTTGTTGAAAATTGATCGTTATGAAAGCAAAAACAGCAGAAGAAACACTAGCAATCACTACAAAACTAGTTCTTCCAAATGATACAAACACCTTAGGAAATTTATTTGGAGGAGAATTGCTTGCATGGATGGATGTTATTGCAAGTATCTCTGCTCATAGACATTGTAAACGAGTAGTTGTTACCGCTTCAGTGAATAATGTTTCTTTTCATTACCCAATTAAACAGGCGTCAATTGTTACTCTTGAAGCCAAGGTTTCTAGAGCTTTTAGTTCGTCCATGGAAATATTTATTGATGTCTATGTCGAAGATAATTTAACGGGAGCGAAAGTAAAATCGAATGAGGCGATTTATACGTTTGTTGCGGTGGATCAAAATGGTGGCCCAATTGCAGTTCCTAAGTTAATTCCAGAAACTGAGGAAGAAAAAGCGCGATACGAAGGAGCTTTGAGAAGAAAGCAGTTGAGTTTAATTCTCGCCGGAAAAATGAAGCCAGAAGATGCTTTGGAGTTGAAGAAGTTGTTTATCCCAGAGTAAGGCTTTCATTCTGTGAATTGCCAAAAGGCTATACCCTTCATTCACCAACAATTTCTTGGACATTCTGCTTCTTCATGCAATCAAAATGTTTTTTTGGACAATCTTGAAATCCGATTTTTGAGCATGGGCGACAATTCAATCCTTTTACTTCATGAATAGAGAATTTACCCTTAGCATTTGGATAATAAGGATACATTCCTAAATCTGGAACTGTGTTTCCCCAAACGGAATCGATTTGAACACTAAAACATGTTGCAATATGCATCATTCCTGTATCGTTGGTAATTAATCTTTTGCTCTGCTTCACAATACTTGCTGATTCACTTAAATTAAATCCTCCACATGCGTTTTTAATTATCGAGTTTGATGAAAGTGCGATTAATTCCTTCGCAAGATCTGCATCCATTGCTCCACCCATTAAGACAACGGGTTCTTTTAATTTCGAAATAATTTTAACCAATAACTCTTTTGGCATTTTCTTCGTTTTGAACTGCGCCCCAATCGCAATGGCAACGAACTCATTTGGTAAAACCCCTAACTTCTCTGTTACATTGACTTCATCATTCTCTGAAATGAAATATTCGGAAGGTTTCTGATCATTTTTCACTCCCAAAGAAGCCACTGTTTCAAAATAGCGATCAACAATATGCTTTCGAGGCATCGTATTGATTTTCAGTTGTACAAAGAACCATTTTTTCCAATTCAGTTTATTGATTGATTTTGATGGCCTTCTTAATTTGAATTTCAAAGATTTCGTTCGAAGGTTGTTGTGTAAGTCAATGATAAAAGCATACTTTTCTTTTTTCAAATCGTCAACAAGCTCATCAATATGGTTGTCTATCGTGTAAATCTTATCGATTCTAGGATTCTCTTGTAAAATGGGTGCGAACTGTTTTTTAGTCAAGTAATGTATTTCAATATTCTCTATTTGCTCTTTCAATCCTCTTAAAACAGGAGTGGTGAGAACAATATCTCCAATAGAACTAAACCGAACAACCAATACTTTCACAGTTCAAATATAAGGTTAAAGTTCTTTGTAAGCTTCATAAATTTGGGTCAAGAAAGCGTTTCCCTTAGCAATTTCCTGTTCTTTAATGTCTTTTGGAAATGAGGTTTCCAAATATTGCTTCATATCCATTTGATAAGTCATAGCACCATGTTTCGTAACCCAACCATATCCACGAATTATCGTATGCAAAGCAAATTCTGGTGCATTTGGGTTTAATAAATCTTTACTCCAAGGATACTGGGTAGCATCTCCATTCATCTGAGTCATAAGAGTGGCAGCCAAATCTGATTGAGAACCAATTTTGTCAATCCTCACTCCTTTGTATTCTTTTTTTAGTGGTTCTCCCCACAGCAATAATGGAACCCTGTAAAAACCATTCAGATTTGGATCAACCATTCCAGGTGCTGCGTGTCCATGATCAGCAATAAAAACAAACAAGGTGTTTTCAAACCAATCCTGTTTTTTACAATTCTCAATAAAATCATTCACACAGCCATCAGCATAAATGATGGAATTCATGAAGTTTTTTTCCTCCCCTTGCCAATTTTGATTTTTTGCAGATGGATGATCATAGGGCGAATGTGTACTACCCGTAAACGCACAATGCATAAAAGGTTGCTTTGTGTTGTTCATTCTATTGATGAAAATACTGAACAAGTCTTCATCGTAATAATTTAATTTACCTCGTCCCAAATTTGTTGGAAAATCGTTCTCATCAATAACATCATCAAAACCATGATCCATAAAGTAACCGCCAATGTTTCCATATTTTAAATCACCACTGAACATATAGTGAGACGTGTATCCCCAATCTTCAAAATCTTGGTTTAGTGAGCGTAGTTTTCTGTGTTTTTCTGGTTGCAGTGAAATAGAAATGCCTGGAATTGCGGGGTTTCCGCTGAAAATACTCGAATTACCAATTTCCGACGTATGCCCTGTCGAATATAAGTTGGTGAACAACAACCCTTCTTGTGATAACCGATCAAAATTTGGAGTAGATCCTTTGTTGTTATTACTTAAGCCACTCACAGCTTCTGCCGACCAGCTTTCTAAAATCACAAATACAATGTTCGGGCGTTGATTATCTAATATTCTCACGTCATGCTCACGCGGGTAATCATAAAGTTCTTCAACAATTTTCTCTGCTTCCAGCTTATCCACTTTAGGAATTAAGCCATCGATATCAGATTTGTTATAAAGCAAATAACTGTTCCCAAAATAATAGGTTGAATTGACTGATAAATCATTCGCTACATGATTATTGGTGAAATAAGCAGAATCAATATTAATTGGGATTTGTTGCCACCCTCCACGAGCGAGAAGAAACAATCCAACAATCATAGCGCTTAAAAAAATGATTGCAGTTGGTATTCGCTTTATTAATTTCATCGAGGTTCCAAACTCCTTTTTGAAAAAGAGAAACTTAGATAGTTTCCATCCAAATGTTACTTCTAAAATAGAATAAATAACAAACCAAATGGTCATTCCATAATCTGCCGTTCTAAAAACCTCATCTGGATTAGAAAGGTGCATGAAAACTCGAGAAGTTAACTTATGATTCCATTCAGCGTAGGCATTTATTTCTCCAGAGTGAATAAATGAAACAATGATTAGTTCAAAAAGTAAAACACCAAAAAAGACGATTTTTGTCCATTTTACAGGATGTAAAAAACGAATCGTCAATGCCAAAAGAGGCAAAAGGCTTAGGTAAGCTCCCGTTGTTATATCTAAACGGATGGAATAAAAGAAAGTCAAGAACCAATCTCCCCAAAAAACATCTTGGAATTTATCCCAATTGTGAATAGAAAACAGAATCCTTTGAAAATCAAAGACGATAATCCAAAAAACAAGAAGTTTTAATGTCGCACTAAATACATATCGGAGATTCTGCATACGGTAAAGGTATTTAAATAGAAAATATAACGAGTAAACAACCTCATTAATTGTATCTGACAATTTTCAAATTGACAATTGTGTTCATTCACTTCAATGCATTATTAGGGTGTTCAAATGATTATTTTCGATTAAAACTTGCATTGTACCATTGAAAATTCTATTTTTGCACCCTTAAAAATAGATAACAAAAAATTATGGAATCAATGATTATTTATATGCCAATAGTAGCAGCCTTAATTGGTCTTGCATACATGTTGGTGAAAAAGTCTTGGGTAATGAAACAAGACGCAGGTGATGGTAAGATGAAAGAGATCGCAGACCACATCTATGAAGGAGCGTTAGCATTCTTAAATGCTGAGTACCGATTGTTAGCAATCTTTGTTGTGATTGTAAGTGCTGCTTTAGCTATAGTTGCCTACTTCGTTGATACAACTAGCTACTTAATTGTAGTTGCCTTTATTTTCGGAGCTTTATTTTCTGCAATTGCAGGTAATATGGGAATGAGAATTGCGACTAAAACAAACGTAAGAACAACACAAGCTGCTCGTACAAGTTTACCTCAAGCATTGAAAGTTTCTTTCGGTGGTGGTACTGTTATGGGATTAGGTGTTGCCGGTTTAGCTGTTTTAGGTTTAACTGTTTTCTTTATCGCTTTCTATAACCTGTTTATGGGAGGTGGAGAAGCGTTTTCTACAGATAAAATGACAATAGTGCTTGAAACTTTAGCTGGATTCTCTTTAGGAGCTGAATCTATTGCATTGTTCGCACGAGTTGGTGGTGGTATTTATACCAAAGCTGCTGATGTTGGAGCTGATTTAGTGGGTAAAGTTGAAGCGGGAATTCCTGAAGATGACCCAAGAAACCCAGCGACAATTGCTGATAACGTTGGAGACAACGTTGGTGATGTTGCAGGAATGGGAGCTGATTTATTTGGTTCTTATGTTGCGACTGTATTGGCTGCAATGGTATTAGGAAACTATATCATTCGCGACAATGATGGTATAATGGAAGGTTTTGATGGAATGGGACCGATCTTATTGCCTATGGCAATTGCTGGTGTTGGTGTTATCATTTCTTTGATTGGAACAATGTTGGTAAAGATCAAATCGAATGATGCGAAGGAGAAAGACGTTATGGGTGCTTTAAACATCGGTAACTGGGTTTCTATTGCTTTAGTTGCAGTTTCATGTTACGGATTAATTACTTGGATGTTACCAGATACGATGATGATGAGTTTCTTCGGAGAAGAGCTTGTTGAAATTAGCGCAATGCGTGTATTTGGTGCAGCAATCGTTGGATTAGTAGTTGGTGCTGTAATTTCTTCTGTTACTGAGTACTATACAGGGTTAGGTAAAAAACCAATTTTGAAAATTGTTCAACAATCTTCCACAGGTGCTGGAACAAACATTATCGCAGGTTTAGCGACAGGAATGATTTCTACATTCCCAACAGTTCTATTGTTTGCTGGAGCAATTTGGAGTTCTTATGCTTTCGCTGGATTCTATGGTGTGGCATTAGCTGCTTCTGCAATGATGGCAACAACTGCTATGCAATTAGCGATTGATGCTTTTGGACCAATTGCAGATAACGCAGGTGGTATTGCTGAAATGAGTGAACAAGATCCAATAGTTAGAGAGCGTACGGATATCTTAGATGCTGTTGGTAATACAACTGCTGCAACTGGAAAAGGATTTGCGATTGCATCTGCTGCATTAACATCTTTAGCTTTATTTGCTGCTTACGTTACTTTCACTGGAATTGATGGAATTAATATTTTTAAAGCGCCAGTATTAGCAATGTTATTTGTCGGTGGAATGGTCCCAGTTGTATTTTCTGCTTTAGCAATGAATGCTGTTGGTCGTGCCGCAATGGAAATGGTAAACGAAGTTCGTCGTCAGTTTAGAGAGATTCCAGGAATTATGGAAGGAACAGGTAAACCAGAATACGATAAGTGTGTTGCAATTTCTACTGAAGCTTCATTGAAACAAATGATGTTACCTGGGCTTTTAACGATTGGTTTTCCATTGGTAATTGCATTTTTACCGTTGTTGTTCGGAATGGACAACCTAATGGTTGCTGAGATGTTAGGTGGCTATATGGCAGGTGTTACTGTTAGTGGTGTTCTTTGGGCTATCTTCCAAAACAACGCAGGTGGTGCTTGGGATAATGCTAAGAAATCTTTCGAAGCTGGAGTAATGATTAATGGTGAAATGACTCACAAAGGTTCTGCTGCTCATGAAGCTGCAATTACTGGAGATACAGTTGGTGATCCATTTAAAGATACTTCTGGACCATCAATGAACATCTTAATTAAATTAACATGTTTGATTGGTTTAGTAATCGCACCTATCTTAGGGGATGCTCATGGTGATACAACTAACGCTGGAGTTTGTGCTTCTCCTAATACAGAATGTGCAAAGGGAAAAGCTTGTTGTGATGATAAGAAAGAGTGTTCAGCGTCTACTTGTGACATGTCTAAATGTTCTGAAATGACAAAGGAAGAATGTGCTGCTATGTGCGAAGAAAAAGGATGTTCTGATGAAGAAAAAGAAAAATGTATGTCTATGTATGACGAAGACGGAAAGTTCATCGGAGATGCAGTTGAAAATACAGCAGAATAAATTTAATAGGTCAAGTAAGACCCATCAATAATATTAAAACGCTCTGAGAAATCAGGGCGTTTTTTGTGCATTTTTTGTTCGGAAAAAGTGCTATATACATGAACCCCAGATAAAATCCCTAAAAGAACATCATCTTATTTTGGGAAGGGAATGTGCACAATTAAAAACAGTATTCTTTTTGAATTACGATTGATACCTTACGTTGAGATGTATCCAAATTGACCTACCAAGCCTTAACATTAATGGCCATGCAATTAAAAACGCAACAATCATCATCGTAAAATATCCCCATACCATCATTCCGTCAGCGAATAGTGCCGCAAATAAAAATGGGACTTCTATAAGAATTACAATTGGATAGCTTGTCCAAAGTGAACCAAGCCAAAATCCTGGCTCCATATCATAGTGTAATTTACAGTTTGAACACTCCTTAGGCATTTTGAGTAATTCTCCAAACACAATTAAACCTTTTCGTGTAAAAAGTTCTCCTGATCTACATCTTGGGCATTTTAAACCAACGATAGATTTGTACAAGGAAATTGTATTGTTCTTCAATATTATCCAAAAAAAAGATGTTTTACAACGCCTTTCTATTAATATTCAAATGTGTCCATGAAACTCGTATTGAAGTCTCCGGAATTAAATTTAGGATCTTCCATGAGTTTTTGATGAAAAGGTATTGTTGTTTTCACGCCCTCTATAATATATTCCCCTAGAGCTCTTTTCATCTTAAGAATCGCTTCTTCTCTAGTTTGCGCTACAACAATTAATTTAGCAATCATTGAATCATAATAAGGAGAAATCTCATACCCAGCATAAACATGTGTATCTATTCTAATACCATGTCCTCCGGGAGCGTGATAAATTTCAATTTTTCCTGGAGATGGCCTAAAGTTTGCGTCTGGGTCTTCTGCATTAATACGGCATTGGATTGCGTGCATTTTAGGAATCAAGTTTCCTCCTGTAATTTTCTCGCCAGCCGCCAATTTAATTTGTTCTTTGATTAAATCATAGTCGATTACTTCTTCAGTAATGGTATGTTCAACTTGAATTCGAGTATTCATTTCCATGAAATAAAAATCTCTGTTTTTATCCACTAAGAATTCAACAGTACCAACACCTTCGTAATTAACGGCTTTAGTAGCTTTAATAGCTGCTGCTCCCATTTTCTTTCTCAATTTCTCGGTCATGAATGGAGAAGGTGTCTCTTCCACTAATTTTTGATGACGTCGTTGAATAGAACAATCTCTTTCAGACAAATGACATGCATTACCAAACTGATCCCCGGCAATTTGTATTTCAATATGACGAGGTTGTTCGATGAACTTCTCCATGTATAAGGCATTATTTCCAAATGCCCCAGCTGACTCTGCACGAGTTGCATCCCAAGCAGCTTCCATCTCTTCTTCTTTCCAAACCACTCTCATCCCCTTACCACCACCACCGGCAGTTGCTTTAAGTATGACAGGGTATTTAACCGTTACAGCCGTTTTTATAGCATCATCAAGATCTTTCAATAATCCTTTTGATCCTGGAATACAAGGCACACCGGCTTTTAACATTGTTGATTTAGCATTCGCTTTATCTCCCATACCAGAAATCTGTTCAGGAGTTGCCCCGATAAACTTAATATCGTGCTCATCACAAACTTTTGAAAATTTCTCATTCTCAGAAAGAAATCCATAGCCAGGATGTATTGCATCTGCATTTGTAATTTCTGCAGCTGCGATAATATTTGCAATAGACAGGTAAGATTTTGCACTTTCAGCAGGCCCTATACAGACCGCTTCATCCGCAAAACGGACAGGTAAACTATCTTTATCAGCTGTAGAATAAACTGCAACCGTTTTTATACCCATTTCTTTACATGTACGAATAATCCGTAATGCAATTTCACCTCTATTGGCAATCAATATTTTTTTGAACATGCCTTAAATTTTATGGTTATTTTTTAGCCTTGCTTAATAAAAATAAACAGGACATGAATAATTTATTTATGCAGTTTGACTAAAATGGGTCGACTAAAAACAACGGCTGATCATATTGAACTGGAGCTGAATCGTCAACCAATACCTTTACGATTTTACCAGTTACTTCTGCTTCAATCTCATTGAACAATTTCATCGCTTCAATTACACAAATTGTATCTCCTTGTTTAATTGTTTCACCAACTGAAACAAACGGGTCTTTATCTGGACTAGATGATCTATAAAATGTCCCAATCATTGGAGACTTCACAGTAATGAATTTTGAATCTTCATCTTTATTTTCTACCACTTTCTCTACTGCTGGAGCTAATACTGGAGGGGCTACTGGTGCCGCAACCTGAGCCATAGGCGTTGAAGCCTGAACAATGATTTGTTTTTCTTCTCTGCCTCTTTTATCGTCTGATTTAATAACGATTTTAAAGTCTTTTTGTTCGATTTCCACCTCGTTTACACCAGATTTAGCGACAAACTTGATTAAGTCTTGTATTTCTTTGATATTCATTTCTTACAGGTTTTAATATGTTAAAAATAGTATTTTTTAGGAATTATACGCCCATTTTAGATAAACTGACCCCCAAGTGAATCCGCCACCGAAAGCTGACAGTATTAAAACGTCTCCTTTTTTCAATTGCTTTTCATAATCCCAAAGACAAAGTGGAATTGTCCCAGATGTAGTATTTCCGTATTTTTGAATGTTAATCATTACCTTTTCATCAGGCAATCCCATTCTTTTTGCAGTTGCATCTATGATTCTCAAGTTTGCTTGATGTGGCACTAACCAATCTACATCTTCACTCGCCAAGTTGTTCTTTTCCATTATTTCTGCAGAGACATCCGCCATTTTTGTAACCGCAAATTTAAACACTTGTTTACCTTCTTGTTTTACAAAATGTTGTCTATTCTCAACTGTTTCCATAGTTGGAGGGTTTAATGACCCCCCTGCAGGCTGTACTAGAAATTCTCTACCAGCTCCATCATTTTCAAGAATAAAATCTTGAACTCCGAGTCCTTCATTATTCGGTTCTAGCATAACTGCACCAGCTCCGTCACCAAAAATCACACATGTTGTTCTATCCTCATAATCAACAATCGAAGACATCATATCAGCTCCAACAATGACTACTTTCTTGTACTTTCCTGTTTCAATAAATTGAGATGCAGTTGACAATGAATAAATAAAGCCTGAACAAGCCGCGTTAAGGTCAAATCCCCATGCATTTATTAGTCCCGCTTTATCACAAATAACATTTGCTGCACTTGGAAAGGGAAAATCCGCTGTTACAGTGCCAACAATAATCAAATCAACATCTTCCGCTTTTGTGTTTGTTTTTTCTAAAAGACCCAAAACTGCAGCAGTCCCCATATCTGATGTAGCCCCGTCTTTCATTATTCGTCTTTCCTTAATTCCAGTTCTTGAAGTTATCCATTCATCATTGGTGTCAACCATTGCAGAAAGTTCTTCATTATCGAGAACATAATCAGGTAAAAAGCCTTGTACTCCTGTTATTGCCGCTGTAATTTTATTCATAACTCAAAAATCTATTGTTCAATTGTTTTGATTACAAAATACTATTTATATTATTAAGCTCAATAAAAGAAAGAAAGGCCACTCAAGATCAATTCTTGGTCGCCTGACAGATAGGATTTTTCTCCTATCTTAAATTCTATTTGCTCTGAATTCACAATAAAGGAATTAACGCTTTGCATGTTTTCAGTTAATAATACATTGGTACTTTTCTTCATAAAGAAGAGCTAAAGCACAGTATTAAATTGCAACTTCTTTCTCAGCTACAACTTTACCTTTATAGTAAAGTTTTCCCTCATGCCAGTGAGCGTGGTGAAACAAATGTGGTTGTCCAGTTGTTGGGCAAGTTGCAATGTTTCTCGCTTCCGCTTTAACATGCGTTCTTCTTTTGTCACGTCTCGTTTTCGAGATCTTTCGTTTAGGATGTGCCATTCTACTTTATTTATATAAATTCATTTTCTATTACTACCACCTTACTTATAAGGCTTCTTTTTTGAAGATAATTCTTTCAACGCTTTCCATCTTGGGTCAACGTGCGAATCATCTTCATTATTTTTTTCTTCTTCTGACGTCTCAGATGAACTAACATCTTTATCGACAATCTCTTCAGACACCAAGATATACTCTTCTAAGATATTCAGCATTTCTTTGTTGCAAGCACCGTCGTCATGTAATTTACGAGAAGGGATTGAAACAGAAATAAACTCTAAAATGGTTTCACTGATATCTAACTCATATTCTTCAGGATAAATAATAATTAATGTTTCATCATTGGATGGTTGAGAATCAAACTTATAAATTACCTTATATGCTCCATTAACATCAACACTCAATAAATCATTACATCGATCACAATGTGATTCAACATAGCCACTAATTTTATAATTCCCAATTAACATCGTTTCCTTTTTCTCAAAAGAAAGCTCTACTTGAACTTTTCCTTTTCGAATAATTGAGTAATCAAAGTTGTCAAAGAACGAGTTAGTAATTTCAAATTCGAATTTATGAATCCCTATTTTTAAACTTACAAATGGGATGATATATTCGTTATTTGTCTTCACTTTCTCAATTTCAAAGTCCTATCACACAAAAGATAGGGGCGCAAAGGTAGCAATTATTAAACTAATCTACTATTCTCTGTGTAAAAATTCTATTTTTTTTCTAGCGGCCCTCTTTCCACGTTTTCTTCTCACTAATAGCAAGAGGGTTTTTATTAATTTCTTTCTCTATTAAATGATTTCTATACACATCAATTGCAAGGTAAATTGCATTCCTCATAGAGTCCCCGGAAGCCTTGTTTTGGCCAACAATATCATAAGCCGTTCCATGATCTGGTGACGTTCTAACAATTGGAAGTCCTGCTGTAAAGTTAACCCCTTCATCAAAAGACAGAGCTTTAAATGCGGCTAATCCTTGGTCGTGGTACATTGCTAAAACTCCATCGTATTGATAACGAGAATCTGAACCAAAAAACCCATCTGCTGGAAAAGGACCAAAAGTTAAGATGCCTTGATTCGAGGCTTTTACTATTGCCGGAGAAATTGATTCATTCTCCTCTGACCCCATTTTACCATTTTCTCCTGCATGTGGATTCAACCCTAAAACTGCAATCTTCGGTCGTTTAATCCCAAAATCCTTTTTCAAAGAATCATTAAATGCGGATAATTTAGCAAGAACTTTTTCCACTGTCACGGTTTCAGAAACTTCCTTAAGAGGAATATGACTCGTTACTAAGCCGACTCGAAGTGATGAAGAAACCATTAACATCAATGCTTCATCTTCTCCTGCTAAATCAGCTAAATATTCCGTATGCCCAGGGAATTTAAACCCCGACTTATTCATAGCGTGCTTGTTTATTGGAGCCGTTACAAGTACATCTATCTTCCCTGACGCTAAATCTTGTGTCGCTTTTTCAAGCGATTCGAAAGCATGTTTACCACCATCTATTGTTGGTTTCCCTAGATCAAATGGAATTTCATCGTCCCAAATTTTTACAACATTAATTTTATTCAACTGAATATCTTCAATCGAATTACAGCTGTTGTAATTTAACTCTCCCTCTAGATCATCAACTGCATTCAAAGCCTTTTCATGAAATAAAAACACTTTATTAGATGCATAAATAATAGGTGTACAACCGACCAATAATCGAGTGTCAGAAAGTGCTTTCATGATCACTTCAGGGCCAATACCATTTAAATCACCTATCGATATTCCAACTTTAACATTTGGTTGGGTATTCAATTCCTTTTTTATCCGAGAATTCGTATTCATCATGAATTATAGCTTTTAAAAAATTGATACAACAAACGTACACCAACACCTGAACCACCTCTAGTTCTGTATGCTGTTGTTTTATCTAACCATGCTGGTCCAGCAATATCCATGTGAATATAAGGAGCTTCAACAAAATTCTCAAGGAATTTTCCGGCTGTTATCATTCCGGCTGATGGACCACCAAGATTTTTTAAATCTGCGATAGGCGACTTTACTTCTTCTCCATATTCATCCCAGAAAGGAAACTCCATTGTTCTTTCATAGCATTCATCTCCTGCAGCAGCCAATTGTTTTAATAAGGATGGATTCGCATTCCCCATGATTACAGTTGCATGTTCCCCTACTGCACGATGTGCTGCCCCAGTTAAGGTCGCCGCATCTATTACTAATTCAGGGTCATATTTTGAGGCATAAGAAAGTGCATCAGCCAATATCATTCGGCCTTCGGCGTCTGTATTGAGCACCTCAACAGTTAATCCATTGTACATTTTAACAACATCTCCAGGTGCATATGCATTTAGACCTGGTCGATTATCTGTTGATGGAATCAATGCAATAATATGTAAAGGTAAAGCTTGTTTTGCTGCCAAATAAATAGCTCCCATTACGGTTGCTGCTCCACCCATATCACTTTTCATTATATCCATAGAGTTTGCTGTTGGCTTCAAGCTAAGTCCGCCAGTATCGTAAACAACTCCCTTACCAACCAACACTAAAGGTTTATTGTTTTTGGCGTTCTTAGGCTTATATTCTACAATTGAAAATGTTGGGGGGTCAATTGAACCTTGATTTACAGAAAGTAAACCACCCATTTTCAACGCTTCGATTTGTGCTTTTTCTAAAACCGTTACTTCTAAATTAGCTTCTAGTCCAAGTGTTGTGATTTCTTCTGCTAGCTGTTCTGCATTTAAAAATGAAACAGGCTCATTAACCATATCTCTTGCCCAGAAAACAGCGGTTGTGATATTAAAGAGTTCCTCTATAGCATCATCTCCAAAAGAATCATCCACAAGAATTGACTCTATTTTATATTGTCTTTTTTCCGTGTCTTTAAAGTACTTCAAAAATTGATAACTGGACAATAAAAACCCTTCAAGTAAGTGATAAGTGGACTCTTTTGATCCTAAAAATGCAATTTCTTTTATGTCTACATTCAAATTTTGTCTAATCTTCGCACCTGAAGCTCTATTTTTTTCTGTTACATCATTCTTTTTGATAAGGAATGTTGTTGAATTTAGCGTTGAAATCATTTTAAATTCCTCATCTAATTCAAGAAATGCTGTAAACAATTCTCTGTCATCATTAGAAATAGACGATGGAATATTATTCGAACTGCCTATTATTACTCTGTAATCAGCATTATTCAATTTACTTTCTGCAGTTAACTTCATTCTTGGAGATTTAAGACTACGAAAGTAATCAAGTTTGTTGAATTATTCAATGTATTCTGAGAATGAGAGTTGTGCACTTTTTTCAGGTAAATACTTTCAAAATAGTCTGCGAATATCTAAAACTCTTTGTATATATCCAGATGTCTCTAGAACGCTAATAACAACCCCTGAGTGTTTTTTTGAGCTCGAGCAATGAATGAATCGTACCTCTCCCTCTTTGTTTTCAAGTACAATGCCAACATGGCCAACAGTTTTACTGCCTGGTGCTGTTCCAGAAAAAATAATGCAATCACCTTTGCGACAATTTTCTTTCGAAACTGATTCTCCTTTCATTGCAAAAACCGAGCTTGTTCTTGCATCTGAAATTTCCTGACTTTTATAGACATACGAAGCGAACCCCGAACAATCAAAACTCACATTAGGTCTTGAAGTTCCCCACACATATTTAACCCCTAATTGAGATCTGGCTATAGAAATGAGAGAATCTGCTTTACATTGCCAAAGTGAATCCTGCGCTAAAGAGGTAAAGCTGCTAATGAATATGAGAATAAATACTGTTCTTTTCACTTTGCAAAAATAGGGAAGAAAAGCGATGTAAAAAAATAAGTTAAAGTCAGAGCGTACAATCAATTTTCCTTCTCAAAAAAATCATACTCGAATTTTTCAATTTGCAAAAACTCATTTTCTTTGTTGCAAAAGTTAATCTTGTGTATTGTTTGAAAAGGTAAATTGTCTTTAAATACAAAAGTTGACACCTTTCCAGTAATAAATACATCATTATTAAAAGTAGAGTCAATAAAGCCAGTACAGATTCCTTGCTCATTGTATTCTAAATATTTAATATTAATAAATGGGTCAAGAGATGAGTTAATCTTTTTTGGGTGTATTCCTTCTTCAAGGTATGTATAGCTTATAACTTTTGATTCATTCACTGTATTCTCCACTTGATATGACTTCACAGGTTTCTTTGGCGTGCCAAAGACTATAAGGTCGTTTGGATTAGGATTAAGAATAGAATCTACTGAAAGCACTCCCCAGTTTTTTTTCTTTGTTAAGAAGAATAATCTACCCCCAGTTTTTTCGTCAGAGTAGATAAGGAATTTAGCGTTATACTCTTCCTTTTTATGTCGAATAGCATGTTCTGTAGAGGCTTTCATCTCTCTGCCAAAGAAGTTTATGACGTTCAAAGTTGAGTAACCATATGAATCTGGAGTACCTTTATATGAATACAGTAAGGAGTCAATGCAATACCGCTCATAATAGCGGGCCACATTAATTGACGTCACATAGCCCTCAGAAGAAAATGAATAAATTTTAATTTCTTTTAGCCCTGGACTGTCTTCTTCATTATTGCTCGAATTGTAAAGTTTTCTTTTAATGCATTTAATTCCTTTTGCTCTAATTATTGAATCGTTGAACCAAAGTGGAAAGGAGATATTGTCTTCCGTTGAATTGTACATTTGAGTCATATTGAAGATAAAACTCTTTGGAATTTCAGAATTTTGACCACTTATGTGTTCTTTTTTTTCTTGGCAAGAAAGCAACACTAAAGCACATCCAAACGTCATGAAAAAGTGTCTATTCAGCATATGTAAACTTAAGCAACTAAACTGAGTTATTCAAAAAAAGAATGGGTTATTACAAGTCTGCAGATTCAATAATAGACACCCACTCATCTACTGTTTTGGCATCAGCAATTTTCTGTGCTCCAGATTGAGTTCTGCGTAATACAATCAAAGTACCACCCGAATTCAACTTTTCACCAAAGTCATTTGCGATTGAACGAATATAAGTTCCTTTACTGCAGCAAATTTCAAAATCTATTTCTGGAAACTTTTTGGTATCAATGGAGAAAGAATAAATATTAACAGTGTTTTGCTTCATCTTAACCTCCACTCCTTCTCTCGCCAATTCATAAGCACGTTTTCCGCCTATTTTCTTTGCGGAAAATATTGGTGGAGTTTGTCGTTGTTCTCCAAGAAAACTTTGTGTGATTTCTTTTAACATCTCTTCCGTAATGTGGTCAGTCGGATATTCTTTGTCGAATTCAGACTCTAAGTCGTATGAAGGGGTTGTTTTTCCCAATAAAATAGTTCCTGTATATGTTTTCTCCCCAATCATTATATCATTGATGAGTTTTGTGTGTTTACCAATGCACAAAACCAACAGACCTGATGCTAAGGGGTCTAAAGTGCCAGCATGACCAACCTTTATTTTCTTAATCCCCAACCGTTGTTTTAGGTTCCATCTGATTTTGTTGACAACATCAAACGAGGTCCAATTCAATGGCTTATCAACCAAAATTGTACTTCCAAGACTAAATTCTTTTAACAACATTCTTTTTCAATGGTTTACAATTAATAAGAGGACGGTCACTTGACTGACCATGCAATTGCAATCAACCCAACGGCAAAGCAATAGTAAGAAAAGTAGGATAACTTACTTTTTTTAACAAGACTAATCATCCATGTGCAGGCAACAATTCCGGTAATAAATGCTGCAATAAACCCTACGCTTATCACTGTAATAGATACATCTTCCGTAGTGAATTCACTGCTAAATAAATCCTTCGCCATTTTACCAAAAATAAGTGGTACGACCATTAAAAAAGAAAACCGTGCGGCTTTCTCTCTGTCAACTCCAAGAAGTACAGAAGTGCCAATCGTTGCTCCAGATCTTGATATTCCAGGTAATATTGCAATGGCTTGAGCTATTCCGATAATTACAGCGTTTTTTGTGCTAATATCCCTCACCGTATTCTTTGCTCTGTCTGCTAAAAATAAGAGTAAACCGGTAACAATTAACATTAATCCAACTAACAGCACCTGTCCTCCAAAGAAGCTTTCAATTATATCATCATATAGCACACCAACTATGGCTGCTGGAATCATGGAAAGAATGATTTTTATAGAAAACAAAAAATCATCATTCAATTTAAATTGAAATAACCCTTTAACGATTTTAATAATATCTTTTCTAAAAACGACAACTGTACTCAACGCTGTTGCGAAATGCAGGACAACCGTCATCATCATACTGGATCCACCTGACAATTCTTGTCCTTGTATCGTTTTAACTAACTCAAGGTGTCCGCTACTACTGACAGGTAAAAATTCTGTCAATCCCTGAATGATTCCAAGAATAATTGCTTCAAGAAGACTCATTATTGTTTACTTTTCTGAAGATTTCGGTTTCTTCATGATTGAATAAATGATTATAGCAAATCCCAAAATAATGAGCATTGGAGATATTGTAATGCGCATTGTACTAAACATTTCACCATCAAATACATTTGGATCTTCATTGGCTCCACCAATCATCAAGAAATAACCTAAAATGTTGATAGCTAGTCCAATTAATAAAATTTTGTAATTTTTCTTGTTGAATGAAAAAGGCGCTGAGCTAGTAAATCCCTTCAATGATACATTCTCATTCTTTGGAGCATCATCTAATAAATCCGCTGTAGATTTTGCCGTTTCTGTTGCTGTCTTTTTTGAACTCATAGTCCAAATTTAATATAAATCATCTAACTTCAATCGTAAATATTTGTTAAGAGCGAACCAAGTAGATATAAAAGTGATAACAACCCCTATTGAAATTAGGCCGATTAACAGGAAAATGAAATAATTAAAATCAAATACAATCTCAATTGTATCAATCAAATTGTTGAGCGAATAAAATAATCCGAAAAGAAGAGCTAAAGCAATGATACCACTCACAGCTCCAATTCCGATAGCTTGCATTAAAAATGGCCTTCGAATGTAGCCTGATTTTGCACCAACTAGCTGCATCGTTTTGATTGAAAATCTTTTCGCGTAAAGCGACAATCTTATCGTATTGTTAATTAATGCAAACGCTACCATAATTAGCAACAATGCCACCACTCCAAACACAAAAATAAACTGTTTGAACCCTAGATTTACCTTTTTCACGCTTGATTCATCATAACTAACCTCTTCCAATTGTGCACCATAAACTGTCAATAGTGTATCCTTAATACTAGCCATCCCTTCGAGTGTTGCGTAATTTGATTTTGGTCTAAAGCCAATTGTTGGTGGCAGTGGATTCTCTCCTTCAAAAATTGCTAAGATATTATCTGCATTCTCATCTTCTCCAGTAAATTCTTCAATAGCACGTTCTGGAGAAACATAAAAAACTTCATTAAATTGATCCCACGTTTTCAGCTCTTGCTCAATTTGTTTAATGTCCGATGGATTCATTTCAGGAATAAAAAACAAATCACCTTGAAGACTTTCTTTGGCTTGTTTTTGCACATTATCCAATCCTAAAAATCCACCCATTACTATACCAATCATGAATAAGACAAGTGATATCCCGATGATTGTCGAAATGTAACTGGATTTAACTCCACGCTTATTCATTCTGTCTACATTTTTACCCATGCTGTGAAGTTAGCCTATTATTTGAAGTGGTAACTGGAGAGAAATGATAAGTTTTGAAGTAGAGAGTGTTGATTAGTAAGATTAGAAGATTGAGATTAATTACATTGATTATTATTCCCATTCTTAATTCATTTCTGCAAGACGACAAACTCAAATGATTGCGAGTTAAAATGAAAAGCAGAGAGATTGAAATTCTAGTAACTCTGCAAGACAATAAACCATAATTTCAAGAATCAATTGTATATTGTAGAATCAAAAAAACAAACCATGGGAGAATTTAAATCAGATATTGAAATAGCGCAAGCAGCTGAAATGCAACACATCAAAAATATTGCCGCAAGTATCAGTATTGATGAAGATGATTTAGAGCTTTACGGGAAATACAAGGCGAAACTACCATTGTCGTTAATTAACGAAGTCAGCATTAAGAAAAGTCACTTAGTATTAGTAACTGCTTTAACACCAACGCCTGCAGGTGAAGGAAAAACAACTACATCGATTGGGCTGACTGAAGGAATGAATAAAATCGGTAAAAAAGCTACTGTTGTTTTACGTGAACCTTCTTTGGGGCCAGTCTTTGGTATTAAAGGTGGTGCAGCTGGTGGCGGATATTCACAAGTTCTTCCAATGGAAGATATTAATCTTCACTTTACCGGTGATTTTTCGGCGATAGAAAAGGCGAATAATTTACTTTCCGCATTGTTGGATAATAATTTACAAAGCAAAACCAAAAACCTAGGTATAGACCCAAGAACGATTGGTTGGAAAAGGGTCATGGACATGAACGATCGTTCATTAAGAGATATTACTATAGGACTTGGTGGTCTTTTCAATGGAGTGCCACGGCAAGATGGGTTTAATATTACACCTGCATCTGAGGTGATGGCTATACTTTGTATGGCTGAAAATTTTGAAGATTTAAAGACACGGTTAGGCAATATTTATGTTGGTATGACATACGATAAAAAACCTGTCTATGCCCGTGATCTCAAGGCTGAAAATGCAATGGCAATACTTTTAAAGGATGCAATTCAACCAAATTTGGTGCAGACAATGGAGGGTAATCCGGCAATAATTCATGGAGGTCCGTTTGCAAACATTGCGCAGGGTACGAACACTATTTTAGCAACGAAGATGGGTCTTTCCCTTTCAGACTATGTAATTACAGAAGCTGGATTTGGTGCTGACCTTGGTGCTGAAAAATTCTTAAATATTAAATGTGTTTCAGGTGGTCTCAAGCCAGAAACAGTTGTGTTGGTTGCAACTATTAGAGCACTCAGACATCATGGCGGAGCAAAAAAAGAAGAATATAATACGCCGAGTGCGGAACGCGTGACAAAAGGCATTGTCAATTTAGAAAAACACATTGAAAACATTCAAAAATTTGGATTGAACCCTGTGGTTGCCATCAATGCGTTTCCAACTGACACGGACGAGGAAGTCAAAATTATTGAAGCTCATTGTGCGAAATTTGGTGTGAAAGCGATTTTAGCAAAAGGATTTGCGCTTGGAGGTGAAGGAATGACTGAATTAGCAGAAGCCGTTGTAGCGGAAGTTGAATCTGGAAAAAACGAGTTTAAGCCATTGTACGATTGGAGCTTGTCAATACCTGAAAAGATAGAAATCATTGCGAAAGAAATCTATGGCGCTGACGGTGTTGATTATGCAAAAAAAGCAGAAACAGATTTAAAGAAAATAGAAGCTCTTGGATTAAATGCCTTGCCAATTTGCATGGCAAAAACACAGAAATCATTTTCCGATGACGATAAGAAGTTAGGTCAGCCGACTGGTTTTAGGGTCACCGTTCGTGAATTTGAATTTGCCGCTGGAGCAGGATTTATTATTCCTATACTAGGTAAAATGATGCGTATGCCAGGTCTACCTTCAACTCCAGCATCAGAAGGAATGTTTATTGATAATGATGGTAAAATATCAGGATTGAGTTAATAATGCCGCGCAAGCTAACTTTAAACTCTTTTTCACTTAACAACAGTGTTTTGACAGAAGAAAATAAGATATCCGTCATTATGCCTGTGAAGGATACGGCGAAGTATCTTAGAACTTGTCTGGATTCTATAATTGATCAAACTTATACTAATTGGGAATTGCTAGCTGTTGATGATCGGTCTTCAGATTCTTCTTTATCTATTCTTAAAGAATATGCACAAAAAGACGATCGGATTTCTGCAATTTCAAATCCGGAACCATCTCTCCTTAATGCCTTACGTCTCGGTTATTCACATTCTAGTGGTGCACTAATCCATCGTATGGATTCTGATGATTATATGCCTCACGAAAAATTGAGGAGAATGATTGAAAAATCTAAAAAAGGTGTTCTTGTGACTGGCGCAACTGAATATTTCTCAGATGAAGCGCCAATCGGTGATGGATTCAGACGCTACGATAAATGGTTGATGGAGATTGCTGAAGTTCAAAGTTACCGTGAAGAAATGTACAAGGAATGTGTTATTCCTTCTAATTGTTGGTTGATTCATCGAGAAGATTTTGACAGAGTTAAAGGATTTCAACTAGACACGTTTCCCGAAGATTATGATTTATGCTTTCGGTTTCTTGATGCAGGATTAAATATTGTCGGAATCCCTGAAGTTCTTCATAATTGGAGAGATAGAAGCGACCGTATATCGCGCAATTGGGATGCGTATAAAGACAATCGGTTTTTTAATTTAAAAATCGTTTACTTTTATAGAATAAGCCGAGATTCAAAACGACCATTGGTGCTCTGGGGTGCTGGAAAGAATGGTAAAGATTTAGCCAAACTCATTCTCTTAAATGAAAATAATTTTCACTGGATTTGCGATAATGCTAAAAAGATTGGAAAAGATATTTATGATATTCGAATGCATCATTTTGATCATCTTTTGAAACTAGACAATCCTCAATTAATTATCGCTGTAGCTTCACCTGATGGGCAGATAGAGATTCAGCAAATACTGGATAAATTGAACTTAAAAAAAGGCGTTGATTACTGGTTTTTCGCGTAACCTATTAATAACCGCTATCGAACAGAGGATTCAATTGCAAATTCATTTAGCTTCTTATTCATTTTTCGAACAGGTAAATTGTATCGTTGAGATGATTTAACTAAAGGATAAAAACGTGTATAATAAGGGAATGGTGATCTTAATTGTTTAAAATTAATGTCTCTAATAACAAAAGCGCTCATCGATGACTTTGTTACAGCTTCATCAATCGCATCTTGCTCTATAAAGCCAAATTCTCCGATGAGATAATTGTATTTGGTTAATCCTAAGTTACTAACCGTCTCAAATTTAGAATTGTAAAATTGTACTTCATCAAAATTCTGTGACAATATTTTCTTCGAATCTTCGATTGCAAAGAAGTAAACTGGACAAAAGTTGAATATCGAGTCAAAAGTTGACACAATAACTTGATTCACTTCGAAAGCTTCCATTTTAATTTTCTCTGATTCCTTAAAGTTTTGAAATTTTTCAAAATAGTCAATTCTACGTCGTTGAAAATCTAGACGAACAAGAAGAACGCCATTTTTAAGTTTTGTGATGTTTTGAATTGGTATTTCAATTGTCGAGTCAGGAATTTCTATGGTACTTTTTGTTACAATAGAATCTTGGGCTGTAGTAGAAGTAAAATTTAAGACTATTGATAGAAAAAAAAGAGTTTTTAACATTCAGTAAAGGTATTGAAATATTTTTTGTGAGAAATTAGTCTTTCATAGGGGTATGATAGACCATAATTATTGAAACAATATGATCTGCGTCCATACTCCAAAAAGAATCATACGATTGCTTCAACATCCCAATGCATTTTTTTTCAATTTCAGAATAAAATTAGCAAAAACGACTAACTTCGTATCATGCAAGCACGCGAATTCTATACTTCCAATATTCAAAAAGGTAAAATCGAAATATCCCGCCTGAAAAAGGTTTTAATACAATTCTCCATGTTGAGATTAGCTATTTTTCTTGCAATTATTGGCCTCTCTTATTTATTTAGAAGCTCAATTGGTGCAGTCACACTAATCATTGCATCCGGAATTACGCTGTTTTTACTTTTCGTTTCGAAGTTTACAGATGCTAAAAATCAACGTGAATACTACAACCGTTATGTACGAATAAATGAAATTGAGCTGAGAGTATTACAAGGTGATATTGCTGGATTAAAAACAGGGAAACAATTCATTTTTGAGAATCACTATTACAATCAGGATATTGATTTATTTGATGAAGGCTCTCTTTTTCAGCACATTTGTCGCTCGGAGACAGTTAACGGAGAACGTATTCTTGCAAAGTGGCTTAACTCTAACAACATTCAAGATATTGAAAAGAAGCAGTCTGTTGTCCATGAATTGTCTAACAAAGCAGATTGGCGACAGCATTACCAAATTACAGCCTCATTAATTGACAAAAATGCTTCAATAAGCTCAAATCCTAACGCATTAAAAAAGGAACATTCTATTGATTGGATAAAAAAATACCACCCATTTGTTCCTACTATATTTCGTTTTGTACCATATGTTTTTTCAGCCCTTTCAATAGCCTGGATTACCATTTATTTCTTGGACTTACTCGCCGGTAAGTATCTTTTCTATTGGTTTTTATTAGGGTTAGCAATTACAGGGAAATATGTAAAGAAAATTACAGTATTATTTAATTCTGCAAGCCAAATGCAAGAAACATTTGGACAATACTCCAAGCTTTTAGAGGCCATTGAAAAAGAAAGTTTCACTTGTGACTCTCTCAAGAATCATCAAGAAAAAATTAAAACTGAAGGAGCGAACGCATCTGCCCTTTTAAGGAATTACACAAAAGCAATAGACCAGCTCGGACAACGGAATAATTTATTGTTGGCGTTCCCTTTTAATGGTTTTCTTTTGTGGGATCTTATGTCGGCCTATCGAGTAGAAAAATGGCTCGTTGATTTCAAAGAAACTGTTGAGTGCTGGTTTGAAGTTGTTGAGTTTTTTGATGCTGCAAATTCGATGGGTAATTATGCGTTCAACAATGCCGATTATATTTACCCTAAGCTCTCAATAAACACATCAACGCTTAAAGCCACTCAGCTAGGCCATCCTTTGCTTCTAAAGGATAAGGTAGTACCCAATGATATTGACATTAATACCGAAGAGTTTTTTATCATTACCGGGGCGAACATGGCTGGGAAAAGTACTTTTTTGCGCACTGTCGCTTTAAATATAGTCATGGCTAATTGCGGACTTCCCGTTTCGGCCAAAGAATTTTTTTATCGACCAATTAAATTAATTTCAAGTATGCGAACTTCTGATTCTTTACAGAATGATGAATCCTATTTCTTTTCGGAGTTGAAACGTCTGAAGTTTATTGTAGACAATATCAAGGCGGACGAATACTTGATTATCCTTGACGAAATTCTCAAAGGAACAAACAGTAAAGACAAAGCAGAGGGCTCAAAGAAATTTATTGAGAAACTTGTCAACTCTAAGTCAACTGGGATTATTGCAACACATGATTTGAGCTTGTGCGTATTATCTGATGAATTTACTGAAGTCAAAAATCATTACTTCGATGCCGAAATAATTGATGATGAACTTCATTTTGATTATCAATTTAAGGATGGAGTTTGTCAAAACATGAATGCTTCTTTTCTATTGAAGAAAATGGACATTGTTTAGGTCAAACTATTTTACAAAAAAAATGGAATCAACTCAAACAATCTAAATTTGAGGATTAAGCTCTTTAATTAAGGCTTCAAGTCCTCCTGAAGATGGCACTGGAGCATGAGCATCAACAACTTTAAAGTTTTTGTCAATCACGACATATCTTGGTATGAATTTAAGCTCCCAATCTTTAACTTGTGTTTCTTCGCCACGTGCCAAAAACATATTGTTTTCAAAACCTAAGTCGTTTGCCATTTCTATCCAACCAGGTTTCTCACACCAAACAGCAATACTTACAAAATTCACTTCCTTTCCGTATTTCTCTTCTAACGCTTTGAATGAAGGCATTTCTCTTTTACAAGGCCCACACCATGTTGCCCAAAAATCAATTACAATTGTTTTCCCCTTGTATTCTGATAAGTTAACACCATTTTCTTTCAAATCGATTCCTTTAATGTCAATCCCTTCAGTACCTGCCAAGATTTGCACCATTGCATTGAATTCACGCATTGAACTGATCTGAGCTTTTATTTGCACTTTTACATTCTCCAAATCAGAAATTTTCTTGTCTCCATACGCTTTAAAATCTGGAAGTTCATTTTGATAATCTTTAACTATGTCAGTAATACCTGCAAAAGAATTATCCATAAATGCATAAATTTTATTTGTATCGGCATCATCATCGAAAGCAAAAATACCGTTCATTGCAACCTCATTCATTAAATTTAGGTTTTTTACTGCATTGTTTTTAGCTGCACCTTTTCCAGAATAAATAATTGTTTCATCGAACATCTTTGTGTTAAGTGCCATATAAACCTCATCACCTGGCGAAAGTATAAATGGACAAGATTCATTTCCATCACTAAATGATAATTCTGTAACACTTTTCAGTGTAAAATCCATATTGAACGAACCATCTGTGGTCAAAACTGCAGAATCCAGCACTTCCCTTTTGGCAGCTCTACCTTCTCCAACTGTTTGCGTAACAAAAACTTTGTCACCTGTAGGGTTTGTGATCTTCCCATTTAAAGTTGCTATGTCTTGGGCCATTAAAGTTGCAAATGAGCTGCTTAAAGCGATAATCGCTAATATATTTTTCATGTTTTAGTAATTAATGGATATAAACCCATTTGTAAGTTAAACTGATTCTTTCGCCCTAAATTACAACTATTAGAGCGGTTTAATAAAAAATTGTTATTCTGACATTATTTTTTTCTGACTACATACTAAAATACCATTTGATTTGGAGTTATTGTTAATCAACAATTTAACTATGCATGCACATTCATTTTAATTCATAAAACCCTCACAATCAATTCAAAAAATATGTTAAATTTTCGCTTTTACAAAATAAATTCAAATACTCCTCGTTAGATATAACAACAATACGAGTTGAAGAAAACACAAAAGTTGGCACACAATTTGAATGTAAATAATCAACTAAGTAGAAGTTAGTTTTCATAAGTAGTAGTAGTTTAGGTATTGAAAGGGAAGGACGCTAGTCTTTCCCTTTCATGTTTTATAGTGGAAAATTATTAATTCTATTAAATAACTAACAACTATGATGATTACATATCTATACATTGGATAGTTTGCTGTTGAATTTTACGTACTCATAATAATTAGAATAAATAGGGCCTTTCTATCTAAGTTTTACATTCTATTCGCGCCAAAGCACACCCAGTTCATTATTTTGCTGTATTTTTGCTCGTTGCTAGACTTGGCAGAATTTATACATCTATGAAGAACATTCGGAATTTTTGCATTATTGCACATATTGATCACGGAAAGAGCACCTTAGCGGATAGACTTTTGCAGACAACGGGGACTATTTCTGATCGAGAAATGCAAAACCAAGCTTTAGATGATATGGATATCGAAAGAGAAAGAGGTATCACTATTAAGAGCCATGCAATTCAAATGAATTACAACAAGGACGGCCAAGATTACGTTTTAAATCTAATTGACACTCCAGGTCATGTTGATTTTTCTTACGAGGTATCTCGATCAATTGCCGCTTGTGAAGGCGCATTATTAATTGTTGATGCATCTCAGGGAATTGAAGCACAAACAATTTCAAACTTATATTTAGCATTGGAGCATGATTTAGAAATCATTCCAATTTTGAACAAAATGGATTTGCCAGGTGCACAACCTGAAGAAGTAACTGATCAAATTGTTGAGTTGATCGGTTGCGATCCAAATGATATAATTCCAGCTTCTGGGAAGACTGGTTTAGGTGTCATGGAGATTCTTGAAGCAGTTATAAATCGTATCCCAGCTCCCCAAGGAGATGAAAACGCACCATTGCAAGGAATGATTTTTGATTCTGTCTTTAATTCTTTTAGGGGTATTATTGCCTACTTTAGAATAAAAAATGGGGTTTTAAGAAAAGGGGAGAAAATCACCTTCTTAAATACTGGGAAATCATATAACGCTGAAGAAGTTGGAATTCTGAAAATGGATTTACAACCAAGAAATGAAGTCAAAGCTGGTGATGTTGGTTATATAATTTCTGGAATTAAAAAAGCAGCCGAGGTAAAAGTTGGAGATACAATTACAACTCAAGAAAACCCAACTCAAGAGGCAATTAAAGGATTTGAAGACGTAAAACCAATGGTTTTTGCTGGAATTTACCCTGTTGATACGGATGATTATGAAGAGCTTCGTTATTCAATGGAAAAATTGCAGTTGAATGATTCATCTTTGGTTTTTGAGCCGGAATCATCAGCAGCTCTAGGGTTTGGTTTTAGATGTGGATTCTTGGGAATGCTGCACATGGAAATTATCCAAGAAAGACTGGAACGAGAATTTAACATGACCGTTATTACAACTGTTCCCAATGTTTCTTACAAGGCATACATGCGAAGGACTCCTGATGTTCCAAAAATTGTAAATAATCCTTCAGAGCTTCCAGACCCTTCAGGAATGGAAAAAATTGAAGAACCGTATATCAAAGCTCAGGTTATTACGAAGTCAGAGTATATAGGTCAAATAATGAATTTGTGCATTGAAAAAAGAGGCGATTTGACAAATCAAGTGTATTTAACACAAGACCGTGTCGAGCTTTCTTTCGAGATGCCAATGGGAGAAATTGTATTTGATTTTTACGACCGTTTGAAGACTGTCTCTAGAGGATATGCTTCATTTGATTATCATCCAATTGGATACAGAACGTCTGATCTTATTCGAATGGATTTGTTGTTGAATGCCGAAATGGTTGATGCCTTATCTGCATTGGTGCATAGAAGTAACGCTTATGAGTTAGGAAAGAAGATCTGTGTTAAATTGAAAGAATTAATTCCACGACAACAATTTGAGATTCCTATTCAAGCAGCGATTGGAGCGAAAGTTATCGCAAGAGAAACGATTAAAGCACTACGGAAAGATGTTACTGCGAAATGTTATGGTGGTGATATTTCTAGAAAACGTAAGTTATTAGAGAAGCAAAAGGCCGGGAAAAAGAGAATGCGTCAAGTAGGTCGTGTAGAGATTCCTCAAGAAGCCTTTTTAGCGGTACTGAAGTTGAATGATTAAAGTTCTCGAACTTTTATTCTGCTTGATAAGTATTTAAAGTTTACTACTTAACTCATTCTTTAAACCACTCCATTCAACAAGATGCATTTTAACTGTACCCACTGGTATTTTCGCCTTCACTAAAACAGGTATTTTATTTTTATCTGCTGTAATCCAGAACTGAACATCTTCCTCTGTTTCAAAATATCTGCCTGTTTGCACAACTGGTACAAACTTATGTACTTTAAATTTTCCTTTTCTAATTTTAATCACTTCATCACCCATATATTTTATCTCCAGATCAAAAACTTCATCGTCCATAAAACACTTGAATTTAAATTTTTTACCAGGTTTCATATTTGTGAAATCAAGTGTTCTTGCTTTGTAGAAAGAAGAAATCATATCTTGGATACCTAATGGTGTTTTAAAGTGCTTATCACCATTATAAACCTTATTCTCATTTTGCTTAAACGTATATTTCTGATTGATTTTGTATCCTCCTTCATTAACATCCCGCACAAAAATCCAAGGCATTATTGATTTTTGATCGATGTAACTTTGGTAAGTATCTCTCACTTTATAAAATGCGCTAAAAGCACCTAGAGTTTTTCCTGTGCCTACAACATGGAATAAAGAACGATTATTCCCTTTAATCGTGGTCGACTTCACTTCAAGTTTTGCTTCTCCAGCATCCACAAAACCGTAAGTAATTCTATACCTCAATTTTTCTCCTATTTGGAAAGCAGAATTAGAAACAGAAGGATAGCTAAACATATTAGAGCTTGTCATTCCAAAGAATAAACCAATTAGAGCGATGGCATAGATAAATTTTTTCATATTCCTGAGTTTAATATTAAACGGATTGAATACATTGGATATTGCAAAGGCTATGCCAGATTTTGATTTAGATCAAGAAAACAAAGAGATATCAGTCTTTTTCGCAAAATTCAATTGAATTTTGCGAAAAAAGTTCCTTGACAATACGCTAAACAGCAAAGAACATCAATCATGATATTCTTATATTACAACATTCACAATTCTACCTGGAACAACAATCACCTTCTTTGGAGAGTTGCCTTCCAACCATTTGATTGCAATGTCGTGAGCTAAAACTGCGGCTTCTACCTCTTTTGGATTCATTTCTGTAGGAAGTTCAATTTTGAATCTCATCTTACCATTAATAGAAACTGGGTAGTTAACATTGGCTTCGATCAAATGTCTTTCATCAAACCTTGGGAAAGATGCATAACTTAAACCTCCTGCTTCGTTCCCTAAAATCACCCACAATTCTTCACAGATATGAGGTGCATAAGAAGAAAGTAACACGATGAATTGTTCAAGAATTTCTTTATTGTTGCATTTTTGATCCGTTAGTTCATTCACACAAATCATAAATCCAGAAACGCCTGTATTGAAAGAATACCTTTCTAAATCATCCGTAATTTTCTTAATCGTTTTGTGCAGGGTTTTCAAAGAATCCTTCGTCGGTTCACTTTCATCTAAAGAAATATTGCCTTGTTCATCGTAGAATAATCGCCATAACTTTCTTAAGAAATTATGAACCCCATTGATTCCTTTGGTGTCCCACGGCTTACTTTGTTCTAGTGGCCCTAAAAACATCTCGTACATTCTAAGTGTATCTGCTCCAAATTGTTCAACTAACTCATCAGGCGTTTGCACATTGAATTTAGATTTAGACATTTTCTCTACTTCATGATCGCAAATGTATGTTCCGTCCTCCTCAAAAATAAACTCCGCATTTTTGTATTCTTCTCTCCAATTTTTGAAAGCTTTAACATCTAGCACATCATTCTCTACCATAGAGATATCAACATGAATGGCAATTGTCTCATACGTTTCTTTTTTACTCGAAGTAACGTATTTATTTGAATCTTTTATTCTGTAAACAAAACTACTTCTTCCCAAAATCATCCCCTGATTAATCATTTTTTCAAATGGTTCATCAAAAGGAATAAATCCCATATCATAGAGGAATTTTGTCCAAAAACGAGAATACAATAAATGTCCCGTTGCATGCTCAGAACCACCGATGTATAAATCAACATTCTTCCAATAATTGACCTTCTCTTTGCTCACGAATTCATTTTCATTCTTCGGATCCATATAGCGTAAAAAATACCACGAACTTCCAGCCCAACCTGGCATAGTGTTGTATTCCATTCTATCGCCTTCGAAATGATTCCACGCATCCTTATTCGCTCTTGCTAAGGGTGGCTCTCCATCTTCAGTTGGCAGGTATTTATCTACATCTGGCAAAGTTATTGGCAGTTTTTCGTCTGAAACTACATATGGTGTTTCACCTTTATAGTAAACAGGGAAAGGCTCTCCCCAATATCGTTGACGACTAAAAACAGCATCTCGCAATCGATAATTCGTTTCTCCTTTTCCAATTCCACGATGTTGAATTTCATAAATCGCTAATTTTAACGCTTTTTTAATCTTCAAATCATTCAAGAAATCAGAATTCGTAATTACTCCATCTTTCTCGGTATAAGCAATCTGCGAAACATCAATATCTTTAAAAATATTCTTGATTTCTATATCAAAATGTTTTGCGAAATCCCAATCTCGTTGATCACCACAGGGAACTGCCATAACCGCTCCAGTACCATAAGTTGCAAGCACATAATCGCCAATCCAAATTGGAATTTTTTCACCAGAAAAAGGGTGAATCGCATAAGCTCCAGTAAAATGACCAGAAATATTTTTTACATCCGCTTGTCGATCTCTTTCGGACTTCAACCCTGCTTCTTTTTTGTAGTTTTCAATTCCATCTTTGTACTCTGAAGTCGTTATAGAATCTACAAATGGATGTTCTGGTGCTAAAACCATAAATGAAACACCAAAAATTGTATCAGGTCGCGTTGTGAAAACCTCTATTGATCGCCCATCTTCGATAGTTGGAAGTGTTCCTGCGATTTCAAACCTGACCGATGCTCCTACTGATTTACCTATCCAATTTCGCTGTTGATCTTTAATCGAATCTGTCCAGTCAATATTATCTAATCCAGTCAAAAGTCTTTCAGCATATGCCTTAATTCGCATTGACCATTGGCGCATAAGTTTCTGTTGCACTGGATGGCCTCCTCGCTCCGAAACACCACCCACAATTTCGTCATTCGCAAGAACCGTTCCTAAAGCAGGGCACCAATTCACCCAAGAATCTGCCAAATATGCTAGCCGATACGCTTGTAAAATGATGTTCTTTTTACCCTCCGTATATGTATTCCATTCTTCAGAAGTAAAAGCTTCTTCATAATCTGAACAAGCATTTACGGTAGTATTTCCGTTGTTTTCAAATTCTTCAATAAGCGTGTTTATTGATTCCGCCTTATTCGTTGTATTGTCATAGTAAGCATTAAATAGTTGCTTAAATATCCATTGTGTCCATTTGTAATACTCTGGAGATGATGTCTGAACTTCTCTATCCCAATCAAAAGAAAAACCAATTTTATCCAATTGATCTCGGTAGCGTTTAATGTTCTCTTTGGTTGTAACTCTAGGATGCTGTCCTGTCTGTATCGCATACTGTTCAGCAGGAAGCCCAAAAGAATCATAACCCATTGGGTGAAGAACATTAAACCCTTTCAATCGCTTGTATCTTGCGTAAATATCCGATGCAATATAACCTAGAGGGTGCCCAACATGCAGACCTGCTCCAGAAGGATATGGAAACATATCTAAGACATAAAATTTTGGTTTTTCTGAAAAATCTTCAGCAAGAAAAGTTTTGTTTTCTGCCCAAAAATTTCGCCATTTAACCTCTATTTCTCTATGATTGTATTCCATCTTATAACACTTTATGATGAGCAAAGATAGGGAATTGAAAAGAGTAATTACACCTCTAATTCGCAAAAGAAATCAACAACTAAAAAATTCAAGCCTTCCTGGTGTTGCTAGAGTTCAATTAAATGTTATTTTTACTTACATGAGTAGGAAAAGCTTCTTTAAATTATGTTTAACTACATTACTTTTAGTAGGGTTGAATGGAGTTTGTTATGCCCAGAAATCTAAAAAAGAACGCCAGTTAATTCAATCAATTAGCGCCGAAGCAAGCCAAAAGAAAAAATTTAATCGAATCATGGCTTTGGGGCAATATTACAAGGAGTATAACATTGCTCGCGCTGATTCCATTCGTCATGTTATTGTAAGAAAAAGTCGTCAATTCAGCGATAGCATTCGTTTTAATGCGCTTTTGTACAATGCAGAAGTCGCAAATTTATTGGGAAATCAAGACGAATATTTCAGTACCATTCTCGCCTGTCAGCCGTTTTTAAATAAACTAAATTCCGATGAAATTCAATATGAACTTTATCATCACTTAGGGCATTATCACACCAATATGCAGGAGTATGAAACAGCCATGTTCTATTTTAACAGTTGTATTAGGATTGCTGAAAAAGAACGAAATAAAATTAAACTTTCTCAATCTTATGCCTTCGTTTCGATTAACTTCATGACTTCTAACGATAAGGATTCCGCTTTTTTTTACATTAAAGAATCGATTGCATTTGCAAGGAAATCGAAGGATAAAATGGCTTTAGCTAAAGCCTTCAATGCTCAATCAAGAATTTATGCTTTCTTCGGACAATTAGAATTAAGTGTTGCCAAGAATTTAATCTCCTTACAACTGGCTGAAGAAGGAAACAACACTTTGCTATTAGCAACCTACACAAGAGAAATTGGTACAGATCAACAGTTAATTTTGAATTTAACCGACGCTGAGTACTATTATAAGAGGTCGATAAAATACGCGCGTCAAATTTACGATAATAGACAGACTGCCTTGGCATTGACGAGTTTAGCCTCTGTTCAATTGGATTGTGGGTATTTCCTCAAATCCATTGAAAACGCAGAAAAATCTATCTCCTTGCTGACCAAATTAAATGATTTAAATGGCCTTGGAGAAACGAACAATATCCTTGGGATGGTTTACAAACGACAAAATAAATACAGTCAGGCTATCAATAGCTTCAATACAGCCTTGGTCTATTATGAATCAAGTAGGAATAAGGAGAAAATTGCTGGAGTTTATCACAATGTGGGAACAGTATTAAAAAGGCAAAAAAAATACTCTAATGCGCTGAAATTTCTTAATCGATCGATTGAAATTAGAGAACAATTTGGTGCGAAAAATCAAATTTACTTCACCTATCGAGTCATTGCCGATGTTTACAAAGAAATTGACAACCCAAGAAAATCGTTGGAGTATTTGGAGTTATACCTCAATTACGCTGACAGTAATACCATTCTTCAGTCAGCAACTAAAATCGCCGAATTGAGTGAGTCCTATCGGTCAAGACAGCGAGAGCGCTTAATTACTTCTCAAGCCGACTCTCTTCAACGCCAGCAACAAGAACGAATTTTGACTTCCACCAAGTTAGAAAATAGTCAACTAAGAAATAGTTCACAGATGTATTTTATTATTGCATTCATCATTATTATCTTATTGGCTGGAATCATTATTTTCTATCGTTGGAATCAAACAAAAATTAAGCAGCAACAATTCGAAGCAGAAATGTCGCAAACTCTACTTCGTACACAAATGAACCCGCACTTTGTATTCAACGCAATGTCTGTAATTCAGAGTTATATCTTTGAGAATGACACCGTCAATTCTTCTAAATTTTTAGTGAATTTCTCTCGATTAATGCGTTTAATACTAGAAAATTCTCCCAAAACTGAGATTCCTATAGAAACAGAAATTGAAATATTAGAGAAATACTTAGGAATGCAGAAATTGAGATTTCAAGACCGTTTTGAATTCAAAATAACGGCGGAAAAAGGATTATACAATGAACAAGCTTTAATTCCTCCAATGATTACACAACCTTTTATTGAGAATGCGATTGAACATGGCCAACTTAACACTATAGAAAATGGTTTCATTCACGTTTTTTTTAAAAAAATTGATGACATGTTAATAATCTCGATAATTGACAATGGTGTCGGAAGAAAGGTCTCCGCGAAAAACAAGAAAAGTTCTGCCCATAAGAGTATGGCTATTGATATCACAAGCCAACGAATAGAACACTTAAATAAAAAGCACAATACTAACGGAGCTCTCTCCGTTGAGGATTATAATAAATCCTTGCAAAATGGCACAAAAGTATTAATTTCGTTACCTTACGTCAGTGAGAATAACCATCCAATTTAAACCAACATGAAAAAAGTACTGATAATAGACGATGAAAATAGAACCCGAGAATTAATCGCTAAAATGATTGATTCTTTTAAGTTGGATGTTGAAACTATACCAGCTGGTGAAAACGTTCAATCAGGAATTGCAGCAATAAAAAAGCATCAACCGGACATTGTGTTCCTTGATATTCAAATGCCTGATGGCACTGGGTTTGATGTCTTGGCAGGAATACCAAATAAGAATTTTGAAGTTGTTTTCATTACAGCACATGAAGAATTCGCTATTAAAGCAATAAAATTTAGTGCGCTTGATTATCTGCTGAAACCTGTTGACTTATCAGAGTTAAAATCGGCTTTAGAGAAAGCAATTGAAGCTGTTACAGAAGTTAATACTCCTCCTCAATTTGAAGCTTTACAAAGTAACATCCAATCAAATGAAAGCAGGAGACTCGTTTTAAAAACACAAGAAAGTGTGCATGTCGTAGATTTGGAGCAAATCATTCGTTGTGAAGCTGACAGGAACTACACTTCCTTTTTCTTACTCGATAATAAGAAGATCTTAGTTTCAAAAACATTGAAGGAATATGAAATACTTTTATCTGCATACAATTTTCTTCGAGTTCAACAATCGCATCTCATTAACATCAAGTACATTGATCGTTATGACAAAAAAAATGGTGGGGCTGTCGTTATGAAAGATGGTTCTGAAGTTCCATTATCTCCAGCGAAACGTGATGTCTTTTTTAAAAGATTGGAAAACCTATAATCACAAAAATAAATAATAACTGTCTAATATTCATTGAATAGCACTCGATATTCATTTACCAATAACTTATCAATTTAATTTACATATATTAGTACCAAGAAATAAAGATAAAATCAGGAATTTTTCTTACGGTTCGCTTTGAAATATTGAAGAACAATATACTGCTTGGAGAGGCAGTTTCATTTTCTAGTTTGATTAAAGAGTATAACAGTTCTTAATTACTTCAATATTAAAGTTGTGTTTTGCACAAATCTTGAGAGAATTCCTGATTCTTATTACTATTTAAGTTTGTTGTATTACTACTACAATTAAATTAACTTACTATTACCAAAAGGGCTGAATAAAATTCAGTCCTTTTGTATTTTATAAAGTATTGGTCGACTGGGAGTAGCGTCATTTTCAAAGGGTGCTGTTTGAATGTTTAATAAATAAATTCCATCCTCTATCTTATCCTCGACAAAAATCATTTCCGTTATTGTTCTTTCAAAATTTGGGTTTTCTGGAACTTCCCAAAAAGCATGATGAAAAACTAAAGCCCCGTTGTCGTTTTCTCTATCAACCGAAGGTAGATCTATCAATAAGTGCTTAATCCCTTTCGTAATTATTAAATCAACACATTTCAAGTCAAAATAGGGCGGGTTCTTTGCAGAGTATTTCTTTGATTTTTTATTTTTAAAGTTCGGTAATGTTCGGATTATCAAGGCTTCAACTCCAACTCCAATTCCTATATCTTCAATCTGCTTCGCAAGAATAACTTCATCATTATCTTCATTTCCCATTAGGGTAGGAGAAACAGTCATCAATTGTGCCTTAAAAAAATATTCTTTTAACGTTTGGTTAATTGAATAAACTTCCTCTGTGATATGACCTAAACATTCTGTATGCGTGCCGTGTCCATGCGGGTTAAAGAAAATGTTTCTGAAATTAACATTCCCTCCCTTTTTCACCGAACCTGTATATTGTTCCGTCATAACTGGAGAGAATACAGGTTTATCGACGTACCAAGCTCGCGGATTATCTTCTGTATCACTCAATGGGATAGATAAATCAAACGCTTCGTTTGTTTCAATAAACTCATCTTTATTTATATGCAATTTCATAGGAGAACAATATACAAGAAAATTACGCGATGTAACTGAAAACAATTTAATTACAATTCTTTCACTAGAAACATCTTCTTAAATTCCCCTTTTCCATTTGATTTTGTTTTCTTTAACACATGATATCAACAGAAATTGAAGCAATAATTTTCGATTACGGCGGCGTACTTATTAATATCGACTATCAAGCAACAGTCGATGAATTCAAAAAAATCGGAATCTACGATTTCGATGCAATGTATTCTCAGGCAGAACAAAGTAATTTGTTTAATCAAATAGAAACAGGTCAAATCACACCAGACCAATTCGTTCAACAATTACTGTGCTTACTGCCAAAAGGGACAAAACCTGGGCAAGTTATAAAAGCTTGGAACGCGATAATAAAAGATGTTCCAAAAAAGTCCATCAAACTTTTAAAAGTGCTAAAACAAAAAGGATATAAAATTTATTTATTAAGTAATACGAATGCCTTGCATATTGAAGTTGCTAATGTTGAGTGGAATAAGGTTTCAGTGCTGAAGATTGAGGAAATAATGGACGCTGTGTACTATTCTCATATTGTAGGTTTAAGAAAGCCCGACGAGTCGATTTTTGAATTTGTGTGTGCCAAGCATAATCTCAATGTTTCGAAGACTTTATTTATTGACGACTCTATTCAACACATTGAAGGAGCAAAAAAAATTGGGTTACAAACCTATCATCTAAAAAATAAAGAAGATATTCAAGATCTTTTCTCCTGACATAACTCAATAAGAATACCCTCTGTTGACTTAGGATGTAAAAACGCAATACGTTTATTGTCAGCTCCTGGTTTGGCTTCTTGATGAATTAAGTTGAAGCCTTCTTTTTTCAAGCGAATTAATTCCGCATCAATATCATCAACATCAAAAGCAATATGGTGAAATCCTTTTTTCCCCGCTTCTAAAAACTTTGCAATTGGCGAATTCGGATCGGTCGCTTCTAACAATTCTATCTTTGAATCGCCTATCTGCAAGAATGCTGTTTTAACATTTTCTGACTCTACTATCTCTTGTTTATAGCAATTCGTTCCTAGTAGTGTTTCAAACACCTTTAAGGAAGCTTCGATATTCTGCACAGCTATACCAACGTGTTCAATTTTATTGATCATAAGATGATTTGCTATTCTTTGGTTTACGACTAATTCTTGATGAATTTTTCGTTTACATTGTCAAAGTTAATGTAATATACTCCGCGAATTAAATTAGTGCAATTCACTGATTTTCCAATGCCTTTTTTAACAATATTACCATAGGCATCAAAAATTTCATACCGTGTAGAGACAAGTTCTTCATCAGCAATAAAATTAATTTCTTTTCTCACTTTTGTTGGTGTCTTAGATACAACGGGAGTAGCAGATTTAAACTTTACCTCCTTAGAAGGTCTTTTCTTTCCTGAATGATCCTCTTGTATAACTCTCACTGTGTTCTCACCTGAATGCGGCGTAACATCAAACTCATATGTACTGTCTTTTCCGCTGCCATTTCCTTGAACCTCTCCAATAGTTACCCACTTATTCCAACGGTATTGTTCAATAATAAATGGAAGTCTACCTTCTTCAGCACTTGTTTCCCAAATAAGTTTACCATTAGGTGAAACATTAATTGAAACAATACTGAATGTCGATCTTGGCAACAATACTTCTGGGTTCAATATTTTTGGTTTACATCCATCATTGTGCTCAATTACAATGAATACAGGTTCTCCAATACCAATATTTAATAAGGAGAAATCTATTTCAAAAGCTCCCGTACTCGTTCCACCAGGCATAATATCACCATTCACTGTCACTTTTGTGGCGCAATATCCAAACCCTTCATCATCCATCGGGTTCTGAACGTAAAGATTCTTCCCTTGATAAGTTCCCTCCACTGATAGTGCTCCAAAAGCAATTATACTAATGGAGAAGAAGAAAACAGTTAAAATAATATTTTTCATTTACTAGCTTAGATTGTTTAAAAGAAAGGCTTCTTCAAGGTTCCTTCAATGGACAAATATAATAGGAATTTAGTTGGATTCCTTGTATTACTCGAAAAAAATAATCTTGGTGCTAACATCTAATAATTAGCCCTTTGCCAAAAGAATCACAAATGAACGACTTAATTCTATTCTAATCTATATCTATCCCTAAAACATAAGAAAAAGAAACAGGGAGATGGTCAGAAAATCGAGTTCTAAATGAATTATGTTCGTAGGTTTCATATGGGAAGACCCTTTCTGGGGCTATATCTTTCAATGATTTCATCAAATCGACAACTTTAAACGAGCTTACAATAATTTCATCTTTAGAATTCTCATTATAAAAAACATGATCATATGGTTTTCCTTTTTTAGGGTCCTCATACAGTTTTGTGTTCGTACTAGCGCATTTTCGATTTAAACTGTAAATAGAATCAGATTCAAATCCAATGAATTCTTCTTTTTTATAGATGTTACAGTCTCCAAGTAAAATAAAATCTTTGTTGTTTTCTTTCTGTTTCCTTTCCCAAGCGAAAAGCGAATTCAATTCATCAGACCTGCGTACTCTGTTTGCGACTGAATTCCCTGGTTTTAAGTGCAATGAAATCAAAGAAAATGTACTGCTACCACTGATAGATTTAAAAGGCATGCAGAAAGGCACGCGCTCGAAAAGGCTGCTAGCTAGTAATGTTGTGTCAAGAAAACCATAATAACGAGCACTATCTGGTATAATTATTTCACTTCTGTAGAAAGTAATCCACCATTCCGAAGCACTTGAATTTGTATGATTCTTTGTAGGTCCTGTGTCTTCGGAAGAAAGCCAATATGAAAAGCCTTGTTTCTCCATTTCTATAACAAAATCCGCACTTTCTTTATCGGCTTTAAACTTTGTGCTATCGCTTGGAAATATTCCATTAATTGGAGGTGCGACCATTTCTTGCACCACAACAATATCGTAAGGAGACAAGATTTTTGCAAGTGAATAGTTGTCTCTTGATTTAAAATGTCCTAAAAACTGAATGTTGAATGAGCATATTTCTATAGTGTCAATTTGAGTTTGAGCACACGTAGAAAATGCCATTGAGAAGCTTAGAAAAAGAAATAAACACTTTCTCTTCATTTTTTTTTGGTTGTCCATTCGTTTAGGTAATTCAAAATTTATTATAGAGTAAGATACGAAAGATTTCTTTTTGAATTAGGCGATAAAGAGTTTTATTGACGCGAGTAACAACACGAATGCAAGAACATATCTCAGCCGCTCATTATTTATTCTCTTACTGCCAACAAAGCCACCAAAATAGGCGCCAACTATTACTACTCCAACATAAAGCCAACTATTTAGACTAATTACGGTGCCACTAATTAATTGGCCTCCTAATCCAGACGCGGAGTTAACCCAAATAAATAAAGCTGAAACAGCGGCCGCTTCTTTCATTTTACCCCATCCCATGAGCAGAATGACTGGACTTAAAATAATTCCTCCGCCTATGCCGATCAAACCAGAGAAAAAACCGATTCCAGCCCCGACAAAGAAGCCTTCCTGCCATTTTATTTTTCGAATAACCTTCGATTCTTTTCCTAAAATGTTTAGCATTCTGGCAATAGCAAACAGTAACAATACACCCAGAATTACCTTGTAAATCTTTGTGTCAACCTCCAAGGTTCCACCATAAAAAGACAAGGGAATAGAGCCAATCGCAAATACCAAAAATAATTTCCAGTTAAAATACCCAGCTCTCCAGAAGTGAAAAAAAGCGATTGCCGCTACAAATAAATTTAGCAACAGGGCAGTTGGTTTCATCTCTTCGGGTACAAATGAAAATAGTGCCATCAATGCCAAGTAGCCACTTGCTCCTCCATGGCCTACCGTAGCATATAAAAATGCTACAATGGGTAGAATAATTAGAAATAATATATTGATCTCCACAAGACAATGATAGTTAAACTTTAGAACAAAACTAAGTTGTCCAATTCAATAATTAAAGAAATAAAAAAACGTTTATACCTTATGGCATAAACGTTTTCATTCTCTTTTAAATTATTAATGTCTAGCCGTTCAATGCTTCTGCTCCACCAACAATTTCTAATATTTCATTTGTAATTGCAGCTTGACGTGCTTTGTTATATGACAACGTTAATTCGTTTTTCATATCGTTTGCATTGTCCGTTGCTTTATGCATCGCTGTCATTCTAGCTCCATGTTCCGATGCCTGAGAATCAAGCAGTCCTTTAAACAATTGCACTTTCAATGATTTTGGAATTAAATCTTCAACAATTTCAGATTTTCCTGGTTCAAAAATATAATCTCCTCCAGAATTATTTCCTTCCTCTATCACTGGGATAATTGGTAAGAAATCTTCTGTCATCACATTTTGACTTGCAGCATTAATAAATTGGTTATACACAACAATAACCTTGTCGAAGGTTTTGTCTTGGAACAGCTCCATTATGTTTTGTCCAATTATCGCTACATTATCAAATGTTAAATCATTAAATATATCTTCAACAGCAGCTAAATCATCGTTAATATAATAGTTGTCTGTTTTTTTGTACACATCCTTTATCTTCTTTCCAAGACAAAGTACCTTTACATTAGAATCAGCAAAATCATCATTAACTAAACCCTTAACTCGCTTGATGATATTGTTGTTGAAACCACCACAAAGTCCTCTGTTAGATGTGATTCCGACAATCAAAATATTCTTTACTTCTCTTGCTTCAGAATAAGCATTCTCAGAAAGATCAAGTGTGGCACTTAGATTACCTAAAATTTCTTGCAACTTTTCTGCATACGGACGCATTTGCACAATCGCATCCTGCGCTCTCTTCAATTTAGCCGCCGAAACCATCTTCATTGCTGAAGTGATCTGCATTGTCGAACTGATCGAAGTTATTCTGTTACGTATTTCTTTTAAGTTTGCCATCCTCTTTAACTATGAGTGATGAGTGTCTAGCAACGAGTAATACTTATAACTCATTGCTTTCACTCAATACTTTTTTAATATTTACTTGCGATTTCCGTTGCTACTTTCGCCAATACATCAGTCAATTCGTTTGTGTATTTTCCTGACTTCAAAGCATCTAAGGTATCTCTGTGTTTCGCATCTAAGAAATCCAAATATTCTGTTTCAAAAGCTTTTACCTTATTCACGGGAACACTTTGGATTAATCCTTTTGTTCCAACATAAATAATTGCAATTTGCTTTTCAACAGGATAAGGATCACCTTCCATTTGCTTTAAGATCTCAACATTTCTAGCACCTTTATCGAGTACTGATTTTGTTGCTGCATCCAAATCAGAACCAAACTTAGCGAATGCCTCTAATTCTCTGTATTGTGCTTGATCTAATTTCAAAGTTCCTGCTACTTTCTTCATTGATTTAATCTGAGCATTACCACCAACACGAGATACCGAAATACCTACGTTAATTGCTGGACGAATACCTGCGTTAAACAAATCAGACTCTAAGAAAATCTGTCCATCCGTAATCGAAATTACATTTGTTGGGATATATGCAGAAACATCACCTGCTTGTGTCTCAATAATTGGCAAAGCCGTTAATGAACCGCCACCTTTTACGATGTCTTTCAAAGAAGGAGGAAGGTCATTCATTGTCTTCGCAATACTATCATCAGCAATAATTTTTGCTGAACGCTCTAATAATCTCGAGTGAAGATAAAATACATCTCCTGGATAAGCTTCACGTCCCGGTGGTCTTCTTAATAACAAAGAAACCTCACGGTAAGCAACTGCTTGTTTTGACAAATCATCAAATACAATTAAAGCTGGTCTACCAGTATCTCTAAAAAACTCACCAATTGCTGCACCAGTCATTGGAGCATAAAATTGCATCGGTGCAGGATCAGCAGCATTAGACGCTACAATAACTGTATAAGCCATTGCTCCAGCATCCTCAAACTTCTTTACAATACCTGCAACAGTAGACGCTTTCTGTCCAATTGCTACATATATACAAAATACAGGTTCTCCTGCATCGTAAAATTCTCTCTGATTAATAATTGTATCTATCGCTACAGTTGTTTTACCTGTCTGACGATCTCCAATAATTAATTCACGTTGTCCACGTCCAACAGGAATCATAGCATCAATAGACTTAATACCTGTTTGCATTGGCTCATCTACCGGTTGACGAAAAATTACACCTGGTGCCTTTCTTTCAATTGGCATTTCATATAATTTACCTTCAATTGGTCCTTTACCATCAATTGGGTTACCCAAAGTATCAACGACACGTCCGACCATTCCTTCGCCAACCTCTACTGATGCAATACGACCAAGACGCTTTACAGTATCTCCTTCCTTTACACCTGAAGAACGTCCTAAAAGCACGGCTCCCACATTGTCTTCCTCTAAATTCAAAGCAATTCCTTGAAGTCCACTATCGAACTCAATTAATTCTCCATATTGAACTCCATTCAGTCCATAAATACGAGCAATACCATCACCGATAGTAAGCACTGAACCTACTTCTTTCAATTCAGCTTCAGAACGGAATCCTGAAAGTTGCTCTCTTAATATTGCAGAAACTTCTGCTGGTTTTACATCTGCCATCTTGTGTAGATCTTTATTGTTATAAGAGTATCAATTACTCCTAACGCGTTAAACGTTGTTTTAAATTATTAAATTGGTTTAAAACTGTTGCATCAATTTGAATATCGCCCATTTCAACCAAAAAACCACCAATTAGTGATTCGTCAATTCTTTCTGTTAATTCTAATTCTCCTTTGACACTACTTTTAATCTTTGTAAGTAGTGCATCTCTAGTCTCAGAATCCATTTTACTCGCTGTTATAATTGTAACAGGCACAATTCCACGGTAATCCTTAACTAACATATCAAAAGATCTAGCAATTGCCGGAAGCATGCTTTCTCTTCTGTTATTCGTAATAAGTTTGATAAAGTCCATTGACTCTTTTTCAAACTGTTCAAAAATTAATTGAAAAATTTCTATTTTCTTATCCGATTTAACCAAAGGACTATTTACCAATAGTTCAAAATCCTTAGATTCAGAGCTCACTTCTAACAAAAAAACCATATCCCCTAAAATAGAATTAATCTTCTTTTGATCAATTGCTAATTCTAATAAGGCTTTTGCATAACGAGATGCTGCTTTTGTGCTTTTCATCTGAGATTAATTCAGGTTAATGTCGTCAACTAATTTATCTGCTAATGCTTTTTGTTTCACATCAGAGGATAATTCAACGTGTACTACTTTTTCAGCGATCTCAATGGCAAATCCAGCAACTTGTGTTTTCAATTCTGAAATAGCTGCCGCTTTCTCTGCGTTGATCGATTCTTTAGCAGAAGCGATAATTTTACTTCCCTCTTCTTTAGCTATCCCTTTCGCATCAGTAACCATCTTAGATGCCACTTCTTTAGCGTCCTTGATCATCAAATCTCTTTCTGCTCGAGCTTCTTTTAAAAGGTTTTCATTTTCTGCTTGCAACGTTTGCATTTCTGCCTTCGTCTTTTCAGCCAATTCCAATGATTCCGAAATTGTTCGTTCACGTTCGTTTACTGCTCCAAGAATTGGTTTCCAAGCAAATTTTGCGAGTAAAAACAATAAAATTAAGAAGACTAAACCTCCCCAAAATATTTGGCCGACTGCTGGTGTTACTATATCCATCTCTTTTTTTTAATTCAATTTTAATAAATACTGGCGGCAGGCAATCCCTACCGCCAATAGATGTTTTCTAACCTTGTAACATTGCTACAACGATTCCGAAAAGGGCTGCACCCTCAACCAAAGCCGCTGCAATAAGCATCACTGTTTGAATCTTTCCTGCAAGCTCAGGCTGTCTAGCCATAGCTTCTAATGCAGAACCACCAATTCTACCGATACCGATTCCGGCACCTATAGCTGCGAGACCTGCTCCAATTGCTGCTATTCCTTGTACTTCCATATATATATAAATTAAAAAATTACTAATTAATGATGAGCTGTTTCTACAGCCGCACCTATAAACAACGCTGATAGCATCGTGAATATATACGCTTGTAGGAATGCCACTAATAACTCCAACGCCGATATAAACAACGTCATTGGAACAGATAGTCCAGACCACCAGGCACTCTGGTTTACAAATATAATTGAGATTAACGAAACAACGATAATATGACCTGCAGTGATGTTCGCAAATAAACGAATCATTAAAGCTGCTGGCTTTATAAAGATCCCTAAGATCTCAATAGGTAATAAAATTAGGTATAATGGAATCTTCGCTCCCCAACCCATTGAGTTACCTAATGGGTCAAAAATGTGCAACCAATACGTTTTTTTAGTGCTTACCATTTGAATAATGAATGTAAACATCGCTAAAAGCAAAGTAATCGAAATACTGCCTGTCATATTTGGATTCGAAAGTATTGGAAGTAACCCTAATAAATTACCAAACAATATGAAAAAGAAAACAGTCAATAAATAAGGGAGGAATCTTTTATACTTTTCCCCTTCAATATTCTCCGCTGCCAACTCTTTGATAAATAAGATAATTGGTTCTGTCCAGCCTGCAACACCTCTAGGCGCAATTTGAGTTTCCCTCTTGTAAAATCTCGCACTCTTAAAGAATACGAAAAGCATTAGAAATGCGACAAGAAACATTGTAACAACATTCTTAGTTAAAGAGAAATCCATAATGATTTGCGCTGCATTTTCTGGATGATGCTCTGCATTCATTTCGATATGCTCAGCCCCTTCTTCTAAAAGGTATATTTTTTCATGTAGTTTAACGAAATTCATTCCGTTTTTTGTAACGACCACTTTACCCGCATCATCGTGATGAAATGCTGATGACATAAAAGTTACAATTCCGTTGTCCGTCCAAAGAATAACAGGCAATGGAATAACGATGTTATCTGTGAAATGAAATTCATGCGCATCTAGTGCGTGATGCACTGCATATTCTGCGGCATTGAACTCTTCTTGGTGACTTTCTTCTTCTTTCTCACTTGCAAAAGTTGCGAAAGAACCACCCAAAATAAATAGAAGCAATAACCCCCTCATTAACATGCCATTCTTAAATTTCATAGCGAATATCTGCTTTTAATTCGGCACAAAGATATATATATTTCGATAATAAGAAAAGAAATGACGGCCAAGTTTATTAAAAAATGAAGTTTTTAGATTAAACCCAAATTTAGGCATTCTTAATCTGCTAATTATTGGGACGAAAGATCTTTTGGCCTGAGGGAGAAAAGGAAGTAGAAACACTTAAGTACAAGTCTTTAGAGTTGTTGTCTACTCTGGTGACTTTGGATTAAGGAGCTTAATTAAGACAAATGTTTCCATGAATAATAGGGGAAAGAAAATTGCAAAGAATTGGTAGACCATTGGTCTCGAAAATTCATCTTTATAAATAAGCCAAGGTGATAAAAACAGAAGTGTCAAAAGCATTTTGGCAATCATGTAAATAAAAAAATTCTTTCCTACTGATTTAGAATCTGTTGCATGTCTTTGCTGAATAAAATAAATTGCAACCAGTGTTAATGGTGTCAAGAATAAATGAATTAACCAGAATTTACTTGCTAAATAGACCGGTGGAAGAGCTAAAAATAACAACATCAAGTGAATTATGAGAATCGCACTTGAAAGAATTAATACCGGACTTACTCTGCTTAGAAAGGATGCGTTAGTCATCTTTTGATAATTTATTCGCTTCTCTGATTACAAAATATAGGCTAGTGAAAATTCCTAAAAGGGAGAAGATTATTGTGAAAACCGGTTTTTCGTTTTGCATTTTATCATCAAGCAATTGTCCTCCCCAGGCTCCACCACCAATTAGAACAATCATTTGAACTCCAAGTGACGAAAACTTAACGAATTTACTTCCGTTTTTCTTCTCTTTGCCCATTTAATATACCAAGTTATCTTCTAAAGAATCTTCCTTAGTAGCTCTTGTAATTGAATTACTTACTGATGTGCTTTTATGATTACTCATCACACAATTTCCTGAGAATTCGGCTCCTTCTTCCACGTGGAATTTAGCAGTCGTTATTTCCCCCTCAATTTTTGCGGTCAAACGAAGTGTCAACAAGCCATCAATTTTCAAAACACCTTTAACTTCTCCTTCAATATCAGCATCGGCACATGTTAAATTGCCATTCATTAATCCCGTTTTTCCAATGACGACTTTAGCCGCAGATGAAATGTTGCCATTAATTTCTCCGTCGATTCTTAGGTTCGATTGAGTAATCATATCTCCGTTTAGTTTTGACCCTTCAACAATTATATTCAATAGTTCAGGATTGTTCGATTGTATATTTCCTTTCTTCTTCATAGCTAATAATATTCGTCATAATAATTCTCGTATTCCTCTAAATTTTGTTTTTGAAACAAAATTTTCATATTGTCTGAAGTAATGATAAAGATTTTTGCATTCTGCAGATCCAATAAGTACTTTCTCGTTTTCTTATAAACACGAATATATTCATTTGCTTCAGATTCATCTTTAAAGCCAGTTATTAATATTACACTTTCATCACTTGTGTAAATTTTTGAACTTACTTTTAGGCTAAGTCGACTGAAAAATTCGCGTTGAAAGTCAACCACCTTAGACTTTGCTAAGTTTGAACTTTGGTTTTTTTCTAAGAAAACGAGGACTTTTGAATCCGCTCGTTCGTTGTAAATAAAAGGATACTTAGACCCAAAGTCCGACTCAATATTCTCCGAATAACCGTTCTTAATAATATCAATCATTTCTTGTCCACGTATTGCTTCATCTGATCCTGGGTACTCAGTAACTAGGGAGTCAAGTACCGGTAATAATTGATTTTTATCTTCTGTTAATTGACCTTTCGCCATTGCCTTTAATAACATGTACTTAGCACGATAGACATTGTTTATTTCATTATTGATAACTATGTTCGCCTTGGTTAATACAGGGTAATACAATCCTCTTCCATATCGCCCCAAAACTGTAACATACTCTTGTTCTGCTAATACATCCCGCTCTTTCTTTTTCAGGAAATAATTCGGATCAATTAAGTAGTTGGCATAATCGCTATTTGGATAATTTTTCAATATGTATTCCTTGTAACGATTTGCTTCAGTGACATTCGAGGTTTCAAAAATCTTATACAATTGAAAAGCAGACAGTAAATTGTGTTCGTTTTCAATGTTTTTATTAATAACTTGCTTAAACTCTTCTGTTGCAATTCCTGGTTCTTTTAACTGTTCTTTATAAATTATTCCTGCATTGTAATGAGCTTCCAGGAGGCGTTTGTTGGAAAGTGCGATAGCGGAATCCGTCAAAGGTAATTTCGATGTTAAGTAGTCCACATTTAAAGTATCGCTGTCAGCTACTTCAACAGTGTCAACAATTTTTTCCCCATTAATTTCGATAAAATTGGCTTCAATTACCTTTTCAGACCTTCTCCAATTATCTTCATTCTCCCGATCCCCCCAAAGCTTTTTAAAATCGTCAGATCCTTCACCTCTTGTTTTCGCATTGTTCCAATACCATGTACCACCTTTTCCTGTTTGTAGAAACAAATTTTCGTTCTCCTGTAGTTCTCTTAAACGTTCTGCATCTCTTTCTTTTCTTCTTTTTTCGTCTTCTTCAATTTTCTTTATAATCTCCTTTAAAAACTTCTCCCGATCTTTTTCAGACAATGCTGCAATCATCTGTACACTGTCTTCATACTTTGCCGTCTCAACAGCTACAACTAAATCGGCTAAATTCCTGGCTTTATTGCGAATAGCTTCTGCATTTGGATATGTGTCTTTAATAACTGCTGCGCATGAATCATAGTATTTTTGTGCGGGAACATAGTCTTTCGTTGCAAAACTCATGTCTGCAAGTTTTTCGTAAGCCATCCCCTTTTGCCTTGAATTTGATACGGAATAAAAAGCACTTTTATGAAGGTATTCTTTTGCTTTTACCTCGGTCCCTTCTTTAAGTTCAATGCCTGCTAACGCATAATAAATTTGATCTTTGTATTCAGCATTTTTAGCGTCTTTCAACATTTTCGCTAGCTCTTTTTGCGTTTTTTCTCCACTTCCTAAGAATGCTTTTTTAAGTCTGGCATTAAATGCCATTTCAAATTTTGGGCTTCCTTTTAGTACTTTGTCATAATGTATTTGTGCTTCAGAATTATTACCTGCATCTTCATAAAGTTGTCCGAGAATAAAATGAACGCGAACCTCTTCCTTTTTCTTTCCGAAATTTAGTGATTCCTCAAGGTATTTTATTGTCTGTTCTTTATCTCCAGTTTGATAAGCTAAAGCGGCTTTTGTTTTCTCCAATTCAAATCTAATTCCCTTTGGAAATTTTGCAATTTTATCCTTTTTACTTTTCTTACTTTTGGATTTTTTGGACTTTGCCTTTTTCCTGCTATCTTCTTCTTTTATTGCCTGGTCAAGATTATCAAGGTTAAATTTTGCCTTTGTCAAATCTCCTTGCGCTATATGCGTTTTGGCCATCCATAATTCTCCAATAAACAAAGAAGGGTCATTTTTATAAAATTTTCGGACGAATTTAAAGCTCTTCATCGCACCTTCGTAATCTCGACGAAAGTAAGATGCAATTCCAATTGTTGTCCAATTCTCGTCAATCCAACGGTTGTGTTCTTCCTTTTTTCTTGCAGGACGCTCATTACTCGGCATACTGTGATCTGTAATGACTTTTGTGCACTTTTTAATTGCAGTATCTATTGCCGGGTACATTCCTAAAACCTCCTCTTCATTCGGCACAACTTCAATTGGCAGAATGTCATAATAGTCTTCTTTTAATGAAGTTTCGTAGGTGCTCATTGAAGAATTGAGCAACTCATTAGCATTAAAGTAACCATTATAATGTGCTGTCATACCATGATAGGAACGACTCAGTAGAGTATTCTTTTCTGTAGAGCATGACGCCACTATCCCCAAAAGGAGAATAAAGACACTGATTACTTTAATTAATTTATTCATTCTATTCATTATCATGCAACTCTAAAGAGTTAAACTCAATAATTCGGTGTTTATTATGTTCTTTTCGCAGAAAACTGAATTAAGCGATATTCGTAAACACCTGTTGGATATCATCGTCGTCTTCAATTTTATCCAACATCTTCTCTATATCAAGGAGTTGTTCTTCTGAAAACTCGACTGGAGAAGTAGCTATTCTTTGTAGGTTTGCTTTTGCCACATCAACATTCAATTCTTCTAAGCCTTCTGAAATCGAGCCAAAAGCGGTATAATTTCCATATATAAATACTTTCCCTTCAACTTCTTCAATTTCATCTAATCCAGCATCAATTAATTCTAATTCCATTTCCTCAATATCCATCTCCTCCGTCTTCTCGAATTCAAATACAGACTTGCGGTCAAACATAAATTCAAGTGAGCCATTTGCAACAACTCCTCCTCCTGCTTTATTGAAGTAAGATTTTACATTTGCAACAGTTCTTGTCGGGTTATCTGTAGCACATTCTATAAATACAAGTACGCCATGTGGCCCTTTTCCTTCGTAATTCATCTCACTGAATGCGTCTGCGTCTTTTGCTGTTGCTCTTTTTACCGCCGCTTCAATATTATCTTTGGGCATGTTTTGAGCTTTCGCGTTTTTAATCGCTGAACGCAGAGTTGAATTCATGTCTGGATCCGAACCGCCTTCCTTTGCCGCCATTGTTATTTTCTTTCCCAATTTTGGAAACAACTTTGACATTTTATCCCAACGTTTTTCTTTTGCAGCTCTACGGTATTCGAATGCTCTTCCCATTTATATTCTCAGATTTCAAACAAAAATAATGGTTTTCTTCTATAATCAATGTAGAAAAGCGATTCTTCTTGAAATAACAAACAACTGAAGCCTCCCTGTATTCTCTTTTCTTATGAACAAAAAAGGTGCATAAGTTTTTGTGTTTTATCATTGCTTTAAATCCATGATTTTCTACTTTTGGTTCAAACCAGTTAATAAACTATGAAATCAATTCTTATATTAGGTGCAGGACTTTCTGCTTCTTCATTAATCAGATATTTTCTTGAAAATTCATCTAAAAACGATTGGCTAATCCGCATCGTTGATCGAGATTTAGAAATTGTTAAGCAAAAAATAAATGGACATCCAAATGGGACGGCTCTATCATTTAACGCATTAGATGCAGAAGAAAGACGACCGGAGATTAAAAAATCTGACATTGTTATTTCTATGCTTCCTGCACGATTTCATGTCGATGTTGCCAAAGATTGTATTGAATTAAAAACGAACTTAATTACGCCTTCTTACATTTCTCCAGAAATGGAAGAACTAGACCAAGCAGCGAAGGATGCTGGCATTGTAATTATGAACGAAATTGGTGTTGACCCTGGATTGGATCACATGAGTGCCATGAAAGTTATTAATGAAATAAAAGCTAAAGGAGGGGAATTAATTGGTTTTGAATCATTCACTGGTGGTTTGATTGCTCCTGACTCAGATAATAACCCATGGAATTATAAATTAACTTGGAACCCGAGAAATGTTGTTCTCGCTGGTCAGGGTGGTGCAGCTAAATTTATTCAAGAAGGAAAATATAAATACATTCCTTATAATCGTTTATTCAGAAGAACCGAAATTATTGAAATTGAAGGTTATGGGAAATTTGAAGGATACGCAAATAGAAACTCACTTTCGTATCGTGAAACATACGGTCTTGAAGGAATACCTACGATATTCAGAGGAACCTTACGTCGTAAAGGTTTTTCAAAAGCATGGAATGTATTTGTTCAGATGGGAGCTACAGATGACAGTTATACGCTAGAAGACAGTAGAAACATGACAAAAAGAGAATTTATTAACTCTTTTTTACATTACCATCCAACTGATTCCGTAGAGTTAAAGTTACGCTACAAAATGAAGATTGATCAAGATGATGCAATTTGGGACAAACTTGAATGGCTCGGTATATTTGAGGATGAAGGGTTTGATTTAGACAGTGATGTTACTCCGGCACAATACCTTCAAAAAATCATCGAAGAAAAATGGGTGCTTGACCCTGAAGATAAAGATATGCTAGTAATGTGGCATAAATTTAACTACACCTTTAATGGAAAAGGGTATGAAATAACGTCGCACATGATTAATATTGGTGAAGATCAAGTATATACATCAATGTCCAACACTGTTGGTTTACCAGCTGCAATTTGCGGGAAAATGATTTTGAATGGTACGATCACAGCTAAAGGAGTTACTTTGCCAACACATAAAGATATTTACACTCCGATTCTAGAAGAATTAAAAGAGTATGATATTTTCTTTATTGAAAAAGAAATAGAACAATAAGCATTTATTTCAATTAATAAGGAATAATTAAGTTTCATTTTAAAAACTCTTATACTGCTGATTTTCTTCTGTGTTAATTTGCGATACATAAGGATCAAAAAAAGATGTTACCAATGAAGGCATAAGGTATAATATTTTGGATCACGTCTGCTGTATTATTTAAAATGAATTTAAAGATGGAAAGGATTTTAATAATTTCTATGAGAATACTATTGCCCGGTTTTACAAAATAGAATTAAGTGAAATCGAGCGTGAAACAGAAAATTTACTCACTTTTAAATATTATTATGCCATGAAAAGAACACTCAAAATTACAGGATTAATTTCCGTCGTATTAATAGTCTTAGGGACTCTTTTCAAAACTATGCATTGGCCTGGAGCCGGACTAATATATGTCTCAGGCTTTATCATTTTCTGCTTATTATTCATTCCTTTGAATATTGTTTTGCAATCAAGAAATGACAAAAAGAGAATTGACAAAATGGTGATGATTCTAGGGCTGCTTTTAACAATTTCAGGATCAATTGGCTTGCTTTTTAAAGTAATGCACTGGCCTGGAGCAAGCATACTTTTCTTTGGAAGTCTTGGCTTGTTCGGATTGATTTTTATTCCGCTCTATTTTATCACACGATATAGAAATCCTGAGACACGGTTCAACGCTGCTATTCATTCTGCCTTCATGACCGCAGCTGCAGCGATTCTTTTTGCTCTGATTGATTTGAGACCATCATACCCAGTTCAAAAAAGCGTCGAAACTTTGAATGAATACCAAGAGACGAATATTGCCAGAATCAAGGCCTCAAATACTGTCATTTATTTCGAATTAGAAAGCTCTAAACTCTTAAAAGAATCTAGTGCTAAAATTGATGAAAAAATTACTGCAATTCGCACGAATCTAATTACTCAATCAAACATTAAGCATAATGTTAGTAAGGGAGGAGAATCTTTAAGAGATACTAGAAATCCAGATGATGTTCGAATCATAGTTGAATACTTTCAAGTGTCAAATGACGAGTTGTCGTACAATGCTTTGGTAAATGAAATTAAAGAATATAATAATGTGCTCGGAAGTTTAAACGATTCTATTTCTTTAAGAGCTATTGATATTTCAAAAGTTCAAATGGAGAACACAATCCTATCTGTGGTAATTCTTGAATTGGTTGACATACAGTTGCAAGTAGCAATGAATGAAAACAGTTATTTGAGTTTCCAAAAGGGAGCACGATCCGAAAATTAAATAAAAAAGCTTTCGAAATATAATTACCGTTGTTGTTATTTAAACAGTTCCTGCATTATCCGCCCCTTCCCATCGGGTAAATCAAAATGAAGTAATTCTGCAATTGTCGCAGGAATATCAATCATTTCATGCTCTTCACCCATAGAATAATCTTGTTTGAAATCTGGGCCAAAAGCATAAAAACTAATATGTCTGCAGCCCAAGCAATCATCCCCATGAGAAATGTAACCATCATTAACAGAATCCAAATGTCTGCCGTGGTCATTCGTCACGAAGAGTGTTGTTTTACCCTTGTAATTAGGGTCATTTTCTATAAAATCCCATAATCGATAAATGTATTCATCTACATCTTGAATTCCTTTAATATACTTAGGCCAATCAGCTGCATGCCCAGAGTAATCAGGTTCTCTAAAGTTAATTAACGCTAATTTTGGCTGGTTGTTCGTTAAAATAGACAATGCTCTTACCATCGTGACACTATCTTCACGATAACCTGTTCCAAGACCATTTGCGCCACAATTTGTAGAGGGCATATACTGTCCATTCCATTCTGAATCAACGCAATTTTTTAAAATCTCTAGTTTATCTTTACTTGCAATGATCCATGCTTTTTCAGTGTTATTATTATTCGCTTTGATCCAATGTTGGAATATTGAAGAATTTTGTGGTAGTTGACCTCCATTATTATCAATATCTTGAAAGTTTCCTGTAGTTAACGCGGCGTGTCCTGGGATTGTGAAAGTTGAACCGTTATTGTAAAAATGATGACTTATAACGCTGGTTGGTGTTAAATTATTTTTCAATCTTGGTGTATACAAAGCATCTGCATCACCTAAAACTTCGGAGTATCTTGCTCCATCCATCACAACAACAATTACATTTTCTGTGTTGTACTTTGTCAACGCCGAATCATGCCGGCATGAAAACATTACGAAAGCAGAAAGAAAGACTATTAAGGAGGGCTTTAGAGTCAGTATTATTTTCATATATCGTACAAGTTACAAAAAAGTAAATAAAATAACTTCGCTTCATAATGGTCAACGCTCTTCACAATTTTTATTTTAACTTTGATGCAACTAAATTTTAGAACATGTACGGCAAATTAAAAGATCATTTACAGTCAGAACTAGAAGCAATTGATGCTGCAGGAATTTATAAAAGAGAACGAATTATTAATTCTCCTCAGGGCGCAAGTGTAACTGTAAGTTCTGGAGATGAAGTTGTCATAATGTGTGCAAACAACTATTTAGGATTATCATCTCACCCAGATGTAATTCAAGCTTCAAAAGATACGCTTGACTCTCATGGGTTTGGAATGTCATCTGTTCGTTTTATCTGTGGAACTCAAGATATTCATAAAGAATTAGAAGCTAAAATTGCTGATTTCTATGGCACAGAGGATACGATTCTTTATGCCGCAGCATTTGACGCAAATGGTGGTGTTTTTGAACCCTTATTTAATGCTGAAGATGCAATTATTTCTGATGAATTAAACCATGCTTCTATTATTGATGGTGTTCGTTTGTGTAAAGCTCAACGTTACAGATACAAGCATTCTGACATGAATGATTTGGAAGAACAATTAATCAAAGCACAAGAGCAACGATTCAGAATCATCGTAACAGATGGTGTTTTTTCTATGGATGGTGATTTGGCCAAAATGGATGAAATTTGTGCTCTAGCAGATAAATATGATGCTTTGGTAATGACGGATGAATGTCATTCTGCTGGATTTATTGGTAAAACAGGGCGTGGTGTTCCAGAACATTGTGGTGTTTTAGATAAAGTTGATATCATCACTGGAACTTTAGGTAAAGCTCTTGGCGGTGCCATGGGAGGTTACACAACTGGAAAGAAAGAAATCATTGACATGTTACGTCAAAAATCTAGACCTTATTTATTCTCAAATTCTCTAGCCCCTTCTATCGTTGGTGCATCTATTAAGGTTTTTGAAATATTAAATGAATCAACAGAGTTAAGAGATCGTTTAGAGGGAAATACCAAATATTTCAAGGATCAAATTATAGCCGCAGGATTTGACATCAAACTTGGAGATTCTCCAATTGTACCCGTTATGTTGTATGATGCGGCTTTATCTCAAAAGTTTGCCAATCGTTTATTAGAAGAAGGTATTTATGCTGTTGGTTTCTTCTATCCTGTAGTAGCAAAAGGTGCAGCAAGAATTAGAACTCAAATTTCTGCAGCTCACTCTAAAGCTGATTTAGACAAAGCAGCTGCGGCATTCATTAAAATTGGTAAAGAATTGGATGTGATAAAGTAATGGCTAGCTTCTCACAGTTAGTTATTTCAATATAAACTAAAAATGATCCCTTTTAAATACATGTACTATGGCCTTTTACACACAAGAAATTAACACACCACAAGGCACAACAATCCAAATGAACGACTTCAAAGGTAAAGTCGTTTTGATTGTAAATACAGCAACTCAATGTGGTTTAACACCTCAGTTTGATGGCCTTGAAAAACTACATCAAGCATATAAAGACAAAAACTTGGTAATCTTGGGAACTCCTTGTAATCAGTTTGGTGGTCAAGAACCATTGAGCAATGAAACGATGTCAGAAACGTGTAGAATTAATCACGGTGTCACATTCCAATTGACCGAAAAGATAGATGTAAACGGAAGCAAGACACATCCTTTATACATCTATTTAAAATCAAAGCTGGGAACTATACTCGGAAAAAGCATTAAATGGAATTTTGCGAAATTCTTGATTGATCAGTCTGGGAATCCCGTCAAACGATTTTCTCCAACAACCAAACCTGAAAAAATAGAAAAATACATTAAGAATCTCTTATCTCTTTAATTCAAAGAGCTCCTAACTTTTTAAAATAAAATTATGGCTTTAATTAAACCATGTAAAGAAGATATTGTGATACTTGAACAGTTGAAGACTGAGAACGAATCGAACAGATGAGATATTCGAAGGAAATTATATTGAACGAGATAAAATTTATTTAAATGGCATTAATAAAACCTTGTAGAGGAAACCACCCCAAATTTGGGAAAGATTGTTGGTTTGCAGAAAATGCAACTATTGTTGGTGAAGTTATTATGGGAGACAAATGCTCCGTTTGGTATACTGCAGTAATTCGCGGCGATGTGAACACAATAAAAATGGGCAACAAGGTTAATATTCAAGATGGTGCTGTAATCCACGCGACATTCGAGAAAACAAAAACGACCTTAGGGAATAATGTTTCTGTTGGTCATAACGCCTTAATTCATGGTTGTACAGTTGAAGACAATGTACTAATTGGAATGGGGTCTATTGTAATGGATAACTGTTATATAGAATCTGGAAGTATCGTCGCTGCAGGGGCAGTTCTTTTAGAAGGAACACGTGTTGAAGCCGGAAGTATTTGGGCAGGAGTTCCAGCAAAGAAAGTGAAAGACATATCTCCAGAATTGTTTGAAGGAGAAGTGATGAGAATCGCAAATAATTATGTGAAATATGCAGATTGGTTTAAGGAGTGATTCTATCCTTTCCTTTTGCAAAGAAAAATCTTTTTCATGTTCCGAACATAGAAATCAACTGAAGCAAATGTTTCGCCATTGATCTAAAACATTAGTTTTTAAAAAAAGGGGGTATAATTTTAGTAATTGTCTTTTTTACAATATATTAGCGGAATAAATTAAAATTACTACTTATGAAATTATCTGTTTTTATTACAGGATTATTATTCATCTTGTTCTCTTTCAATGTTCAAGCTCAATGTCCAACAACTAATCTTGTAGAAAATCCAGGACAATTTCAATGGACTTTCCACCCTGCATCTGCAACAAACTCTGAACCATACTATAGTGGTGTTATGGAAGTAGGTGAAACTACATTGATAATGAACAATGGCGAAACATTTACTACAAGAGCTTATCGACAAGAAGGAACCAGCTATAGTGTTCCCGGCCCAACTATAAATGTTGTCCCAGGAAATAAATATATCTTGAGCTTACACAACACATTACCATTTGAGGCTTTGAGTACTAGTCATAATGTCTTTAAGGATCCTAATGCTGTAAACATTCATACACATGGGCTGCATATCTCAGGAGAATCTCCCGGAGATGATGTGTCTCGTGTTTTTGAAGGTGGACGAGGTGGAGATTTTGTTTGGGATATCCCAGCAGATCATATGGGTGGTACTTATTGGTATCATGCACATCATCACGGTGCTACATACTTACAAGTAGCAGGTGGTATGCTTGGAATGTTAATAGTTGATGATGCTAACGATGGTATTCCAGCAAATGTTGCCGGAATGGAAGAACGTCAGTTATTATTTGCAAAGCTTGACCCTACAGCTTCAGGTACTGGAGGAGATGTCCTTATGGGAGGCTCTTTATCGGGAGCTACATGGACAACAAACGGTGTTATTGGAGGAAACATTTGCATGCCAGCAAATACATGGCAACATTGGCGTGTATTAATTGCTGATCCAAATGCAATGTTAAGAGATATAGAATTTGGTCCAGAATGCGAAGTAATGGTGCTGGCTCGAGATGGAGTATGGCGAACTGTCGCCCCTAAAGATCTTACAACTAATACGCTAAAATTAACAGGGGCTTCTCGTGCAGATTTTGCGATCCGCACTACTGGTAATTCTTGGGTAAAAGTCGGAGGAAACATTATGGCTAACATTTATGTTGATGGTCCTTCCGATGCATCAGTCCATCCATTTGATATTGACGGTGTTTCTAATTGGTCAGCTATTAGACCTAGTTATTTAAGAGATCTTAGAACAGAGACGAATGTGAATAACGAAAGCGTTAAAATGGGCGCAAGAACTGTAAACGGTAGTAAATTTAGTCATATGAACCCTACTTATTCACTTCCGACAACTCAGGTGCAGGAATGGAGTCTTTCTGGAAATGTAAGACACCCCTTTCACTTACACATTTATCACGTGCAAGCTTTAGAGGATGACAGAGATTTTGAAGCTGGAGAATTTTACGATGTTGTTGCATCTCAGATGTCTATTCGTTTTGATTTAAATCAATCAACGACTACTCCCTATGCTGGTAAAACAATTATGCATTGCCATATTTTAGAACATGAAGATCAAGGTGCTATGGGCTGGATGGATGTTCAAGGTGGACAAGCTGCGCCAACCTTCCCAGTTGATGCAAATATAGCAACTCCATATTCTGAATACTATACTGTTGGAAGTACAATTGTAACTATTCCTTCAGCAGCAACTAACCTTTCTGCAACGGCAGCATCTAGTTCTTCTATCGATTTAGCTTGGACGGACAATGCATCTGACGAGAATGGGTTTAACGTTGAGCGCTCTACAGATGGAACAAACTTTAATCTTATAGGTTCTCTTGGAGCTGATGTTTCATCTTACAGCGATAATGGACTTAATGCATCTACGCTTTATTATTATCGCGTTATAGCATTTAACGGTGCAGGTAATTCAGCATTTTCTAATATTGCTAACGCAACCACACTAGGGAGTACTTTAACTATACCTGACGCTCCAACTAGCCTTTCTGCAACGGCAGCATCTAATTCTTCTATCGACTTAGCTTGGACGGACAATGCATCTGACGAAGATGGATTTAACGTTGAGCGCTCTGCTGACGGAACAAACTTTAATCTTATAGGTTCTCTTGGAGCTGATGTTACAGCTTACAGCGATAATGGACTTAATGCATCTACGCTTTATTATTATCGTGTGATAGCATTTAACTCTGCAGGCAATTCAGCATCTTCTAATATTGCTAACGCAACCACACTAGGGAGCACTGTAACTATACCTGACGCTCCAACTAGCCTTTCTGCAACGGCAGCATCTAATTCTTCTATCGACTTAGCTTGGACGGACAATGCATCTGACGAAGATGGATTTAACGTTGAGCGCTCTGCTGACGGAACAAACTTTAATCTTATAGGTTCTCTTGGAGCTGATGTTACAGCTTACAGCGATAATGGACTTAATGCATCTACGCTTTATTATTATCGTGTGATAGCATTTAACTCTGCAGGCAATTCAGCATCTTCTAATATTGCTAACGCAACCACACTATCAGCAAGTGGTGGTGCAATTATATACGTAGAAAATATATCTGTCTCACGTCAAGCTATAAATGGAAATCGTTTCAGAGGTGCTGCCACAGTTAGTATTTATGATGATGCTGGCTTATCAGTTGCGGGAGCTACTGTTAATGGAGATTTTTCTGGAACAACATCTAGTAGTGAGTCAGAGGTCACTGACGTTAACGGTCAGATCACAGTCTATTCAGGAGGAAAGAAAAACCCAAACGGTGAATGGTGTTTCGAAGTTACGAACGTAAGCTTAACAGGTTCCACTTATGATCCTTTGCTAAATTTTGTAACCATCGCTTGTGAAAGTACATCAGGAGCCAAAAGTAACGTAGGCGGGAAGTCAACTAAGTTAAAGGAACAGCCATTAAAGGATTTAAATGTATATCCAAATCCTTTTAATGGCTCAACAAACATAACATTTCAAATTGCAGAAGAATCTGATGTTTTGCTAGAGGTTTTTTCTGTCAACGGAAGAAAAGTGGCAATGGTAGCCAACCTGAAGTATGAAATAGGTCAACATGTTATCAATTGGAGCTCCCAAAACCTTTCACAAGGAACATACTTCTTAGAATTAAGAGTGGGGAATCAATTAGAGACTAAGAGATTAATGATAATCCGATAGAGAGTCTAATGCATTTGCAGATAATCAATTGTAAAGGGGAGACACTCAGGTTCTCTCCTTTTTTTATGCAAAGATTTTTAAGAGTAAAAAGGTGAAATATTGGGCGGTACTAAAGATGAAAATGGTATCTTGATTATATTTTTAATTTCAACATCGTGTGAACATAATACTAAAACTCTGATTGTTTCAAAGAACAAATGATGAATGACATTCAAACAAAAAAAGACGTAGAAACGCTTGTAAATGAGTTCTACACCAAAGTACTCAAAGATGATATTCTTTCGCCATTTTTTAAAAATTTGAACTTCGAACATCATATGCCTAAAATGATCAACTTTTGGAGCTTTGTGCTACTGGACGAGGCAGGATATACAACTGATGTGACAAAAAAACACATGCACATGCGTTTAAAACAAGAGCATTTTGACCAATGGATTTTTCTTTTCAATGAAACAGTAGATGCTTTATTTATTGGGGGGAAAGCGGAGCTCGCAAAAGAGCGTGCTTTTTTGGTAGGCTGGACGATTAAGAGTAAGATGAAATAAACACTCCCCGTGTGAATGGTATTAATTACTTAATTTCAATACAAGATGACTAATTCAGTGACTTCTGTTATTTTTAACCTCACTTCATAAAATTTTGTGTACTTTTTACTCAGAATTGGACTTTCATAAAAAATAAAGTCTTCAAACTCTTTAATTTATTATTCATGGAAACTGAAAATTTACTGACCAAGTATATTGTACTCGCTATTTATGTTGGAATTCTATTTCTCATTGGAATTCTCGCTTCTCGCAGAATTAAATCAATGAGTGATTATTACGTTGGGGGGAAAGGAATGGGCTTTTGGGCAGTTGCATTTTCAGCAAGAGCAACCGGAGAATCAGGTTGGCTTTTAATCGGCCTCACGGGAATGGGAGCAATGGCAGGCTACTCAGGATATTGGGTAGTCGTCGGTGAACTACTCGGTGTCTTTGTTTCATGGCAATTTATGGCCAAGCGCTTCAAAAGGCGATCCGACAAATATGGCGCCATTACTATCCCAGATTACCTTCAAAGTCACTTCAAATCAGTAAGCCACACACTTCGAGTAGTTGCAGCTGTCGTACTCGTAGTTTTTATCGTGATTTACGTCGCAACCCAAATTGATCTTACTGGAATCGCCTTTGAATCTATGCTTGGTCTGGAGCATCAATGGGGTGCATTAATTGGATTTATCATTGTTCTGGCATACATCTTTATTGGTGGTTTTGTAGCTGCAGTTTGGTCAGATTTATTCCAAGGAGTACTTATGTTTCTCGGACTGGTTCTCCTTCCAATAGTTGTTTGGTTTTCAATGGATCATGGCACTGGTGTCACTGAAGGACTTAACGCCATAGACCCAACGCTTACTCAAGTTATGGGAAGAAGTAATGATGGTTGGATGAACCTCTTTACAATTTTAGGGCTTTCCATGATCGGGCTTGGCTTCTTGGGTTCACCGCAAGTTTATGTTCGTTTTATGTCTATCAAAGATGAAAACGAAATCAAAAAAGGAAAATGGGTTGCGATTGCGTTTACCTTACTAACAGATGCCGCAGCAGTAACGATTGGTATTCTCGCACGAATCTATTTCTCAGAAGACGGGGCACATGCAGCCGACTTAGGCAATAACGGACAAAATGTACTTGATCTTGTAACAAGAGAATTCCTTCCTCCCATTCTCGTTGCCGTCTTTGTCGCCATTGTTTTATCCGCAATAATGTCCACTATTGATTCTTTATTGATTCTAGCTTCTAGTGCAATTACACGTGACTTCTATCAGAAGATCTTTAAACCACATTTGAAGGATGAAAACTTGACGAAAATTTCTAGAATTTCTACAATTATCATGGCACTTACAGCCTTAATAATTGCAATCATTCTGAACTACGTCTCCCCCGACAGGCAGGTCTTCTGGGTCGTGATATTTGGCTGGTCAGGCATTGCGGCCACCTTCTGCCCAGTAATTATTCTCACACTATTTTGGAAGGGTTATTCAGAAAGAGGGGCCATTGCCTCAATGATCTCTGGATTCGTAGGAGTCATTTTATTCAATTTTGTTTTCAAAGAAATGGACAATATTGGAGAGTATTTCGTTGCGCTTGATGTACTTGCGCCAGCCTTTGCCGTTGCCATGATTGTTGGAGTAATCGTCTCGAAAATATATCCTCCACGACCAGAAGCCGTTAAAATGATCGAGGGTATTGATGCGGAAACTAATGGAACAACTGCTGATACGATAGATACAAAGTGATTTTAAATCTTCGAGCAACATTTTACGGATTTTAGCTGCTTCTGTGCTTGTTCTCTTCGTTGTTATTTACGTTGCTAATAAACTTGAAGAGTCCGAAAACGAATAGATATGGTTTATCCTAGTTATGAAACATAAGTTACTTAACTACAATTTAAATTTCTGAACTTTACTGTTAAATAGGATATAACATGAATCGTAAAAAGCATTGGGAAGAAATTTACACGACAAAAGATCTCCAAGATGTCAGTTGGTATCAAATGATGCCTGTAACTTCTTTGAACTTGATTACTTCTTCCAACTTACCAAAAGACGCCGCAATTATAGACATAGGGGGTGGTGATAGTTTCCTTGTTGATCATCTACTCGACTTGGGTTATAAAGATATTACAGTGCTCGATATATCTCAACAGGCAATTGATAAAGCAAAGAAACGATTGGGTGAACGGCAAACGGAAGTGACATGGATTGTGACAGACATTACCGATTTCACATCACAAAAACGCTATGACCTTTGGCATGACAGGGCAGCTTTTCACTTTTTAACCGCACAAAACGATATAAATACTTACGCCTCAACACTATCTCAAAGTATTCAAGAAAATGGAACAGCGATCATTGGAACATTCTCTAAAAGTGGGCCAAAAAAATGCAGTAGTATCAAGATTAAGCAATATGATCAAGGGGGATTTGAGACTACATTTGGAGAGAATTTCAGCACCAAAGACTTCATTAATGTTGACCATTTGACGCCAACCAAAAAAGAACAAAATTTTAACTTTATTACGCTTGAGAAAAGGTGAAGCTTTCCTTACCTTGTTTTATTCGGTAAAGTAATTGTAGTCGAATGAATAGAATCGTCCAAATAATGGCTTGCGTTTTTGTCAAACTCTACGTGATTTTCAGTCGTTAAAAAATGAACCGTTCCGTTCTTAGTACACTTAGAATCCATAATAGGATGTCTCAACAAATAATCCGACAAGCTTTTCGCTACAATTTTTCCCTGAGAAATAACAGCTACACCATCAGGAACAATAGTTTCTATATAATCTTTTAATACAGGGTAATGAGTACAAGCCAACAATATAGTGTCTATGTTTTTATTCTTCAGCAAGAGCTTTTCAACATCTTTCTTGATGAATTCCCGACCTGCTTCAGTCGTATGTTCATTATTTTCTATTAGCGGAACCCACAAAGGACATGCATGCTGATGCACTTTACTTTGCGGAGAAAATTTCTTAATCTCAATTACATATGAATCTGAAGAAACTGTTCCCTGTGTTGCTAAAATTCCAATATGATGATTGGTTGTAAACTGTCCTATTACTTCTGTGCTTGGCCGTAATACCCCTAAGACACGCTTATCTGGTGCAGATTCTGGTAAATAATTTTGTTGAATATTTCGTAAAGCTTTAGCTGAAGAGGTATTACAGGCAAGAATCACCATTTCACATCCACGATCAAACAATTCTTGAACAGCTTGCAAAGTAAATTCAAATACACGGTCAAAAGATCTTGATCCATAAGGCGCACGAGCATTGTCTCCGAGATACAAATAATCGTACTCGGGTAACTCTTTACGGATGTCTTGTAAAATTGTTAAGCCACCGTATCCAGAATCAAAAATGCCAATTGGACCCATCGTTTAATATTACAAAAAAAAGGGCAATCAATTCGATTACCCTTTACAAATTATAGTTTACTTTATTGTTATTTGTCCATTTTGAGTAACTCTGTAATAACTTCAGAAGTAATGTCTGTACCTCCAGCGAAATAGAGTGTTACGGACTCATCAATAACGTAATTGATTTTCTTTCTCTCACAAACTAATTGCACAGCCTGCTGTACCATGTTTAAAATTGGAGTATTCAGCTCTTGAGAATAAACTTGCATTTCTTGTTGCAAAGATTTTTCTCTTTCTTGCAAAGACTGTTGCTTCTTCATCAATTTTTCTTCCTCAATTTTAATAATTACAGGAGAATAAGTGGACCTTTTTTGTTCGTACGATCCATAAGCTGAATTAAAATCTGCTTCCATTTCCCGTAATTCTTGAACTCCTGCCGCTTCAAACTCTTGTAGCTTAACGATGGCCGCCTTACGAGAAGGTAAAGTATCTAATAATACTTGAGAATTTACATGAGCAATTTTGGTTTGTCCGTTGATTGTTCCAACACTGCATACTAATAATAACGCGATAATTAACTTTTTCATTTTTCTGGTTTAATTTATTACTTCTATTTAATTTATCGAACAGTGATTCCCATTTCTTTTAGTACACTGTTACTTATATCATACTTACTATCTGCATAAATCAAATTGCTTTGATTCGCCTTGTCAAAAACAAAGCTATAGTTTCTTTTTGAAGCTACCTTCTGCATTGCTTCGTAAATTTGATCTTGAATAGGTTTTATCAGCTCTTGTCTTTTCTGAAAATAATCACCCTCCACTCCAAATCGAAGTTTTTGCATTTGCATCGCCTCTAACTCTAGTTTTTTAATCTCTTCTCCTCGCTTTTTCTTCTCCTCTTTTGGTAAAAGAACTTCTTCTCGTGCGAAATTTTCCTTTTTCATCGCTAATACTTCATAGCGCTTTTCAATTTCTTTCGTCCAGCGATCGGCAAGTTTATCTAGTTTCTCTTTTGCTCCGGAATATGCCGGAATATTATTTAAAATATAGTCCGAATCGATATATGAATACTTTTGAGCATTGACAAATCCTGTGCCAAAAAATATAAGTACTACTAAAAAAAATGTTTTCATATTAGGTTCTTTTAGTCTTCTGAACGGCGAATTTACAACTTTTATTATACTTAATTTCCATTATAATTCACCTAAATTCATTCCGATTGTGAAATTCAGCTTCGGGAAAAATCCTTTTTCTTGAACACTTTGATCTGAAGCTCCACCGAAACCACCGGACCATGGGTCGAGTGTATCAAATCCAAAACCATAATCGAGTCCTAGCATTCCAAACATTGGCAAGAATACCCTTACACCTAACCCAGCTGCTCGTTTCACGTTAAACGGATTAAATCGCGACGCATCTGGATATGTGTTTCCTGCTTCGACAAAAGCAAGTGCATAAAATGTTGCTGATGGATTCAATGAAATTGGGTACCTTAACTCTAAAGTATATTTGGCAATAAAAGGATCACCTCCCGGACTGTGGAGACCTCCTCCTCCTTCTTCATAACCTCTCAATGCAATGATTTCTTGTCCCCCAATTTGATTTACACCCGTTAATCCAGATCCTCCTAAGTTAAATCGCTCGAAAGGTGTAAGTCCTTTAGATTTGGTATAAGCTCCCATAAATCCAAAACCAATTCGTGGCATTAAAATCAGTTTTTTATCCATTGTTAAAGGAAAATACCATTCTCCAGTCAATTTTAATTTGTAATACTCCAAATATCTGTAACGTTCTTGATTTGTGTAATCGGAGTAATCATCTACATCATCAAAGAACGAATAAGGTAATGTTGCTTTTCCAGTAAACTTAATGTTTGATCCTCCCTGCGGATAAATCGGCGCACTCACAGAGTTACGTTGTAATGTATATTTTAAGGCGATGTCATTGGCGTATCCATTAGTAAAAATACCGAAATTCACATAATCCACTACGGCGTAGTATTGATAACTCAACTCATAATAAGCTTGAAACCAATCATCTGGAATTTTTTTCCTTCGGCCAATCCCAACTCCAAGTCCTGTGATTCCAAGTCCACTATAGTCCACATTTGAAGGAAGTGTTCCGTTTCCAAGTGCTGTATGATTTAACCAAACAGACAAAGAAGTTGGTTTTTTACCTCCCAACCAAGGCTCAGTGAACGAAAAATTATACCCCTGGTAAAAACGACCATTTGTTTGAGCTCTTAACGACAACCGTTGACCATCGCCTCCAGGGAGAGGAGTCCATGAGCCTTTCTTGAAAATGTTTTGAATACTGAAATTATTGAATGTTAAGCCTAATGTTCCTATAATTCGACCCCTGCCATTAACTCCAGCTCCACCATAACCTCCTGACAATTCGATCTGATCAGATGACTTTTCTTCTACAACATACTCAATGTCAACAGTTCCATCTTGCGGATTTGGAATTGGATTTATTTGGAAAGCTTGCTCGTTAAAGTACCCCAATTGAGCCAATTCTCTCTGTGTACGAATGATGTCATTTCGATTGAATAAATCTCCTGGCTTCGTTCTTATTTCTCGTCGAATAACATATTCATTTGTTTTCGTGTTTCCCTTAATGATAATTCTTCTAATTCGGGCTTCTTTCCCTTCGATAATTCGCATCTGGTAACTGATATAGTTTTTTTCTACATGCATTTCAACAGGAATTATTTGGAAAAAAAGATAACCTCTATCCATGTATAACGAAGAAATATCACGGTTATCTTGACTCATAAACAAACGTTGTTCAAGCAAGGTCTTGTTGTAAACATCTCCTTTTTTTATTCCTAAAATGGTGTCAAGAAAAGATGTCTTAAACTTCGTATTACCAATCCATTCAATATCTCCAAAGAAGTACTTCTCTCCTTCGTCTATTGTAATTTTAATATGTAAATTCTTTCTATTTGCAAGGTATACTGTATCAAATTTAATTTCAGCATCGCGTAAACCATCTTTTCCGAATTTCGCAAGCATCAGTGCTTTGTCTCTATCGTATGCTGCTAAATTAAATTTTGATCGCTTGAAAAATCGCCAGAACTTCTTCTGTTTGGTGTCTTTCATTGCTGCTTTCAGCTTCCATGTTTTCACTGATTCATTCCCCACAATTGTCAGCTCACCAATTTTAACCTTTCGGCCTTTGTCAACTGTGATGATGAATATTTCAGAATTATTCATCAATTTATCCTGTTGCTTGTTAATGTCTACAGTGACAGAATAATGGCCCTTTTCTCTAAAGTAACCTTTGATTTGACTTTTGGTTGCAAAAATTAAATTTTCAGTAATCGTCTTCCCAGAAAATAATGAAATTTCCTCCCGGAGTTTATCTGCTTCTCTTTTGTTTACTCCAATAAATTTGAATCGAGATAATTTAGGTCGAGTTGCTACTTTAATTACGAGGTAAATAACTCCCGCGATTTCCTTTTCCGCATAAATTTCTATGTTTGAAAACAATCCCTCCTCCCACAACTTATTGATCGCCTTTGAAATTTGCTCTCCTGGCAGCGTAATTGACTGTCCTTGGCGTAATCCAGCAAGAAGCTTTATTGCGTTGTGATCGTAATTATTTGCGCCATCAACACGAATGGGTCCGATTTCATAGGTTTGTGGATTTCGATAATCAATATCTAATCCTCCTATTTGTGTGAATGCAACTGCAGATAATATTGTGAATTGTAGACTAAAAATGACGGTTTTCAAACTCATGCTTTTTTTTCTATTTGTTCAGATACTAAACCAAATCGTCTTTCTCTCGATTGATAATCAAAAATAGCATCGTATAAATTCTCTTTTCTAAAATCTGGCCAAAGTACATTGGTGAAATAAAACTCAGTATAGGCAATTTGCCATAACAGAAAATTACTTACTCGATGTTCTCCACTTGTTCGTATTAACAATTCTGGATCCGGAATCTCAGAAGTGTAAAGTTGTTGTACAATAGTCTGTTCATCGATTGCATCGATATCGTATTCTCCATTTACAACGTCATTAGCGATTGATTTTACTGCATTCACCAATTCCAATTTCGCACTATAATTTAATGCCAAAATCAAATTCACGCCAGTATTCGTCTTTGTACATTCAAATGCGCTAATCATCTCTGCTTTGCAATCTCCGGGAAGCCTGTCCAAATCTCCAATGGTTGAAATCTTGACATTATTTTTATTCAATTCATCGACCTCATTACTTATTGTGGTGACCAATAAATTCATTAAGCCTTCAACTTCAGCCTTTGGCCGATTCCAGTTTTCTGTAGAAAAGGCATAGAGTGTAAGGTATTTTACATTTGTCTCCTGTGCTCCTTTAAGTACTTCGCGAACAGACTCCACACCAATGCCATGACCAAACAGTCGGCTCTCACCTTGTTTCTCTGCCCATCTGCCATTACCATCCATTATGATAGCGATGTGATTCGGTGTGTTCTTTAGATCTATTTTTTCTAATGTACTCATTCCTATTTATATAGTAAACAACGAAAATAATGAAACTTACGTATTAGTTGCTACTTTTGGGACTTAGACTTAACGTACTTTAACAAAAAAGGGAGGCGGTTACCCATCTCCCTTTCTTTTTTTAAAACTTTTTATTATTCCGCAAGAACGATCACTTTATTGTTCTGCATTTCCATGACTCCTCCTTTAATCTCTACTCTAATCACTTTCTTATCAGAAGCATCTACTTTAATCAATTCATTAGAGTTGGGAGAGCTAAAAGCAGTGTTTAAATTTGCTTTCACGACTCCTTTAGCCAATGCAGAAATTATTGCTGCATGATTATCCAACACTTGAAAAGAGCCGTCTAAACCTGGAAACTGAACTGCTTCAGCTTCTCCAGAGAAAATCTTTGATTCTGGTGTTATTATTTCTAAATGCATTTTGCGTTAATTTTAAATTAAGCGTTTTCAGCAATCATTTTCTCTCCAGCTTCAATCACTTCCTCGATACCACCTTTTAAGTTAAAGGCTGCTTCAGGATACTGATCGTATTTCCCGTCAAGAATTTCATTAAATGCTTTAATTGATTCTTGTACATCGACCAATACACCAGGAAGTCCTGTAAATTGCTCAGCAACGTGAAATGGTTGAGATAAGAAACGTTGGATACGTCTTGCTCTGTGTACGATTAATTTATCTTCTTCAGATAATTCATCCATACCCAAAATTGCAATAATATCTTGTAGCTCTTTGTAACGTTGCAATGTGATTTTTACGCGTTGTGCACAATCATAATGCTCATCACCAACGATGTCTGGCGTTAAAATTCTAGATGTTGAATCTAATGGATCAACAGCTGGATAAATCCCAAGCTCAGCAATTTTCCGCGACAACACTGTTGTTGCGTCCAAGTGAGCAAACGTATTTGCTGGTGCTGGATCTGTTAAATCATCTGCAGGGACATAAACCGCTTGCACAGAAGTAATCGATCCACTTTTTGTAGATGTAATTCTTTCTTGCATTTGACCCATTTCAGTAGCCAATGTTGGTTGGTAACCAACCGCTGATGGCATTCTTCCTAGCAGTGCTGAAACTTCAGAACCAGCTTGTGTAAATCTAAATATATTATCAACAAAGAATAAGATATCTTTTCCTTCCTCATCTTTCTCTCCATCACGGAAATACTCGGCCATTGTCAATCCAGACAATGCTACACGAGCACGTGCTCCAGGAGGCTCATTCATTTGACCAAAAACAAACGTTGCTTTCGACTCTTTCATCACTTCCATATCAATTTTAGAAAGATCCCATCCACCTTCTTCCATAGAATGCATGAAATCATCTCCGTATTTGATAATCCCTGACTCTAACATTTCACGAAGTAAATCATTTCCTTCACGTGTTCTTTCACCAACACCCGCAAAAACTGATAAACCACCGTGACCTTTGGCTATATTATTAATTAACTCTTGAATCAATACTGTTTTACCAACTCCGGCACCACCAAATAAACCAATTTTTCCACCTTTAGCATAAGGCTCAATCAAATCAATTACTTTAATACCAGTAAATAAAACTTCAGTAGCTGTTGATAAATCCTCAAATTTAGGAGCTTCGCGGTGAATTGGCATTCCGTTATCAGTACTTAATTGCTTAAGTCCGTCGATAGCTTCACCAACAACATTAAACAAACGTCCCTTAACTTCTTCACCAATCGGCATTTTAATTGCCGAACCTGTAGAAACTACTTCCATTCCTCTCATGAATCCATCTGTAGAATCCATAGAAATAGAACGAATAGAATTTTCACCAATGTGTGATTGAACTTCTAGAACCACTCGTGTACCGTCTTCCTTTCGCACTTCTAATGCATCGAAGATACTTGGCAGCTCAACACCCTTATCAAAACTCACATCAATTACAGGACCTATTACCTGTGATACCTTACCTTTAATATTCGACATATAAACGTCTTTTTAGAAATTAAACCCTCATTTTTGAGGTGCAAATATATGTCTTTTCTCTCAAATGAGAATTATATAAAGAAAATAATTTTAGGAAAAATAGGTGTGACAATAAACTAATTGAAATTTTGGTGAAAAAGAGGGAGGCTATTGGATGGAAATAGCACTCGTTCGGCGGATCTGTAATGACTAGAATTTCATTTGTTTTCCTATCAACGAAAAAGTTGATGGCCTTTATAACAAAACACGGCTAAACCTTATTTAACTATACTCAGGATATTCCTTCGAATCAAATACTTCACAGGTAAATATGACAGTAAAACACTTAAGACTGACACCATGAAAAGGATCAAAGCTCCATCTTTGTATGAAATTCTCATTGGAAATGCTTCGCCTCCAGAATTTGGCATTGTAACCAATTCAAATTCAATTTGTAAAAAACAGACTAAATATCCAAAGAGTAAGCCAAACAATATCCCTTTAACTGCAATAAGAAGACCTTCATAGAAAAAGATATTAAATAAAAATCTTCTATTTGCTCCAAATGCAACCATTGTTTTAATATTGTCCAGTTTTTCAACGAACAACATTGTCAAAGAGGCAACTAAGTTAAATGCTGCGAGCACGAAAATAAAAAGTAAGATAATCATGACAATTACTTTTTCCGATTTACTTGTTTGGTAAATGAGCTCATTTTTTTCATAGCTAGTTTTTACAATGAAATCTAATCCTATTAAATTTTGAACTTTCGCTTTTACTTCCTCTTTATTACAATCGTCTTCACAGTCAATATAGTATGCCGAAATTTGATTAGAATAATCAAGAAAGTCTTTTGCTAAATCTATAGGAATTATGAATGAAGAGGCATTCACTTCTTTGTTATAGTTTACCCTTCCTGAAACTGGCACAAGTTTTGATTTGAAAGGGCTTCTCCCTAGTCTGATTTTTATTTTTCTTTTTGGGACATAACAGATAAGTGATTCAGAACCGTATTCTGGAATATATCCTCCTAGTTTATCGAGTAAAGTTGCTCCAATTAAGCCGTAAGATTTATTCTCCTTTTCTAAAAATGGCTCACCGTCAACCATATGTTGGGCCAATTTGCTCATCACTAAAAAGCTAGAATCTACCCCCAACATACTCGCGTTGATCCATTTATTCTCATGCTTAAGAATAATAACTTCCTCTATTGCTCTGGAAAGACTGACAATTTCATCTATTGACTTCAATTTCTCAACGTCAATTCTATTCTCGTTGAATGATTTACCCTCTGCAATATGAATTGTAATGTCAGAATCAAATTCAGAATATAAATTCTCAATCATCATCTCAATACCGTTGAAAGCAGTCAGCAATATTATCATTGCTGCTGTTATTGCAGCTATACCAATAACGGAAATTCGTGTAATTAAATTAATTACATTCTTCTTTCTTTTTGCAGAAAGATATCTTCTTGCTATAAAAAATGAGACGCTGATACTGAATTATTTTTTTAGTAGTTCATCAATTTTACTGGCATAGTCCAAGGAATCGTCAATAAAAAATGAAAGTGATGGTATATGCTTCATGCTTTTTAATCTTCGTCCAACCTCCCCTCTAATGCGTGAAGCATTGACCTTAATATGTTCTAAAACTTCGTCTTTCGGAGGTCCTGCAAAAATACTTAGGTAACATTTTGCAGATGATAAGTCTGGCGAAACTCGCACTACCGTGACTGTAACCATAGCTCCTAGGCACATTTCTCTTGCATTTCGTTGAAAAAACATGGACATTTCTTCTTGAATTACCCCTTCTATTCTACTTTGTCTAATTGAACTCATGCTACAAAAGTAAGAATTGTTCTCACTGAACACGTGCACAAGGAAAACAAAAAGTATATTTGTTGATATCGATGAAATCAGTATTAGAAATATTTAGGTATACTTTTAAGTATAAGGGACTTGCAGGACTTGTCATTCTCTTCAATATCCTCTACGTAATTTTCAATTTAATTTCGTTGGCTTTATTTGTTCCTTTTCTTCAAATATTGTTCAATGATGCAAATGAATCGATTGTTCAACCCATTTGCGAACAGGGAGTTATTAATTATTTCATCTATCAAGGCCAGCTTTTCGATTACAACATGAGCGTTCTCACTCAGTCAAATCCAAAAGAGGCATTGTTCGTTGCATGTATTTCTATTGGTGTCGCGTTTTTTGGGAAGACGCTTTTTAGGTATGCAGCAATTTGGTGCCAATCCAAATTGCGAATGTCAGTAGTTAGAGATGTTAGAGATCGTATATTCGAAAAGGCAATGCGCCTCCCTATTTCATATTACACCGATGAGAGAAAAGGAGATTTGATTTCCAGAATGCAAAGTGACGTCAACGAAATTGAAATTGCCGTTGTATCAATGTTGGAAGTCTTTTTCAGAGAGCCAATCGCTATTGTAATCAATTTGTCAGTATTAATTTACTGGAGTCCAGAGTTGACAATGTTCTCATTAATACTTTTGCCTTTTGTTGCGTTGATAATTGTATTTATTGGTAAAAGCCTGAAACGCACAGCTAAGCAAGGCCAAGAACAAATGGGAACTCTTTTTTCTGTAATGGATGAATCCCTTGGTGGTATTCGTATTATCAAAGCTTTTAATGCGATTCCGCAAGTGTTGAAGTCATTTAAGAAAGAAAACTTGAAACATCAAAAACTCATTACAAAAGCTTTTAGAAAAAGAGACCTTTCCTCTCCATTAAATGAATTTTTGGTAACCATAATTATGCTTGTAATTGTATGGTATGGCGGAGTACTGGTGCTTGATTTAAACGAAAATTCTAGTTTAACTGGCCCACAATTTCTTGGTTTTATTCTTGTTTTTTCTCAATTAACTCGCCCTATTTCAGGAATAGCGAAAGAAATTGCAAATCTCAATAAGTCGAGCGCTTCTCAAGCGAGAATTAATGAGGTACTCGATGCGGATGAAAAAATATACGAAGCAGAAAATCCGTTAGAATTAGACGATATTAAAACTGCTATTCATTATAAAAACATTTCGTTTAAATACAATCAAGTAAATGTTCTGAAGAATATCTCTTTTAAAATCCCTGTCGGCCAAACGGTAGCCCTTGTTGGTGAATCAGGCAGTGGAAAATCTACTATTGCAGATTTACTCCCTCGTTTTTACGATGTCCAAGAAGGTCAATTACTTATTGATGAGAAGAATATTAAAGATATCTCAATCACCTCTTTAAGATCACATATTGGAATTGTTTCACAAGAGTCTGTATTATTCAACACAAGTGTAAAAGAGAATATTGCATTTGGGATTCCTACTGCTACAGATGAAGAAATTATCAGTGCCGCAAAAATAGCAAACGCTCATGCTTTCATTCTAAACCTAGAAAACGGTTATGACACAAACATTGGCGAACGAGGAAATAAACTTTCTGGAGGTCAAAAACAACGTTTAAGTATTGCCCGTGCGATTCTTAAAAATCCTTCGGTTCTAATTCTTGATGAAGCTACTTCGGCTTTGGATACCGAATCAGAAAAGTTAGTTCAGGAGGCTTTAGATAAATTGATGGACAATCGGACAAGTTTAATTATTGCTCATCGATTAAGTACAATTAAAAAAGCCAACGTTATTCATGTAATATCAAAAGGTGAAATAATAGAAAGCGGTTCCCACGATGAACTGATGCAGAAAAAGGGACACTATTTCTCCCTTTCTACAATGCAGGGCATTAATTCGTAAACTTTATATAACCTTGCGGGTCAACTGGTGTTTGATCAATCCATAATTCAAAATGTAGATGGGGACCATCCGTGTTTTCGCCTGTGTTACCAATAATAGCAATTGGATCCCCTAATTTGACGCGTTGTCCAGTCTTTTTAATCAATCTTTTATTGTGTTTGTATACCGAAAATACCCCATCATCATGTTGGATAATAAGTAGATTTCCATCTTTATTTGTATAGCCTGAATAAACGATAACTCCAGCTAAACAAGATTTTATTATATCATTTTTTCGCGCTACAATGTCAATTCCTTTATGGTTTTTGATGTTAAATTTCTGGCTTATTTCTCCAAAAATTGGACTTCCAAAATATTTAATCGCTCGAACATTTTCACTCTCAAGTGTTGACATGTCCTCTTTTACTTTCAAAGCCAATTGCTTTTCTTCATCAGAAAACTGCGAGTCAAATTCAATTTTAAACAAGGAGTCTCTAATTTCTACTACTGAATCCATTGGGGTATTAATCGGGATTTCTCCAGATAGAATTAATTTGATGTTAGAAATATAATCTTCCTGTGCATTCATTTTATTTGTTAAGTCGTGTACTTTCTGATTTTGAATTTCCAACTTGTCTCGTTCAATGGAAATGTCATCGAAAAAACTTAGTTTGAATATAAAACCAATAAAAAAAACAAATACAAAAAGACTAATGATTCCAAGGCTAATTACTTGAAGAACCGTACTATTAACACTCCAAATTTCCCTAAAGTTCTCAGGGTTAGTAATTGAGAACTTTATGTTTTTCTTTAATTTTCGAATACTATTTCTAAAAAAACTCATCATTTACAAATCTCATTAAATTCAATGGATCTTGCAAATAAATAAGCAAATCCTACAGATAAATCAACAATTGTTAACATTGGTGCTATTTTTGCAGAGTAAAAGCAAACGTTTTCGTTAATTTAACGTTATACAAGTAATGAAACATTTAATTGTCATATTAACCGTTGTTATTCCTCTATTTTCTGTGGGTCAACTAACAACTTCCCCGGGTTCTGCTGCTGCTTTAGTTCAGAATGTTCTTTTGGGAAATGGCGTCACAGTTTCAAACATAACTTATAATGGTTCTCCCGCATCTATTGGGTCGTTTACAGCTGTCAATTCTAATCTTGGGTTGAGCTCTGGGGTTGTTCTGACGACTGGAACCATCTTGAATAATGGGTCAGGACCTCATGGCCCTAATAATTCTGACGGATCTGGAATGGATAACGGCGCACCAGGTTACGGCCCCTTAGGTCCAATTGCAGGAGCACAAACTTTTAATGCTGCAGTACTGGAGTTTGACTTTGTTCCATATTCTGATTCTGTTCGATTTAAATATGTTTTTGCCTCTGAAGAGTATTTGGAATATGTAAATACTGGATTTAATGATGCGTTTGCTTTCTTTATTTCTGGACCAGGAATTCCTGGACAACAAAATATTGCTCTTTTACCGAATGGTCAAACAGTAGAAATTGATAATGTCCATTCTGCAGGTTCAAATGTTAATGGAAATTCTTTTGGACCTGTGAATCAACAATTTTATGTAAATAATACTAATGGAAACACAATTCAATATGATGGCTTTACGTCTGTACTAACGGCAGAGTCTAGCGTTACTTGTGGTGAGACATACCATCTAATTATTGCAATAGCAGATGCCGGTGATGAAATCTTTGACTCAGGTATTTTCTTAGAAGCAAACAGCCTTGAGTCGAATTCACCAATTGATTTATTTCATACAATTTCTGCAAATCTTTTTAACAGTAATAATATTGTTGCAGAAAGCTGTGTTTCAACCACAGTAACCTTGTCAAGAGACGCTAGTAACAGTGCTGTTGCATTAACGATTCCTGTCGATATTTCAGGAACAGCAACTAACGGTTTGGATTATTCTGGCATCCCAAATTTCATTACATTTCCAGCCGGAGTAACACAAGTCGATTTTACATTTAATGCCTTCCAAGATGGATTAATTGAAGGACAGGAAAGTATAATTATGTCATTTTTAATTCTTGATCCCTGCGGTAATGTTAACCCCTTGGACTTAACTATTTTTATCAATGATATCACAGACGTAGTAATTGAGATCACAGGAGAAGAAATCACATGTCCCGGCGAAGAAATTGAGCTAATCGCTACAATCACTGGAGGTGCACCACCATATACCTATCTATGGAATACGGGGGAGACTACTGCTTCTATTTTTGTTTCTCCATCTAGTACACAAACATTTACGGTAGATGTAACTGATGATTGTTTAACACAAACAGTAGCGCAAACCTATGAAGTTGTTGTGCCAGTTATACCTCTTTTAATATTAAATGAATCTGCTGATATCATAGAAATTTGTCCTTTTATTCCGGTAACTCTGCAATCAAATGCTTCAGGTGGCACCTCTCCTTATAGCTATAGTTGGTCCTCCAACTTTGGTGCAAATCTTGGCACAGGCAGTACATATAACTCATTGCCTTCAACAACGACTACGTATACTGTGTTTGTGACTGATTTTTGTGGTGCAACAACTTCCGCGGATATTCTTTACACGATTACAAGTCCGCCTTTGACACTTAATATGTCTCCAACAGTAGAAGTTTGTCCTGGAGATTCAATAGAAATTTCCGCGAATTCTCAAGGGGGATATGGGGAATACCAATATCAATGGTTGCATAGTGGCGAAACTACTGAAACTGTTTGGGTAAGTCCATTAATTACAACTAACTATACAGTAATTGTTTCAGACGAATGTCAAACTTTTACGGTTGAGGGAACAACCCAAGTAATTGTTCAACAACCAATCGCAGATTTCACAGTCACAAGCCAAACTGTTTTTAATAATCTTCCAATACAGTTTCAAAACCTTTCGCAAGATGCAGTTGAATATGAATGGGTTTTTGGTGATGGAAATATCTCATCAAATGTGCACCCGAGTAATCTTTATTCAGAGCCTGGGCTTTACTATATAACGCTAATTGCCATTGATGAAAAAGGATGTAAGGACACTATTCAAAAACCAATTAATATTGAAGAAGAATGGTATATATATGTACCCAATACGTTCACACCAGATGGTAACCGACTAAACAACACCTTCAAAGCAAGTGTTATTGGAATACAGCAATTAAATGTATCTATCTACAACCGCTGGGGCGAAGTTGTGTTTTCCTCCAATGAACCACGTTTCGTTTGGGATGGAACATATCAAGGCCTTCTAGTTAATGATGGTACGTATACATATTCGATAAATTTAATCACAAAATCAGGTCGTGAAAAACAAATCGTCGGCCACGTTAACGTATTAAAGTGATTTCGTTCTTCCACCATCAACAGGAACATTAATTCCGTTAATATAAGAAGCTCTTGGTGATGCTAAAAAAGAAATCGCCTCTGCTACCTCTGTCGGTTCTGCAATTCTCCTCATTGGAGAAAGGCCTGCCATATTCGTGTAAAATTGATCTACCGAAAGTCCTGTTTTTTCTTCTTTAGAAAACGCAATTTCTTTCAGTCTCCCTGTGTTTGTGGCTCCTGGAAGCACATTGTTAACTGTTATATTATACTGACCCAATTCATTTGCTAAGGTCTTGCTCCAATTTGCTACAGCTCCACGAATTGTGTTTGACACCCCTAATCCATCAAGAGGCTGCTTAACGCTCGTTGAGATTACATTGATGATTCTTCCATACTTATTTGCAATCATTCCTTTGTAAAATCCTTGAACAAGTATATGATTTGCTATTAAATGCTGATTAAACGTTGAAGTAAACTCTTCAATTTTAGCATTAATAATTGGGCCTCCTTTTGGGCCTCCTGTGTTATTTACAAGAATATGAGGATTATTTCCTTTACTGACAAAATCTTCTATAACAGATTTCAAATTGGTTGGTTCTGAAAAATCGGCAATCAGATAATCATGTTCTTGATGCCTAGACGAGTTCAAACTTTCTAAAGCCTTTTTTAATTTTTCTTCATTTCTTGCAATCAGAGTTATTCGTGCTCCACGATTTGCAAGTAATTGAGCTGTGGCCAAGCCAATTCCTTGTGTGCTTCCACAAACTACAGCATGTTTCCCTTCTAGTTCCATTCTTTTTTTTTGTAAAGTTAATCGTTTTAGAAAAATTAGATTTCAATACGACAACCTTTTTAACAATTACTTTGATGCTAATTTCTTATCTTTACAGAACTAATAATCAATTAACACAAATATGAAGTCTATACTACTGACGGTTAGCTTATTTTTATTCTTTTCAATTAACGCTCAAATTACAGTCTATCCTTATGTGGAAGATTTTGAGGCAGGTGCTGGAGGTTGGACGGTTACTGGAGGTCTATGGGAGCTCGGAACACCTTCTGGTGCGGTTATAAATTCTGCCGCTGGTGGTGTGAATTCTTGGGCCACCAACCTAGCTGGACTTTATCCTAACAGTTCAAATGCTTGGGTAACAAGCCCTGTTTTTGATTTTACAGCTGTTCCTAATCCACTCATGCAAGCTGCGATTTGGTGGAACTCTGAGTTTAGCTGGGATGGAACAGTTCTTCAATCTTCAATCAACGGTGGAACTACATGGCAAAATGTTGGGGCTCTTGGTGATCCAGGAAACTGGTACACTGATGGTACAATCAGTGGGAATCCTGGTGGTCAACAAGTTGGTTGGTCAGGTCGAAATTCATCTGGAAATGGTTCATTGTCATGGGTTAATGCTTCACATGACTTAACTGGTCTTGGTGGACAAGCTAATGTAATCTTACGATTCGCATTTGGATCTGACGGATCTGTTCAGGATGATGGATTTGCTTTTGACAACATCAATATCGTGAACCTTACTTGTCCAGCACCTACTGCATTAACCGCAACAAATATTCTAAGTACAACCGTAGACTTAAACTGGGCGGCCATTGGAAATGCTGTTGATTATGATGTTGAATGGGGTTTCCCTGGATTTGCTCCTGGCACTGGCGCTGCAATAGGTTCTAGTACAAATGTTACTGGTTTAACAACAAATGTAACTGGATTAACACCCATTACTACTTATCAGTTTTATGTAATGACAGATTGTGGAGCATTAGATGGAATAAGTCTTTGGGCTGGGCCTTTCTCTTTTGTTACATCATGTGCTATATTCACTTCTCCATGGACTGATGATATTGAAGCACATACTCCTGCAACAAATGTTACCGCCAGTAATTGTTGGACAGCAACACCCGCTACTGGTTTTAATTGGAACATTACTGGCTTAGGTACAACTCCTTCAACAGGCACTGGAGCCCTATCTGCAAACAGTGGTAATAATTACTTCTATACAGAAGCATCTAGCGGGTTTACAGGTGATGAGGCTATACTAACAAGTCCAAATGTTGATGTGACAGCACTGACATTACCCATGATTTCGTTTTATTACCACATGAAAGGTGCACAAATGGGATCAGTTAATGTCGAAGCTTGGGATGGTGCTGCATGGAATATTGTTGACGTTATAACTGGTGAGCAACAAGCTTTACAAAGTGATCCTTGGTTATTGAGAGCTATATCATTGCCCGGATACACTGGTATTATACAATTTAGATTTAGAGCAACAAGTAATGGTAATTTTGAGGGCGATATTTGTCTTGATGACATCTCAATTATTGAAGCACCAACTTGTCCGCAACCTTCAAATTTAACCCTTGTTTCTGATGATATTTCATCTGCTATAATCGCTTGGACAAATGGCGGTAGTGAAATTGAATGGGAATTGGAATATGGACCGATTGGGTTTGTCCCAGGAACTGGTACTTCCGTGAATAGTAACACAAACCCTACAACGATTTCAGGTCTGGCTTCTGATCAATTCTACGATGTATATGTTAGAGCTGTTTGTACACCTGGAGATTCTTCTTTCTATTCAGGGCCAATTAATTTCAACACATATGATCAAGCTTCATACATGGTATGGAATACTGCTTGCCCTGCAATTGGTTTTATAGATATCTCAGGAACAGGAACAGACGCATTACTTACCGACGATTCTGAATTTGGCGTAACTATGCCTTTTCAAATATTGTATCAGGGAACATTAGTGCAAGATATTACCATTGGAAATAACGGAGGAGTGGCACTTGGCACTTTAACAGGAAATATTGGCTACGGTGGAAATATGAATACACTCCCTGATGGTTTATACCCTTGGGGTGATGATTTAGATTCAGAAACTGGTAACGTTTATTTTGAAACAATTGGTGTTGCTCCAAACCGTATTTTTATTGTTCACTGGGAGAACATTTGTAATTTTTCTGGAGCTGTTGGTAATCCAACAGTTAATTTTCAATTGCAAATTGAGGAAGCAACCAATGAAATATATTACGTGTACGATGATGTCATTTTTGGTGGCACAGATGTTCTTGATGATTATGCTGCGAATGCAGATATAGGCTTAGCTGGGCCAAATCAAGATATTACAGTGTCAGCGAATGACAGTGTCTTCTTAACTAATAATTCATGTGTCCACTTTTATTATACAGCATGTCCTTCACCAGTAGAATATACGGTAATTTATACAACCAATGATGAAGCTGGAATCTCTTGGTCTGCTGGTCTTTCAGGTGAAACTGATTGGACAGTTATATACGGTCCGCAAGGATTTGACCCACTAACAAGTGGAACGCTGATCACAACCACAATTACATCTATAATTATCCCTGGTTTAAATCAAATTACTACGTATGATATCTATATCTACGCTGACTGTAACCCCGGTGTTTTACAAAGTGATGAAGCTTTTGGACAATTTATTACATTACCAAATTGTTCTGATGTAACAAACATTTCAGCGAATACAAATGTCGATTCTTTATTTAGCGCTTGGAGTTGGGTAGAAAGTAGCGGAGTTGGTACCTATCCATCATCTGGTTTTAATATTCAATATGGTGTCGCTGGTTTTCCACTCTATTCAGGAACAGTTGTGAATGCAGATAATAATTTTACTGATACAACCTTTGATGCAACTTTTGGATCTTCAATAACTTATGACGTATACATTCAAGCAGTCTGTGGAAGTGATACATCTAATTATGTTGGACCAATTACCTTTACAACACCATTAACAAATGACTTCCCTTGTTTTGCGGAACCTCTAAATGTTGACGGAATACCCTTAACTTTTGATGGAAGTCTCGCAACTGTCTCTGTGGGTGAAGAAATTATTGCTCCTGAAGCTCTAGGCTGTATGAGTTCATTTGGTTGGTGCGATACGATTATAAGTTTCTCTTCATGGTTTACATTTATAGCTCCCACTTCAGGAATTGTTAACGTTTCTGGAATCGATGCCGATTTTGACGGCCAAATGGCGGTATACGAAGTAGGGGATTGTAACGATTATAATACATTTACGCTTCTTGCGGCTAACGATGATGCAACCGATGGTTCTTCTTTAGCTCCTGATTTTATTGTTTGTGGCCTAATTGCAGGAAACACTTACTATTTAATGCATGACGCAAGAAGTATTGTTTCTAATGGAAATTACTCTATTAAATTAGATTCTCTTCCTGGTTTATCGTATGCAGGTTCAGATAATACACTTTCATCTTGTTTAAATGCATTCATTAATCTTAATGATGCATTAGATTCAAATGTTCCTCAAGGTGGAGATTGGTATGGACCTTTTGGTAATATAATTCCTGGAGGGTTTGATCAGTCAGGTAATCTCCCTGGATTCTATAATTATTTATATATAGCAACCAGTGATGACTGTCCTTCCGATAGTGCAAATGTTTTGTTAGAGGTTGATCCAAATTGCGATAATATAGGTATTGAAGAAATGGAATTAGATAATATCACGATCTTTCCGAATCCAAGTTCTAAGTCTCTTTACATACATAATGAAGGCATAATCGACAACTATACTATTCAATTATATGATCTACAAGGAAAAACATTAAGCTCCTCTACAAGTGTTAATATTAGCACCTCTGATTATCAAATGGATTTGAGTAGGCTCCAAACCGGAGTGTATTTATTGAAGATAAGTAACGATAACGCTTACAAAGTCTTTAGAGTAATTAAAGAATAAATTTATTCTCTCCTCACCTTGAAAACTCCCTTGTAATTAACAAGGGAGTTTTTTTGTTCCTTTAGCGAGTTACTTACTATTACGTTTCCAAGCTATTTGCTATGTCTTGGTGAGCAAGGTTATGAAGTCACAATTCTGTGCAGATAGCCATACTAACCTTTGTGTATATTCACTAAAGCTCTTGATAACTAGGCAATACTAAGTAATCAAAATAAATCTGCCGAGCTTTTACCATTTAATAAACTGTTCTAGTTCAATAAAAAATCCCCGCTGTTTTCACAACGGGGATTCTCTAACTATTTCGTTTTGGTTATCGAGCGATGTCGAGATACCAATCTTACTTTGTCTTCAGCTCAATGAATTGAAACGGTTGGTATTTATC
>Ga0209406_1000026_pt1 | contig 176111 bp, 148 predicted proteins | sample COGITO_mtgs_1204_FD_184808 | JGI IMG/M metagenome (GOLD analysis project Ga0209406, IMG submission 184808) | Pelagic marine microbial communities from North Sea - COGITO_mtgs_120426 (SPAdes) (version 2) | ecosystem: Environmental > Aquatic > Marine > Epipelagic ... | reverse complement strand
CGCAGTATGTGTCTGCTGGAAACGCAAAAATAATTGAGGCTAAAACCGCAATCTATTATGACAACTACATTCATTCTATTAAAACAAAAATGGAATATGTTAAAGCAGATAAAGTTGAGAATAAAAAGGCAATTGAAAGTGGGTGGTATGCTGAAATGAAATTAAACATAGCAAATGCTGAAATTGAAAAACAAAAATTACTAATTGTTAAATAAGCACATGAAATATTTGAAACTAATTTCACTAGTGCTTTTCGCGGTAATCTCATTTAGTGCTATTTATTCCCAAAGTAATAGTTGTAATACTTTAGAGCCAATTTGTACAGATGTAGGTTTGAATTTCCCTGCTCAAACTGGTGTTGCAAATGCGAGTACCACAGATCCAGGTAACAATTATTCCTGTTTGGCTACATCTCCTAATCCCACATGGTATTATATGGAAGTAGCAAATGCAGGTGGTATTGATATGAATTTGTCTGCTGGTTCGGATATTGATTTTGCATTATGGGGGCCCTTTTCAAGTTTGGCCAATGCTCAAGCAAATTGTAACTCATATGGCTCTGCAATAGATTGTAGTTATTCCTCTAACGCAACCGAAGATGTAAATGTACCGAATGCCCAAATAGGTGAGGTATATGTGTTGTTAATTACAAATTATGCATCCGTTTCTCAACAGATTACGCTAACGCAAACTGGTGGTGCGGGTGCTACGGATTGTAGTATTGTAGATCCTTGTACAATGACATTTTTGGATGCCAATTTAACAGCTTGTACCGCTGGTATGTTTGATATTACGGGGCAAGTTCAGTTTACAGACCCACCGACTACTGGGACAATGACAGTTACTAATTGCTCTGGAGATCAACAAGTTTTTAATGCTCCATTTAATAGCCCCATAAATTATGCTATAAATAATGTCGTCGCCGATGCAACAGCTGGTTGCACTGTTACAGCTGCATTTAGTGATGACCCTACTTGTACAATTTCTACCGGTACGTTTACTGAACCCATCTGTACATGTTTTATGACATTACTGGATGCGAACATAGGTTTATGTAATGGAGCAACTAATTCATTTGATATAACCGGAACGGTAGAGTTTGTAAACCCTCCAGCTACAGGCACATTAACAGTATCTAATTGTTCAGGAGATCAGCAAGTTTTTAACGCTCCTTTTACAAGTCCTCAACTGTTTACTATTGGAGCAATTACAGCAGATGCAACTGCTGGTTGTACTGTTTCAGCTGTGTTCTCAGCAGATCCTACGTGCACCTTAGTGACTGGTACTTACACTGAGCCAGCTTCTTGTCTGTGTCCGGCAGATGCAGGAACATTAACTGTAACAATGACTGGCTTTGGTACGAATAATTATGTGTTATGTGATGGAGATCAGATTGAAATTTTATCTAATGGGGATAATGTTTCAGATCCCTTATGGGTAGATCCAGGATTAATGTATGGTATTTATACTTGCCCGCCAACTCCGGGATTGGAACCTGGGGTTGATCCATGTTATTCTGGTTTTGTTGTTGGAGGTCCATTGGACTTGATAGATGTAAATGTAGGTGGTTCTAGTGGTGGTTTGTTAGCTGCTATTATTGGGGCAGGAATTCCAATAACAGGAAATACAGTGTATTATGCGCCAATGACCGCTATAGATTTTGGAGGTCTATTGTATGATCCTACTTGTGTTGATGTTGGCCCAGTAACGGCAGTTACTTATTTAGAGCCATTGGTTATCGCTGGTGTAGCAGATTGTCAAACGGAGACCGTAACAGTTACGATTAGTGGAGGATATCCAGAGCTTTTGGGAGGAAACTATTCAATATCTAATATCTTGCCTGTTACAGCATCTGTTTCTCCAAACCCACTTACAACAAGTGGAGGGACGGTTACGATTACCGGATTACAAGATGGTGATATGTACTCATTTGATGTTACTGATGATAACGGTTGTCCAATAGCATTTTCTGGCGGCCCCTTTGTTGGGCTACCAGTTGCAGATGCCGGAACGGACGATATAGAATGTTCGTTTAGCTATGGGTTAAACGCTGTTGCAAGTGTTGGCATTGGAACATGGACAGGGGCTGGTGTTACATTTTCTCCAAACGCTAATACTCCAGGTGCCACAGCTACTGTTACAAGTGCGGGCTCTTATACAATGACTTGGACCGAAGATAATGGTGGCGGATGTGCAGATTCGGACGAAGTTATTGTTCAGTTTTCAAATTTAAGTTATGTAGATGCTGTTGTTCAATCTACATGTGGAAGTGCAGATGGTGAAATTACACTAACAGCAAGTGATGGAATTACTGCTTATCAATATTCAATTGATAATGGCGCGAATTTTCAAGCATCTGGAGACTTCACAGGATTGATGGCTGGTAATTACAACGTAGTTGTGCAAGATAATATAGGATGTCAAGTTACTGGAATCGTGTCAGTAACGGACCAAGGAGGGCCAGTAATAAGTAATGTTATAGGTATTGATCCATTATGTAATACAGGATGTGATGGTTCTATTTCTATTGATGCTGCTGGAGCAACTCAATTTAGTGTCGATGGAGGAGCCACGTTCCAAGGTATAAATGCATTTACTAATTTATGCGCTGGAAATTACGATATAATGGTTGAGAACGCAATTGGCTGTCAAGCAACATCATCAACTGTATTAAATGACCCTCTTGCTTTATCATACGCTGCAGCATTAACTGATGTTCTTTGTTCAGGACAATGTACAGGAGAAATTGATGTAACAGTAAGTGGAGGTACTGGAACTTTACAATACAGTAATGATAATGGTGTTACTTTTGGTTTGAACAATGTATTTAATAACCTTTGTGTTGGTAATTATGATGTAGTAGTAGAAGATGCAAATGGCTGTCAAACAATAGCAAATGAGCCAATTGCTGAACCCGCACCTATAACTGTTATCCTAGGAATAACTGACCCTATTTGTAATAGTTCTTGTGATGGCATGATAAATTCTATACCATCTGGTGGTGATGGGAACTATTCTTATGCATGGTCAAGTGGACAATTAATACCTTTAGTTTCAAACCTATGTTCGGGTCAATATGATTTGAATGTTACAGATGGAAACGGATGTTTTATAGATACTACAGTTACGTTAGTAGGTCCTGCAGCTGCAGTTATCACTAATGTAATTCCAGTGCCTGAATCTTGCCCAGGAATGTGCGATGGTTCTTTAGAGATTGTTGCTAGCAATGTTACACAATACAGTATAGATGGGGTTACTTTTGTCGCAGGTCCATTATTTACTAATTTATGTTCAGGAACTTATACTGTGTATGCTCAAGATGTGAATGGATGTTCAACAACTGCTCCGGCAGAGGTTTCAAGTCCAGCAGTTGTTGGAGTATCAGCAACTGTTACTAGCCCAATTTGTATTGGCGGTTCCTCCTTCTTAGATGGAACAACCACGGGAGGTACTCAACCCTTTACTTACGAATGGTCTGATAACTCAGGAGCAGCAGTGTTTGCTACTGAAGACGGAAACGTTTCACCTATACTAGATGAGGTATATACATTTACTGCAACAGATGCAAATGGCTGTTCAGCAGCAACGAATGTGTTAGTTCAAGTTAATGATCCTTTATCACTTTCAGTCTTTGGTGATACTCCAATTTGTGAAGGTTCACCGTCAAGTCTTTCAGCGCTAGCAAGTGGAGGTGATGGAGGCCCTTATACTTACACTTGGGATCAAGGTTTAGGTGTTGGACAAAACCAAACAGTTTTTCCTACGCAAACAACAGTTTATACGGTAACAGTTACTGACGGATGTGAAACACCTCCAATTTCTGACCAAGTGACTGTAACGGTAAATACAGTTCCAGCAATTTCATTTACGGGCGATCAATTATCCGGTTGCGTAACTGTTACAACGAACTTTTCCGATAACTTGGTTCCAGCTGGCTCCTCATGTCTATGGAATTTTGGTGATGGCGGAACAAGCACTCAATGCGGAAACCCTTCATATGTTTTCACACAACCAGGTTGCTGGGATGTAACGCTTACCATAACTACTGCAGAAGGATGTGTTGAAACGGTTACGATTCCAAATTATGTTTGTGTTTTTGCATACCCTACCGCTGATTTTACATTTGGACCGCAACCTACCACTGTTATGCATCCAACAATCGATTTCGATAATTTAAGCTCCAATGCGGATCTATATAATTGGACTTTTGATGTTGGTGGATTAGAAGACCAAAGTACGGTAGAAAACCCTCAGTATACTTTTCCAAGTGCAAATCCTGGAACTTATGAAGTTTGTTTAGAGGCCAATACGCTTGAAGGATGTTCAGATGTAATTTGTCAGAACGTTGTAATCGATGAGGAATTCATTATCTATGTTCCAAATGCTTTCACACCAGGTGGTGGTGACTTAATTAATAACGAATTTAAACCAATTGTAAAAGGAGAAGATCCGTTGAAATATTCGTTTATGGTGTTTAACCGCTGGGGAGAATTGATTTTTGAAACTTCTCACTCATCTGAAGGATGGGATGGCACATATAAAGGACTTATGTCTCAACAAGATGTTTATGTTTGGAAAGTAACTTGTACAGATGCTTCTTCGAAGGAACCACATGAGTATATTGGGCACGTAACATTATTAAAATAATCAAAGTTTAGTTTTTAGGGGGTGTTGTTTCCTTTGGTTGAATAAAAAACTTGTCATTTCGAGATTTACCAGTTCTTGCATCAAAGTCTTTTAGATACTTCCACTTTCCATTTTCCAAAACGAAAGCATCAAAGCTTAAATCCGGAACCAAATAATCAGGAATGCCTGCTAATTGCCCAGACATTGGAGAAAGATGGTCAAATATTATGTATTCTTTCCTTTTTATTAATTTATACTTAACTGAAATGGTTGCTTTTTTACTGTATTGAAAAATAACTCTTCTTTTGGTATCTTCATCCTGTTTAAATATTGGTAATCCGAATTTGATTTTATCCTTCCCTTGGAAAGACATTGTTTCAATAATTTTTTTGTTAGACATTCTATTATTTCCATCCCAGCCTAATAAAGTGTATGTTGTATTCAAACCCTTTTTTACAGGAATAATTTCATAATATAATGCTCCAAACCATTTTTTATCATTATGTACAGTATGTTCAACTTGTGTGGCGTATTTCGATTTATCATATAATTCTATAATAACGTATTCGCCTTTTCGTGAATCGTATTTCATTACTAAGCAGAAAAAATAATGTTCTTGGATGTCTGGAACTTCAATATTCCAATTGAATATTCTAAAGGCTTTATCAGGAGAGGTTTTTGTGCTCATTACCTTAGACAAAGCATTGAACTTATAAGTAAAAGCTTCATCATATCGAAGCGCTTTCCTTAAGGTGTTTTCAAACTGCGTATTCAATACAAATTTTTCTTTTAATGTCTCAGCTGTTCTTATTTGCTCAAGTGAAGTTAGGAGAGAGTCTTCAAAAGATTTAACGTTCTCAATTGCACTTTGGGCCAAACCTGATGACATAAAAGAGAGTAAAATAAAAATGAAAAGCAAAATTTTCATAAAATGTGATTTATAATATAACCGCGTATTTACTCCTGGGTTACAATAATTTATCCAAAAAAAACACCGTTGCTAAGTACGGTGTTTCGATAGTATAGTTTCAATTGAAAGTTAATCTATGTGGAGACTATCTTTCTTCAGTAAAAGTTCTTCTTCTGTTTCAACATTGGCTTCATCATCTACACAGCAATCAACAGGGCATACAGCAGCGCATTGTGGCTCATCATGAAACCCTTTACATTCAGTACATTTATCTGGAACTATGTAATAGACATCCATATCCACTGGTTCTTGTTCAGCGTCAGCATCAACAGTTAAACCAGAGTTTTTTCCTTTAAATTTACCACTTAACGACGTTCCTTCAGAAAATTTCCATTCTGCTCCACCTTCATATATTGCATTATTAGGACATTCTGGTTCACAAGCTCCACAATTAATACATTCGTCGGTTATTATAATCGCCATCGTTAAAATCTTTATAATTTTGCAAGTGCAAATATAATCATTATTTAATTTGGAAATGAATTTATACCAACGAGTTAAGGCATTAGAGAAACTAGGTAAAATTCTCAGTTCAATTGGAGAGAATAGAAGTTGGACAGGTTTTGACATGGGAATTACCGAGGGTGAGTACAATGCTTTGGGGGAATTGACAAGGAATGTTCGCATTTTTAATGGATGGTTTACCGAAAAAGAAGTGAAGAATTCTTTTAAAGCTTGGGGAAACCAACTCTCATTAGAAAATATAGAAAAATGGATTAAGCGCTATAATCTAGATGATATTGAATCTAACAAAGAAGTAGGAATTATTATGGCTGGTAACATCCCGTTAGTTGGTTTTCATGATTATGTATGTTGTTACATTGCGGGGTATAAGTCAAAAATAAAATTATCAAGTGACGATGATAAGCTCTTTCCAGCTATTCTAAATGTTCTCAATCATTTTGATAATGCGGTTATAGAAAGGTGTGAGGTTGTCATTAATCAATTAAAAGGTATCGATGGAATAATTGCTACTGGTAGTAATAATACGTCTAGGTATTTTGAGCAATATTTTGGAAAATATCCAAATATTATACGAAGGAGCAGAACTTCAGTTGCTATAATTACCGGAACAGAATCGGAAGAAGATCTGCAGGGGCTTGCTAATGATGTTTTTGCTTTTTATGGATTGGGTTGTAGAAATGTTACTAAAGTGTTTTTGCCAAAAGGATATGATTTGGATAATTTATTCAAAGCTTTTTTTCCCTTTCAATATGTTTCAGAGAATAATAAATATGCTAATAATTACGATTATCATAAAGCTGTTTTTATGATGGAGCAGTATGATTTGCTTGAAAATGGGTTTCTAATCATGAAGGAAGATCAAAGTTTGCATTCTCCGATTGGTACGCTATACTATGAATACTATAGTGACGTTAACTCAATTCAAGAACATTTAAAGCAGTTTGATGAAAATATTCAGTGTGTTGTATCCAAAAAAGATATTCCATTCGGTAAAGCGCAAAACCCTGAATTATGGGATTATGCAGATAATATCGATACCATGGAGTTTTTGCTTGATTTGAAATAGTTATTGGTAGCAATTTTCAACGATTCAAAATAGTAATTAACAATGTAATAAGATTGGCTTTTACATTCTTTACCTTTATCTTTCATAATCACCCAAAGATATAATTACAATAATATGAGCAAAGAACTATTACTCAAAGATTGCATTGAAAATGTAAAGACATTCCACGAAGCATTTTTAATAGGTAACGAAGAAGAACCAAAAGCAGAAATTCCTGAAACTGACTACTTATTGCGTTACAAGTTAATGCGAGAAGAGAATGAAGAATACCTTGAGGCAGCTCAAAATGGTGATTTAATAGAAATAGCTGATGCTTGTGGTGATATGCTTTACATTTTATGCGGAACGCTTTTAAAGCATGGTTTACAGCACAAAATAGACGAAGTTTTTACCGAAATTCAACGAAGCAATATGAGTAAGTTGGATGAGAATGGACAGCCCATTTATCGCGAAGATGGAAAAGTGCTAAAAAGTACTAAATACTTTAAGCCGAATATTGCTGAGATTTTAGGGTGATGGTTGTTTTATCATCTTCTTTTCCTTAGTAAATGTTATCGAATAATAATTTTTCCTTGGGAAGTGAGGTCTCCAGCAGAAATACGGTATAGATAAATTCCATTTGGAAATTCGGTCAAATTAAAAGAGTGCTGTTTTTGAATGTTTGTGTAATTAGCGATTACTTTTCCGGTTAAATTAAAAAACTCGATCGCGTAAATTTCCTGATCTGTACTTAAAGTGAAAAATCCATTTGATGGGTTCGGGTATATTTCAAACTTGTCTTTTTGTTCTTTGTTCACGGCAACCGCATAATTATACATGAAATTAAGAACAGGTACATCCATTTGGTTATAGATATCTACACCTTCGTACGTGTGATTATATGCAATGTAATAGCCATCTGGAAAATCAGAAGTAGATATGTCTACAAAGAACATTCCCGACGTATTTCCAACTGAACCTGAATGACCCCAGCTATCTAATAGTGCTGTGTGATATTGTTCTAGGCCAAGACTGTAATACGTTGCGGGAGCATTTATTGTAAGCATTTTTGCAAATGTAGTATCATGAATTAATTCACCGTTGTTTAAGGCTTCAAAGTATAGTGTTAAGTCTGATGTAGTTGAGATCATTTCTGCCCATCCTTTATAGAGGCTAGGGTCAACAATGCTCATGTCTATCGTCATCCCCCCAAGATCCCAGTAGCATCCCATATAGCTTCCTTGAATTTCATCGGTAGTTGGTATTAATGTGTTAGAGAGGCCAGTTGGTGTAATGATACTGTCTGAAACATAGTTCCAATAATCCTGTCCTGTAACATTTTGAACGATCATCGCTAGAATGGCATAGTTAGTATTTGAATAATACCAACTACTTCCAGGGTTAAACATTTCTCCTTGACTAGCGCCACATTCTATATTTTCTTCAATAGAAAAAAACCGTGTTAAGTCGCTAAGAGCATCTTGCTGACAAGTAATATTATCTGCAGAATTTGCTATTCCACTGGTATGGGTAAGTAATTGTCTAATGCTTACTGGGGTTGAACTTTGAATTGTATCATTTACTAGTGTGGGGCGAAGGTATAGTCCAATTGTGTCGTCAATATTTAGCAAGCCAGCCTCTTCTAATTGTAGTATGCAAACCGAAGCGAATGTCTTGGAAATGCTTCCTACTCTAAAATAATCACTTGGTTCTGCCATAGTGGCAATGGTACCCGCTGTTTCTCCTGATATTCTATAGCCAGATGCGCCAGACCAAGTCCATTGACCAGGGACATAAACGGTTAGAACTGCACCTGGATTCGGATCTGAAGGTAAAGAATTGTCTAAAATTGCCTGTAGACCATCTTGAATATACTGTGGAGCTACCTGTGATTTACATGTAAATGCATAAATAAGGAGTAAAAAGGTAAGTGTATATTTCATAATTCAAGTTTTAAAAAATTCGCAATCGTTTCAATTCCTTTATAATAGTTTGATAAGTGATAATGCTCATTTGGAGCATGAATATTGTCAGATTCTAATCCAAATCCCATTAGAACAGAGGTTAGGTTTAGTTCATTTTGAAAAAAGCCTACAACTGGAATGGAGCCTCCCATTCGTTGATATACAACCTTGTTTTGAAAGCAATGTGAATATGCCTTTTCTGCCAGATTAAATATTTTTTGTTCGGTGTTCATTACTGCTGCTGAGCAACTAATTTTATGCTTTAATGATATGGTGAAATGTTTATCTTGAGCCTCTCGTTCCAAATGGTTTTTAATGTTTTGAACAATTTGATCAGGGTTTTGACCAGCAACAGTCCTGATGGATAATTTGGTGGTAGCGTAGGCGGGGATGATAGTTTTTGCTCCTTCACCGTTATAGCCAGATTGAATTCCGTTAAACTCTAATGTAGGGGTGTAAGCTTGTGTTTTTAATATATCGGTGTCTTTATTGCTGACATATGCCCAGTTGGATAGATGTTTAAGGTCGGTTGAGCTAGGCGGTGTGATGTCTTGGTAGAAACCATTAATTAATACTTTTCCTTCTTTGTCTTTGAAAGAAGATATGATTCTTGAGATTTCGTCGATTGGATTTTTCACTAGCCCTCCATAGAGACCAGAATGTATGTCCTTTTCAAGGCCTTGGATTGCTATATCCATCATTATGGCTCCTTTCGTCCCGTATACTATTGCTGGCGTGTTTTCGTCAAAAAGAAAGGTGTCTATAATTAGAGAGAAGTCCGCGTTTAGTTTCTCCTTATTCTCATTGATGAATTTATTCAGAGATATTGATCCAATTTCTTCTTCACCTTCGAATAAGAATTTTAAATTGAATTTCTGCGCTCCTTGTTTATTTAGAAATTCGAAAGCTTTTATCGGAATCATCATCTGAGCTTTATCGTCGCAAGCTCCTCTAGCAAATATTTTATCTTCTTTTATAATAGGTGTGAATGGGTCACTTTCCCAAAGTTCTAGTGAGTCAGCAGGTTGTACGTCGTAGTGACCGTATATTAGAAGTGTAGGGTAGTTGGAGTTTATTGTTTTTTCACCAAAAACTACAGGTAGTCCATCTGTCTCTATTATTTCTACTTCATCTGCTCCGGCATTTTTTAAACTTTTACGAACGAAATCAGCCGCACTTTTAACATGTTTATGTTTTGTTGAGTCTGTGCTGACCGAAGGGATGGATAAAAAATCTATCAACTCTTGGTTAAGGTTGGCTTTATTGTACTTTATGAAATCTGATATGGTCAATTCTTTAATCATTGCTGATGGCAGTACTCGTCTGCTAAAGTTAACGATTTTGATATAACTTCTGTGGCTATGTCAATTTCTTCTTCTGTAATGGTTAGTGGTGGTGTGATAAAAATAAAATTCCATCTAACCAAGGTAAATATACCGTTTTCTGTCAAAATATTTTGGATTAATTTCATTTCAACCATTTCATCTGCAGTAGCATTAAATGGGGCCATTGGTTCTTTGGTAGTTTTATTCTTTACCAATTCTATACAGCCCAGTAATCCAGTTAAGCGAATGTCTCCTAGACATTTATGTCTCGACTGCAGTATAAGAAGCTTTTCATGAAGATAATTTCCAGCCTGCTTAGCTCTGTTGAGAAGGTTTTCTTCTTCATAGATCTCAAGAGCTTGTTTGGCTGCTGCTAAACATAATGGATGCGCAGCATTCGTTAATCCTAAAGGTAAATTGTTTGTCTGGAAATGTGAAGCAATTGCATCGTCCACAAGTATACCTCCTAATGGTAAGTATCCACCTGTTAAGCCTTTTGCCATGGTAATCATGTCAGGGTTTACGCCGTGGTATTGTACAGCAAACCATTCTCCGGTTCTGCCAAACCCAGACATTACTTCGTCTGAAATTGTAAGAAATTTGTATTTTTTGGATAGAGCAATAACTCCTTTCCAATAATTTTTCGGGTATTTGATACAGCCTGAAGTTCCAGATTCTCCTTCCAGAAGCATGGCAGCGATGTTTTCGGGTCCTTCATATTGGATAACTCTTTCTAGGTGTTCAAGAGCTTTGTCACAGCATTCGTCTTCAGAGGATGTGCCCCATGGGCATCTGTAAGAGTATGGATTCTCAACCCTTACTATATTGGGCATTGAACTATTTTCAATAGGATGTCTCCTAGGGTCACCACCAGCAGAAATTGCACCATAAGTTGCACCGTGGTATGATTGGTATAGTGTGATTATTTTACTTTTACCAGAATAGATCCTAGCAATTTTAATGGCATTTTCATTTGCTTCAGCACCACTCAAGGTATAAAATACTTTGTTTAAATTTTTTGGTGCTATTCGGGATAAATGTTCGCCTAGCTCCGCTTTTGTTTTTGTCGCTGCTCCAGGAAAAATGAACGAAAAATTATTCATTTGATTAACTACTGCGTCTTTCATCTTTGGGTGGTTATGGCCAAAGTTCATGTTTACCAATTGCGATGAAAAATCAAGGAATGTTTTGCCTTCAATATTGGTGAAATAATTTCCATTGGCACTTACGACTTCCATTGGGCTTAAATCTTGTTGCTTAGACCATGGGAATAATGTATGGTCTAAGCATTTTTGATTTGTAGTTTTAGTTTGAATATCTTTTTCTAATAGCATAAAATAATTTTTAGGACATCCAGTTTGTTTTACTTTCTGGATTCCATTTTGTAGTAGTTTTTTTAAGATTTGTCCAAAATAGAATTGAAGCATCGCCGGTTATGTCTCCATGCCCAAACTTTGAGTCGTTCCAGCCAGCAAAAGAGAATGGCTCTCTTGGAACCGGAACACCAACATTTACACCTACCATCCCAGCTGAAAATGATTTTATGGTTTCATTTGCGACACTACCAGATTGGGTGAAAATAGCTGCTGCATTCCCAAATTCATTTTCGTTTTCAATTTGAAGAGCTTCTTCAATAGATTCTGTTCGTATAATTGAGATAACTGGTCCAAATATTTCTTCTTTTGCAATAGCCATTTCAGAAGTAACATGGTCAATGATTGTTGGGCCTGCATAATGCCCGTTCTCTTTACCAGTAACAGTAATGTCTCTACCGTCAACCAATATCTTAGCGCCTTGCTGTTCTGCTAAAGTTATGTGATTTTCAATTTTTTCTTTTGCAAATTTTGAGATAACAGCGCCTAATGTTTTGTCAGGTATAACCTTTGTGGCTTCTGTTACCATAAGATTGATAATGTTGTCGCAATTACCAACGGCCAACATTACACTTGCCGCCATACATCGTTGTCCTGCACACCCGGACATCGAAGCAATTACATTATTTGCAGTCATCTCAGGGTGAGCGTCTGGCATTACTATTAAGTGATTTTTAGCTCCGCCTAATGCAATACACCGTTTATGAGATGCGGAAGCTTTAGCATATACAATTTTGGCTATTGGAGTAGAGCCTACAAATGACACCGCTTTAATTGTTGGATTTTCACAAAGTAATTCCACTATAGATTTGCCACCTAACACTGTTTGAAATAACCCTTTTGGCAAGCCTGCTTTTAAAAGCATTTCTTTCATTTTAATAGCACTTAGTGGTACATGCTCACTTGGCTTAAGAATAACAGCATTTCCTAGCATTAGGGCATTTGGGGCTGTCCAATGTGGTACCATATGTGGAAAGTTGAATGGAGCTATGTTGGCTACTACACCAATTGGTTCGTAGCTCGTGGTACACGTAACGCCTTTGCTAACCTCTAATAAGTCTCCTTTAGCTATTTGTGGTAAGCTGCAAGCGTATTCAGTTAATTCAATGCTTTTTTCTACCTCAGCTATTGACTCGGATAGTGTTTTTCCATTTTCAAGGTGAACTAATTTTGCAAGTTCTTCTTTTGAGTTTATAAGTAACTCAAGGTATTTGTAAAATACCTGAGCTCTTTCCTTAATCGGCGTTTTTGCCCAGTTAATTTGAGCATTTTTGGCTTCGTTAATTAATTTCGTTGCTTCGTCGAATGAAGTTTCGTTTAAGGTTTCGATTGTTGCTCCTGTGGAAGGATTGGTTATCGTCATCTCCTTTTCCAATTCTATTAGTTCTAGCATTATTTTATTCTTTTATAATTTGTTTTGTAGTTCTCCCTCGCAATGTTTCAATGCTTAAAAAGTATACACCTGATTGAAATTCTGAAATGTCAATCTGTTTTTTAAAGTTGTTCGTGTGGTAGATTCTTTGGCCAATTGCGTTGTAAATTTCAATGGAGGTTATGTCTGAAGAATTATCTATGTCAATATTTATAGTGTTTGATGTAGGGTTTGGATAAATATTATAGATATTACTATTTAAATTATTAACTCCAGTTGCAGAATAAGTTCCTTTAACGAGAATGTCATCTATTGCAATAAAGTTGTCATCGTCAGAATTGTGCAAAAAACTTATGTAAACAGATTGACCGGCATACGCTGCTAATGAAACTTCCCAGGTTTTTAATTTTCCAGGATATTGTGTTGTAGTAGATATATTTATTGGGGCCAAAGAATCGAATGAGTCATGTTGTGTTCCAGAGGAAAATTGAAGTTCGTCATTGTTTAAGTTTTGTGCAAAATGCATTAAAGTATCACAATCTGATGCACCGACATAGTAATAAAAATCTGGATCTGTAGAGATTACAACCGTATATCCGTCAAGGTATAAATTTCCAAGGGCAGGAGCGGACCTCCAACTAAATGTTGTGAGGGTGTCCGGTAGGTAGAGCGCCGGTAACCTTAAGTGGTTTCTGGTTCCTGGTTGGAAATTGGCTAGCCAAGAAGAGCTTAGTGCAACTGATTCTGTCGAATCTGAACCACCGTTTCCAAAATTTCCCACGAACCAGCCTCCGGCTAATCCATTGTAGTCAGAGATGTTGTCTTCATCGAAATTGGTGAATATACTGTCGATTTCTACATAATCCCAATCATTAAAGTTTTCATAAAATAAGGTGTCTTGTCCTGTTAAACTTTGAGAGTAGGAAATAATTAATGCTGGAAGAATAAATAATTTTTTCATAATGTATTGTTTTATTTTTTGTCAAATGTCAATAGATATACTTGTCCTGACAATGCTACTGTTTTAAAATATAATATTTCATTTCCACTATTATTTGTATATTTACCTATTATTTAATAGGAGTTTTTGTTGTTTATTATAATATTTTAAATGAAGAATGAGCCACTATTTGGTTTGGTGAAATCCCTCAATCAGACTGAAAAAACATATTTTAGAAAGCATGCTAAAAGGTTTAGTTCAGGGTCTTTGAACTATATACAGCTGTTTGAGTTAATCGAAAAACAAAATAAGTATGATGAAGCAATATTGAAGATTGAAGTTGGTAAGAAGCACTTTTCTCAGTATAAAAAGCATTTGTATGAAAAGCTAAAAGAGGCATTACGAGCTTATCATTCTTCTGGCTCTATACAAGCACAGCTTCGCAATTGCATTTGTGATTTTGAGATTTTGAAAGCAAAAGGGCTAAATATGGCCGCTAGAAAATCGTTGGTACGTGCAAAAAAAATAGCTATAAAAAATCAACTTTTGCCAGAGTTAGTTACATTAGGTAAGTATGAGGCTATCCTAATCAAAGAAGAGGACAATTTACAACAATTGAGTCACCATTTTGATGATTATCAAAAGACGGCGTTACAAGTAAATAATCAAATTAAACAAACCATAGACATTGAAGAGTATCATATGGCTATTGTGAAGTGGAATAAAAAAATAGAATGGGTTCGAAATGAAGTTGAGGAAAACGAATTAATGGAAATTCTTGATTCTCCAAAATTGAAGGTTAAATTAGAGAATTACGAAGCTGAGTCGCAAAGATTGTATATAAATGCAATTGGCTATTATTTTTTAGGGGCTTTTGAGGATAGCCTGGCGTATTTTAAAGAACAAAGAGAAGTTGTTGAGCTCACTGATGATTTTAATGTAGTACGCTGTGTTGCAAATAATGCGTTGCTATCCTTATTTACAAAAAATGCTTCTTTTATTGCGGAATTTAATAGCCTTCAAATATTTAAGTCATCTTCTAAAAACGCAACCGAATACCAGTCAATTTTATTGGTCCTGCTTAAATTAATTGAATTGGTTCAACGACAAGAGTTTGAAATAGCTTGTAAATTGATTCGCACAAAACAGCGGGAGATTGAAAAATTAAAGCACATTGTTGATACAAAAAACGCAATGTACAATGAATTTACACTGATGTCTTTTTATTCTGTTGCAGCTTACCTGGGGAATAGAAAGCCAAAACAGGCACTTCAAAGAATAAATTATTTTTTAAATAATGCTCAAAAAGACTTGAAACAAGATACTTATGGAATTGCCAGAATATTGAATCTTTGTATTCATATGGAACTAGGTAACTGGGATTTATTGGAATATGAGTATGAAGCCACGTACAGCCACTTAAAGTCAAAAAATAGAATCAATTTATTTGAAAAGGCAACATTAGAATTTGTGAAAGCAATGAATAACACTGCTGCCTATAAACAGAAATTAAGTGCAATAACTAAGTATAAGGAAGATCTTGTAAAATTAACGCAAGTTAAATTTGAAAAAGTTGTATTTTCTTTTTTTGATTTTAAAAAATGGGTAGAAAGATATGAGATTATAATTTCTACTGAATAGGATGCATTAATAGAATGGTGTACTAGTTTTACAGATATTTTCCTAAAAATTGGCATCTTTAAATATATTGAAAACTTCAACCATGCAAAAAACAGCCATTATCCTTGGAGCAACCGGCCTTACTGGTTCACTTGTTTTAGAGCAGCTTCTTTCTGATGCAAACTATGGAACTATCAAACTTTTCTCAAGAAGACCAACGGGTATTTCCCACCCAAAAGTGAAAGAATACATAGGGGATCTATTAGTTTTAGAGGGTTTCAAAGAAGACCTAACTGGAGATGAACTGTACATCTGTATAGGAACCACCAAAAAGAAAACACCCAATCACGAGCAGTATCGAAAAATAGACTTGGGTATTCCAGCAAAAGCTGTTGAAATTTGCAAAAACAATGGCGTTGCTAAAGTGGCTGTGGTTTCTGCTATTGGTGCTAGTGCAAAAAGTTCTATAGCCTACAATAAAATAAAAGGGGAGATGGAGCATGCTGTATTGTCTGCTAATATTGAGCATACCTATATTCTAAGACCAAGCTTTATTGTGGGCAACAGGCAAGAGCAGCGTACTGGAGAAGAATTGGGAATAGCGGTTTTTAAATGTTTTAAATTTTTAATACCGAAGAAATACCGTGCGGTTGAAGCCAGAGCCATTGCTGCTAAAATGATCGAATTGTGTAATTCTAGCGCCCTTTCGAAAATTATAGAATCGAACGAGATTTAGTTTATATCGGTTTTACTACTTCAATGGATGGATGTTTTCCCAATGGTGTAACATCAATTTTTTAATTGCGCCTCAAAGTTCCAGTATAAAAGTAGTGAAGCAGCATAGGTCGGGTGACTTTTTTATAGCTTATTACGTATCTGATTTTATGCTTTTATGAATTAATTTCCAGTATATCTTTTTCTATTTCTGTTATCAAATAGATCAATTTTCGTTGATCTTCTGCTGCTAATCGATTGAAAAGATTATCACCTATATTTATCATTTCAAGACTCATTTCGAGTCCCTTAATTTGGCTTGCTGAGTAATGACTTTCTTTGTTTTTCATTACAAGGATTAAATATCCAAGAATCTCTTTGATTTTCTTAATAAGAATTCTATCATGTAAAATTTCAAATAAAGATTGGAAAGTATCAATAAATTTTTCTATTTCTTTCCGAGGCAATAGTTTTATAAGTGTTGTGATTTTTGATGGGTCATAAGGAGCTTCTATTCTATTTTTAATAGCCTCATCGACAAGCATATTTTCAAAACCTGTTGCCGCTCGGTATGATTTCATTACTTTAATCGAAGTATTTAATATTTTGGGTAAATGGATTCCATATTTAAAGATTAGATTAGAAGTGTCCAATAAAATACTTAATAATTTTTTGGGATGTTTAATATAATTATCTAGACTTTTGAATGATTCGTTTAATTCTGCTCGCTTATTAAATTCTGGATAAATGTAATTTAGAAAGTAATTCCTAAGTAGATTTACTGTCTCTTCATTTATTGATTCGGGTATTTCATATTTACCTTTGATATTTTGATATTGATATCTTTGATAAATAGTATTTCGATATCCTTCAATTATATCTTCCGTAATTTTTTCTCTAGTCATCTAATTCTATTTTTTAGGTTTTTCTCAATTAGAATCACAACATTTTAGTGTTTTAATCATCGGCAAGCTGTAAGTTTCCTCTTTATTGAAAACAGTTAAGTTGTTGACATAGATAAGTTTAGATGGAGGTTTCAGTTGTAACGTTTTGGCTAAAATGCGTTTTTTGTTTCAGCAAGATATGATTTTCAGCAGGTGTTATCTATCTTTTTTAGATTTAAAGTACCATTCCAATAGCAAGTCCTTCAGATTGTGCAGCTTCTTTAATTGCTTCTATTTCCCCTGCATCTAACCAAATCCCTTTGCACTTTGGACAACGATCTATGATTATTTCATGGGTGTGTTCTTTAAGTAATATTTCTCCATCTACTGGGCAAATTCTATTTGGTTCCCTTGCAATTAATATTTTTGTTTTGCATTCAGGACAAGTGGGTTGACCCTCGAAATCACGTTTTGTTTTGTTTTTATTACAGTGGGTGCAAGTATTATTTTTCTTAAACCAATTCATTGTTTGATTTTTATGGGGTTTTTATTGTAGATAACGTTCTGGCTAAACTGCGTCCCGATGGCTATCGTGGATGCAGTTTAGGTTTCCTAAGTTTACAATCTTTTATATTAGTATAATATAAATCCTATTCCGAGTGAAAATTTCACATACCATCCCATCATCAAAGTGTTGTTTAAGTTATTGACTCTCTCATTTGTAACATCTCTGGTCCAGATAGTACTATGCACACTTTGTCTATAGCCGATGGAAAATGAGTAATTGAAGAATGCATTTTTGTTTTTAATTAACGGGAATCCTGCTAGGATATTTATATCCAAATAATAGTTGTTGGATATAAACGATTCTTGTGATTCTGGGCCTATTACAACGTCACCAAAATTTGGATATCCAGTTGAACCATTGTTAGAAAAAGTCCACTTGCTAGTATAAGAACCAAAACTCAAATTAGAAGAAAGGAAAAAATGCGAACTGCTGTCTCTCAATAATGCATGATAGCCAATACCAATACTTTTTCCACTTCCAAACCAATTTCCATCTAGTTTCGATTGATCGCCTCTTAAGTCAGTCCCAAATAAACGTGAACTATGTATGTCTCCCTTTATGGCTAGACCATTTTTAAAGAAGAATAAAAATTCAAGACCCAACTCTCCAGATTGCCCAACAGCACCTAATAGATCTTGACCTTGAACTTGACTATTGCTAGATATGAAATTGTAGTTTCCAGAGTTTTGTATGCCAATATTACCATTTAAAATTAATCCCAGTTTATAGAATTTAGGGATGCTATCATTGCTACTACCGTAGGATAGTGTGGTAAAAAGTGTAAAGAATGCAAAAATAAAGTTATTCATATTTACTATTGTGCCTAACGTTCCGTGTATGGTGACGCAGCATCCCTCAGGGTGCTATGCACTATACACAATGTTATGGGCTGGTTTTATTAGCTGATTTTTATACTTCCTTTCGCTAACATCCAAGGTGGCATATTATAGGTAACTCTTCTTTTCTGTCCTTCAGAAAGCGAAACTTTAATTTCATTAGCGCCACATTCAGCTTTTCCAAAATATGGGAATGAAATTTTTACTTGATATTCACCTGGAGGTAAGCTAAAGAAAGTTTCTCCCCATTTTTTGTTATGCTTTTCTCCATTTATTTCGATGGTTGGTGTTACGAAAAATAGGAACCACGCTAATGGAAAAAAGCCCGTTTTAATTTCAATACCTGTTTTCATTTTTAATTTACTTTTGATTTTCCTACTCGTATAGCTTTTCGGTTACGCCCCGTTTGTTGAGTGGTTTCTGGACTCCACATCATATAATATCTAAATAGTTTCTTTTTAATTGACCATAACGAGCAGATAACACACATATGTGTGTTATCCATAATATATCTCTAGTAAAGATATAGTATTTAGAGTACTTAATTAAATTGTGTTCTTTGAATTTGAAAAGCGAAGGGCTAAGCGCTGTTAAATTGAGTAAATATTAAAACCCTACTTTCTTTTTAGGTTTTGTAATCTCTTCCTTGACGGCAATCATTTTAATACATGCAATAGCGCATTCGATGCCTTTGTTGCCGTGTTTACCTCCAGAACGATCTATAGCTTGCTGCATCGTGTTGTCTGTAAGCACACCAAAGATTACGGGTTTGTTGTATTTAAGGCTCACATCCATAATACCTTGCGTTACTCCGTGACAAACAAAGTCAAAATGTTTTGTTTCTCCTTGAATAACACTTCCTAATGCTATTACACCATCAATTTGTAAATGCTCTAAAAGATATTGAGCTCCAAGAGCTAACTCAAAAGAACCGGGCATATGTTTTACAACAATGTGTTCTTCTTTAGCGCCATTTTCCTTTAATGCTGCTATCGCCCCTTCCAGAAGTCCATTCGTAATTGTATCGTTCCATTCAGAAACAACAATCCCGAACCGCATATTAGCTGCGTTCGGGATTGAATCTTTATCGTAATGTGATAGATTTTTTTCTGCGGTAGCCATTACAGATTATAAATAGATTTTTCTTTTTTCGCTAATTCAATATATTTTTTTGCTTCGTTTACCTCAGGAACTAATGGGTACTTATTTATTAACTCTTTGTAAATTTTGACAGCATCTTCATATTTATTTTCTGTTTCTTTAGCATAAGCAGCCTTCAACATATATATCGGTGCAGTTAAATCATTCTTAGAATTAGTATATGCTTTTTCGTAATATTCCGCTGCAGAAGTAATATTTCCTAATTCGATGTAAGCGTCACCGATAGCTCCAAAAGCAATTGCAGCAATCATTTCGTCTTTAAAAGCAACTTGTTCTAAAGCAGTTATAGCTTCTTTATATTCCCCATTGTTTAAGTAAGCTATCCCTAATTCATATTGTGCAATATCACCTCCAGAATAACCACTGTAATTTTTCACAACAGATTTTAATCCCGGATTGCCTATTGAGTCTCCTAATATAGCAGCGCTCCAGTTTTGTTCATTCAATAATGCGTATTCACCATGCCATAAGGCTTCTTGCGATTTTAAATCAGCTGGTTTATATATAAGTTGATTGTAAAAGAAAAGGCCTAATATTATTATGACTATACCACCACCTATGATAGATAAACGTTTTTTGTTTTTATCAAGGAAACCAGCTCCTCTTGCAATTGGGGAATCGGAATTTAAAAGGGCATCCTTTAAACTTTCCTTTGATTTTACTTCAACTTCTGTATATTCAATTTCTTCTTCTGCCATGACATGTTTTATTCGACCCGCAAAAATAGTTTTTTTCGTGATATTTCTTAATGGAAATCAAGTAAATATTTGAAATCTAAAATGCTTTGTCTGATTTTTATAAATTAAAGGAGAATAAAAGTTAATTTTGTACTATGCATTTAAATCATTTATCGCTTGTAAATTTTAAGAATTGTACAGAGTCATCTTTCGATTTTTCCAACCGAGTTAACTGCTTTCTTGGAAATAACGGTGAGGGGAAAACGAATTTATTAGATGCGATTTATTACTTATCTAATTGCAAAAGTTATTTTAATTCTATAGATAGTCAAAATGTAAAGTTTAATGAACCTTTTTTTGTTTTACAAGGTAAGTTTGAACTGGAAGAAGAGAAACAGGAAGAGATTTATTGCGGAGTTAAAATTGGTCAGAAAAAAATAATTAAAAAAAATAAAAAACAATATAAACGTCTAGCCGAACATGTTGGACTATTACCTGTTGTTTTAATTACGCCCTACGATAGTAACCTTATTTTAGATGGTAGCGACATTCGGAGGAAGTTTATAGATATCATTATTTCTCAATTTGATAGAGACTATTTGGAGAGTTTGATTCATTACAACAAAGTAATGGCTCAAAGAAATGCTTTACTAAAACAATTTGCAGAAAGTGGCAATTTTCAAATGGATGCATTAGATATTTGGGATGTTCAATTAGTAGAGAAAGGGAAAATAATTCATCAAAAGAGAAAAGATTTTCTAGAAGAATTTATTCCTGTTTTTAATCAGTTTTATCAAGATATTTCCAATAAAAGTGAAGAAGTTGCCTTACATTATTCATCTTTATTAAATGAAAATGAATTTGCTGTGTTATTAGAGAATAATATAGTAAAAGATAGAAAGTCAACGTACACCAGTGTTGGTGTGCACAAGGATGATTTAGAATTTACAATCTCAAACTATCCCTTAAAAAAGTTTGGTTCACAAGGGCAACAAAAGTCATTTTTAATTGCATTAAAGTTGGCGAAGTTTAATTATATCAAATCGAAAAAAGGATTTTCTCCAATTCTATTATTGGATGATATTTTTGATAAATTGGACGAAACAAGAGTTAACTTTTTACTCGGGCTAATTTCAAAGGGAGAATTGGGACAAACATTTATTACAGACACAAGTTTAACTAAAGTGCCATCGATATTAAAGGAACTAAATGTGAATTTTAAATCATTTAAAATAACAGCGGGTGAAGTAATGAATATTGATATGGAAGAAGTTGTATGAGTAAGAGGAATTCCAATGAAGAAACGATTGAAGATGTTATCAAGAAATTGATAAAGTCCTATGGAATGTCTAAAAATCATGACTCGTACCAAGCAGAGCAGGCATTTAATAAAGTCATGGGCGCTCCAATAGCTAAGTATACTAAGGATGTTTACATTAAGAATAAAAGGATGTATGTTAAATTAACTTCATCCGTTATTCGAGAAGAGCTTTCAATGGGAAAAAGTAAGATTGTAAATATGGTAAACGAAGAAATCGGGAGAGTAGTTATTCTGGATATCGTTTTTGTTTAACTTAGACGTTGTTAAATGCAGTATTAGTTATTACATTCACATTCTTTACATTCTTCCAAACTGTCAAACGGCACAATTCCATTGCATCCTCCCCAAGTAAACTCTTTACATTTCCCATCGTCTTTGTCAAAGTAATATTTGGTAATAGCAGCAAAACAATGGCCTGGGTTGGGTTCCAAATCACAATTACCACCTTGATTACAATCTTTTTTACATCTAAACTGAAAGAATATTACAAAGAATAATAGAAATAATAGAGTAGGTTTTGTCATAAAGTTTTTTATTTAAAGTGTAATTAAATTATAGCATATTGCACACAACGGTTATACATATATACGTATAAAAATGAGAAAGAGGGGGTTGCTTAATTTAAAATGCGATTTAAAATAAACAAGATGTTATTCGAAGAACACTGAACAAATTAACTCCTGTTATTAAACTTTTTCTTTCCTTTATATTTATTGTTTCCGCCTTTATGATTGCTTCCTTTTGAAGATTTTTTTCTCCATTCTGGCCCGTCACCTAATACTTCAGGAAGCTTAACCTTTGGTACTTCATTTTCGATCAATGTTTCGATATTTCGAAACTTGTACATGTCGTCTGGGTTTATTAGCGTGATGGCAACACCAGTGGTGTCTGCTCTAGCTGTTCTTCCAATTCGATGTACATAATCGGCTGGGTTTCCAGGAACATCATAATTGATTACTAAGTTAATGTCCTTTATGTCAATTCCACGGCTAATAACATCGGTAGCGACTAAAACTCTTACTTTTTTGGTAGTAAATGCCATTAAAACATCTTCTCTTTCTTGCTGTTCTAAGTCAGATGAGATTCCTTTTACATCATAGCCATTTCCTCTTAAGGATTTGACAATATCATTCACTTTCCGTTTGGTTGAAGTAAAAATTAAGATACTTTTATATTCGTCTTTTCCCTTTATTAAAGAGCTGATCAAAGGTGTTTTTTGATTGTCGAATGTAAGATATGCAGCTTGTAAAACACCTGCAGATGGTTTTGAAATTTCGATACTAACTTCAAAAGGGTCGGTAAGAAATCGTTTTGCTAAATCTCTAATTTTAGGTGGCATGGTAGCACTAAACATTAAGTTTTGTCTTTTTTCCGGTAAGAAAGATATGATACGACAGATGTCTTCGTAAAAACCCATATCTAACATTCTATCGGCTTCATCAAAAATCAAGTTTTCGATTGTGCTAACGTTTATGCTTTTCATGATAAGGTGAGAAATCAATTTCCCAGGAGTAGCGATAATAATATCAACACCTTGGTCCATTGCTTTCTTTTGTTCTTTCCAATCACCCGCTTTTCCTCCTCCGTATAAACAAATAGAAGTAGCTCCTGTAAAATAGGCTAATCCTTGAATTTGTTGATCTATCTGCAAGGCTAATTCTCTAGTTGGAACAATGATTAATGTACTTGTGCTTTTATAATCCTTTTCTAATATTTTATTAAGAATAGGAAGTACAAATGCCGCTGTTTTACCAGTTCCTGTTTGAGCACATCCAATAATGTCTCTTCCTTTTAATATTTCTGGAATGGCTTGTTCCTGTATCGGGGTGGCTTTTTCGAATCCCATACAAGAAAGTCCTTCTAATACGAGTTCGTGTAAACCTATTTCTTCAAATGTCATGTTGGAAAGGTCTTGTTATTTTTCGAATAAAACAAATGCGCTTATAATTGTTATATACGTTGAATTGTTGGTTATCCTAGACCAACATCTAAAGCAAACATTAAAATAAACCCAACCATAAATCCTACGGTTGCAATATCGGTAAACCGATCTCTTTGCGATTCAGGAATAACTTCCTCAACTACAACATATATCATTGCTCCTGCAGCGAAGGCTAAAGCATAGGGGAGTATAGGTTCGAAATAGATTACAGCCGCAGCTCCAATAACCCCAAAAATTGGTTCTACAATAGCCGAAAGTTGTCCGTACCAAAAACTTTTTCTTCTCGAAACACCTTCTCTGCGCAAGGGCATAGCAACTGCAAACCCTTCCGGGAAATTTTGAATAGCGATCCCAATCCCTAAAATCATGGCCGTGTTAATAAGCGTAGGGTCTCCCATGGAAGCTCCAAAAATAACACCCACAGCAAGCCCCTCAGGAATGTTGTGTAAAGTTATAGCAAGAACCAATAAAGTTGTTCTATGCCATTGGGTCTTTACTCCTTCTGCTTCCGAATCTTTAAAATTTATATGTAAGTGTGGCATTACTTTGTCCAATCCAAATAGAAACAGAGCGCCCAATAAAAAACCAAATACAGCTGGCCATACTTGTGTAAAGCCTTCACCATCAGACATGTCAACCGCCGGTCCCAATAAACCAAAGCAACTGGCAGCAACCATTACTCCACCAGTAAAACCGAGCATTCCATCCAATACTGCTCGGTTTATAGTTTTAAAGAAAAATACCATTGCGGCACCAGCTGCTGTTACCAACCAGGTAAATGTTGTGGCAATTAATGCCGCTAAAATTGGATTAATGCTTAAGAAAAAATCTACTAAAGAATTCCACATAGCTTTCTAATTTGTCTGAACTAAAACATTTTGAGCAACTCTTTCTGAAATATTTAATTCTTTACCGTTAATTGATATCCTAAGGCTTTTATCGAAATCATGAATTTCTAATACGATTATATTTTTACCTAAAATCATGTTTTCTTTTTCCAAGTATTGAAGTAACTGCGCAGAAGAATCTTTAACTCCAATAATAATCACATCTTTATTTATTTCAACTTCAGATAAATAACTTCGTTTTCTAGAGTCAGTTATTTCATGATTCTTATTTGGAATAGGATCTCCATGTGGATCAAATTTGGGGTTACCTAGAAAGTCATCCAATCGATCCACTAATTCGTTCGATTTTATGTGTTCTAGTTGTTCAGCAATTTCGTGTACTTCATCCCATTTGAAATTAAGTTTGTTCACTAAAAATGTTTCCCACAATCGATGTTTTCGAACAATACTTAGCGCTATAATTTTACCATCTACATTTAAGGAAGCTCCTTTGTATTTTTCATAATTGACCCACCCTTTATCAGAAAGTTTTTTCAACATATCTGTAATACTAGATGCCTTCATGTTTAAATGATTCGCTAAAGCATTAGTGCTTGCACCTTTGTTATTATAAGATAATGCGTAAATAGCTTTTAGATAATCTTCTTCAGATGAGGTTCTCATGGTGGCTTTTTTGCGAATTTATAAAAAATAATTCATTTGTATTTAAAAAATATTTAGTTTTGCCTAAATATAAGTTGCAATCAGACTAATAATGAGGTTTATTACCATCCTTTTTTTTGTTTTTTATATCACTTCTTTGGTAGGCCAAGAAAGGATAATAAGTGGAGTTGTAACTTCTTCAAAAGGAGAGTCGGTTCCTTACGCTTCCATCTATGAAAAAGAGCAGAATATTGGAGTATCAACGGATATTGATGGGATTTTTTCTATTAAATTGAGTACAGGAAAGGTAGATTTAATTGTTGCTGCCTATGGATTTTCTAATTCATTTTTTTCCTATAATATACATAACGATACTTCTTTAAACATTGTATTAACAACTTTGGAAGATATACTGGACGAGGTTGTAATTAGCGGAACAATGCTTTCGATATCAAAAAAAGACAGTCCCATTCCAATTGAAGTGTATTCTGCTGAATATCTTAAAAAGGTGCCGACGCCAAGTATATTTGAGGCTACTCAAAATATTAATGGTGTTCGCCCTCAAATTAACTGCGCAGTATGTAATACAGGAGATATTCATATCAACGGAATGGAGGGTCCATATACGATGGTAACTATCGACGGAATGCCATTAGTTGGAGGTTTGTCCACTGTTTACGGATTACAGGGTATTCCTAGTAGTTTATTAGAGAGAGTTGAAGTAGTGAAGGGCGCAGCATCAACTTTATATGGTTCTGAGGCCGTTGCCGGGTTAATTAATGTTATAACAAAAGACGTTAAGTCTGCTTCTGATTTCGCGTTTGAAAGTTCTGCTACTACTTGGAACGAATATCAATTGGATGGTCATATAAAGTATAAATTAGGGAAAGTGAAAAGCCTTTTTGGAGCTAGTTATTATAATTACACAAAACCAGTTGATAATAATGGAGATAATTTTACTGACGTCACTCTGAAGGATAGGATTTCCTTATTTAATAAATTCAGTTTTGAAAGAAAAGACAACCGGTTTGCCAATATTTTGGTTAGGCTAATGAAAGAAGATCGGTGGGGAGGTGAAATGAAATGGGATGATTCTTTTAGAGGGGGAGATAGCCTTTATGGTGAGTCCATTTATACGAATAGGATAGAAGTTGTTGGTAATTATGAGTTACCCGTAAAACCTCGAATAATTGTTAGTGGTTCATATAGTTTTCATGATCAGGATTCTTATTATGGAACTTTATCCTATCAAGCAAAGCAACATATAGGCTATGGTCAAGCGGTTTGGCATGAGAATATAAATACACGTCATGCTTTGCTTACTGGCCTCGCTTTGAGGTATAATCATTATGATGACAACACGTATGCTACTGAGATTAATGATTCATCTAATTATGTAAATATGCCGGATGAATGGGTTTTGCCAGGGTTTTTTATTCAAGATAACTTTAAGTTAAACGAAAAGACAAAGGTTCTAATTGGTGGTCGCTATGATTATCATTTAAAACATGGAAGTATTTTTACTCCACGTTTAAATATTAAAGTTGATCCAACTTCGAAAAGTGAAATAAGAGTAGGTTATGGCAATGGGTTTAGAGTGGTGAATCTATTCACTGAAGATCATGCTGCCTTAACCGGTGCAAGAGACGTAGTTGTGTCAGAGGATCTTAGCCCAGAAAAGTCACACAACATAAATTTAAATTATGTGCAACGTATCAATACGAATAAAATGTACATGACATTTGATGCTTCAATTTTTCATACGAATTTTTCAAATAAAATAACTCCTGATTATGAAACGAATGACAAGCAAATAATCTATTCTAATTTGGATGGTTATGCCATTTCGCAAGGGATATCATTGAACGCACGCATACTATTTAATTTTCCATTACAGATTAATTTTGGAGGAACAATATTGGATGTATACTCTATAAATAAAACAACGGATGATTTATTGATAAGAGAGCAGCAATTATTTACGGAAAAATATACAGGAACCTGGTCAGTGTCATACCAGATCCAAAAACTAAAAATGCGTATTGATTATACAGGTAGTTTATACGGTCCTATGAAATTACCACTAGTAGAGAATGATTTTAGGGATGAGTTTTCAAAACCTTTTAGTTTACAGAATATTAAAATATCGAAGTCTTTTAAAGGAGGGATACAAGTAAATTGTGGAGTTAGGAATCTTTTAAATTCTACACCTCCATCAAATTCTATTTTAAGAGCTCATGACCCTTTTAATAAAAAGTCCGATGATATTACTGAAAACCCGTATGGATATGAATTTGATCCTACTTATATTTATTCCTCTTTCCAGGGAATAACTTTCTTTGGTGGAGTAAGTTATGAGTTCAACAAGAAGAAATAGTTGGAACTCTCGTTCAGTTAGAGGAACTTAAAAAGTGATTTGTACGTTTCTATTTCAAAAGATTCTTAAATTAGGCAAGTCAATGAAAATAATTTTAATAATAACATTTTTTTCTATTTCAGCAATTGGATTTTCTCAAGGGGTTGCCTGGACTAAGTTCGACGATTTAGCAGATTCTATTGCCAAAGAAAAAAAACCAATAATTGTAAAAATTGAAACTCCTTGGTGCAGCTATTGTAAGTTAATGGAGGCAAAGATTTACGCAAAAAAAAGGTTTGTTAAAAGAGTGGGGAAGAATTACTATTTTGTAAAATTGAATGCAGATTCTAAGGAAACTATAAACTTTAGAAATAAAGAATATGCGTATATTCAGTATAGTGAAAAAAAAGGTGTGCATAGTCTAGCCAAAGAATTGGCAGAAGTTGATGGGGTATTGCGTTACCCAACAACTGTTGTGTTAAATTCTGATTTTGCGCAAAACAAAAGGATTGTTGGTTTCTTGAATAACCGAGATTTTAGATATTGGTTGCAGTTAAGCCAAGATTAGAGTGGTTAAAGCCTATGCGCATATTGGATCCAGTCTTCTATTGTAATTGTATCGAGAATGAATTATTAGTCGACTAGTTCGTACTTCCAATTTTCAAAAGCAAATTTCCAGCGGGTATTTATTTGATCTTTTACTTCGGAAGGTATATCTATCAACTGATTCTTTTTGTAGCTTTTTACTGTTTCTAGGTAAGTTTTAAAGTGTGTTTTATTTTTATTAAAGTCAGAGATATTTAATTCAGAATACATTTTTTCCAGTGAGTTAATAGGTTGTGTCTCTAATTCGTTAAAACTGATTTCGTACAATGAATCTTCAGGGATAAGGTGTTTGTCGTCTAAGTATTTCTGCATACTTTTTTCATAGCAATAGATTATTCTTTCTTCTATTTCTTTTTCCGAAAACTCTTGTAAGAATTGCGTCTTTACAGCCTTTTGATATAAATATTTTGTAGAAGAATATACTTCATATGGATTTCTATGGATAAATATAAACTTCGCATTTGGAAACAGCTGGAGTAGTATTTTAACACGGCCTGTATTGTGCGGGTTTTTTAATAATAATTGCTTTTTCTTTCCTTGAAATAAAGAAATTTGTTTAAGCATTTTGAGGTAGACTTTTTTCCAATCTTTAATTTCTTTTTCTGTTGTTCCTTCAAATACATTGTACTTGTCAAAATAGGATCTATTCTTTGGGAAAAAAAATATTTGCATTCCGCTCTTCTCTGTAAGATTTGTCAATGGATGTTCTTCTTCTTGCGGGGAGTGAGCGTCAATTTTCACATTGTCTTGAAGTCGAGTAGAGGGCATGAGCTTGGCAAGTAAAGGGCGCATTATGCCTTTGGATACAAATGCTACCCTAAAAAAGAAGGCCTGGAAAGAATCTAGGTAAACAAATCTCTTGTCTTGAGATAATAGGTAATGTAAGTGTGTTGTGCCACTCCTCCAATGTCCTATAACAAATACAGGCGGGTTTTCTTTAAATGAAATCCCTTTTAATCTTGCTGCAATAAGAATTGATTGTAACCATCTAAATGGAGCAGATAAAATAACAAATAAAGTTATTTTTCTTGCCATCTTCTTTTTCGAAGGAGCAATTTTGTTTTCTTTCTTTAATCTTAACCAATGTTTAAAAGATGAAATAAAGAGTTGGTGTTCTGTAACTTCATATTCTTTGTCTTTCCTCTTATTGGTCATTTATGCTTCGGTAGTAAATTTATGTTTTTGGAAATAGATTTGCCAAAAATCAATCTCCATTCAGATGGTATTTAAAAATTTGTAAAACTATCCAAGTCACTCAAGGATTGCAATGATTTCAGTAGTTTAGAGTTGAAAGTGTATTGGTAAAATCCCGGTGCTAACTGATTGCCATTAGTTTCCGAGGTAAGTTCAGTCTAATCCTGACTTTGTCAGCAAGGCTCACTTATTTTCCAACAATTTTCAATTCAACTCTTCTGTTTTTTGCTTTTCCTTCTGCACTATCATTTGTGGCAATAGGTTTATCCTCACCAAATCCTTTTGCAACCAATCTACCAGAAGCTATACCCTTATTCTCCATATAAGTAATAGCAGATTTAGCTCTTCCTTCCGAAAGGTCTTGATTTGCGTATTTAGAACCATCGCTATCCGTGTGCCCTTGTAATTCAATTTTTATTGTAGGGTTTTGATTTAAGAAATCAACTAACTGGTCTAAAATTCTGTAAGAACGTGTATCTAGTTGCTTTTTACCTGTTTTAAAAAGAAGGTCATCCACAATAATACTTTTCCCTACTTCTATAGAAGATAGTAAAACAACTCTTTCAATATTTTCAACTTTGATTGCTTCTACTTTTAGCGTTTGATTAAAATAACCTTCCTTAGTAACAAGTATTTCAAATTTGTTGCCTACCTCTAGAGGTTGTGCCTCCGGAGCAAACCCTTCCAATGCGATTAGTGAATTGATATGTTTACTCTCGTTGGTAACGTTTACCAACATAATTGTCGATTTGATAGGTTTTTTCGTTGCCTCATCTAATACAATTAGTTTTAGTGAAGTTGCAACTAATTCGGGTTTAATTTTGCTTAGATAAATACTTTTACTCAGTGTGCCAAATTTATCATATCGTATTTCTAAAATACTATTATCATAACCCTCTGCGTTTGCAGAGATAATATGTTTCATGCCGCTTTCTAATTCTTTAGAAACCTTATCTCCTTCTCCTAATTCGGTTTGAATCATGGTAATAGGATCTATATATGTGATTTTTGCAGTAATTGGTTTGTTTGTTTCTTTATCAAATACCTCAATTTCTAAATCAAATAGCGTTACAGAGGGAGCCATAAATACTTTGGTCACAACTTCAACGCCGGTGTTTTGAATAACATGAATTTCTTGATCTTCGTATCCATCTTTTGTTATTGTAATATCGTATTCTTCTTTTTGATTTAGTTCAGTAGTATGGCTCGATTTATTTTCAAAAATCATCACTTTACTTCCTGTTGTTTTACTTGGATAACTTGCCGAAGCAGTTATTAATTTTTTCGTGTTTTTGTCATATACCTCAACAATGTTGTTAAATTGCTTGATCTTTGATTTTGGTTTAATTCTATAGTTTAGAAAGACTTCAAATGATCCAGTATTTTGATTCAAGCCATCCGTTATACTTGATGCATTAATGTCATATGTAATTCCACCATCAAAAGCATCCGATAAATACTTTAATGTAATTATGCCAGCATCTTTCAAACGACTATATACCCCAAATGCAATTGCAGTATAATTATTAGTGGTGTTTGTAACAAAATACTTTAGATCAGCACCAATTACAACCTGACTTTGATTGCCTTGCGTCATAAAAAGAGCATTTGGAGACAATCCCAGCGTTCCGAAAACAACATTAGTACCACCGGTTATTGCCATTCTCATAGGTTTTCCCATATCAGTTGAAACGAATCCTGAAGAAGGTTCATTCACATTAAATGCGGTTATTCCAAAATAATGAAGACTTCTTCCCAAAGAATCGTTTTGGTACCAAGTAATAGAAGGAGATATTTCTAACCCTTGGATTACTGGATTAATTTTTGTTTCACCGTTGTCTGCACTAGGGGTGTATGTCCCTCCGGTAAATTGACTACCTGTTGTTAAACCTGATATATCCGTAGAACTATTAAAATAACCTAATTTCGATCCAATAGCAAGATTACTACTGCCAAGCGATAAATTATAAGCAAAATTAAAAGCCAGTTGATTCGTTTGAAGGTACCCTCCTTCACCCATTCTGTCATTTACAAATGAAAAGCCAATTACAGCTATTTTTTTGTTTGTATTTGTTTGCAAAATAGGAAAAGACCCTTCAAATTGTGAAGTAGTAAAGGGCTTCACAATGTTCGTCCATTGACTTCTATGAACCAAAGTTAAATTAATGTCGTTACTAATTGCCATTTGTGTTGGATTAGTAAGAGCATTTGAATATTGGTAATTCGAAAAGAATGCATCCTGACCAATTCCTATAGAACTAAACAGAATAGCTATTAATATTGTAGATAAAATTTTCATAATCTAGTTTTTCTGCCTGTTATCGTTTAAGTAAAATAGTTCCGGTATTTTTTTCTCCGAACTGCAGCGGTGTTCCATCGATAGTAAAACCACTCATGGTCCATACATAGGTACCAACAGGTTGCTGCTGTTCATTTGAGGTTCCATCCCATCCACTCGTCTGCATTTCGTTTACATCAGTCGTTTCAAACACAATTTCACCCCATCTATTGAAAATAGCGAAATTGAAATTATCTTCATTAATCCCATTTCCATATATTAAAAATAATTCGTTCGTTTGATCACCATTTGGTGTGAATAAATTCGGGATAAAAAAGTTAAGTTTTTCATTTATGAGAACATTTACATCCGCAATAGCATAGCATCCATTCGCTTGCAAAGCTGTTACAATGTATGTGGTATCTTCTATTGGCGACATGGTTATATCTTGTGTTGTTAAGCCATTATTCCAAAGATGAGATACGCCATTAGGTCCTGAAAGGGTAATCGAGTTTCCTAAGAAAATAGTTGTGTCATTATATAAAGAGTAGTATGTGTAAACAGGAGAGAAATTAATTGTGTCTTGTAGTACACAACTATTTGTATCAACAATGGTAACACTTACTTCTCCAAACCCTACAATTGTGTCCGTTTGGTTGGTTGAGCCATCTGACCATTGGTACGAGGTAAAACCAGATTGCGCATCTAGAACCACTGTGTCGCCAAAACAAAATTCTACATCATAGCCTAAAAAGAGTAAAGAAGGGGGAAAAACACTAACGTTAACTGTGTCGTAACCAGCACAGCCACTTGCAAAATCAGTAACTGCAACAATGTATTCTCCTGCAGAGGAAGGGGAAATAATTGAAGCGGTTTCTCCATTGTTCCATAAGTACGCATAAGGAGTAGGGTTCCATGCATCTAACGTTGCAGTTGTTCCAGAGCAAATAGTAGTGTCATTTCCAACATCTACAACAGGTCCAGCAGTAAGTGCAGCGGACCAAGATTCTGAAGCAGTACACCCATTGGCGTCTGTTACTGTTACAAAAACAGGTAAATCTGCTATTGTTACATTAAAAATAGTGTCCAAACCATTGGCAGTAGTACTTACAACGTTTCCAACTGTTCCAGTTGCCCATTCATAATTAACCCCATTGCTTGCTGTGAAAATTAGGTCCTCATTTTCACAAAGGTTAGAACTTGTAGTTAGTCCAGGTACTGGATTAGGTAGCATGTTTAGGGTGACAGATTCTGAGTGAGGAGTCATACAATCAGGTAGACTTTCCCACAATATTTGATATGTTTCTCCAACAACCCCTAGAGCAGTAGTAGTTGAATCGGTGTCTAATGCAAAACCTAAGAAACCTGCTCCTGTGTTTCCAGGAGCTAATGACCAAATTCCACTTCCAAATGCGCTTAGCTGAGCATTATTGTCACATCCACTTATTGGTGTTTGTGCAGTAAAATCAGTGTATTCCCATTTTACTCGAAGAGAAACTCTATAATAATTGGCAGTAGCAATTGTGTAAGTTTTCCAAACGCATTGGTCTTTAGGAACTCCTGTTGATCCAGTAATGTCAATTTGACTAATTACAGTTTCGTAGTCATCATCCCCATCACTAGAACTATAAGAGCATCTATCTACTGATCCAGGTGCATTATCGCTGAAATTTCCATCATCGTCCTCCCATCCGTCTAGCTTAATAGTTAAAAAAGTTGCTGGGGTATTTGTTTCATTAATTAGAACAACGCTTGTTGCAGGATATGTAAATGGAGTATTCCCATCATCTGATTCACAAACTCCACCAATATAATTTGGTACATTCCCGTTGTCTTGTCCCCAACATTTCCAAGTCGGTTCTTCTTCAAATCCTACTCCGTCACTAGGGACAGTGGTTCCGTAAAAATCTATCTCAACAGTGTAATTAATATTTTGAGAATAAAAGCCGCTAATTGATGCTATCGCTGTTATCAATAGTAATATTCTTTTCATTATAATTTTATTTAGAAAGGATAATTCTTTTTGTAATAATATGATTATTGATTGAAATGCTTGCAATATAAACACCATTTGATAAATGAGTTAAATCTAAGCTGTTATCATTTAAAATAACGCGTTGTTTTTTTCCAATAGAGTTAAATACATTGACAAAGTCGATTGGTAACTCTGTTTGAATTTGCACAATGCCATTAGTCGGGTTAGGGAATATAGAAATATCGTTTATTAATTCAGCTATTCCAACACTACTAAAAGAGTAGGGAGCAGATTGACCAAAACAACCGTTTGAACCAACTACTTCTACGTAGTATGTGCCTCCTTGAGTAGGTGTATAATCAATACTCGTTGCTCCAGGAATTGGAGAACCATTAACATACCATAAATATACCGGATACGTTTGTGTTGATAATACACCTCCAGATTCTGAAACCGATGGTGTTGGTGAGGAAGCTACCGCAAAGTTTATACTGTCTAACTCACTACATGTACCATTGCTTACCGATACATAAACCACATCGTCATTAATTGATGGTATTAATGAATATGTACCGGAACCATCGCTTAGTACAACGTTTCCTGTAGTGTTTAATGACCAATCATATAGAGATCCATTTTCAGCCGTAAAATCTACTGGGTTTCCTTCACAAATATTCAAGGTAGAAGCAGTTAGGTTAGGAATTGGTGTAGCAATGAAATCAACCTGTACTGTGTCTGTGGTGTGTTGAGTTTCACAATCTTGTTGACTATTCCATAATAAAGTGTAGGAGCCTAAGTTTCCAGAAAACATTGTTGTTGGATCTAAGTTGTCTATAAAACTTCCATTCGTACCTGAATGTACTGTCCAGCTACCACTCCCTTCGCTCGAAAGGTTTACACTGGTTCCACAATCTATAATGTCAAAACCAGCAGTAAAATTACTGTATTCCCATTTAATTCTAACCCTAACACCAAAATCTACAAACGATAAATCATAATCATTCCATTGACAACTTGGGTCATTTCTGAAGTTGATTGATGTAAAAATATTGTCGATATGACAATCATCGCCAGAATCAAAGGTGCATCTGTCTGCTGCGAAAAAATTGTCGTCTTCCCACGCTTCTAATCTAATGTCAATACTAGAAGCAAGAGTTGAGTTCTGACCTATTAGACTGGCATTTCCAGCACTATAAATAAATGGGAATTCATCATCGTGTTGATAACAAGTTCCTCCCACAAATGCAGTGTTGATATTGTCTCTTCCCCAAACTTTCCAAGTGGGTTCTTCATCATCTAAAAACCCATCATCACAACCGGTTAATTCAAAGTGTACAATTTCGACTAAGAAATTTACTTCTTGAGAAAATAAAGTAGTAGCAAATAGAGCTAAAATAAGAGTAGAAATTATTTTCATATTAATATGAATTTGAAAGTGCGTTGTTTTATAACAGTAAATATAAAACAAATTGAATATAAAATCTATTTGAAGCGGATAATACTTGATGGAATTTTATTAAGGAAAGTCAATTTGTTACTATTTTTTCACTTCTAAATGAACTTTATTTATCTTTACGGGTAACCATTGAAAAACAAGGCAATGAACCGTTTACTAATAATTCTAATTTTCTTTGTCCCGTCTATAATTTTCGGTCAGACAGTTGATATCTCAAAGGCAAAGAAAGAAACCGAGGCTACAAAAACTGAATCGTCCGATTTATTGGATACAGACCAATTTTCTATTCAAAGTGCAGATAACTATAAAAAGAGTTATATCGCTTTAAAAAGGAACTCTGTAAATAAATATTCTAAAGAAATTTCTAGCGAAGAACAAAAGAACCTTAACTCTATAGTAACTGATTTGGAGTCTATGCATTCTGAAAGTTATGAATACCATTATATAGCTTATTTAAATTCTAATCAAGATCCGCAAGCGTTTCATCACCTTGAAAAAGCGTATGAAATTTACCCAAATAATGTTGAGTTGTATGATGATTTTATCGCTCATTATGAGTTGACAAATAATAGACAAGGGAAAAATCAGTTTTGTAAAAAACTTGCTGAGAGTAATACCATAGCACAAGGTGTTATGGATTATAACTACAATGTTTTGATGTCACTAGAGCCTAATGCTATTTTGTTCACCAATGGTGCTGATGATACTTACCCTCTTTGGATTTGGCAAGAAATCCACAATAAGAGAAAGGATGTGACAGTGTTAAACCTTGACTTAATTCAAAATTTAGAATATCAAAAAGTAAAATTGAAATCGTTAAATATTTATCCAATAAAAAGCAAAGAACCAGTTGGAATTGTAAAAGAAGTGGTGAAAAATAATTCCAATAGACCAATCAATATTGCACTTACAATAAACCCAAAAGCGTTGATTGATTTGAAGTCAAAATTGTATTTAACAGGGTTGGTTTTAAAATACAGTGAAAAAGCGATTGATAATGTCACTATGCTTCAAAACAATTGGGAGTTTTCGTTTAATACAGAATCGTTAAACAAGACGGTAACAAATACAACAACCAAAAAAATAAACAACAACTATATTTTACCGCTATTAGTTTTAAGTGGACATTATTCCGATAACGGAAAAATAAGCGAGGCTAAGAATTCTGAAAACTTGGCATTAAAACTAGCTAGTGAAGGAGGGAAAGAAACGGAAGTTAAAAAATATATTGAAGCGAAGAAATAAGCTTACATGCAACTCGTAAAGAAATCATATACTGCCGAAACAGACGAAAACTTGATGAGAGAAGTCATTAAGGGGGATAATCTTGCGTTTTCGGAAATTTACGATAGATGGAGTAAGCCTATGCTCAATTATTTTTATAAAATGTTGTGGCAGGACAGAGAAAAAGCAGAAGATTTTATGCAAGAAATCTTCACGAAGATTATTCATAAACCACAATTATATAACCCAAGCAGAGCCTTTAAAACTTGGATTTATAGTGTAGCAAATAATATGTGTAAGAACGAGTACAGAAGGGCAGAAGTCAGAAAGGGGACATCAAACAGCTTGCATGATAACATAATTGTTCATGATAGTTCTGCGCCGGATAAAGAGCATGATAAAAATATTTTTAATGACCGATTAAAAGAAGAGTTAGAGTTGTTGAGTGAAAATCATAAAAAGACTTTCATTCTTCGTTTTAAACATGATTTAAGTATAAAAGACATTGCAGAAATTCTTGAAACGAGCGAAGGAACTGTAAAGTCTAGAATATTTTATACACTAAAAAAATTAGGTAAAAACTTGAAAGAGTTTTCACCGATTGCAAAGACAATAATGGTTGGAATGTGTTTAATAGAATTAGCACAGTATATTATATAAACGACTGATGATGGAAGATAGAAACATAACTAAAATGGATGTTGAATTTTACTTGTTGAACCGAGAGTACAATGAGTTGAGTTCAGATGAGCTTGCTATTGTTAATGAGCATGTGGAGTCTGAACAAGAATTCAATGAAATGAAAGCTGTTGTAATGGGGGCAGGTAATTTCTTTAAAGAAGAGAAAGAATTAGCGCCTAATCCCGCAATTAAAGTAGCACTATTAAAAGAGTTTGACAAACAACAACCAGCTCGAGCTTATTGGTTAAATGGAATATTTGTATCTCTTTTTCCAAAGGAAAAAAGGCTCTTTCAAAAACCAGGTATGCAATTGATTGGATTGGCAGCTTCTGTATTGCTAATTGTAACTATAGCCTTTAATGGTAATACTGATATTAATAATTCAACATTGGCTCAAAATAATGGCTTTAAGACAGAGGAAGAAGCAGTTGAAGAGCGTGGTAAATTAGGAAGAGAGGAATTCGCTGAAGAAAAGAACTTGCAGGAGAATGATCTTGAACCGACTACGGAAGTCCTAGAAAAAGAATTGGAAGTTGCTACTTTAAACGAAGTTGAAATCGAAGAAAAATCTGAAACTGTTGAAAATAAAGGTACAACAATAGACTTTATGTATGATGCGCAGCCTATTGAAAGTGTAGAGGCTGATTTGTCTATTGCTGCGGATGTAGATTACCGTAGAAATGATAATAATTTAAATGCGTCCGAAGAATCGTTTAAAAAGGGTGTTTTGAAGGACAAAGAAAAGGTTGCTATATCAGATGATAAATTGGTGATTTCAGCAACTACACCCGCTACTACTGAAGTAGTAGAGGAATTTAGTATGTCGGATGACGAAGGTTACTTTTCAGATGATGTTAGTGCTGGTGCAATAGTCACTGGCAATAATTCTATAGATTTACCGGTAAATAGCAGGTCATTAGCTGAAGATTCAGATTTGATAGGAATTCTTTACACAGCGATGTAATTATTTTTCCAACTTAACTAAATAATTTCCTTTTAAAATTGGAATCACACTTGAAGTGTTCGGAGTAAGGCAATATTTTATATCCTCGTTCAAATCTAATGCTGCAAGTCTTACACGATGAGAAGAAGCTTTTAAATAGCTTAGGTAATTATCCTTGGCTTGGATATACATGAATTTAGCTGCTACAGAAGAATCATCTTCACATCTAAATTTACCACTATTTTGAAGGTTTTCGACAAACGCTCCTGCACACATTGTATCTTCCAAGCAAAATTTACTTTTCCAACCAGAACCTAGTAGTAATACGTTTTTGTTTTGTTCAATCAACCATTCGCTCAACGCATCTAGATTAGTGAAGGATCCAATTACTACGGTTGGAGCATTTCGTGCAGTGTGAATAGCTCTTGTTCCATTTGTGGTCGTTATAACAATTGTCTCACCTTCAAATTTATTACCCATATAGCTAGCAGGAGAGTTTCCAATATCAAAACCTTCAACAATTTCTCCACCTCTTTCTGCTGCAACGATAAAACCTTTCTTTTTGTATTCGAACGCTTCTTCTAAAGTCGCTACCGGAATCATTTTGGCTACACCATTATCAAAAGCAGTACACATTGCAGTGGTTGCACGAAGAACATCAATTACAACAACAATTTCAGCATCTTCAGAATGTAAATCGTATAAGTTAGGCGTGAAACAAACTTCAACTTTTTTTCTATTATTCATAGAGTGGTATTTATGCTTATTTAAAAGGTGGTTTTACAACTGTCGCTTTTAATTGTTTGTTTCTAACCTGAATAAATATTTCACTTCCTTCAGAAGCAAATTCGGTAGTAACATACCCTAAGCCAATAGCTTTCTTTAAAGAAGGCGCCATTGTCCCAGAAGTTACAATGCCTATTTCATTTCCATTTGCATCTACTATCGGATAATCATGTCTCGGAATACCCCTGTCTATTAATTCAAATCCGACCAACTTACGCGTTACACCCGCTTCTTTTTGTGCTTGTAGCGCTGCAGAGTTGGTAAATTCCTTCGTAAATTTAGTCACCCATCCTAAGCCAGCCTCTAAAGGAGAAGTAGTGTCACTAATATCATTACCATAAAGGCAATAGCCCATTTCTAATCGTAAAGTGTCTCTTGCAGCTAGTCCGATTGGTTTGATGCCAAATTCTTCACCAGCCTCAAAAACCTTTTTCCATACTTCTTCAGCTACTGCATTTGGAATGTATAATTCGAATCCTCCAGATCCAGTGTAACCAGTTGCAGACAATATTACATTGTCAACACCCGCAAACGTTCCTTTCGAAAAGTGGTAGTATTTTACCTCACTTAAATTTACATCTGTTAATTTTTGTAATGCTGCAGTTGCTTTGGGTCCTTGTACAGCCAATAAAGCTATACCATCAGATATATTTTCCATTACAACACCTTCTGTGTTGTATTTACTAATCCAATTCCAATCTTTCTCAATATTTGAAGCATTGACAACTAATAAATACTCTTCTTCAGAAATTCTATAAACTAATAAATCATCAACTATTCCTCCTGTTTCGTTGGGTAAGCAAGTATATTGAGCTCTACCATCAAATAATTTGGAAGCATCGTTAGAAGTAACACGTTGAATTAAATCCAAAGCATTTGGTCCTTTTAATAAAAACTCACCCATGTGAGAGACATCAAATACTCCAACATCTTTTCTTACGATTTCGTGTTCAGCATTAACACCTTCGTATTGAACAGGCATTAAGTAACCTGCAAAAGGAACCATTTTTGCTCCTAATTGTTCATGAATGTGTGTAAGGGCAGTTGATTTAATATCTAAAGTTGTATCGCTCATTTTCTATAAAATTTAATTGCCTACAATGATATAGCTTAATGTTTGTATCCCCAAATCAAGATTAGAAAATTCACATGAATTTGAAAAATTGTTATTTCATATAGTTTTTTGATTAATGATTACATTTGCCAACCAAAACCCTGTTGCAATAGCATTAAATGATTTTTAACTCATTAGAATATATATTATTTCTGCCTTTGGTATTTGTTCTGTTCTATTTGTTTAGACATAAATTCAGGGTGTTTATTCTTCTTGCAGCTAGTTATTATTTTTACATAAGTTGGAACCCTGTATTTATTATCCTAATACTCCTTTCAACTTTGATTGATTATGGAGCTGGGTTATCATTAGAAAGAACGAGTTCTAAGTCAACAAGGCGATTAATACTTGGAATTAGTATTTGCGCGAACCTTGGGTTTCTATTCTTTTTTAAGTATTTCAATTTTGCATTGGAGAATATTAATGAAATACTATTGGCAGTTAAAGGCTCATATCAGCCTATTGAGGCCTGGGATATTATTCTGCCAGTAGGAATATCTTTTTACACTTTTCAAACCATGAGTTACACAATTGATGTTTACAATGGCAAAATAAAGGCAGAAAAGAACTTGTCTTATTTCGCATTGTACGTTTGTTTCTTTCCGCAGTTAGTAGCGGGGCCGATTGAACGATATAATAATTTGATGCCGCAACTTAAAGAAAAGACGCAGCTTGTAATTCAAAATATTTCTCATGGCGGCAGATTAATATTGTATGGCTTGTTTATGAAAATGGTAATTGCAGATAATTTAGGCGTATTTGTGGATTCAGTTTATGGAGATGTAGCAGGTACTAGCAGTTTGAGTTTACTCATCGGGGCTGTTTTTTATTCTTTTCAAATTTATTGTGATTTTCATGGATATACAACGATTGCAATAGGTTCGGCAAAACTGTTTAATGTTAACCTATCTGAAAATTTTAGAACACCTTATTTATCTACTTCTGTTACTGAGTTTTGGAGAAATTGGCACATTACATTAACCACTTGGTTTAGAGATTATATTTATTACCCATTAGGAGGAAATAGAGGAACTATACTAAAATGGGCGCTAGCAATATTGACTGTCTTTATCGTTAGTGGAGTATGGCATGGTGCAAAATGGACATTTATATTCTGGGGATTGTTCCATGCATTATTTGTATTGTTTGAAAAGGTTGTTAAATGGGATAAGCAATCAACAAATGTTTTCTTGAAAGGAATAAAATGGGGGGTTACTTTTACGTTGGTTACGGCACTGTGGATATTCTTTAGAAGTCCAGATATGGCTGCAGCCATTTTATATTTTAAATCAATAGGGTCAAATTGGGCCATTGAAGGAATAGATCTGCGTATCGAGCCGTTTATATTATTAGGCTTGTTTGTAGTTTCAGATATCCTTACCCGTAAAAAGAACTTTGCTTTATCGCTAAATAAGATCCCTTCTTTAGCTAGAGGTGTTATTTACTTTGTTTTAATTTTCTTGTTACTTTCTCGTTCCGGAACTGATATGAATCCGTTTATATATTTCCAATTCTAATGAAAATTATAAAATACATAGCGATTCGGATGATGTTAGCAGTAGTGTTTTTGTTTACTATGAATCTACTATATCTTTATACTTTTTGGAAAGGAGATATTAATAAACATGCAGATACTTTGGAGAATTTATGGGTTGTTCCTTTAGAATCCGATGCCATTTACTTTGGTGAATCATCCAATTTTACCACTGTTGATGGTGATATTCGCGAAGTTCGAATTAGTGAGTTAGTAGATGAAAAACTACCAAACCTATCCGTTGCAACCGTCGATAATGCAGGCTTGCACGCAAGAACATATCTGTCTTTGCTGAAAAACAAACCGGTTGAAATGGATTTGAAATTTGTTGTTATTACAATGAATTACCGTTCTTTTGGAGCAAATTGGAGGTATGCACCTTTTGAAAATTACCTATCCAAACTTGACGTAATGATTGAGCCGGGGATTCCTATTCTTAATAAATTCCTAATCTCGCTTAAACAATATGATTATAAGTCTGAGGAAGCAAGAACCAAGGAAATGATGGACGCTTGGCGAAATGAAAAATTTAATATTCCAGAATTTGATTACAACAATGTCGTAGAGTGGGATTCTGCTATGGCTTGGAAAACCTGGATCAATGAAAATTTGAATTTAACCGAGGAAAATATTCCGTTAGCCTGCCACTACGTAAAAAACTATGCAATTGCTATAGATACTTTAAAAAATGAAAGAATTCAAGACTTTAATGCAATTATTGAATTAGGAAAACGAGATGGCTATGCTGTGGTTCTTAATTTACTTGCGGAGAATACGGAAGAGGCCCAAAAATTAGTAGGAAAAGAATTGATTTATTTAATGGAAAAAAATAGAGAACTTCTAGTAAACTATTACACTCGAAGGGGAATTACTGTTGTAGATAATTTTTACAATGTTTCGGATAGTTGTTTTCGAGATCGTGATTGGCCAACGGAGCATTATAATTTTGTTGGAAGAGAAATAATCGCAGAGAATATTAAAAAGACAATAATTGAAAATGAATTACATAATTAAATTATTTGGTACGCTTTGTTTGTTGTTATCATTTTCGATCAACAATAATGCCCAGGATAAACATACAATTAGTGGTTATATTAAAGATGCTGGAACAGGAGAGATGCTTATAGGTTCTAGTATTTATATTGAGGAATTGGAGAAAGGTGTAGTGACAAATATTTATGGATATTACTCTTTAACGGTTGAAAGTGGTGTTTACAATGTAGTAGCCAGATACGTTGGGTATGCTGATTTGGAGCAGACAGTTTCTTTAGATGCTGATGTGCGTTTAAATATTGAATTAATTGTTTCATCTGATATAATGGATGAGGTAATAATAGAAGCTGAGGCGGTTGACAATAATACTACAGGTACACAAATGGGAGAAATAAACCTCAACATGGATCGTGTAAAAACGCTTCCAGCATTTATGGGAGAGGTTGATATATTGAAAACCGTTCAGTTTTTACCCGGAGTTTCTTCTGGTGGAGAAGGAAATACAGGGTTTTATGTTCGTGGTGGTGGTCCTGATCAAAACCTTATATTATTGGATGAAGCAACCGTTTACAATGCTTCTCATTTATTTGGATTTTTCTCGGTTTTTAACGCAGATGCAATTAAGAACGTGAAGATGATAAAAGGTGGAATGCCTGCTAATTACGGTGGTAGAATTTCATCTGTCTTGGATATTAATATGAAGGATGGGAATTATAAAGAGTACCATGCTTCTGGCGGTATTGGTTTAATTGCATCGAGATTAACAATAGAAGGACCATTAAAAAAAGACACTTCTTCATTTATTATCTCTGGTAGAAGAACATATATCGACGTCCTTACGGAGCCGTTTATAAATGACACAGCTGCTTTTAAAGGGTCAGGTTATTATTTTTACGATTTGACAGCTAAAGCGAATTACCGATTTAATGATAAAAACCAATTGTTTCTTTCTGGGTATTTTGGAAGAGATGTATTTAATTTTAATGATGATAATTTAGACCTTAATTTTAAAGTTCCATGGGGGAATTCTACCGCTTCAATTCGTTGGAATCATCTTTTTAATGATAAATTATTTGTAAATACTACGGGTGTTTTTACAGATTATGACTTTGCTTTTGAAGCAGCGCAAAGTGATTTCACTTTCAGACTCTCCTCAGGAATACAAGATTTTTCATTAAAACAAGATTATACGTATTTTGCTAATTCTCGTCACCAAATTAAATTTGGATGGGATGTAATTCGTCATAAATTTACGCCAAGTACAGTTTCAGGATCATCAGGAGAAACGTTATTCAATTTTGACACTACAAAAATTATTGCCTACGAACCTGCTGTTTATGTGTTAGATGAAATTGAAATTAATGAAAACTTGAAGATAAACCTAGGTTTGCGTTTTTCATCGTTCAGCCATATAGGGCCATTTACAAGATATTTTAAAAATCCCTCAACAGGAATAACAGATTCAACTAAAGAGTGGGCTTCGGGAGAGCATATTGCGAGTTACACAGGTCTCGAGCCTCGAATTTCAATGCGCTATTTGTTTAAAGATAATTCCTCTGTAAAAATTGGTGTCTCAAAGAATAATCAATACATCCACCTAGCATCAATGTCTGGGGTTTCTTTACCTACAGATTTATGGTTTCCCAGCTCTGAATTGGTAAAGCCACAAATTGGAATTCAATATAGTGCAGGGTATTTTAGGAACTTTAAAAAGAATAAATATGAAGCCTCTATTGAAGTTTATTATAAAGATTTACAAAATTTGGTTGAGTATAAAGAAAACTCGCAGCCGGATGATAATATCAATGATAATGTTGATAATCAATTGACCTTTGGAAAAGGGTATTCTTATGGTGCTGAGTTTTTCTTAAAAAAGAGCTTAGGCGACTTTAACGGTTGGATAGGATACACTTGGTCTAAAACAATGCGGACTTTTGAAGAAATAAACGAGGGAAGGGAGTTTCCTGCAAAATACGATAGACGAAATGACCTATCTGTAATTATGCAATATGATATTACGGATCGCTGGAATGTAGGTTTTGCATTTGTATATGCAACAGGTAGTGCAATAACATTACCCGAAAAAAGATACTTTGACCCTATTGAAAACCGTTTAATAACGGTTTGGAGTGATAGAAATGCATACCGCTTACCTGCTTACCATAGAGCAGATATTTCGGTTACATTTAAAGGGAAAGAGTTTAAAACAATAAAAAACGTAGAAACTGGAAAAGCTGAACAAAAGAAAAAGACGGTTTTATCTACGTGGAACCTTTCGGTTTTCAATTTATACAACCGAAAGAATCCTTACTTTTTATTTTTTGATTACAGTGGAGATGTGAATAATGGTAATTTAGATGTGGGAGCAAACCAAGTCTCTTTGTTCCCAATTTTACCGTCTATTACATGGAATTTTAAATTTTAGCGTATGAGATTATTAGTAGCAATATTATCTATAGGAATTGTTTTTGGGTCATGTTCAAAGGCAATAGAATTTGATTTACCTGAAGTAGAGCAAGATGTTGTGCTAGTAGGGAAAATCGAGAGTGGTAATTACCCAATCGTTTTTTTATCAAAAACGCAAGGTTATTTCGAGCCAACTTCTGCTGAATCTATTTTTGGAACGAGCATTCATAATGCTTATGTGACGATGAATGATGGAGTAAATGAAATTACATTAAATGAATTATGTTCAGCTGATATTCCAGATTCGTTATTACCTTTAGTTAGCAATATAACAGGAATACCAGAACAAAATTTGCAATTTTTTAACTATTGTATTTATACATCATTAAATCCTTTAGCCACCGGTGTGGAAGGAAGGTCATATAGTTTATATATTGAAACTGATACAGATACACTAACGGCTTCTACAATTCTTCCTGTGGGAGTTCCCTTACTAAATACGCGATTTGAAGCATTCGAGTCACTTGATTCATTGGGGTTTTTATTTGGGACATTGGTCGATCCACCAGAAGAAGGAAATGGGTACAGGTGGTTTGCACAAAGAATTAATACCTATAAATATAATTATCCTGCACCTTACGATAATGTAATCGGGGTCCAGAAAGATGCATTTCCGATAGCGCCCTTTGGTTCTGTTTTTGATGATAAATTTCTGAACGGCTTATCGTTAGAAATAGAATACAATAGAGGTGAAGTTGGAAACTTAGAAGGGCCGGATGATGAAGGGCCGGAAGAAGGTTATTTTAAGAGAGGCGATACTGTTGTCATTAAGTTTACCACGATAGACCATTTGACTTATCTGCATCTTCGTGCTTTAGAGGATCAAGCTGCTACCAACGGAAGTCCTTTTGCTTCTCCAGGTAACTTACCAAGTTCTGTTGTTGGAGGAATTGGACTTTGGGCAGGTTATGGAGTTAGACTAGATACAGTTATATGTAATTAACCTTAGCTTTTGGCTATTAGATAACTGTCGATATTTAAAGTCTATTTTTTTAACTAAATTTAGATTGCTTTTGTTGATTTAATTTATGTTTTATAAAGTACGTATTAACAAAATAAACATATTTAATGAGGATTGACTAGTAAATTTTTGAAGAAAAATAGTTATCTAATTACCACTTTATTTAGCCATTTTACTTTCGATATTAATTGCTGGATCCTAAAGTTATGTGTAATTAACCTTGCCTTTTGGCTATTAGGTAACTGTCGATACTTAAAGTTTGTTTTTTTTTAACTAATTTTAGCTTGTTTTGTTGATTTAATTTATGTCTTGTAAAGTACGTATTCACAAAATAAACATATTTAATGAGGATTGACTAAGATATCTTTGAAGAAAAATAGTTATGAAATTACCACTTTATTTAGCCATTTTCCTTTCGATATTAATCGCTGGATGCTCCTCTTTGCATTTCGACAAAAAAAGATATAGCAGAGGCTATCATGTCAGTTCCAATAAAAAGATTTCAAATAGTGTAATTGTAAAGAAGGAAGCGGAATTAAAGCCTGTAGAACAATCATCAATATTTGAACATCAATTACAAACTTCCGAAATAGCTGATAATATTGAAATTGTTTATATTCAGCCAAGCAAGCAAATAGAAAACGATTCCGTTCTTTATTTATCCGAAAAAACAGAAACTGAAGAATTGGCTTTAGATAATGACTTTCAAATAGGGCGGCTTAAAACAGTTGTCAATAAAAAAATAAACCCAATTCAAAGTAGTTCTGCGATTTCTCAAGAAACTTCAAATTCAAGCAGGTCACTGTTGTTTTTTCTTTTTGCTTTGTCCGCTCCGTTTGCACACCTATTTTTCAAAAAGAGGAGAGTATCTAAATGGGCTATGAATAATGTAAATAAGGCTAGGTTCGCAATTGCAGGAATACATATTGGAATAATCGGATCTTCTTTGCTGCTCGGAATGTTAGTAGGAGCCTCCTTTGCTTCTTGGATGATGCCTATAATTTTGATTACATCGGTTTTATCCATTTTGTCAATGGGATTAAAGGGTAAATTCGCTACAAAAGAGAAAACCTCTGTATCTTTTTTTAAAAGAAATTTATTGGCTGTAGGAAATGCATTTTCTGCTTTTATTTTTGGGGGTAGTCATAGTGTTTTATCAGGTTCAGGAGGTGAAATACTGATGCATCCTTTGGGAGTAGTTATTCTTACAATATGTTTAACAGTATTGCTACTTCTATCTTTTTTTGGGCTGGTGTTATTGTCGTGTGAAATTGCTTGCGCGGGTTATGGTGTATTAGCCGGTGTTGTTTTATTTAGCGGTGCGTTTTTATTTAGTTTTTTTTATTCTTTAGCACTGCTGCATATTTATAAAACGGAATCTAGTGATACAGATACTTTTGTCAAGAAGTCTGCAAAAGCAGCATTAATTCTTATTTTGACAACAGTCCTTCTTGTAGCTATAGGGTCGTGATGGGATTTCTAGTATTGACAATGATGAAATTAATAAGGCTTAAATCATCAATTAGTTCTGATTGCTTATTCTTAGTTTGAATTAAATAAATCTTTAATCTATATTAGCCTTATGATTTTAATTGCAGATAGTGGTTCAACCAAAACGGATTGGCGTTTAATTGTTGATAAAGACAATGTTCAAGAAGCTTATACGGAAGGGTTAAACCCATATTTCAAAACAACCGAAGAAGTACAGCAAACAATTAATGAAGTGCTTTTACTACAGTTTATTACCAAAAATCCAATGGAAATTGATGCTGTATATTTTTATGGAGCAGGATGTTCTTCGGACGATAAAAAAGAAATTATTGCAACAGCATTAAAGTTAGTATTTACAAATGCAACCATTGTTGTAGAACATGATTTATTGGGTGCAGCAATAGGTGTATGTGGAACCCAAGCCGGTATTGCAGCGATTCTAGGCACAGGAAGTAATTCTTGTTATTTTGATGGTGAAAAAGTAGTTGAAAATATACCTGCATTAGGATATGTTTTAGGTGATGAAGGAAGCGGAGCTTACATTGGCAAAGAAGTTTTAAAAGGGTATCTAAACAAAGAAATGGATGATTCTGTATTACAGAAATTTGAATTGAAATTTAAACCTTCTTTAGACGGAATATTAGATAGAGTGTATAAAGAGGCTTTACCAAATCGCTATTTCGCTTCTTTTGCAAAATGGGTTGGAGAAGAAGTTGAAAATGAAAAATATTTACAAGAAATTGTAAGGAAAGCATTAGATGCTTTTTTCAAAAAACACATTTGTAAGTATGAAAACCATACTGAATTACCTTTAAACGTTGTGGGTTCTATCGGATATCATTTTATGCATATACTACACCAAGTGGCGGAGAAGAACAATGTAACGCTCGGAAAAGTAATTAAATCACCTATAAGTGGGTTGGTGAAGCACCATAAGGATAATTAATTAGCTAAATAACTTAGGCTCCCATTCCAGGTAATAATCCAGAAGCAGTACTTTTCATTTCATTTTCATTCACGTGATCAGCATCTTCAATGGCTTTGTTAAATGCAACAACTAGCATATCTTCAATATCCTCTTTGTTTTCTTTTGCTAATAAAGTCTCATCTATGGTAACATCTTTTACTTTTCGGTTTCCGTCTAAAACAAATCGTATTTTTCCATCATGAGACTCACCTTTGACATAAATATTGGTCAATCTTTTTTTTGATTCTTCAACGGCTCCTTGCATTTCCTGCATTTTTGCCATCATATCCTTCATGTTTAAATTTCCAAACATAATCTCTATTATTAGCCCTTGGCTTTATTTGCTTCGTTCTTAGCTATTTTAGCAGCCATATCTCTTTTGTTCCACCTAAATAAGCGTATCCCTATAAAAATCATTGCCGAAAAGACGATAATAATAAAAGTTAAAGCAACTATTTCTCCGAGTGACATGATACAAATTTAGGATATTTGATTGATGTTTAGAAAAATGAAGATGAGTTTTTATAAGACTATATGTTTTTCATCTCTAAAATCTGCTCGAGTTGAATTCCTCTTGAACCTTTCAGTAATATCAACGAATCTGAAATAGAATACGAATTTAGATAAGAAATTAGCTCTTCGGTAGTGGCAAAAATAGCGTTATCTGTAGTTGTTTTTTCAAATTCAGGCCCTACTAAAAAAGCTGTTAAAGCGTGTTCTTCTAGGTAATCAACCGTTTTTTGATGCTCTAGTTGTGAGATATCGCCCAATTCTAGCATATCTCCAAGGATGGCAATTTTATTCCCGTTTTCGATTTCTTTAAAGCTTTCCAAAGCAGAAAACATACTACTAGGATTAGCATTATAACAATCAACGATTATAGTATTGTTTTTTGTAACTGTAACCTGAGAGCGGTTATTAGATGGTTTGTATTCCGTTAAAGCTTTATTTATTTCATTGTTATCAACATTCAAGTAAAGACCAACTGCAATTGCAGCTAAAAAATTAGTGAAATTGTATTTGCCTACCAATTTTGTTTCAATAATTGGAGAAACATATTTACTAGTTCTCCATTGAAGATGCACAAAAGGAGTGAGTTTTGTTAATTCACCATAGATATAACTTAGTTCCTGTTCTCCATAGGTAATGTGTGAAACAGACTTTGGTACTATATCGTTTAATAATTTATCTTCTTGGTTAATGAAGATTTTACCTCCAACTTTTTTGATAAAATCATACAATTCTTTTTTAGTACTAATTACACCGTCTAAGGAACCAAATCCTTCAATATGTGCTGTACCAATGTTTGTAATAATGCCGTAGTTAGGTTCAGCTATTTCAGCTAACTCTTTAATGTCATCAGGTTTATTTGCGCCCATTTCAATAATAGCAACCTCATGACTTTCGTTTAGTTCAAGCAACGTTAAAGGAACACCTATGTGGTTATTAAAATTACCCTTGGTATAAAGTGTTGTGTAAGTTGTTTCTAAAACAGCACCAATCAATTCTTTGGTTGTCGTTTTCCCATTACTACCCGTTATTCCAATTACGGGAATGTTAAATTGTTTACGATGATAATTGGCTAAATCCTGCAATGCTTCTAAAACATCATTTACCAGAATAAATCGATCGTCAATAGCGTATTTATTTTCATCTACAATTGCATATTTACAGCCATCTTCAATAGCTTTTAGAGCAAATTCATTTCCATTAAAATTGCCTCCTTTTAGCGCAAAAAAAATGCTATTTTGGATAATATTTCTAGTATCTGTGCAAGGGCCCTTAGATTCTAAGAATTTACTATGTATATCGGAAATGTTCATTCTTGCTAATACTTAATTAGTTTTTTCGTAATCGAGCTTGATGAAGTATTGATTGATATAAAATAGACGCCTATTTGATTAATATACTTTGTAATGTTGATTTTATTTTGCTGAGGCAGTTTACCAGAAAATAGCAACTTACCAGTAATATCTAAAATAGAATAATTAGCGTCTATTAAGCTATTTTCCATTACAATGAAAGCCTCTCCCGAAGCAGGGTTTGGAGTAATGGAGAAATTGCCATTAGAGTTATTTTCCTCAATCGAAACTGTAGATGGACATATTAGATAGTTCCTATAATTAATAAGGTAAGTATGCATACGGGTGTATTGATTAGGAGAAAATAAATCCCTACAAGATTTTCGGGAATACGACATAATGTTTCGTGCTTCCGGGTTGTAAAAATCACCATTTGCATCTTGAGCTGTTCCAGTGTAGATACAGCTTGAATTTACAATGCTTGTCGATAACTGAGGGTCTGCTGGAGTGTCACAAAGTTCGTCGCCCGCTGTGGAGCAGTTACTTCCGTTTACTAATTCATCACCAGCGGAAGTGCTATGTGTATGAGCTAATGAAAAGTAATGACCAATTTCATGTGGCAATGTACTTCCGTTTGTAGCACATGAATTTTTCATTAAAATTCGATTAAAAGCAACGCCAAAAGAATATGCATAGCCACAAAGCCCTGTCGTGTCTCCATTTGAAATTTTATATAAATAAGGTGCAAAATAGATATTCAATACATTATCGACATCGTTAGATTGGCAGAGAACTTCATCTGTATACTTTTCAAAATCGGCATATTCATCATCATTAATGTATTCTATATTGCCACAATGCTGAAATTCAATTCCAGCATTAGTGTAGTATGAATTGACTAAATCTAGTTCATTAAAAACACTTGCTGAATCAATTGCAGAAGCCCCATTGGAATAGCCAATAATGTGAAATTTTACTGGAACGATTGTATCTCCGAAAGCTTTATTGAAATTTCGGGTTTTTACACTTGCTATAAGCTGTCGAATAATAGCATTATCTTCTTTAGTCATTATAGTGCCGCATTCGTCTGATTGTCCAAGCGAAAAGGTACTCGTGGTTAATATTAAAATGCCTAAAATTAATTTTTTCATATAACGAATCGCTAAGGTAATAATTTTCATTAAGCGTTTGCTCCACAAAAAAAGGGAATGTGTTTTTACATTCCCTTTTTTGTTTGATCAGCACTCTTATTTACCTGTCGCTTGGAGGTGGAGGCATTGGTCGTTCTCTTTTATCTCCTTTCTTCGGGAAATTTCTTTTCCTAAATTCATGTTCTATTCGTGTAAGTTTTGCAACTTTTTTGATTGGTAAAACTTCTTTAAACTTCACTAAATACTTTTTCCTAATCTCAAGTTCTTTTTGCTGAATTTCAAGGCCGGTATCTAATAGTTTTTCGACTTCAGCATCCGACATTTCACTGATCTTCTTTTTTTCTCCCATTGCGGCTCTATGTTCCTTCTTAAGTAATTTAAATTCAGCTTCTGATTCGTTATATACGGGCCAGAATTTTTCTGCTTCTTTAGTAGTTAATTCTAGCTTAGTTGAAATGAAAGCTATTTTTTCCGCTTTTTTATTTTCTTTTTTTATTTCTGTACCCTTTTCTTGGGCAATACTTCCAAAACTCGTTCCGAGGATAAGGAGTGCTAATGTTATTTTTTTCATAGTTTTAGTTTTAGTTAAAAATTAATATTCAACATCTAGGTAGTAGTCTGAGCTCAGGTATTCGTCAATCTCGTCAGATGTAAAATCGAGATCTATATCGTTTATACTATTTTCTATTTGTAACGCTTCATTAAAATCTTCCTCAAAATCTACATAACAAATGAGTTCTTCCATTTCATTGTAGTCTATCGCTTCGTCTAGTTCGCTAGACGTTAAATTATCTAAATAATTACTACTAGAAGCTTCTTCTTCTATATTATTTTGGTTTAAAAGAAACCCTATGATAAATATAGCTGCAATAGAAGCTGCAACAGAGATGGTACGAGCAATATTTCTTTTTTGAATTGGAATAACCTTAGTTTCTTCTTTGTTAATTTTATCTATCACCTTATCCGCGAGGTTTTCAAAGTACCCATCCGGAACTTCATTGTCAATTCTCACTTTTACTGTATCAGCTAAGTTTGAAAAATATCCCTTCGGAGCTTTTAGGTTATTTACCTTTGTCATTCCAAATAGAGTAGGAGCCATTTTCATTAACTCTTCATTTTCGATATTTTCATTCTCTTTATTCATTCAGTATCTAAGACATTTAAAATTGCAAAAGGTTTAATTTTCAATCAAATAATGTTCAATTTTTTTGACAGCTATATGATAACTAGCTTTTAAAGCTCCTACTGAGGTTCCAACAACCTCAGACATTTGCGTATATTTCATATTCTCATAATACTTCATGTGAAACACTGCTCTTTGCTTTTCGGGAAGTGTTAATAGTGCTTTTTCTAATTTCTCTTGAATTTCGTCACAACCCATTAAATAATCTGCTTGTCCTGCATGTAAGTGATACGATTCATCATCAATAGAAATGTTGTTTTCCTTCTTCTTTTTATTAATAAAAGTGATTGATTCGTTGGTCGCAATTCGATACAGCCAAGTGTATAGATTTGAATCTTCTCGGAAATTTGCTAAGCCTTTCCACGTTTTAACAAATACATTTTGAAGCACATCATCTGTGTCATCATGATCAATAATCATTCTACGAATGTGCCAATACAATCTTTCTTGATATTTTTCAATCAAAGCGCGAAATGCCTGATTAGAATCTTTTCCAGATTTGATTTGAGCTACTATTTCTTCGTCCGATAATTGCATTGCTTCTTAAGACTAAGTTACCGGTAAAAGGTTTAATGAGGTAAAAAATAGTATATTTTTTTCAGACAAAAGACAAAAGACAAAAGACAAAAGACAAAAGACAAAAGACAAAAGACCTTTTTCTCTTTTGTCTAAAAGCGGAGCGATCTATTGTCTTAGAGTCGAAGCGATCTTTTACCTTATTTCCTCGTTAAAACTTTCTCTACTGCAGCAATTAAATGAGGTGTGTCTAAACCATACTTTTCCATTAGCAGAGCAGGAGGTCCGCTTTCTCCAAAGCTGTCGTTTACTGCTATAAATTCTTGTGGTACAGGATTGTTTCTAGAAAGAACTTGAGCAATGCTTTCACCCAAGCCTCCTGCAATTTGATGTTCTTCAGCGGTAACAATACACCCAGTTTTAGCAACTGATTTTAATATAGCTTCTTCGTCTAAAGGCTTAATGGTATGGATGTTAATTATTTCCGCGCTTATTCCTTTTTCAGCCAAAGCTTTTCCAGCTTCAATTGCTGGCCAAACTAAATGTCCAGTCGCTACAATTGTAACATCAGTTCCTTCATTTAGCATTAAAGCTTTTCCAATCACAAAAGGTGTGTCCTCCGAAATGAAAATTGGCATTTTTGGTCTCCCAAACCGCAAGTAAACGGGGCCAACATGATCAGCGATAGCAATAGTTGCAGCTTTAGTCTGGTTGTAGTCACATGGGTTAATAACTGTCATGTGGGGAAGCATTTTCATCATTCCTATATCTTCCAATACTTGGTGTGTTGCACCATCTTCACCTAATGTTAATCCAGCATGCGAAGCACATATTTTGACATTTTTATTAGAATAGGCAACAGATTGTCTTATTTGATCGTAAACTCTACTTGTAGAAAAGTTAGCAAAAGTACCAGTATAGGGTATTTTTCCCCCAATTGTAAGGCCAGCCGCTATTCCAATCATATTTGCTTCTGCAATTCCTACTTGAAAAAATCGATCTGGGTTATCATCTTGAAATTGATTCATTTTTAATGAACCCGTTAAATCTGCACACAAAGCGACTACTTTAGGGTTTGATTTCCCTAACGCTGTTAACCCGTCACCAAAACCTGATCGTGTATCTTTGTTCCCTAATACTGGATATTCTTTCATACTTATAATGTTATGTTTTCTGAGTAGCCAGAAACTATTTTAAACGTTTTTTCAATTGAGTGCGCTGTGCTGAATGATCTTTCATGCCTGAAAACAATTTTATATTTCCCAGGTAATAATTCAATGTTTTCAAGTGAAGGTTCATCTTTTAAATTACAAACCCATTCGTTTTTCCCTTCCCTAAGAACAAATAATTGTGCAGGGCCAGCACTTTTGCTGATAACAGCCCTTCCGTTTTTTGGAATTGTAATATCTGTGTGCCTGTTTTGTTTTATATCAACATCATTAATATATAGCCTTGGAAGTGTAAGTAATTCTAAATCGTATTTTCCGACTATGTATTTGTGATTAAAATTCATTTTTTGAATATTTACCGTTTTCATATCTCCACTTTTTCGAACAATGCAATTGATTCCAGTAAACAGGTTATTATACCCTTGGATTTTAAGGTCTAAATGACCTCTAGGTGCATCTAGTAATATAATGTTGTGTTTTCCAGCTATAACTTTAATATTTTCTTTAGTAACTTCAGGAGTTGTATGTACAACGAGTTTGTAAGTATGCAAAGGGTCAATTGATAATGTGTCAGGAATTCGGTTTCTATCTAGCGTGTGCTTATAAGTGTAAACTAATTCATCGGTTTTTTGATCGTAAAAAGACATTGTAACATCTGTTTCTGTAGGGCTTTTCTTGGTGTCTAGTAAGTTAACTTGTACTGTAGTATTATTTAATGCTTGGCTAACAACAAAATCCAAAACACTTTTAAATGAATCTTCAGTTTCAGCGCTTAAAAACTCCCCGATGCAATTAAACTGTCCCAAGTAGCTAGTGTCCAGTCCAACTCCTATAATAAAGGGTTTTAATTTTATTCCTTTTGCTCTTAATGCTCTTGATACCGCACATGGATCTTCATCACAGGCTTCAATCCCATCAGTTATAAGGATAATTACATTTCTACAGTTACTACATTCTGGAAAATCCTCAGCAGAGTATTCAAGGGAACGAGCAATGGGAGTAGTTCCTTTTGCTTCAATTGACCTAATTTTATTTTTGATTTTATCAATATTTCCATCTCCTGGTGAAAATTCAACTTCCAATTTTGTGTCGTCACAGTTTTGTTGGCCAGGAAGAATTTTGAATTGATGACCATAGACTCTAAGCCCAAGCTCTGTATTTTCAATTCCTCTAAGTTCATCGACAGTGTTTGTGAGTAGTTTTTTGGCAATGGTCATTTTACTGCCGTTTTGCCATTGCGCATTCATGCTGTTTGAAGCATCAAAAATAAAAAGGATTCTAATTTTTTCTGAATCTGCGTCTTGTCCGTATGATATATTTGGAGTAATACCAATCGCTATAAATAAAATTAATATGTTATAAATTGCTTTCATAAATCTACCTTTTTGGAGTATTCTTCTCAATTATAATTCCAAAAAAGTTAATTGTAACAAATATTAATAATCTCCTAGTGTTTCCTCCAATTGACTTAAAGCAGATTTCAATTGTTCATCGTTAGGTGGTGAACCATGCCATTTATGCGTTCCCATCATGAAATCTACACCATTACCCATTTCTGTTTTCATTATGAGCATAATTGGAACACCATTTCCAGTAGCCGCTTTTGCTTGTCTCAAAGTGATAATAACTTGTTCCATATTATTGCCATCCATTTCCATTACTTGCCATCCAAATGCTTCCCATTTAGCTTTTATGTCTCCAAGCGGAAGTACATCGTCAATGTCTCCATCAATTTGTTTGTGGTTATAGTCAATACAAGAGATGATGTTATCTATTTTATTGCCGGCTGCATATAAAGCAGCTTCCCAAATCTGTCCTTCTTGAATTTCACCATCACCATGCAAAGTGTAGATAATGCCGCTGTCATTGTTTAGCTTTTTTGCTAAAGCTGCACCTATTCCGGCTGAGAGTCCTTGACCTAAAGAACCGCTTGCTATTCTAACACCAGGTAATCCCTCGTGCGTTGTGGGATGTCCTTGCAGTCGAGTATTGAGCTTTCTGAATGTGCTTAATTCTTTTACTTCGAAATAACCAGAACGCGCTAAAACGCTATAGAATACAGGAGAAATGTGACCGTTGGATAAAAAGAAGAGATCTTCTCCTTTTCCATCCATATCAAAGTTGTCTGCGTTGTGATTCATTTCTGATTGATAGAGTGCGGTAATGTATTCTGTACATCCTAAAGATCCTCCTGGATGGCCAGAAGCAACAGCGTGAACCATTCTTACAATATCCCTTCTAACCTGTGAACAAAAATTATTTAATTCAATTAAATTTGTGTCGTGCATCTATTTCCAGTTAATTTTCGTCAGTAAAAGTAGTGTTTTCATAGTACGATATGTAATCTGTTAATAACTATTAATAATAGTGAATAATCTTTATGGGATTCCAATTTTTAAGCGCATTTAGCGTCGCGTGTTCAGAATGAAATGTTTAATTTTGGTTATTAATTTGAAAAAGTGTTAAGAATGAAAAAAGTCCTAGTTATTTTAATAAGCATAATGTTTTCAGGTTCAACGTTATTTGGACAAAATACCGAGTTTGATTCAAGATTATTGGTGAAATATTCGGTGAAAGAATTAAATAAAATTGAAAAAGAGAATCCTTCTGAGATTAGGTTTTTACTTCATTGTATTGAAAGTGCACAATATATTACACCTTTTCCTGAAGGGAAGGAAGATGCGGTCGAAATTATTGGAGAAATGGAAGTAAGAGATATAAATAACATTAATTTTTTTGAATTGAATGTGGAATTGATTCAAGATAACTATCAATATTATACAATAAAAGGTAGTGATATGCTATTAGTTATTAAATCGAAAGATCATATACTCAAAACCTTGAAATAAGCATTTTTTTTAAAAACCATCTAATGAAACAATTATTAACGACATTTCTTTTTACATTTATTGGTCTAGTTTCATTTGCTCAGCCTGATGTACTTATTACGGATACTGACTATACATCTAATGGTCAAGGGGATTGTGCATGTTCTACAGATTTTAATAATGGTTCAGTTCAGAACTTTCATGATTCAGGAGGATTAGCAGGGGGTTATGGAGCTAATGAAAACGATACAATCACATTTTGTCCTGATGGAACTGGCTCTAAGGTCTTTATTGCGTTTGGTATTAATGTTGGATATACTTTGGATGTAGATGTTTCTGATACAATATTTTTGTTTGATGGCCCGGATGCAACTTATCCACCACTTGATACTTTAAATAATGTTATTACACCAAATGGAATTCCAGCGACTGCAGCTTCTTGGACGAATCAAAGTGGTTGTATAACGGTTGTATTTAAAAGTGATGGCGCGGTAGAGGGTACTGGATGGGATGCAAATATTGCCTGTGGTAATTTGGCGCAGCCCTTTTATATTCACATGGAAGGATATATTAATGGAATTGCAAACGGAGCAAATGATGCTTCAAATGATTTGAATCCTATGGATACAGGGTATGTAGATATTTGTTTTGGTGATTCGGTGTTATTTACTGCCACGCCTTATTTCCCATATGAACCAGGAGGAGATTCAGCAGCTACAAATGGAGCTGGGTATGACCAAACAGGAAACCATACGGTGGAATGGACTTTTAGTGATGGAACTACATCATCGAATAATGATGTTTGGTTCAATCCGCCGGCTAGAGTAGGTTATTTTGTAACATTAAAAGTTCAAGATTCTTATGGTATTTTTCAATATTTATATTGCAAGGTTAGGGTTTCTACTATACCGAGTTTTATAACATGTACTGCTGAGGATACATTGCTTTGCTTAGATCAACAAACATTGTTATTTGGAGGTGTAACCCCAGTAGATACAGTAGGTGTTGATGGGGTCCCATCTACCTTTCCAATTGGAGGAGTGTTTGCTGCACAAACATATTTGCCTGATGGATCTGGTCAGAATTATACCACTACAATTGATATTGCAGGTTTTACACCAGGTGGAACAATTACAAATGCTACTGATATTGATAAAATATGTATATCGATGGAGCATTCATATATAGGAGATTTAGAAATGATGCTTACTTGTCCTAATGGAACAACAAGTGTTAATATTTTTAATGCTTATACTGGAACGGGGCTGTATCCTGGTGGATTTGGTGGAACTAATACCTTCTTAGGTGGTGCTTTCGATGATAATATTGGTAATATTGGAGTATGTGAAGAATATTGTTTTTCAAATGCAACAGGAGCGCTACCTGCTTGGGTAAGTGGATACAATACTACAGCTTCTACAGGTCCATCTGCTCCTGGAGCAATGGTAGTGCCTGGGACTTATAACCCAGAAGAAACATTTGGAAATTTAGCAGGCTGTGATATTAATGGAACATGGACAATTACAGTTAGAGATAATCAAAGCATCGATGATGGTTATATTTGTGAATGGGGAATTTATTTTATAGATTCTTTGAATCCAAATAGTGAGACTTATGTTCCTGAAATATTTGATGAGTTTTGGCACAGTGACCCAACAATTATTGTAGATGGAAATAATGATACCACTATTGTTATTCGACCTGATACTGTAGGGCCATTTGGTTATACTTTTGAGGTTCAGGATAGTTATGGATGCAGTTACGATACTACAATTGTTGTAAGCGTTGTTCCTCCAGCAACTGTAATGCCTAGTATGGCAACTTGTTTAGGAGACACAGTAGATATTGTAACTACGGATGCTCTTTTAGGTGGTGAATGGTGGGTAGAGGGACCTGAACTTGTTACTTTTACACCAAGTCAATCAGTGTCGGAACCTTCAGTTACTGCCACAGGCAGTGGTGAATACACCTTTTATTTTGCAGATAATCAATGCAATGATACAGCTTCACTCATTATTTATTTTTATGGACCTCCAGTGCTCGGTGTTTATTACAATGGAGACTCTACAGTGAATGAAGTAACAATTTGCACGGATGACCAAATAACTTTGACGGTTCAAGGGCAAGATGTAGATTCTTATGTATGGAATATTCCAGGAGGAAATTCAGATTCTATTATTGCAGTTTCAAGTGTGCCGCTGCCAAATGGCATTTATTATGAAATGGTCGCATCAAATGACTGTGGAGAAGTTTCAGATGGTATTACTATTTTTGTTGAGGATTGTGAAATTCCAAATGTGATAACTCCTAATGGAGATGGCGAAAATGATGTATTTTTCACGAATTATGCCAATAATTATAGTGATGTTAATTTAACAATCTATAATAGATGGGGTAGGGTGGTTTACAAAACAGATAGTTATGATAATACTTGGAATGGTGTAAATATGAATGGTAAGAGTGTTGCCGCTGGAACATATTTCTATACTATGCGATGGAATGGCGATGTCATTCCAAACGACGAAAAAAATGATGCTGCTGGAACAATAACCGTTTTTTATTAAAAATAAAACAAATACAGTATTATTTTGATTAAAATCCTCCTTCCGATAGTTATCGGAAGGAGGATTTTTTCTTTCTTTGCATTTCGAAAAAAAATGAATTATGGCTTTAAAATGTGGTATAGTTGGATTGCCGAATGTTGGAAAATCTACCTTATTTAATTGTTTGTCAAATGCGAAAGCACAGTCCGCAAACTTTCCTTTTTGTACAATCGAACCTAATGTTGGAACTATAACTGTTCCCGATTCTCGGTTAAATAAACTAGAAGAATTGGTTAGTCCAGAACGTGTAATGCCAACTACTATTGAGATTGTTGATATTGCAGGGCTCGTTAAAGGAGCTTCTAAAGGCGAAGGTCTTGGGAATCAGTTTTTAGCAAATATCCGTGAGGTGGATGCAATTATTCATGTTGTAAGATGTTTTGATGATGGAAACATTATACATGTAGATGGAAGCATTGACCCAGTTAGAGATAAAGAGATAATTGATTTCGAATTACAATTAAAAGATTTAGAGTCTATAGAAAAAAATATTGGAGCTTTAGCTAGAAAAGCTAAGTCAGGCGATAAAGATGCGATTAGACAGCACGAGGTTTTTGAGGCTGCAAAGAATCATTTGGAGGCAGGCAATTCCATTCGTTCGCTAGAAGTGGATAAGGAGAAAATGGCTTTATTAGATGAATTACACCTTTTAACAGCAAAGCCAGTATTATATTTATGTAATGTAGATGAAGCATCTGTGAAAGATGGAAATAGCTATGTAGAGGCTGTAAGAGAAGCAGTAAAGGATGAAGATGCAGAAGTGTTAATTCTTGGAGCAGCTATTGAAGCTGACATTAATGAATTAGATACTTACGAAGAAAGACAAATGTTCCTAGAAGATCTTGGTTTAGAGGAACCAGGAGTTAGTAAATTGATTAGTTCAGCTTATAAGTTATTAAAGCTGCAGACTTATTTTACAGCTGGAGTGAAAGAAGTGAGAGCATGGACAATTAATTTAGGCATGACGGCTCCGCAAGCTGCAGGTGTTATTCATACAGATTTCGAAAAAGGATTTATTCGAGCAGAGGTTATTCATTACAATGACTTTGTTGAGTTTGGTTCTGAAGCTAAATGTAAGGAAGTTGGAAAATTGAATATCGAAGGAAAGGAATATGTGCCTGAAGATGGTGATGTAATGCACTTTAGGTTTAATGTTTAAATACTAAACCAAGTTCTTAATCGTTATGCCTTGAATGAAAATATTTGCCTTACAGATTTCATTATTTATTTGTGTTACTTTTCAGGCGCAAAATGGAGGTAACAGTACCTTTCAATTTTTAAATTATTCTAATTCTGCTAGAGTAGAGGCGGCTGGAGGTTACCTCCTGACAGTTAAGGACAACGACGCATCTTTGGGTGTAGAGAACCCCTCTTTACTGAATCCTACTATGCACGGATTTTTAGCCTTGAATTATGTTAATTATTTTGCTAATTCTACTTATGGTTATTCATCATATACAAAACACTATACAGGTGTTGGAACATTTAATGCTTCTTTATTGTTTGCGAATTATGGCAAGTTTGAATATGCTGATGTAAGCGGTGAAAGAAATGGAAGCACTTTTTCTGCAAATGATGTGGCGCTTGCTGTTGCCTATGGTAGGGAGTTGGACTCAAATTTTTCCATAGGTGCAGACATTAAGTTTGTAGGTAGTTTTTTAGAAGCATATAATGCATATGGAATCAGTTCAGATATTGCTGCAACATATACAAAGAAAGCGAATGGGTTTGCAGCAGCTTTTATGCTTAAAAATTTGGGAATACAATTAAACACCTATACTTCTAATAATAGAGAGTCATTGCCATTAAATATTTTATTAGCTTTTTCGAAGAAATTGAAACATGCCCCATTTCGGTTTTCATTTACAGCGCATAACTTGCAGCAATGGAATATTGTGTATTTTGATGTAAATGAACAGGCAGCGTCAGACCCACTAACGGGAGAAGCTACTGCGGTTAATGAACCAGGCTTCGTGTCTAAGGCTATGTATCATTTGGCAATTGGTGGAGAGCTGTTATTGTCAAAAAACTTCAACATTCAATTTGGATACAATCATAAAAATAGAAAAGACTTAAGTTCAAGTATTCGGCCCGGAGCATCTGGGATTTCATGGGGCTTTGGATTTAAAGTGAAGAAGCTACATGTTAGTTACGGTATGGGTAAATATCATATTGCTGGAACATCCAATCATTTTACAATTTCTACTAGAATAGGAAAGCCACCAAAAATTGATTCCTTTTACCGACAAGATTATTAAACCACAGTTCCATTTACATAGTCATCCAGATATGCAAAATGCTCTGTAAGCTCACCATTTAACGTTTCGGATGCTCTTCCAATAATATTATCAGGGTCATTTCCAGTTAAAGGTTCTAGTACGTGTTCTAAAAACATTTCACCAAAATCAACAGATGCGTCTAATGGTAATTCACAAGGAAGGTTGTCTACTGCCATCACGCCAATTACTCCTTTTTTCATAAAGTCATCTTCACTTTCGGTGATAGGGTTGTATCCATAAAGAGGTTCTGCGATTGTAGATGGACGCAATGTGCTGGCAACTGCACAGTTAATGTCACAGCTAATATCTGCAACAACTTGAATTTTCCAATCTTTCGCTTTGGCGTCTTCTCTAGTAAAAATAAAAGGAGCTTCACTGTCCCAGTAATGACATGCTATATACATATCTGCAATAGATGCGTACTGATTAAATGTAGAAACAAAATTTGAAGGGTCGTTGTAAAAATCACGCTTGGAGAAGCCAGAACCATCGGCTTTTGCGTTGTATTCATCAACAGCAAGTTGGGTAAATACGGGTTCGTTAAAATCTTGTGCTAAAAACTCAGGAGAATCTACTTCCTTTAAATTCAGTTTTTCAATTATTTCCATAGCACCACCGCCAACCCGTCCATGGCCGGTAATTACTATTTTAAAGTTTTTAGGTAGCCTTACATTTACTAATTGCGCTTCCATATCTGCTCTATCATCACATTGGTGGGCAGGTTTTAAACTGTATGCGCCAGATTTCTTTCCGTAAGCTAAAAATCCATTGTAACAACCTACAATTCCTGCATACCTTCCGAAAGCAATCAACCTTCTTCCTTTGGTGTCTTTAATAACTTCCCAGTCTATTAATTGAATGTTTTTATCTAATACGGCTTTAAGTAATTCTCTGTTATAAGGTTGTTCTTTAAATGTATGAGAAAAGAATAAGTATTTCTTATTTGGAATTAACTGCTCTATAGGCACTTCTTTGACTCCAATTAAAATATCGCAATCTTCAACTGAATCTACCACAGCAACTCCTAGTTTCTGATACTCTTCGTCTTTAAATTTCCGGATGTCACTAGCTTGGACAAATACTTCAACATTCGGATAATTGTTTAAAATATACTCGCATTGAGAAGGAGACAATGCAACCCTTTTGTCTGGTGGGTTTTTACCTTCTTTAATAATGCCAATTTTAACCATATCTGTTGGGTTTGCTACGAAGATAAATATAAACGGTCAAATTAAGAATGTCTCTACTCAGTTTATTTTTTCATGTAATAACTCAGTGGCTTTAACAAGACATCCCAAGAGAAATATTGAACCTTAAATATTTCATTGGTTCCATTGATTCTGCACCATGCTTTCTCTGGGTTCCAAACAATTTGATTATTTGTTTCTGGACTAGCATCTTTCTTTTTCATTTTCCACACTTGGACTTCATTCAACTTACCGTTTTTATCAGTAACTGAAATTTCATAATGTGGAACCAGAGCGAAAACAGAATCAACTTGATCTTTTGTTAGTTCCCTGTTTACATCGTTGTAATGAATTTTTTTATAGTGCGATAAATAGTGTTTTACTTGACTTGAATCAAATGCAGCTACAGGCTGCATTTGATGATTATAAAGAGCAACTGTACTTTCTCCTAAAACATCAATGGTGTATGAGTCTTCAATTTGTTGATTGAACTTAACAGCAATTTTTTTAATAGAATTTGGAGGGTAATTAAATACACCTGTAAACCTCCAATCTTGAAAGGTTGTATGGAAACGAACATCTAGTGTTCCTACCATATCTTGTTTATGGGTAATATAAGGGATATCAGATTTTGTTTCGCCAATTTTAAGTAACATGTATGTTCCGGCATGATCGTTTGTGGCACTACCAATGAACCATGTTTTATGCGGTTTTTTTTCTCCTTTTAAAAAAATTTCTACCTTTTTATGGCGAACAGCAAGCAAGGTTAATATATTCTCAATAGCCTTTTCAGGCACATCTTGCTTTACTCTAATCCTCTGAAATGTGTTGGTGATTAAATCTACACTACTTGGCAGTGCTTTGTATTCAGAATCTCCTATCATCCAGGTTTTTCCATCTTTTTTACGCGTAATGGTGATTGAATTATTTTCTGTATCTGAAATAATAAATGTTTCTACTAACGAAGTATCTGCAATGGCGAATTCACTAAAAGCTTCAGAGGACGCATCACTTTCTTGATCTCCAAGGAAAAAAGCATACCACGCAAGAGTCGCCAATAAAACCAAAAGAGCAATAACAATACCGTATTTTTTCATAAAATATTAATTCTAATGTTGAGCAAGAGACTATTTAAGGGCGAATTTTCTTCTGCGGATATACCATTGAACGAGTCCTAATACTACTACAAGTATAACGGGAATTGTTAAATTAAACGTCTGCCATGACCTTCTATTTATGGAAATCTCCTCCCTGTTGAGTAAACGTACTATTTTCATACGGGAACGGAGCGATATTAAATGTTCATTCCCCATCATTCTGTCCATTAAATTGGTGAAGAAAATTCCATTCCCATACATGGTTGCAACTTGATTATTCTGGTCTCTTACGAGTGGCTCGAATTGAAGACCATATGGAAGTAGCTGTCCTTTTTCGCTCATTCCTAGCTCATTTCTAATTAAGTCACCATCACCGATGACAACCATTTTATTGGCTTTACTTTTCTCTAAATAGTTAGCAGTTGGATCATTTACATATTTGTCTATAATTCTACCTTTATAATGTGAGGTAAATTCTCCTTCAAGTAATAGGGCTAAAGGTTTTGTTGCGTCTGGGTCTGTACGCAATGAATCAATCGGTCTATAGCCATGTTGATTGTATCCGTACGAAATTCTGAATCTTGCTGGCAATATCTTATAGTTTTTAGAGGTCTCAAGGATTACGGTTTTTTTAATGTCCTGACTACCAACTGCTTCAACGGAGCTTCCGTACCTTATCTTTATTGGTGCAACATTATGGGTTAATTCTGAAGTGTTTTGATTGGTGAGTTTGGGATAAAGAAACCAATGATCAAGAACTTTGTAATTATTTTTTCTCATTATTGGTCCGCAGTTAATATCTGCAACTAAGTTTTTGTTAACCCTAGCTCCATATTTAAAAAGCATATCGTCAATGTTTAAGTCGTATTGAAAAGTATGCACCACTTCTGAAATCGCTAAACTATCTTCGGGTACATCAAGGTTATCAATTAGCCAAAATACTTTTCCTCCTTTCATAACATATTGATCAATTACATATTTCTCTCTTTCATTAAATGGTTTAGTCGGTTTGGCAATAACTAAAGCTTGAAATTTATCCAATGATTTTATGTTTTCATTCCCTGTTGAATCAATAATCTGAACGGTGTCTACATTGTAAAACTGTTTTAATTCATATTGAATGGACCATGCTTCTTTGTTCGTAAGTTCACCATGCCCTCTTAAAAAAGCAATATTATCCCTACTTTGATTGGTTAATTGCCAGAAGGCTTTAACAAAATTGTATTCTAATTGGTTAACTGCAGTATTGACATGGGCAGGTGAAACAAGAAAGTTGCCGCCTGGTAAAAATTGAATAGCTTGTTGTTTTTCTCCGTAAAGAATTTTTGCTCCGGCCCATATCTCAGTAAATTCCTCACTACCTTCTTCCTTTGATAGGATAAAGCTTGGATACAATCCTAGTTGTGCTAATTGTTGTTTTAGCTCCTTTGCTAATTCTTTGTCTTCATTTGGGTTGATGAATCTAAACTTCACTTTTTTTCCAGCATAAGCTTGAAATTCTTCAATTTTCTCTTTTATAGAATTCTTTAATTTTTGAATAAATGCAGGAAACTCTCCATCCAAGTATATTTCAATATTAATTACCTGGTCAATTTCGTTTTCTAAGAAATCAATAGTGTTGTCGGAAAGGCTATGCAGCTTATCTTCCGTAAGATCTAATCGAGCAAACTTTACATTTCCAATTATATTAACAACTATAATAAGAGCAAGAGCAATTATTACTTCTAGAATGTGTCTGAATTTAGGAGATTTTCTCTTCATAGTATTACCACTTTCTAGTTTGCAATGCCAATTTGGTTAATAATAAAAACAATGAAATAGCACTTACGTAATAAATGATATCTCTACTATCAATAACACCTCTTTGCACACTTACATAATGTTCGTGTATGCCCAAATTCATAAAGATTAAATCGAAAGGGGTTGAAAAAATTGCGGCTAAAAATTGGAAGCCAATATAAATAGTAAAGCATAAAAGCAAGGCAATCATAAATGCAATAACTTGGTTGCTTGTGATGGAAGAAGCAAATATTCCGATAGCCACAAATACAGCCCCCAATAAAAATAGGCCAATATAAGCCCCCCATGTACTTGCATGGTCAATGTTGCCAACAGTATCTCCAAGTTCTACAACTGAATAATAAAAAATTAATGTAGGCAATAGGCTAAGCAGTACAAGCGCCACTCCGGCAAAATACTTTGCTAGAATAATTTGAAAGTCACTTAGTGGTTTTGTCATTAAAATCTCAATAGTTCCTGTTCTTTTTTCTTCAGCAAATGAGCGCATTGTAATTGCAGGAATCAAAAATAAAAAGATATTTGGCGCATTAATGAAAAGGGATTGTAGAGAAGCTTCACCAAAGTCTAAAACATTACTAGGTCCACTAAAAACCCACATGAATATTCCAGTTGCGATAAGGAACACCGCCATGGTAATATACCCAATTAATGAATTTAAAAAGCTGCGTATTTCTTTTAAAAATAATGCGTACATACAACCTATAAGAAGTTAGGTTACAAAACTACTTAAAATACCGATGAGAAGCGTTGCCTTATTCTAAGTTATAAAGCACAATTTGTTAATTTATGGTAAATAATAAATTAATCTTTTTTCAATCCCATTAATATTGAGAATGCTTTATCAATATCATCATCACTCACAACTAATGTAAATTCATTTGTGGTAGATATTATTTCGATAATATTAATTCCGGCCCAAGCTAATTTTTTAAAGATGTAATAATACAAACCAGACACTTCCGTGTTTTTCATCGGAAGTTTAACAGTAATAGAAGATAAGTCATTTTTTGAAGTAATTAAATGCTCTTCTCTAAATTCTTGTTCTATTGGCTCTTTTAAAGAGTTGCTTATTATAATGGTCGTTTCGTAAATTCCTTGCGAAATTGTATGAAAATGTTTTTTGTTTTTGCTAGCCTCGTCCAATAATGACTTCTGACTTCCAATAAGTGTGTTTGAATTCTCATAGGTATATGCTCTTAAGTTAGAGCGAACAATAATATCTCCAATATTATTGACGAAATCTTTTATCCCAATATTTATTTTGTAATAGTAACTCGGTTCTAAACGATTTATAGCCATTACAATAGCACCTTCTTTAATTGGTTCGCCCATTGCGTGTTCAACCTCTTGCCTAATTTTCCGAGCAAGAGACGATACATTTATTAGTTTTTCTGTTAGTGCTTCCTCGAGAAATGGAGACGTAACAATGATTTTTTCAACGGTTTTAGATATGGATCTCATGTTTAAAATTTAACGAAATGTTCAAAATACGCACAAACATATGAATTTTAGAACAATAAACGAATAAAAAAATACATTTGCGGTCTAATTGTTTAAAATAAATAAAATGAACGTTAAAGACTTAATGCAATCTGCTGAGGAGAATACTACTCCTTTCTATTATTACGATATGGAATTATTAGATAATACTTTAAATAAGTTAAAGTATGCTGCAGATAAATATAAGTACAATGTTCATTATGCTTTAAAGGCAAATACGAACGGTAGAGTATTGGATTTAATATCTAGTTATGGATTTGGTGCTGATTGTGTTAGCGGGAATGAAATTGGCAAAGCTGTAGCGCACGGATTTTGTCCTGATCAAATTGCTTTTGCGGGAGTTGGGAAAACAGATAGGGAGATAGAAGTCGGTTTAGGTAATGATATTTTTTGTTTCAATTGTGAATCTATACAAGAAATAGAGGTGATAAACGAGATAGCAACCAGAGAAAAAAAGGTCGCTGATATTGCTTTGAGGATAAACCCTAACGTTGATGCAAATACACATAAATATATTACAACAGGTACAACCGAAAATAAATTTGGAATACTGGTAACTGAAATAGCTGCTGTTGTCAAATTAATTGAATCCTGCAAGAATGTGAACTTAATTGGGTTACACTTTCATATTGGGAGTCAGGTTACGGATTTAGTTGCTTATAGGAATTTATGTTTACGTGTAAACGAAATTCAAGATTGGTTTGACAAGCAAAATATAGGTCTTCGACATATTAATGTTGGTGGAGGCTTAGGTATTGACTATGATAATCCAGATGTAAATCCAATTGCTGACTTCGAAAGTTTTTTCTCAATTTTTAATACGTATTTAAAGTTAAGAAACGGTCAGGAATTACATTTCGAATTAGGTAGATCCATTGTTGGTGTTATTGGTAATCTTATTTCTAAAGTATTATACATTAAAGAAGGAGCAAGTAAAAGCTTTGCAATACTGGATGCTGGCATGACTGAGCTAATAAGACCGGCGTTGTACAATTCTAAGCATAAAATTGAAAATTTATCAAAACACGCAAATTCGTCTAACTCTTTTTACGACGTTGTTGGGCCTATTTGCGAATCGTCGGATAGTTTTGGTGCAGAAATTAATTTACCTGCAACTTCTAGAGGAGATATTATCGCAATTAGATGCGCTGGGGCATATGGAGAGGTGATGGCAAGTAATTACAATTTAAGAGAGAAGCCAGTGGCTGTATATTCTCGAAACTAAAAATATAGTTTTATTTCTCCATTTTTTTTAGCAGAATCTGTTTTACCTACATATGGAAAAGGGGCTTTACTAATTGGCTGGAACAATTGGTTTGTGGTTCATCGTTTCTCATTTTCATATGAGAACAACAAAAAAGGAACTGATTATATTGTATCTATTACTTTTGTTAATTCTATCTGATTTATTAGTTTTGCGATAAGGATGATTTCTCTCCGGAAAGAGGAAAGGATGAGTACTCTCCGTAATGAGTAAGAAATTACTTATTTAATATTTAAACTTATGGAAACTATGGTCAGTTCAGCATTATCATCGCAGGAGTCGATGGAATTGGAAAACAAGTACGGAGCGCATAATTATCATCCTTTGCCAGTTGTTTTGGCAAAAGGAGATGGCGTTTATGTATGGGATTGTGAAGGAAAAAAATATTTTGATTTTTTATCAGCTTATTCAGCAGTTAATCAAGGGCATTGTCATCCCAAGATTGTTAAAGCTTTGACTGATCAAGCTTCAACACTTACGTTGACTTCTAGAGCTTTTTACAATGATACATTAGGACCATACGAGAAGTTTATCACTGAGTTTTTTGGATTTGATAAAGTACTACCCATGAACACAGGCGCTGAAGCGGTAGAAACTGCTATCAAATTGTGTAGAAAATGGGCATACGAGGTGAAAGGAATCGTTGAACATGAAGCGAAAATAATTGTTTGTGAAAATAATTTTCACGGAAGAACTACGACGATTGTGTCTTTCTCAAACGATGAAGTAGCTCGTAAGAATTTTGGACCATTTACGCCAGGATTCATAAAGATACCATATAACGATATAGATGCTTTAGAGGCCGCCTTAAAAGAAGAGAATGTTGCAGGATTTTTAGTAGAACCTATTCAAGGTGAAGCTGGAGTTTTTGTGCCAGACGAAGACTATCTTTCAAAAGCTCAGCAACTTTGTAATGATAAAAATGTTTTGTTTGTTGCGGATGAAGTTCAAACAGGTATCGCCAGAACCGGAAGTCTTCTAGCGGTTTGTGGGAATTGTACTTGCCAAAATGCTTGTGAGAAACAAGAGACTTATAGTATGCCTGATATTCTTATTTTAGGAAAAGCTGTGTCTGGTGGTGTATATCCAGTTTCTGCAGTTTTGGCGAATGATGAAATAATGAATGTTATTAAACCAGGTCAGCATGGTTCTACATTTGGAGGTAATCCGCTAGCTGCGAAAGTTGCTGTAGCTGCTTTAGAAGTTGTAAATGATGAAAACCTCTCTCAGAATGCAAGAATGTTAGGTAATTTGTTCAGAGCTGAAATGAATAGAATTATAGCTGGCACTGACTTGGTGAATGCTGTTCGTGGAAAAGGGTTGTTAAATGCAATTTTGATCAACGATACAGAAGATAGTTCCACGGCTTGGGATATTTGTATGGCACTAAAAGAAAATGGTTTGCTAGCAAAACCAACACATGGTAATATTATTCGTTTTGCTCCACCGTTAGTAATGACAAAAGAGCAATTAATGGATTGTGTCGCAATAATAGAAAAGACTTTGACGGAGTTTACTAAATAACCCTGATGGATATCTCGAGCTCAATAAAGCAATTGAGATGGGTGTTGTCTAGTGTGTAAAGATTAAAAAAGCCTTTCGTAAACGAAAGGCTTTTTTTTTGCTTTCAGATCTATGGAAGTAGGACTCTTATTATAGTTGTTTAAAACACCATCATCCAGAAAATAGCCAACTATTCATCTGAAAATAAATGCGCTTTTAAACCTGAAACCGAAAATTTATCTTGAACATCTTCCTCTTCTAATTGTGTAACAATGGTATATTCTTTAACCAATTCAATAATCTCTTTTTCGCCAATCTCGTTGTTCAAAAACACCGTCGCAGCAGAATTCATAGTGTCTTCATCTATGTTTTCCAAGTTTGAAGCCTCAAGAATAATCTCTAATTCATCATCGTCGTTATAAAAGAGAATGTAACTCCAATTGGAAGCGTCAATATCAATAACTTCCATTTCCTGATCATACAGGGTAAAAGTTCTGTCCCAATCCAATGCAGGTTTACTCGCATAATATTTCCAATCTAGAAACAAAGGAGCTTCTTTCATAATTCTTTGACAAATAGGAAGTAATTCTTCAACACCATTTGGAGAAGTCATAAAAAACCATTCATCGTTAGCGTCCAATCCAATGTCCCAAGTTAAGGTTGCAATATTGAGAATGTGATTATTTAAGTTTTCGATAATATACTCCCTGTCAGGGGCATTTGAATCCTCAATGCATTTTTTTATACGTGGGTCATTTTGTACAAACCATTGCCAAAATGTCTCTATTTTTTCCTCTTCCAAATTCATCGTGCTCAAGGTAGGGAAAAGTCTTTTATTATATTTGCAAAGTATGAGTGATATTAAGTTTAAAACAGCAGATAATATATACAGTGCAGATACAGATTTTATCGGGAAACTGTATTTTCTTACTACGGAAGAGGGTGGGAGAAGTGAAATAACGGATGAAATATATCGGCCACTTTTTAAATTGAAAGATGGTTTGGATTTAACTTCTGCAGATCAAAAATTCATTGGGAAGGATAGGGTTAAACCGGGAGATACAATCCAATCTGAAATGCGAATTATATGGGAAGATCCCTATGTTGGAGCTCTTTCTGAAGGTGCTGAATTTGTTTTAAGAGAAGGTTCTCAAGTTGTTGCAACCGGAGAGATACTTAAGGTTTTAAATGAAAAATTAAGAATAAAAGAGTAATCTTTTCCTTCTTTATTATTAGGTGGCTGCTACCATGGTTTTATTTTTTTTGTTGCGTAATCGTTTTTAAAATGACAATGCTTTATCGTGTGTACTCTACTGAAATTAAAATTTCATTTCTTCTACCTACAAGCTGCATAGGCGAATCATACCCGAGATAAGTAAATTCCATTTCATGTTTAATGCCATTCTTTGTAAGTAGGTTTGAAAGTTCTTTGTGTTTACTTTTTAATTTTTCAGAACTTGCCCATCCATCAAAAAATAACACAGCTACAATTTGCGAGGGTCTTAATTCCAAAATGACATCTGAATTATTGGGCTCAGGCACATTTGAGGGAGTAATTTCTTCCGGCATGATGAATGACATTTCTACGGATTCTTTCATGTCCATAATTACTGGAGAGGTCATTGCTATTTGCTGTTGTTTATTGTTGCCTCCAAAAATAAACCCTGCAATTCGTCGAAACCCCTTGCTAGAATTGTTTTCATAACTCCTTCCATTCAGTTTTGTTTTTGCTACATACATCTCAGGATATTCTCTAATCTCGAACTCCCTATACTTTTTTAATACCGTGTATTTTTTATTGATAATATTTTTGGAATAATTTTTTACAACTAATTGTGAAATAGCAAAAATGCAAGAGAGAAGAATAATAGAAATTAGTAGAATGTTTTTCATGAGGTTTTATTTTGAAAATATTTTATCAAAATCACTTAGACAGTGGATAGTTGAAACTGCTTTAGGAATTTGGTCGTAATAGGAAATTGTATTGGAGCCACTCAAGCATAGTTTCGCAGGAGGAACGGCGCTCAGAATTTTATCTAAAGAATAAGAAAACTGTTTAGGAGTAGTACTTTGTATCATGGACGTAATTACCATGTCTGGTTCAATCTTATAATAAGATTTTTGAATGTCAGCAAAAGGTACTCTTTGTCCAAGGTAAAAGCACTCCCATCCTTTATCGCGAAGCAAGTACTGGTAGAAGAGAAGGGGGAGTTCATGCTCTTCACGTTCGGGTAAAAACAACATTACTTTTTTCCCAACTCGAGGTTTAGTTAGACCATTTGATATAGTAATAATAAACTCTCTTAAAGCATTTGAAAATATGTGCTCCTGAGCAATATTTACAGTGCTTAACTGCCATAGTTCTCCGATTCGTATTAATACTGGCGTAACTACTTCTACATACAAATTTATTATACCTCTTTTATTAAATACATCATTCAATATTAGATGCATTTTATCAGTGTTCATTTTCAGAATCGCTTCCATCAGGTTTTTAATCTCGATAGGCGTATCCTTTTGGTTTAATGCAATTAATTCAGAAGCTTTATCGATTATTTCCGTTGCTGATAAATTTGCGATTTTAGATATTTTGTAACCATTTCCATAGAGCAAGTTAATATTCAATATTTTTTTTAGATCTTCTTCAGAATACTGTCTGATATTGGTAGCGGTTCTTAACGGATTTAGCAAGTTGTAACGTACTTCCCAAATTCTTATGGTATGCGCTTTTATACCCGTAAGGTTCTCGAGATCTTTTATTAAATAGGTGTTTTTCTGCACTTGTTATCGGTATAATTTGTTTATAACAAACTTGTAATGGAAGCGTCCATAGGGCTTACTCCTGATTTGAAAACTTGCATGAGTTTTCCGTTTTCATCAACTAAATATTTTTGGAAATTCCAACCTACTGTAGAATCTTCTACCCCGTTCTCCGATTTCATTGTTAACCATTTGTAAAGCTTATGCTGGTTACTTCCTTTAACATCACATTTTTCGGCCATTAAAAAGGTTACACCATAATTTTTACTGCAAAACTCTTTTATTTCTGATGCGGAACCTGGTTCTTGACCTCCAAATTGATTACATGGAATTCCGATTATTTCGACTTTTTCTCCGTATGTGTCATGGAGCTTCTGCAAATTTTTATACTGTGAAGTGAACCCACATTTAGAAGCTACGTTCACGAAAAGAATTTTCTTTCCTTTGAAATCATTCAGGTCAATTGTTTTTCCTTCTAGCGAAGTTATTGCGATATCGTAAATTGAATTGTTCATATTATTGTTAGGGTTTTTTAGTAATGAAAAAGAGGATAAAATAATAGCGACTAATGTGAATGTGAATATTTTCATGATTTCTATTTTTGTTTTCGATTAGTTTTTTTTAATGATTTGTAATGAGAGATAGTTTAAATTATTCTAAATACTCATTTTAATTTATTCTTAGTTTGCAAGTAACTTATTCGGTGGTTTAATTACTATTCGTCAGCGCACGTCAAAGTACTATAAGTGTCAGTTGAAATGCTGTATTTTAGTTTCCACAATAAGAAATTCAACATAGCTTCCATTACCTTTCGGATAGATAACTGCTTTAAGTACTTATTTAAAGCAATTGCGCATTAGGATATAAACTCTTCCAATATTTCACTTTATCAATGTTGGAAAGAGTAATTATTGTCTTTTCATTCAGTTTTAACTTAAACTTAGGTGTCTTAGCTTTCAATTCAGCTAATTTTTTTTCTAATTGTTTTGTTGTTCTTTTTCGTCCCATGATAAAATTATTTTATTGGTTAGGTTATGTTTATTTTATTGAAAATATGCTTTACATAATTTACTATTTAATAGTTATAGATTAAGATAAGGAGAGTTTTTCTCTCCTTATCTTAATCGGTATTATTTATTAATTTGAATTTTAGTAGTAGAATGAACATTACTATTTGCTATTCGCAGTAGGTACATCCCTGAGCTAAGGTTAGAGATATCAACCATATTCGACATGTTTGATACTCTTTCTGTTAAAATATTCTTTCCATTCAGGTCGGTTATGGTTAAATCAAATAATTCATTACTATTTAATGTAACATTCAACACATTTACTGCTGGGTTAGGATACACTAGTACGTCCAGATTAATGTTTTCTTCGATTGATGTAGAGATAGGTAGTAATACTCCATCAATTATGTGTACAGTTCCGTTACCAGCAAATAAGTCTGGAGTGGTAACATTAGCATCATTAATCATTACCCCAACAGAAAGATCTACAACTATGTCTTGTCCATTTAGAGTGGCAACAGGTCCGTTTGTAAGTGCCGAAGAAGGAACATCGCTTCCAACTACATGGTACAATAAAATATCTGTTAAGTCTGGAGAAGCTAACAAATCCGCTGCAGAAATATTCAATGCTGCTAAGGCCGCTGTAAATGCTGCATCTGTCGGCGCAAAAACCGTTAATTCAGAAAAAGGGTTGGTTAATGCCGGAAGTAATCGAGCTTCAACTACAGCTGCTACTAATGTAGTGTGATCTGGGCTGTCAATTGCAATATCTGCTACTGTTTCTCCAGGTAGAACTACTCCGTTTAAGACATGTACTGCTCCGTTTCCAGCTTGCACGTTGGCAGCTGTTACTTGGGCTTGATTTACAAACACGTCTGCACCGTCGATAGTAACTTTTAGCGTGTTTGTAACACTCAAGGGTTGCGCTATCATACCATTCGAAAGACTAGTTGAAAGTACCTCCGAACCTAGAACATGATACAGCAATATATCTGTTAAGTCTGGAGAAGCTAACAAATCTGCTGCAGAAATATTCAATGCTGCTAAAGCTGCTGTAAATGCTGCATCTGTCGGCGCAAAAACCGTTAATTCAGAAAAAGGGTTGGTTAATGCCGGAAGTAATCGAGCTTCAACTACAGCTGCTACCAGTGTAGTGTGATCTGGGCTGTCTATTGCAATGTCTGCAACCGTTTCGCTGTCTAGGAGAACAGAATTGATAGAGTGCACATATCCATTTGACCCCATTAGATCAATTCCATTCACTTCCGCTTGATTTGCAAATACGCTGGTTCCATTAATCGTTAACTTTAATGTATTGTCATTGTGAAGAGGTGTTACGATTTGACCATTCGAAACATTGGAGGACGGCACAGAACCTGAAAGCACATGATATTGCAATATGTTAGACAAGTCAGTAAGCGCTAATACGTCATTAATGTCTGTTAAACCAAGATCAATAATTAATTGGTCAAATGCTGCGTTATCTGGGGCGAATACCGTGTATTGACTCGTATTCATATCCAGTACTGCATCCAATCCTTCTTGATCTAGAGCAGCTGTTAAATACGTGTGATTTGGACTTCCCGCTATCACATCATAAACCGTAGTTTGAGCAAATGTTGAACCGCTTGACAAGACTATCGTCGATGCCATTAATAAGTTCTTAATTGATAATAATTGTTTTTTCATTTTTATTTTGTTTAATAATTATGTATAAATGTTCAACAAATGTAATTCATAATGTTTAACAAAAACAAATAAAAGCTAAACAAAGTTTTAATTTTTTTTTAAATTATAGTGTTTATGGGTGTTGGCGGAGTTTTTTTTATTCAGTATTTTTTCAAATGAATGTATTTTTATCTATTATTCTATTTTTTTCTCCGGATTAATCAAGCATTTAACAGAATTTACGCTGATAATAAAAGCGTATGATATCTTTAATATTATCCATTTTAAGCTGCTACCTTTGTATTATGTCTAAAGGAATAAAAAGTCAACAAGCAATACTCGCTAAATTGGGAATAGAGAAATTAAACCCAATGCAATTAGAAGCGAAGGTTGCCATAGAATCTATGGATAATATAATATTGCTTTCTCCTACAGGAACCGGTAAAACCTTGGCTTTTCTATTGCCTTTAATAAAAGAATTAGACAGTAATTGTCATGAAATTCAAAACGTAATCATTGTTCCTTCCAGAGAATTAGCGATTCAAATAGAGCAAGTATTCCGTGAAATGGGAACAGGTTTCAAAGTAAACGCTGTTTACGGAGGTCGCTCCGGTTCTAAAGATAGATTAGAAATACAACACAGACCTGCTGTTCTAGTAGGTACTCCAGGTAGAGTGGCAGACCACTTAAGAAGAGAGGCGTTTGAGACTGCAGATATAAAAACATTGGTATTAGATGAATTTGATAAATCGCTAGAAGTAGGATTTGAAAATGAAATGAGAGAAATCTTAGAGCTATTACCACGCGTAAATAAAAAGATATTGACTTCAGCAACGCAAGGAGTTGCAATTCCGCGTTTTGTAGAATTGACTAATCCAGTTACTGTGGATTATTTAGATGAGGAAATTTCTCAATTAGCGGTAAAGATGGTGATAGCTCCGTCAAAAGATAAGTTAGATACACTTTTAGAATTGATAGCTCATCTTGAAAATCAAAACGGAATCATTTTTTGTAATTTTAAAGACTCCATTCAACGCGTAAGCGAATATTTATCAGAATACAATGTGTCTCATGGAACATTTTATGGAGGAATGGAACAAGGAGAGCGAGAACGGACATTAATTAAATTTAGAAACGGTACACACCAAATATTACTTGCCACAGATTTAGCTGCACGGGGTATTGACGTTCCAGAAATTAATTTTATCATTCATTATCACCTACCCAATAAGAGCGAAGAGTTTACACATCGTAATGGTAGAACAGCGCGTATGAATAGTAATGGTACTGCATATGTGTTGCACTGTGAACAAGAAAATTTACCGGATTTCATAGGTGATCTGCCCGTAGAACAATTAACGAAAAAACCGCTTCAAGAACGAGCTGACTGGAGTACGTTGTTTATTTCTGGAGGTAGAAAAGATAAAATTTCAAAAGGAGATATCGCTGGTTTGTTTTTTAAACAAGGAAACCTTTCCAAAGGAGAGCTCGGTGTAATTGAGTTGAAAAATGATTGTGCTTTTGTTTCTGTTAAAACGGATACTATTAAACATCTTTTACCTAAGGTCAATAACACACGATTAAAGAAAAAGAAAGTCAGAATTACGGTAGCTTAATTTCAAAAAACACCTTAATTACCCAATGCTGTATTAAATGTTGCAGCTCCTCCCACTACCGGAATAGTGATGTTAGTGTTGTCTAAATCGATTGTTAATTCTGTTCCTGGTGCTGGCCAAAGCGTAAACTCTTGGTCACTTGAGAAAATCATTAATCCAATTTGTTGCCCTGCTTTTACAACATGATCATCTGGTTGTAAGTCGAAAGTCAATTCAACAAACTCACCAGGAGTTAGCGGTGAGCTTTCAGTAAGCGATTTACTATTTTGTGGGTCGGCCCAACCTCTTGTAATAATATTATCATATGTTTTGGCTTTACTATCGTCATTCCAAGGCAGTGATACCAACCAAACTGATAAATTAGCTGCGGCTTTACTACTCGCAACTTTTATTTGAATAGTGGATAGTCCAGATAAATGAACATCTTGTGTAAGCGTTGGCGTAGCAAACAATAATCTATTTATTGAAGAATCAGCTTTCGCTAAATCTTTACCAATAATTGTATGATCATCAACCAATTTTTGAGCTCCTTCTTTGATGGCTTCCTCTTGATTTAATGAACCAACTGTCGTACCATTTCCATGTAAAAAAAGCGTTACGTTTTCTGCTGCTGGATTTGGATAATCAGCATATGAAGTAGGGGAGTCCATCTTATCTCCTTCGCGTACAATCCAAGATTTTGGGTCATTTTCTACACCATTTTCAATACCGTGTAAGTAATGTGTAAACCATCTGTTCATCATCTTCATAGGAGGTGGACCACCATGTCCAAACTGGTGATAATAAATTTGGGTTGGAAGTCCCATTTCTTTTGCTTTCGCATAAATTCTATAACTATGTTCAGGCATTACATTCCAGTCATTAAAACCATGAGACATTAATAAGGCAGCTTTCATAGGTGCCATATCGTTGAGGTAATCTCTACCTGCCCAAAAGTCATTGTAATCTCCTGTTTCTCGATCCATTCCGTTTTTCATTTCTGTATCTCTCACAGTTTTGTTATTGTAAGCTCTGTTAGACTCTTCTCCACTGTGAATAAAGTCATACAATACATCAACGTCTTCTCCTAGATAGCCTCCAGGAGAACGAACCAAGCCATTCGATCGGTAGTAATGGTAATAGGAAGTGTTGGGAGCAATTGGGATGATTGCTTCTAACCCTTCAACCCCTGTCGTTGCCGCCGCTAAAGGAATAGTGCCATTGTAAGATGTTCCTGTCATTCCGATTTTTCCAGTAGACCAATAAGCCGTTACTTCATCTGTTCCAGTTAATTCTTTATATCCTTTTACTCTGCCGCAAAGCCAATCGATTACTGCCTTTGGAGCTAAAGTTTCGTTATCTCCACCAATGGTAGGTGCTCCTTGAGAAAGACCTGTGCCCGGAGAACACGAATGGACCACAATATATCCTCTTGGAACCCATTTCAATATATGTGAATTTGAAATAATAGGCCGTTCACCGCGTCTAGTAACTTCTGCATGAACACGTTCTTTAGCAGTTTCTCCTAATTCATGTTCTACATTCCACATGCCACCTTCTACATCTTCTGCTATACCCGAAAAATAAGGGCTAGAAACATAAATAATCGGTAGTTTTAAACTGTCAGTATCCGTTTGTTTTGGTCTTGTAACAGCTACGTGCATTCGATCTAGTTTACCATCGCCATCTGTATCGAAAGTTGTTTCTACAAATAAATCGTGTCGAATCCAATTATCAAAACCACTAAATCCGGGTACAATTTGCGCTTCTCCATTTTCAAAAACAGGCACCACTATTTCGGTCTTCTCTTTCTTTTTGTTTTTCTTCTTTTTCTTTTGTGCAGAAACATGCATTGAAAAAAGAAATAAGGATGCGGTTAAGAATATTGTGGTCTGTCGAACTGATAGCATAAGAGATTGATTTTAGCTTACAAATATATCAACTCGATGCTTCAATCAAAAAAAAAGGCCGAAAGGGTTTGAGTTTTATTTCGGCCTTGTGAATGTTCTTCGATTTTTCCCAAGCAAGGAGCGTTAGAATTGAAAGCTGGTTGAACGCAGTGAGTTCTTTCAATTTGGCGACATTGGAGAAAAATGAAGGTTGTGAGCGAAGCCTTGATTTTTTTTGCTTCGTTTTTTTCATCAAGGAAAAAAAATGAAGTGCCTGCACGATAGCTATCGTGGAGGGCTTTTACTTTTTTATGGCGTATAAAAAGTAAACAAAAAGACGCTATGATGCGGCTACTTTTTATTTTCAATCATCCTCATCGCAAAGTTTAAGTCCGGTCCTTCGACTCCGCTCAGGAACCACTCCTTGATCTCCTTTGGAGCTTTTCAGTCTTGCTAAATATTTTACTCGATGCTTCACTTAACCAAAAAAGGCCGAAAGGGTTTGAGTTTTATTTCGGCCTTGTGAATGTTCTTCGATTTTTCCCAAGAAAGGAGCGTTAGAATTGAAAGCTGTTTGAACGCAGTGAGTTTTTTCAATTTAGCGACATTGGAGAAAAATGAAGGTTGTGAGCGAAGCCTTGATTTTTTTTGCTTCGTTTTTTTCATCAAGGAAAAAAAATGAAGTGCCTGTACGATAGCTATCGGTAAGGCATAAAGACAATCCTTCACGGCTAGAGTGATACCCTTCCGGCATGGGACATATTTGATTTACGCATCAAGATTAGCAGGATTAAAAATAAATTGCATTTATATAAAACGTAGCTTCGCCTGCGAAATGGAAACTCAGCAAAAACCGATAATGAAATTCAGAGAATTCGTTGCTTTAATGGCAATGATGATGTCTCTAACTGCGCTTTCGATAGACGCGATGCTTCCTGCATTGTCTCAAATAGGAGAAGACTTGGGAGTAACTGAGCCCAACGATAATCAGTTGATTATATCAATATTGTTTCTAGGTTTGGCAATAGGACAATTGTTTTATGGCCCATTGTCCGATGCAATTGGACGCAAAAAAGCTGTATATATAGGTCTGGTTTTCTTTTTTGCAGGTTGTTTAATCTCTATTTTTTCAGATAATCTCTTTATCATGTTAATAGGTAGAGCGCTTCAAGGATTTGGATTATCTGGTACGCGGACTATTAGCGTCGCTATTATTAGAGATCGCTTTAAAGGAGATAAAATGGCTCAGGTAATGTCGTTTGTTATGGCTACGTTTATTATTGTACCTACCATAGCTCCATTTATGGGGCAAGGAATACTTTGGATAGCGCATTGGAGATTTATCTTTTGGACGATACTCGGATTAGGATTGATTTTGTTTGTTTGGTTTTCTACCAGACAACAAGAGACTTTAAAAAAGGAGAATCGAATAAAGTTCGAATTGAGGAAAATGCTTTTAGCAGCAAAAGAAGTCTTTACAACTCGAGAAGCAATAGGATATACAATAGCAGCAGGGTTTATTTCTAGCGCTTTTGTAGGGTTCTTGAACTCTTCTCAGCAAATTTTTCAAATACAATATGGATTGGGGGAGAAGTTTCCTTTGTTCTTTGCTATGATTGCATTGTCTGTTGGCACTGCTTCATTTATCAATGGGAAGATGGTGGTTAAACATGGTATGCAAAAAATGGTTAAATGGGCTTCAATTGGTGTTTGCTTGTTTTCTTTGATTTTCTTAGGAGTAATATTCGAGTTTATACCTTCTCCATCACTAGCGTTATTTATGTCCTATTTATGCGCTACCGTTTTTTGCACAGGAATACTCTTTGGTAATTTAAATTCATTAGCAATGGAACCATTAGGCCATATAGCTGGAATGGGTGCCGCAATTGTAGGTTCCGTATCTACATTTATTTCTGTGCCGTTTGGAGTGTATATTGGCCTATCATACAATGGAACGGTGGTGCCTTTAGTTATTGGCTTTGCTGTTTTTGGTGCTTTAGCAATGTTGGTTGTTTTATTTTTTGCGAAAACTTCCAAATAGTATAACTTCGATTAAAATTAAGTGAATTATGGTACATGGTACTCACAACGCTGAAGCAGACGAGCGTAACAAGGATATAAAGATATTTGTTAACGGAGAATTATTGCATCGGGATGATGCTAAGATTTCAGTTTTTGATAGTGGGTATTTAGTAGGAGATGGAGTTTGGGAAGCTTTGCGGTTGCATAATGACAAATTAGTTTTTTTGGATTTACACCTGAAAAGAATGTGGGAAGCAGCCGCTTCAGTAGGGATGACGTTACCATTTTCAAAAGAGGAGTTAACCGATAATATTTGGAAAACTGTTAAAGCCAACGACATGCACGACAATGTGCACGTACGAACGATGGTTACTCGTGGTATAAAAAAAACACCGTCTCAGGATCCTCGGTTAACAATATCAGGGCCCAATGTGGTAATAATAGCGGAGCATAAAAAAGCCGCTCAAGTTAGTTTAGATACAGGAATTATTTTGCATACATCAACCATCAGACGAGGTTCACCAGATTATTTAGATCCAAGGTTAAACTGTCACAGTAAATTGCACGAAGTTCAAGCATTGATACAAGCAATAGAGGCTGGTGCGGACGAAGCATTAATGTTGGATGCAAATGGGTTTGTTGCAACTTGTAATGCGACTAACTTTTTTATCACAAGAGGAAAAGAAGTTTGGACATCTACAGGACAATACTGTATGAATGGAATAACTAGAGCGAAAGTAATTGAAGCTTGCGAAAAGAATGGGATTGTATGCCGTCAAAAGAATTTCTCATTATATGATGTTTACGGAGCAGATGAAGCATTTGTGACAGGGACTTTTGGAGGTTTAACGCCCGTTACCAAAATTGACGGAAGAGTAATTGGAGAAGGAAAGAACGGAGAATTCACAAAACAACTTCGAGAATTATACAATGAATTAATCCATCGAGAAATTCTGAGTTCATGAAATCTAAAGATGGGATAACGCGGATATGTCTTTGGTCTGGTCCTAGAAATATTTCTACAACTTTGATGTATTCATTTGCACAAAGGGATGATATTGTAGTTGTAGATGAACCTTTGTATGCCTCTTATCTGTCGAGTACCAATGCTAAGGAGTACCATCCAGGGGCATCGGAAATAATTGCATCTCAAGAGAATGATGGCGAAAAAGTGATTGAATGGATGATGGGAAGCCACGATAAGCCGCTAGTTTTTTTTAAAAATATGACACACCATCTTTTAGATTTGGATCGATCATTTATGAAAGATGTGGTAAACGTTATATTAACGCGCGACCCAAAAGAAATGATCCCTTCATTTGTTAAAGTAATTGAAAATCCAACAATTGGTGATATTGGCTATGCAGCTCATACAGAGCTCCAGAATTATTTTGAAGAAAATAATATCCCGTACATCGTTTTGGATTCAAAACTACTATTGCAAAATACTAAAGGAGTATTGCAACAGTTTTGCGATTTGATTGGAGTTGATTTTGACGAAAACATGTTAAAGTGGGAAAAGGGAGCTAGAAAAGAAGATGGTATTTGGGCAAAGTATTGGTACGATAATATCCATAAGTCCATTGGTTTTATGGATTACAAACCCAAGTCAGAAAGGTTTCCAGACAGATACCAGTCATTGTTGCAATCCTGCAAAGGGCATTACGGAAAACTTTTGAAAAAAGCGCTACGATAAGCTGATATTGGAGTACCTTATTTATTTATGTAATTCTGAAGCTCTGTAATCTTGGTAGGATCTTGAAATACCCCTCCATAGTAAGATGTGATAGTGGTTGAGGTATTGTCCTTTACTCCTCGAGAAGAAACACATAAATGTTTTGCATCAATTATAACTGCTACGTCTTTGGTGTTCAAAATTTCCTTCAAATCTTCTGCTATTTGATTTGTTAATCGTTCCTGAACTTGCGGGCGATTTGCATAATATTGCACAATACGATTAAGTTTTGACAGTCCAATAACTTTTCCAGACGAAACGTATGCTATGTGAGCTTGCCCCGTGAATGGAACAAAATGATGCTCACAGTTAGAGTAAAAGGTTATGTTCTTTTCAATCAACATCTGATTGTACCGATACTTATTTTCAAAAAGTGAAATTTTAGGTTTGTTAGCAGGGTTTAATCCTGAGAAGATCTCTTCAACATACATTTTGGCAACCCTTTTTGGAGTGTCTTTTAATGAATCATCAGTCAGGTCTAAACCTAAAACATCCATTATTTCATTAAATAGATGAGAAATTTTTTCCTTTTTTTCCGCATCCGATATCTCAAATGGATTTGCTTTCATAGGGGTTTCTAGACCTGTTGATATGTGGTCATCTCCTATATCATCATATGAGAAATCAGAGGTTTCATTGTAATCTTCAATTAGTAAGTTGTCCTTTTTCAATTTGTTTTATTTTAGGTTTCGACTGTATACTTTATGTTCAGATAGTTTCGAAATAACAAATAATTTGTTCTACACAAAATCATAATTTAGTACAAAGCTACATAATTGTTTATCAAAAAAGCAAAAATATTAAACAAAACTATTTTTTTGTGTTAATTATACGCTGAGCTATTGTACATTTACCAACCTAATTAAGAAGATGTCTTATCAGCCTAAGGTTCTAGGAAATATTAACGCATAAAATACTATGTCCAAGTTACCGAAAGAATACAGGTTTTTAGATTTTTCAGATTATGGAAGACCTTTGGCACGTATTATTGCTAATTCCTTGAAAGAAACTTCTTACACCCCGATTGATGTTACTTTGTGGTTTATTGTTTCGGGTATAATTGCTATAGTTTGCATTCTATTTGAGTACTATTGGTTTGCAGCTTTTTTTTTATTGCTGAAATCAATCTTGGATGCAGCGGATGGAGAATTAGCAAGGGTGAAAAAAACTCCCTCGCATACAGGTAGATACTTGGATTCAGTTGCAGACATCATATTAAATTTTTTTATTTTCTCTGCTCTCTGGTACTGTACGGAAGCTAGTATAATAATTACTTTTTTCGCTTTTTTAGGAATTCAATTGCAAGGTACTTTGTACAATTATTATTATGTTATTTTGAGGAATAATGTGAATGGTGACACTACAAGTAGAGTGTTCGAATTGAATGCACCTAGCGCCTTGGGTAATGAAAAACAAAAAAATGTAGATTTACTGTTTCGAATTTACAAAGGACTTTATGGTTTATTTGACAGGGTTATTTATTTGCTAGATTCGAATGCTCCAAAATCAAAAAAAATACCTAAATTGTTGATGACAGCGCTATCAACTTTTGGACTTGGGTTTCAGCTTTTGATTATCAGTTTAATGCTGGTTCTTGGATTAAAAGATTATATACCCGCTTTTTTTCTTTGCTATTCTCCAATGATTTTTGTTTTCATTGGTCTGAGAAAGATCCTCCAGTAATATTGAAAATCAGAACTCTTACCACATTAATGGTGGGGGTATTCAACATAGTTTCTTGCAGTTTCGTAGAGCTTTATTCTCAGGTCTAGATCTTCATCTAATTCAGCTTCGAGAATATTATAGATTACCATTGCAATGTTTTCTGCAGTCGGATTTAAATTCATAAATTCCGCTGTATCCAGGTTAAGGTTTTTGTGGTCAAACCTATCCAGTACTTTTTCTTTAATTAAATCAGAAAGAACTTTTGCGTCCATCACATAACCCGTAGAAGGATCACAAATACCAATAACTTTAACTTCTAGGTCATAGTTGTGTCCATGGTAATTCGGATTGTTACATTTGCCAAAAATCATCTGATTTTTTTCCTCGCTCCAATCAGGATTGTGCAATCTGTGGGCAGCGTTAAAATGTTCGCATCGGACAATGGCTGTTTTGTTCATAATGGTTTGCGTTGTTTATAATTCAAAAATCTAAATTGGATGTAAAGGTATTTATATTTTTGTTTATATTTTTTACTAATTTACCAAACAAAATAATTATTGTCATTGATTTCTTGGTTTTATTTAAGTTTTGATTGGAATTATTTTGGTTAACTAAATTTTTTCTAGAAGAGTTTTACTTGAATTTCATCACTGTTGGTTCGGTTCTGGTAATGTTCAGTCTTTTTATGATTTATTCTGTTATTAATTAGTGCATTAGTAAATATATTTTTCAATATTTGAATAAATGAAAGCCCCAGGTAAAATAGGATTTTGGCCCACCACTTCTTTAGTAGTAGGAAACATGATTGGTTCGGGTGTTTTTTTACTTCCAGTTGCATTAGCTTATTATGGATTGAACAGTGTTTTTGGTTGGCTCTTCTCTGCATTTGGAGCAATTTTATTGTCAATCATTTTCGGCTATTTAAGTAAGCATTTCAAAAATTCAGAAGGCGGTCCTTACGCCTTTACAGTATTTGGACTCGGGAGGTTTCCAGGGTATTTAGTTGCTTGGGGATATTGGATTTCAATTTGGTCTACAAACGCTGCTATTGCAGTAGCTTTGGTAAGTTACCTGAGTGTAATATTTCCAATTGTTGGTGCTAGCGCTCTCAATTCTATTATTACCGGTTTAGCTTTTGTTTGGTTTTTTACATGGATAAATACCAAGCAAATAAAAACGATTGGAATTGTACAGCTTTTAACTACTGTTCTTAAAGTAGCTCCATTAATTTTTTTAGCAATCGTTGGAATTTTTTATGTGGAACTATCGAACTTAGAAATTTGGGCAGCAGAAGCTTCTGTTAGTTTTGAAAGTATAACTGCAGCAACTACTTTGACTTTTTTCGCATTTCTCGGAATGGAAAGTGCTACAATTCCTTCAAAGGGAATTGCAAATGCTGAGAAAGTCATAAAAAAAGCAACTATTTACGGGACCATTTTTACAGCAGCTCTATACATCTTTAGTTTTCTGGTTGTTTCAAGTGTAATTCCGCCAGATGCGCTAAAGAATTCGAGTGCGCCATTTGCAGATACAGCCAATGATTTATGGGGAGGAGTAGGGAAGATGATATTTGCTTGGGGAGCTGTTGTCGCTACGTTGGGAGCATTAAATGGTTGGATCTTGATACAAGGACGAATTCCTTACAGTGCCGCAAAAGACAATCTATTTCCAAAAATATTTGGGAGGGTTAACAAAAATGATTCTCCGGTAATTGGAATAATAATCTCCAGCATATTGGCTTCTGCATTAATGATGTTTAACTATAGCAAGTCGTTGGTTGACGCGTTTTCTTTTATGATGAAACTCTCCACATTATCGGTTCTTACCCCGTACCTTTTTTCCATAGCTACATTTTGGATTATGGTTAAAAAAGACAAAAGAAGTTTAAAAAACAACGCCAATGTTCTGGTCGCATTACTAGCGTTTATATTTTCTATTTGGGTAATAATAGGTTGTGGGCAAGAAGTAGTTTTTTATGGGTTTATTCTATTAATGATTGGAATTCCTTTTTATATTTATATAAATAATAGTAGCGATGATTAATAATTTGGAAATAAATGAGAACATTGAAGAGGCGGAAACTTTACCTGCAACATTTTACCAAAGTCAAGAGGTTTTCGATCTAATTCGAGAGCGTGTCTTTATTCGCTCTTGGCACTGGTTGGGTATGGAAAAAGACTTATTGCCTTTTTCTGAGTCTGTTTTTCCGCTCACCTTATTCGATGGGTATTTAGACGAACCAATTGTTCTTGTTAAAAATGCGAAGGATGAAATTATAACATTAAGTAATGTTTGTACACACCGTGCTAATATAGTTGTTGAACATGCAGGTAGGCAAAAGCAGTTAGCTTGTATGTATCATGGAAGAAGATACAACCTGGATGGAACTTTCAAAATGATGCCTGAGTTTAGTGAAGCGAAAAACTTCCCGCGACCATGTGATGATTTGCATTTATTTTCATCTTCCTTGTTCAAGGGGCATCTATTTTCGAGTTTAGATAAAGCATTTGACTTTGAAAAAGTGACAAGTGTGCTGCAAGAGCGAATAGGGTTTTTACCGCTGGAAGATTTTAAGCTGAATGAAACAATTTCAAAAGATTATTTGATTAATTGTAATTGGGCATTGTACTGTGACAATTACTTAGAAGGGTTTCATATTCCTTTTGTGCACCCGGATTTAAATGATGCGCTCGATTATGGTAGCTATGAAACGGTACTTTATGAGTATTGTAATTTACAAATAGGGTATTCATCTGGCGGAGAAGAAGTGTTTGACTTACCTGAGGGTCACCCGGATTTTGGAAAACAAGTAGGAGCCTACTATTATTGGATTTTCCCAAACATGATGTTTAATTTTTATCCATGGGGATTATCAATAAATATCGTAAAGCCTGTTTCAATAAATAGAACAAGAGTTTCTTTTGTCTCTTATGTGTATGATGAATCAAAGCTTTCTGCAGGTGCTGGAGCCTTGCTAGACAAAGTTGAAAGAGAAGATGAATATGTTGTAGAAGGTGTTCACAAAGGCCTAAAATCAAGGTTTTATAAATCAGGTCGCTTTTCTCCCACAAAAGAGAAGGGAGTCCATCATTTTCAGCGCTTATTATTGAAATTTTTGAAAGAAAATTAAGTGTTAATTTGTCAGGGAAAACGCATTAAAAATCGCTAAACGATAGGAGACTTGAAATAATTGTCCATTCGAGTGATTTTTGAAACGAAGTGAAGAAAATTGTATCGAGAATCAATTATTTTGACCCAAAAAGTGATTCTCGATAAAAAATTCTGTCCGGACAGAATTTCACTCGAAAGGACACTTTTTTAGGCTTAGTCGAACTAAATATTTTTAATGCGTCTGCCCTGGTTAATTTGTTGTTTTATTTTTTGATTAGCGAAGTGTGATTATGACTATTTTACAAGAGTTACTACAATCTGAATTCAATTTTGAAGCCATCGAGATAAAAAAAATTGGAGGCTACGACAATGCAAATTATAGTGTAACAGGTGATTCCAATAAATACATCTTTAAAACATATGTGTTTAGCAAGGATTTACTAGCTCACCTTGAAGCAGAAAACGAGGTTCTATTAAGTTTGGAGCGCAGCGAAAAATGTTTGTTTCCTGTTCCTGAAAAGTTTTCGGATGGGTCTTACTTGAAGGTAGTTAAAATCGATGGCGAACAACATATTTGTAGGATGTTGGCCTTTATTGATGAGCAGTTTTTAGCTGAAGTTAGCCATTCACATGCGTTATTAACGTCTTTTGGTGGTTTTTTGGCAGAATTGAATTTACAACTTCAAAAAGCAACAAGTTATACACTTCAAGCGCGCGAATGCGAATGGGATTTACAATACTATCATTTTAGTGCAGCGTACATTAAAGATATTCCAAATGCGCAGGAGAGAAGTATTGTTGAATATTTCTACCAGCAGTTTGAAGCCCAAGTTTTACCGCGTATTTCTAAATTTCGTCGTCAAATTATTCATGGTGATTATAATGAAGGAAACGTTTTGGTAAAAAACGATCGAGTAGTGGGAGCTATCGATTTTGGAGATGTTACTTACGCACCATTGGTTTATGAATTGGGAATAGCATTGGTTTATAGTTGTTACGATAAAGATGATCCATTACAGTGGATAGCTTCTACGTTAAAAGGATACAATGCGATAATTCCGGTTGAAGAAAAAGAAGTTGAAATACTGTATTATGTGATGGCTACTAGACTTGCGGTAAGTGTATGCAGGTCGGCACATTCTAGAAAAACAGACCCTGATAATGAACATGCGTTAAATAGCGAAAAACATTCCTGGAAGTTACTGAACTACTTATTGCGTATTGGTCCAATTGCTACTGAGAAAATGCTGCGTGAAGTTTGCGAATTGTCCAAGAGAAAAGAGCTTTTGGCAGATGTAGAATTACAAAAACGCTTACAAGTTGTAAGTCCACTCTTATCTGTCAGTTACAAAGATCCAATTTTAATGGAAAAAGCAGCTTTTCAATACATGTATGATAGTGCTGGAAATTCAATTTTGGATGCGTACAATAATATACCACATGTAGGGCATTGTCATCCTAAAGTGGTTGCTGCGGGGCAGAATCAGATGGCGGTTTTAAATACAAATACGCGGTATTTATACCCGGAGTTATCTAGCTATGCAGAGCATTTACTGTCCAAGTTTCCAAAGTCGCTTACTAAGGTGTTTTTTGTTAATTCTGGAAGTGCAGCAGCCGATTTAGCCTACAGAATGGCGAATGCGCATACAAGAAGAAAGAGCGTTATGGTTATGGAGCATGGTTATCATGGTAATACCCAAATTGGAATGCAAATGTCTGATTATAAATTTAGTAATAAAAAAGGTGATGGAAAGCAAAATCATGTTTTAAAAGTGCCTATTCCTGATACGTATAGAGGAGTTTATGGGAGTGAAAATCCTGATTCAGGATTAAAATATGCCAAAGACGCGATTACTCAAATGAAAGAATTTGGTAATGAAATAGGAGCGTTTATAACAGAACCAATAGTTGGTTGCGGAGGGCAGGTTCCGCTGGCTGCAGGTTATTTGAAAGCGCTATACCCAGCAGTAAGGGCACAAGGAGGAGTTTGTATAAGCGATGAGGTTCAAACGGGTTTCGGTCGATTGGGAGATTCGTTCTGGGGTTTTGAGATGCATGGAGTTGTGCCTGATATGGTTATTTTGGGAAAACCTATGGGTAACGGTCATCCGATGGGTGCTGTTGTAGTTACGGATGAGATTGCAGCATCTTTTGAGAAAGGTGTTGAGTTTTTTAGTTCATTTGGAGGTAATCCGGTTTCATGTGCAATTGGTAAAGCTGTTTTGGAGGTTATTGAAGAAGAGAAACTCCAAGAAAATGCGAAAGAAGTAGGTGATTATTACCAGTTAATTTTAGAAGGATTAAAAAATAGATTTAATGTAATTGGCGATGTAAGGGGCGCTGGGTTATTTATTGGAGTAGAAATAGTTAAAGAAAATTCTCAAGAACCCAACACAGCTTTGGCGCAGCATATCAAAAATGAATTGAGAAATGCCAATATTTTGATAAGTACAGATGGGCCTTTCGATAACGTGCTTAAATCTAAGCCACCATTGTGTTTTTCTAAAGAAAATGCCAAAGAGGTGGTTAATTGTTTGGAGAGGTTATTAATCAACTATTTAAATTAACTTAGAACTTCTTTAGATTTAGTTTAACCTAAATTTTGGTAAATAGAATGAATTTTGCCTTGATTAAACATTTATTCCGTCTTTTTTATTAATGAAGTTTACTTCTCAGAAATATCTATGTTGATATTGGTTTTGCGTTCAGAAAGAACGCAAAAAAATACTATTTTAGTCTCTAATAAATTGCCCTAAATATTTAATATGACTGTATTCCGTTTAATAAATATATTCATTTTAGGCAACCTTTGTAGTTTATATTTCGTCATGTTGATAATACCTCATATAGTAGATGCTGTTTTTTTTATTATTGAAAGAAATAAATGCTTATATTTGTTATATGTTTTTTAGTAAATGAATTCTATTATGAAAGATTATAGATTATTATTCGTGTTTTATTTACTCACACTATTGGGTTTTAGTGGAGCAGCTCAAACAACAATTATTGATGGGAATAGTGAAAGTAGCTTCTCTGGTCCTCTGCGTACTTATTACAATTACGGTCTGCATCAAAATATTTATCTGCAATCCGAAGTAGGTAGTGCTGCTACTATAACTGGCTTGGAGTGGGAATGGGATGATTCGCACGCCACAACTCGAACGATTAAGATATGGTTGGGTCATACTGCTCAGGCTGATTTTTCGAGTACGTCGAATTATGTTCCTACAGGTTCAATGACTTTAGTTTATGAAGGAACTTTGTCGTTGAGTAGCACGGTAGCGTGGACACCAGTAACATTTGATCAAGATTTTAGTTATGATGGTACAAATAATTTAGTTATTGCGGTAGAAGACAATACCGGAAGTTATTCGGGGAGTTCAAATAACCGATTTAAGCATTTGACAATGGGTTCAACTTCTGATGATCGAGCAATATACCAATATAGTGATGTTTCAAATTATACCATGGAGTCACCTACCTTTGATGGTATAAGTCATAGGCAGCCCAGTTTAAAGTTGTATTTTTCGACATGTCCTGGACCTTCGTCACCCACATCATCTTCAGTGACTTCTGCGACGGCAACTATTTCTTGGACTGCTGCTTCCTCTGATCCAGGTGTTGGTTATGATTATTACCTTTCTACATCATCTACTGATCCAACTGGTGGTACGACGCCTACAGGATCTGTAGGTCTAAGCACGTCAGAAGCCTTAGCTGGGTTGTCACAGTCAACAACATACTACTATTGGGTTAGGTCTGATTGTGGGGGAGCAGATTATTCCGATTGGACTTCTGTATCTAGTTTTACCACTCCTTGCCCTGCGCAATCTGTCCCTTTTTCAGAAACTTTTGATAATACCTCGCTTCCATCGTGTTGGTCCCAATCAGCAACAACAGGAGGTCCTTGGGTGTTTAATACTGCAAATGTTGGTTTTACATGGAATAATTCAGGATGCGGTGCAGATCCAACAGATAACACTGGTAATAGTGGATATTTTGCTAAGGTTGATCTGTCAAATACTACTGGTGATGATATAGGTGTAATTTTAGAAATGCCCGATGTGGATGTTACTTCTTTAGGTACACCTCTTCTGCAATTTTCACATTGGATGTGTGGTACTGGCTATTCACCATTGAATTCAACCTATATAGAATACTACAACGGAACGGCTTGGAGTCAAGTTGCTCAGATTCAATCTGGTTCAGCTGCTTGGGTAACTTATGATTATGAATTAACAACTTGTACGTATGGAGCAAATTTAGTGCGAATTAGATTTCGAGTTGAAGATGAAGGTTCAAGTTCCCAATTTTATGGAGATATTGCAATTGATGATATATCAATAATTGAGAAACCTTGTTCAGCTCCTACTTCACTAGTTTCTTCTGCTATAGGATCTACTACGGCAACAATTTCCTGGGATGCTGCTTCACCTGTCCCTGCTACCGGTTATGATTATTATCTTTCGACATCAGCCACCGATCCCACTGGAGGAACAACACCTACGGGATCTGTTGCTTTCGGAACATTATCGGTGGACCTCACAGGTTTAACAGTTGCAGAAACTTATTATTTTTGGGTAAGATCTGATTGTGATGGTTCAGAATCAGATTGGTCATCTAGCAGTACGTTTACAACGGTCTCTTGTACGGGTCCCACTTCTGCTTCCGGCTATAATAAATTGTCAATAACTCAAACTACTGCGGAATTTTCTTGGGTGGATGGAAGTGGTGCATCCACTATAGTTGTAGCTTCCACAAGTCCTTTATCAGGTAATCCTGCAGAAAATGCTACATATACAGCAAATATAAACTATGGTTCAGGAGATGCTTTGGCTGGGGGATATGTTGTTTATTCTGGTACTGGTAATTCTATAACCGTTCAAAATCTAACGGCAAATACAACGTATTACCTTGGGATATATGAAATGACTACTGACCCTGCTGGATGTTATAATACTACAGAATTGGCGTTAAAGGCAACTGTACATACGTCGCCTTCGGATTTGATTGGTCTAGGTACAGGTACAACAACTAGTGATGGTGCTTATCTTGGAGTATTCAATAATTACTGGGAGAGTAATAGATGTCAAATGCTCTATAAAGCCTCAGAATTGGGGGGTACCGCTGATAATATTACAGACATCTCCTTTGATATTAGTCAGGTTGCTCCTGTTGGATATCGTTCGCTTGTGGATTTTACGGTTAACCTTATGCATACCAGTACAACTAGTTTTTCAACTGCTTTTGAGAATACAGCTTCAGCTACGGAAGTCTTTTCCAGCGCTAGTTATTCAATGCCTACTTCAACAGGTTATTTTGAGATAGACATAGCGGATTTTGCATACAATGGCACCGATAATCTGATAGTTGAAATTATTTGGGGGGAAAATGCTGGTTATGCGAGCACAGGAACTCAGTATTTTCATAATCATACAGATTATAGTTCTGGTGTAGACTACCTCGTAACATATGGTTATGCAGATAATACATCTAGTCCAACTTACGATGGGCGATCGGATATACGCCCCAACATACAATTTGGATTAGCTTGTGGAGTTACTGTTGGAACGGTTTCTGCTTCTAGTTCCGTTGTATCTAGTTGCGAAGAGGCTTCAACTGTTTCATTATCAGGTCAAGATGTTGGAGCTACTTTGCAATGGCAATATTCTACGGATAATACTACTTATTACGATATCGATGGTGCTACAACAGATTCTGAGATTGCACCATATATATCTAGAGCTACTGTGTATATTAGAGCTGCAGTAACAACTACATGTACAGATTATACAGCTGGAGAAGCCATAACTTCTACTGCTGCCTCAGGTTGTAATTATTGGGAAGGAACTGTTAGTGCAGATGCCTCTGATGCCTCTAATTGGTCGCAAGGTGTAGTTCCGGCTTCTGCATCTACGGATGCTTTGGTGTTGAAAACACTTTCCAATAGTCCTACTTATTCAAGTGAGAATTCTGGTATTTCTGTTGGAAATTTTTGGATTCAAGATGGTGCAACGTTTAATGCAGGTATAATTAGTCATTACGTAGCTGGTAACTTTACGAATAATGGAACTTTTAATAGTTCAACTGGAACTATTAATATGAAAGGATTTGGGGCGCAAGCTATAAACGGAACAGCTGCCTCTTTTTATAATCTTACTATAAATAATTCGAGCACGGGGGTAACTTTAGGTGCTGCAACAACTGTTTCAAACGCTTTAACTTTAACAAGTGGTATTGTAGATGCTAGTGGATCTAATTTAATACTCACCTCTGGAGCAACGGTCTCTGGAGGAAGCGATGCATCACATGTTAATGGAACGATGGTAAAAACCACTGCATCAACCTCGGAATTCATTTTCCCTCTTGGCGATGGAACTCAATATAAGGCAATTTCTATTACTCCAGAAAACGGTACCTCTACAGAGTGGACTTCAAAATACTTTAACACTGTCTATTCATCTACTACTCTTTCTGGTGGTAATTCTGCTGATATTGACCATGTAAGTACTTATGAGTATTGGGATTTAGCTAGGTCTGGATCCGATAAGGCAAAAGTAAACATTCCTTGGGTGCCCCTTAACGATGTGCAATCTTATACAGAATTAAGATTGGCGCATTGGGACGGTTCAGGATGGGAAAATATTCCTGCGAGTACTGCTGGAGGAAGTAACGCATCTGGTAATTTAATTTCTACTGGTTACCAAGATAGTTTTAGCCCTTTTACTTTAGCGAGTAGCACAACTACAAATGTTTTACCAATCGAATTAGTATCTTTTACTGGGGAGAAAAAGGATAATAGAAACATATTGAATTGGACCACTGCAAGCGAAATTAATAACGCTTATTTCACAGTAGAAAAATCCTACAATGGCTTCGACTTTGAATGGGTTGGAACACAAGAAGGTTCTTCTCCTTCTACGCAAATTATAAACTATAGTTTGTCTGATTACGATGTGTTAGAAACACTAAACTATTATCGTTTGAAACAAACCGATTTTGATGGAAAATTTGAATACTCAAAAACAATTAGTATAGACAATAGAGTTGATAATTCATTCAAAGAAATAATAGGCAGAACAAATCTTTTAGGCCAAGAAGTTGATGAATTTTACAACGGAATTGTGATTGTTCTTTACAAAGATGGAACTTCCCAAAAGTTCTATCAGTTTAAATAAGTGCTATTTAATCCAATTGGCTCAGATTTTTTATTTCTGGGCCATTTACTTTTTATTCTCACCCTTATTTGTTTTTAATTCAAAATCCGTTTATTGGGAACCTCTTTAGTTGTTAATTTTTTAACTTTCCAGTTGTATTAGAATCTATTGAATATTTGTAAAACAACTATTTTAGATATACCCGAAAAGAATATTGAAAGCTTTCAAGCAACCATTTTAGTTTATTTTCGTCCTTTGTTTTGTATTAAGTAAAATTGCTTAATCACGGTATGGCATTTTTATATCTTTATTTAAAGTTCTTTTTTAGACGAAAAGTTTGAGTATGTGTTTAAAATTATCTACGCTGTTTTGTTTTTTTATTTTAATGATACAATCCCTTGTTTATGGACAATTATCCTATTATTGTGATATGGAAAGTGGAGGTGGTTGTGGAAAAAATTGGGATAATAATGGATTTATTGATGGCTTCCAAACAGGTAGCTGTGATGGTTTAACAAATTGTCTTTATGATCGCGTATATAGTGTTGATGATCAGGTTGGAGCATGGAATAATGTAGCGATAACTGGACACGCTGGGGGACCGATACAGTTAGATTTTGAAACGAGGTTGTTAGATTGGACTGCTGAGACAGATAATTCGACTACAGATTGGGGCACTTTAAAAGTTTATTACAACACAACAGAACCAACAGAAGTATCTCCTGGTACTCAAATTGGTTCTGATATTACTTCTGCATCAGATTGTCAATCCCATAGTCTTTGTTTTGATCCGGTAGGTACAGTAACCAATCTCTATATTGCGTTTATTTATACTTTGGGTTCTGGTGATAACTCGATTCATTTCGATGAAGTAAGTCTTACAGAACTTACTTGTGCGGCACCATCCTCATTAACTTCTTCTTCTATAACTTCTTCTTCTGCAACAATTTCTTGGGCTGCAGCGTCACCTGCTCCAAGTGATGGTTATGATTATTATTATTCTACCTCAGCTACTGCGCCAATTTACTCTACCACTCCATCAGGATCTGTGGTGTCACCAGATGTTACAGTCAACCTTACGGGGTTGAATTCTGGTATGTCCTATTACTACTGGGTTAGATCCGATTGTGGGGGATGTAATTATTCTACATGGACTTCTGGAGGCACTTTTACATGTGATGCTTTAGCTCCTACTATCACCTCTTTTACTCCTTCCAGCGGATGTATTAGTGCAGGAACTGTGGTAATTACAGGTACAAATTTGGGTGGAACTTCTTCTGTTACCATAGGGGGTACTGCTGTGAGTTCTTTTACTGTTGATAGTGGTACTCAAATTACTGCTACTGTAGGGGCTGGAACTACAGGAGTTATAGAGGTTACTAATCCTGCGGGTTCTGATGCGACTGCTAGTTCATTTACGATTATTGCCAATGCGACCATTACCACCCAACCTACATCTACTCTAGATATTCTTGCAGGTAATTCAGACGTTATAACCATTGTTTCAGATGCAATAGGCTGGCAATGGCAGTTTAGTGAGGATAATACTAATTGGTCTAATATTGTGGATGGTACACCTGCTAATGTTACTTATTCAGGTGCAAGTACTGCTACATTAACAATATCTCCTAACACATCTGTAGCTGGTAGTAGTGGTTATTATAGGTGCATTTTGTCATGTGGTAGTGTTACAAGTAATTCTGCCAATGTTACTTTTGTTCAGTATTGTGATAGTGGGGGCGGAGCCGATTCAGGAATTGTGGGTGTAACTTTTGGTTCAATAGATAATACTGTTGGAAATGGTTTTGGACCTGCTTACAGCGATTACACCACTTCTTTTGCGAATCAAGCAACTGTTTACAGAGGTACTGATTACGATCTTAGCGTCTATGTAAATACAAATGGAAATTTCGTGGCAAACAATTATCAAACGGCATGGATTGATTGGGATGGAAGTGGTACGTTTGATGTTGATGAAGAGTATGATTTAGGAAGTGTTAATAATGTTACTAATGGTATATCTAGCTTATGTCCCCTCTCCATAACAGTACCTTCGGATGCTGTAGAGGGAAATGTTATTATGAGAGTATTAACTAGGTATGGGGCAACGGGTACGTCATGTGCTACAGGTATAGATGGAGAGATAGAGGACTATACGCTTCAAGTAAGGTACACGAGAGTATGGGCAGGAACAGTTAGTAGTGCATGGGGAAATACTGGGAATTGGACTTCCGGGGTTGTTCCAATTTCTGTAAGTGAAGTTGAGATTCCAAATGTTACTACCCAGCCTGCAATTTCATCGGCTGTTTCATTAGCAAGTCTTACAATTGATCCATCTGCAGACATTACAGTATCATCTGGTTCATTAACTGTTTCTGGAGCTATAGATAATAATGGTACTTTAAATATTGGTAATGCAACAGTAAATGCAGATGGTGCATTTGATGGAACATCAGGCACGATTAACATGGCTACTAATGCCAATGCCAATCTAACTCTAAGTTCAACGATAACGGCGTTAGGTACTTTAAATGCTTCATTGGGAACAGTAACGTACGATGGTAGTACTCAAAATGTTTTAGCCGGTACATATAATAATTTGTCCATATCATCTGGAGGTATAAAAACTGCATTAGGCAACTTAGATGTGAATGGAAACTTAACAACTGCTGCAACTACTATTTGTCAATTAGACATGGGTGCTAATCAACTAAATGTTGCGGGAAATTTAACAGTGGGTGCTCAAAATGGTTTGGATTTAACAGATGCTTTATCCTCTCTTACGTTTGATGGCTCAGCAGATCAAACTGTTACGCATCCAGGCAATGCAATTGTTTCAGCGGCAGCAACAGTTACGGACGATTTTGAATCCGGTACTACTGATTGGACCCAGGATGCCTCAAGTACTTATGTTGCAGCTCTTCGAGATGCGCCTACATTAACGACGGGATCAGGTCCTAGTTCAGCAAATGGAGGTTCATGGTATGCATGGTTTGAAGCTTCAGGAGGAATCGATGGCGAGTCCAATTATATGGTCAAGACTTTTGATTTTTCATCTTACAATAGCCCTCAAATTTCATTCTATTATCATATGTATGGTGTGGATATGGGTACACTATATTTAGAGATAAATTCTGCTGGAGTCGTTTCTCCTGTTTGGACATCGGTTTGGTCTGTAGATGGCGAGCAGCATGGTTCAGGGGGTGCTGCCTGGTCTCAGCACACTGTAGATTTATCAGCATATGCAGGCGAATCAGTTTGTCAAATTAGATTTCTTGCAATTCGTGGTAATGGCTTTAATTCTGATATAGCGTTAGACGATATCGTAGTTTCTGATAATGGCGGTTTTACTACTGATTATGAATTTAGAGGTGTAACAATTAATAATTCTGGAGGTGATGTTATATTGGCCTCTGCTGTAGAGATGGATGGCGCTTTAACTTTAACCGCTGGAGATATTGATGCTAGTTCATTTGACTTAACACTTACTGCTGGTGCAACATCTTCAGTTGGTAGTGATGCTTCGCACGTTATTGGAACGATGGTAAAAACCACTGCAGCAACTACAAAGTTCACTTTCCCTCTTGGCGATGGAACGTACTATAAGTCAATTGCTATTACACCTTCAACAGGAACCTCTAATGTTTGGACAGCTCAATATAATAATACAGCGCATCCTACTCCAGGCGACCAAACTAGTGGTTTAGATGACTCTGGAACCAATGGAACTCCAACATCTGGTGATATAGATCACATTAGCACATATGAATGGTGGGATATAGACAACGGTGGTACTTCTGAGACTGCAATAATTGAAATGGCATGGGTATCGCAAAATGCAGTCTCGGTCTATGCTGATTTAAGGATTGCTCATTTTGATGGAACAGATTGGGATAAAATTCCCAACAATGCCCCTTCAGGTGATAATACAGCAGGTACATTGACTTCTTCCTCTGCGGTAAGCTCTTTCAGCCCTTTTACTTTAGGAAGTAGTTCAACTACAAACGTTTTACCAATCGAATTAGTATCTTTTACTGGAGAGAAAAAAGACAACCGAAACATATTGAATTGGACCACTGCAAGTGAAATTAATAACGCATACTTCACAGTAGAAAAATCCTACAATGGAATTGACTTTGAATGGGTAGGAACGCAAGAAGGTTCTTCTCCTTCTACGCAAATTATAAACTATAGTTTGTCTGATTACAATATTCTAGAAACACTAAATTATTATCGTTTGAAACAAACTGATTTTGATGGGAAATTTGAATATTCAAAAACAATTAGTATAGACAATAGAGTTGATAATTCATTCAAAGAAATAATCGGAAGAACAAATCTGTTGGGACAAGAGGTTGATGAGTTTTATAACGGAATTGTAATTGTTCGTTACAAAGATGGTACTTCTCAAAAGTTCTATCAGTTTAAGTAAAGATTAAAGTATAGAATAAATGGCTCGGATTTCCGAGCCATTTTTTTTGTCCTGTTTTTTGTAGTAATTTAGTTCAAGAATTTTACCGTTATGAATTATATTTTCTTTTTCAGTTCTTCTTTTTTCTTGTTTCTAGTAAATACATCTGTTTACGCTCAATGCAATGGAAGCGTGGATAATTGCGGAAAGCAATACAACCAAGTTGCTTATTTAACAACACACAATGCTTATAATACGGATTCAGAAGGTTTCTCACTACCCAATCAACATTTGGGAATTGCCGATCAGCTGAACCAAGGAGTAAGAGCTTTTATGTTGGATGTTTATGATTTTTTTGGTACACCAACGCAATACCACGGTAGTGCCCTTTTGGGAACACAGGCATTATCTTCTGATTTAGATGAGCTAAAAAACTTTTTGGATGCCAATTCGAATGAAATTGTAACGCTTATTTTAGAATGCTACGTTTCAGCAGATGACATTGAATCTGAGTTAATCAATGCTGGTTTGATGCCGTATGTTTATACCCATGTAAATGGCAATGCTTGGCCCACATTGCAAGAAATGATTAATCTTAATAAACGATTGGTTGTATTTTCGGATGTTGCCGATGCATCCGCTTCTCAAGGTTGGTACCATTATGTTTGGGACTTTGCCGTGGAAACCCATTATTCTGTTAATAATGTGAATGATTTTACAGATGACTATAATAGAGGGGACTCGTTGAATGATTTATTTATATTTAATCATTTTGTCACCAATTCTTTAAGCGGAACAGGTATGGATGCCGAATCGGCTATCGCAAATGAATACAATTTTTTATTAAACAGAATAGAATTGAACAATCTATTAAAGGGTAAGTTCCCTAATTTTATTACCGTAGATTTTTTTGAATTAGGCAATGCCTTGGATGTGGTAAATACGCTTAACGCAGGTTATTTGGGTCTTCATCATTCTATTAAAAACCCTGAGATAGTTGTTGGTCCCAATCCGGCAAGTGATTTTGTTCAGTTGCATGTGCCAAATGAATTGGGTTTTGAAGTAATGCTATTCAATTTAAAAGGAGAAATTGTATTTAACAAGTCATGCGCCGTTTCTAGCTTAAAAGTAAATACCGCTAATTTGCCGAATGGTTTATACTTTTTAAAAATAATCCAAAAAGAAGGGGTTTATTTAAAAAAGATAGTCCTACTTTAACGCTAAATGACAAGCAATTTAATTATTGGTTTACTTATGAAAGATGCGAATTATTGGATAGAAAATCTCAACTTACAGGCTCATCCAGAGGGGGGCTATTTTAAAGAAACATACCGTTCTGAAGATACAGTACTAAATAAGTATGGTAAAAATAGATCCGCATCAACGGGTATCTATTTCTTAATTACGAGTGCTAATTTTTCCGCTTTTCATAAAATTGAGTCTGACGAAATGTGGCATTTTCATGGAGGTTCTCCGCTTTTTGTTTATGTTATAATGCCGGATGGAGAATTGAATATTCTTCAAATAGGTAATGATTTAGAAAAAGGGCAGACTCCGCAAGCAATAGTTCCTGCAGGTTGTTGGTTTGCCTCTAGAGTGGAAGCGCCTAATAGTTATTCATTTGTCGGTTGTACGGTTGCACCTGGTTTTGATTTTCAAGATTTTGTTTTGGCAAATCGTGATGAGTTGACTGCCGAGTACCCAAAGCATAAAGAAATTATCCAAGAGTTGACTAGATTGTAACCAGATAAGTAAATTACCCATGTTTTAGTTGGATGGTTTGGGTAAGTATTACTTCTAGAAGTATATGTCGTTATACATATGCTTTCTTATTTAAATTTAACTGAATGAATACTGCTAATGCATGTGAATTGTGCCAAAGAGCAAATATGAAATTAACCTTTCATCATTTGATTCCGCGCAAGATGCATTCCAAAAAATATGTTCAAAAAGTTCACCCCAACATAGAGCTCAATAGACATGGAATTAGCTTGTGTATTCCGTGCCATAAACAGCTCCATAAATTATTTACGCATAGAGAATTAGCACTAGAATATTATAGCGCTGACAGAATTATAGCCTCCGAAAGAATGAATGCGGCGATAAAATTTAATGCGAAGCAGAAAAAGCTTAAAAAACCCTTATGATTTAGTTGCTTTTATTTTAAGCGTAAAAGGATTCGTGTTTTTATTCTATCGAATTTAAAAACAATGCTCCAAATAAGTTTGAAATAGAATCTCTTAATATTTCTGGATGAAATTGAACCCCCATTGTAAATGGATGAATTGTTTTATCTTTAATATATATTGCTTCAATTACACTGTCTGGGGCATAGGCAGCAACTTCAAAACCTTCAGCAAGCCTATCAACACATTGATGGTGTATACTGTTTACCCAAAAAGTATCTCGTTCAATATGTTCAGTTAGCCATGTCCCTTTTACCGGCAAAATATAATGTGTAGTAGAATTACCTTCTTCATCTCTATGTGCTGTAAACTCATTAACGTAAGTTGGTATGTCAGGAATTAAACTCCCTCCATGCGCTACATTAATTATTTGTTGACCTCTGCATATCCCCATAATAGGTACCTTATTTTCGGAAGCATAATGAATCATTTTAAATTCCAGGCTATCTCTGTAATTGTCAAATTTTCCACAAATTTCCGCATATTCTGGTTTGTTGTAACGGACTGGATTAACATCATTTCCTCCTCCAATAATAATTGCATTAGCAATATTCAAATAATAATCCAATGAGTCGTTAGATAGGTCATAGCATTCTACAATATTAATTTCACTATCTAGAGAACGTATCCAGTACCGAATGTTTCCGGTACCATCTTTAGAAATTAATAAAAAAGATTGCTCACTCTTATCAACTGCAGGTGGATCTGATTTTTTTTGAGAATCACATCCTACAATAAAAAAATAGGATATGATGCAAATATATTTTACGGTTTTAGTAAGCATTTTGTTATTTATATGTGCTGAAATAATATACAATATATAGTTTTTTGTTTAGATTTTTTGGCAGCTTAAAATTAATCGCTTACAAGCACCCTCTCCCAAGTATTTCTTCACACACGGTCAAAGTGCGCCAGGTTTACGCTACTTACTTTCCGATACAAAAGTTAGCAAATATATTCCCCAACAACTCATCTGTAGAAATTTCTCCAGTGATAGTACCTAAGTGATGCAACGCTTGTCGAATGTCCATTGCTACGAAGTCGCCAGATAGGCCGGAGTCGATACCGTCAATTACTTTTTGAAGATCTTCATTTGTGCGAATTAGCGATTCGTAATGCCGCGCATTGGTTACGATAGTACTTTCTAAGTTAAAACCTTCTTCAACAACAGTATTGTAAAGTGCTGTTTTTACCTCTTCAACACCCTCTTTTTTAAGCGCAGAAACAAGAATTGCATTTTCAATTACATGCGTCTGGGATAAATCTGCTTTATTGGCAATAACTAAAATAGAAGCGTTTTGATTCAACGTAGATAAATCTTTTTCTACTTCTTCTGCAGTGGTGCTGTTTATATCGTATAAATAAACAACAATAGCAGATTGGTTTATTTTTTCAAAAGTTCTTTCAATTCCTAACTTTTCAATGGTGTCTTTCGCCTCGCGAATTCCTGCAGTGTCAATTAATTTAAATTCAAGTCCGTTAATGGTTAAAGACTCCTCTAAAGTATCTCTAGTAGTTCCTGGAATATCAGAAACAATAGCTCTTTCTTCATTTAGTAAGCCGTTTAATAAAGTCGACTTACCAGCGTTAGGTCTTCCAACAATAACAGTTTGAACGCCATTTTTAATAGCGTTTCCTAATTTGAATGATTGTGCTAATTTGTTCACGTGCTCAATAACTTCAGATACCAGTTTGTGCAATTCTGTTCTATCTGCAAATTCTACATCTTCTTCTGAGAAATCCAACTCTAGTTCAATCATAGAAGCAAAGTGAATCAACTTTTCACGTAACACTTTAAGGTCGTTTGAAAAACCACCACGCATCTGGTTCATTGCCACTTGGTGAGCTGCTGCTGAGGTAGAATGGATTAAATCAGCAATGGCTTCTGTTTGCGAAAGATCCATTTTACCATTAAAAAAGGCGCGTTTCGAAAATTCACCAGCTTGCGCCATAGTAGCACCGTTTTGCAACAGCAATTCTATAATAGACTGCTGAATAAATGTAGAACCATGACAAGCAATTTCAACTATGTTCTCTCCTGTAAAAGATTTCGGCCCTTTGAAGATAGTTGCGATTACATCGTCAATCGCATTTTCTCCATTCTTAATAGAACCGTAATGCACCGAATAACCCTTAGCATTCAAAATATCTTTATCAAATACCTTGTTAGTAATCGTTATAGCATCATCACCCGATAAACGGATTAATGCGATTGCACTCATTCCAGGAGGAGTGGATAAAGCTACAATGGTTGTATTTTCTAAAAGGTTTTCTTGCACGGTGTAAAGATAATTTTAATTTTTAGTCTAAATTTATTAATGAATGAGAATTCATTGTGCTTTTAGGGTTTTCTCTCAACCCGTCCAGATTGCTATCGTGGAGGCTTTTACTTTTTGCTGGCGCCTAATAAGTAAACAAAACGTCGCTATGATGCGGCTGCTTTTGATTTGCAATCACCCACTTCGGAAAGTTAAGTGCGGTCCTTCGACTCCGGACTCTACTGAGCTTGCCGAAGTCTCAGGAGCCACTAAATGATCTATTCGAGCTTCACCGGTCTTACTAAACCTTTTACTCGATACTTCACTTAATCAAAAAGGACCGAAAGGAGAGTTTGTTGTCGTTATTTATTCCGAGCCTTATGCAGTGATAGAATATAAAGGAGTGAAATTGCGTCGCGAAGCGAAAGAGCATGCACCGACGAGAATATTCGATGCGCAGCAATCACCTTTTAAGGGTCTATTATTTTTTGCTTCGTTTTTTTTACAATGAAAAAAATGAAGAGCCCCCACGGCTTGAGTGGTGCTATTATGAAAAAGGATAATTTTCAGCTTAAAATATCAAAGAACTTGCCTTATGGAATAATAATTGAACCTTATACCTTATCCAGCGTAATTGAATTCTTATAAGTTTAGTTATTTTTGATAATATCGTACTTTTACAAAAACGTGTTTTATGAAATTAATTTTCACGCTAATACTATTTATTTTTTCATCACTTACTTTTTCTCAAATTACTAGAGGAGGAGAAGGAGGAGGAGAAGGAGAGGGAAAGGTTCAAGAAAATAGCAATGGATTTAATGATGATGGTAGTCCACAATATAGGGGGAAAGGTGAGATTGCTGTTAACTGTAATACAGATTTGGAATTGGAGCAGGAAAATAATTTAATCTATCATAAGAAAACAGGAAAACCATATACCGGTTTATGTATTTCTTATTATGATAACAGACAGTTAGAAAGAAAAGTTCGTTTCCTCAATGGAAAAGAGCAAGATACTTCCTTTACCTTCTACAAAGATGGGAAACAGTGGACAGAATTAAGTTGGGACCACGGTATTGAAAATGGTACATCAAAATTCTGGTATGAAAACGGACAATTGGCTTGGGAAAACACATATATAATGGGAGAAAAAGAGGGTGTTTGGAGTTTTTATGCCGAAGATGGTAAACCAACGAAAGTACTTTCTTATAAGACAAACCAAATGGATGGCGTGTCTAAGTATTACCACAAAAATGGAATACTTAAAAAATCTGTAGAATATAAAAAGGGTATAATGAATGGGGAATTCACCACTTACTATGATGACAGTAGCTTAAAAATGAAAAAAACATTTAAGTCGGGAGAAATGCATGGCGTGGTTTTATTTCATTATCCGAACGGTCAATTATCTGTAGAGCAGCATTATAAAAATGGAACTAAATCAGATAAATGGCAGTTCTTTTTCGATAATGGTCAATTAAAACAAACGGGTAGTTTCAAAGAGGGCGAAAAACATGGATTATGGGATTATTTTCTTGCAGATGGTAAAAATGCGTTGAGTATACTTTTTGAAAAAGGAAAAGAATTGAAAGTAGTAGAATACGATAAGTTTGGTAAACCTAGAAATGATGAAGATTTAATAGAACTGAATAGAATTATGTCTGGCCAAGTGGAAGGAGATGAAACTAAAGCCGAAAAGAAGGCCAGAAAGAAAAAAGAGAAAGCCGAAAAGAAAGCTGCTAAGAAAAAGGCAAAGGCCGCAAAGAAAGCCAAAAAGGCAAAAGAGAAAGCGGATAAAAAGGTTTTGGAGGGTGAAGAGAATAAAGAATAAACAAGTACAAAAGTGAAAGTAGATAATTTGAAGAATAGCTTGCCTTTAATGGAGCAATTCTATTCCATTCAGGGAGAAGGACATTACAGTGGTAGACCAGCTGTTTTTATTCGTTTAGCCGGATGTGATGTAGGCTGCGTTTGGTGCGATGTAAAAGAGAGTTGGGATAGGAATGAGCATGCTATTGAATCGATAGAAAAAATTCTTTCTGATGTTAAAGAAACCAATTGCAAATTTATAGTTATAACAGGTGGAGAGCCTGCTATGTACGATTTAACTAATTTAACAACCGAACTAAAATTATTAGCATGTGAAATTGCTATTGAAACTTCTGGAGTTTACCCCATTATTGGGAATTTTGATTGGATCTGTTTTTCTCCTAAAAAGTTTAAAAAACCCAATGAAAAAGTATTTGGTAAAGCCAATGAATTAAAAGTAATCGTATTTAACAAATCTGATTTTGCTTGGGCGCAAGAACACGCTGCTAAAGTAGGGAAGGAATGTAAATTGTACCTCCAGCCTGAATGGAGTAAAGAAAAAGAAATGACACCGTTAATCATTGATTTTGTAAAAAAGAATCCAAATTGGAATATATCCTTACAAACACATAAATATTTAGATATTAGATAATGAAAGTGACTTTTTTCAATAAAACATTGCGTTTAATTCTAGTGATGCTGACGATTACATCTTGTAAGATGACAGCTCAACCTGGGATGTCTTATTCTACGAGCAACAAGAAAGCTATCAAATTGTATGAGGAATCAAGAACTTGCTATGGGCAAGTAGACGCTAAAACGGGTAGGAGAAACCTTTCTTGTGCTGAAGAGAATGCAAAAAAGGCTTTAGAGAAAGATCCATCTTTTACGGAAGCTTATGCAATGCTTTCTCAAATTTCTATAGAAAAAGGAGAGTTTAAAGTAGCGATTGGGTACAAGCAAAAAATGATGCAATTATCCCAGCAGTTTTCTCCATCTGAATATTTTTATTTAGCTAGTTTGCAAATGGCTATTGGAGATTATGAAGGAGCAAAGAAAAATGCTAGCAGATATTCTCAAAACAGAAATGCAAATCCAGACTTTCTAGAGAAATGCAGGAAATATATCACAAATGCAAATTTTGCGATTCACGCAATACAAAATCCAGTCGAATTTAAACCCGTTAACTTGGGGCCAAATGTAAATACGGAAAGACCTGAGTACTTTCCTTCTTTAACTGCTGATGATCAGACATTGCTTTTTACAAGAGATGTGATAGACGCTAATGCGGTTGGTGCTGGTCATCAAGAAGATATTTGGTTTAGTCAGAAAAATGGAGATCAATGGGATTTAAGTAACCCGATTAGCAATAACGTAAATTCAATTTATAACGAAGGTGCACCTACATTTTCAGCAGATGGTAAATACGTAATATTTGTAGGGTGCGAATTTGGAGAGAGAGGAGATTTTGAATATGGAGAAGGAAGGACAGGAAAAGGTAGTTGCGATTTATTTGCAAGTGAAAAAGAAGGAAGTAATTGGTCAAAACCTTTCAATATGGGTGCGCCAATAAATACGGGGCATTGGGAATCACAGCCTAGTTTTTCTTCAGATGGCAAAACCTTATATTTTATTAGGGGTATGGTTCGTTACAAACAAAGAAGAAATCCAGGAGAACAAGATATTTACATGACTCAAATTCAAGATGATGGGACTTGGTCTTTACCTAAAAAATTGAGTGACAAAATAAATACACCCGGAAGAGAAGAATCAGTGCAAATTCATCCCGATGGTCAAACTTTGTATTTTTCTTCTGATGGACATCCAGGAATGGGAAGTTTAGATATTTACCTAAGTAGATTGGATGAAGCAGGCAAGTGGAGTAAGCCAGAAAACATGGGGTACCCTATCAATACTTTTAAGGAGGAAAATAGCACCTTGGTTTCTAGTAGTGGAGAGTTTGCATATTTCGCCTCAAATAGAGATGGAGGAGAGGGTAGCCTTGATTTATATTCTTTCGTAATGCCCGAAAGCAAGCGCCCAATTAAAACAACGTTTATGAAAGGTAAAGTTTATGATGTTGAGACAAAAGAACCATTAGCTGCAGATTTTCAACTAATTGATTTAAAAACAGGTGTCATGTCCAAGCGTTCAGTGGCTAATCGAGGGAACGGAGAATTTATTGTTGCACTGCCGATAAATAAGGATTTTGCGTTAATCGCTGAGCATGATGGCTATTTCTTTTATTCAGAGAATTATTCGATAGATAAATTGGCGAAGAACGAAGATGGTTTTTTGGTAGATGTACCAATGAGACCTATTAAGAAAGGTGCGCCATTTGTTTTGGAAAATATTTTCTTTGATTCTGATAAGTCTACACTAAAACCAGAATCCATAACGGAATTAAATAAACTGTTAGACATCTTAAATAAAAATGAAGACTTAAGTATTGAATTAGGAGGGCATACGGATAGTGATGGAAATGATGCACATAATTTAGAATTGTCGCAAAATAGGGCAAAAGCAGTTGTTGATTGGCTAATTGAAAGGGGTGTGGACAAGACAAAATTGAAATATAAAGGATATGGAGAAAGCAAGCCAAGAGTTGAAAACGACACGCCTCAAAATAAAGCTTTGAATAGAAGAACAGAAGTAATTATTCTTTAACGCTGAAAAAGGTAACGAAGTTTTATATTCTTCGTAAGTGGTATTTGTAAGGATTGAGTAACTATGAAAAAAGCTTTTAATAAGTTTGTTAAGAAACTGCCTATCGATTTTATAAAAGAGCGAAAATATGATTCGCTCATAAAAAAGATTATGCGCATTGTATTGGAAAAGGATTCTTCATTTATTGATGTTGGTTGTTATAAGGGAGACTTTCTTAGTGAAGCAAATAAATTTGCTCCTAGTGGTTCGCATGTTGGTTTTGAACCAATTCCCTATTTTTATAATAAAGTAATAAAGATCTTGGGAGAGGTTAATGATATCCGGCAATTGGCTCTTAGTAATGAAAGAGGCGAAACTACATTCAATTATGTAAAATCCAATCCTTTATATAGTGGGATAAAAAAAAGGAATTATCCAGGCAAAGAGTCCATTGAAGAATTGAATATAAAAGTTGACACATTGGATAATCAGCTTTTTGAGTCATCAAGAGTTGATTTAATAAAAATAGATGTTGAAGGTGCCGAGTTAAATGTTTTGAAGGGAGGTATTAATACAATTACTAAGTTTAATCCGGTAATTGTTTTTGAATATGAACTAGGAGCATCCGATGTTTATGGTGTAACTCCAGCAGAGATGTGGAGCTTTTTTGATAAGGTAAAATATAATATTTATACTTTGAAAAATTTTATTGAAAGTCCTTTGCCACTTTCATTCGCTGAATTTACAGAGATTTATAATTCAAAAAAGGAACATTATTTTGTTGCTCGATTTAGATCTTTGTAAACGGGTAGGATTTATTTGAAATAGAAGGGATGTTAATAAAGTATACCCCTTTTATTAAAGTTGATACATCTATTTGTTCCGATTTAAAAATTCCATTTCGAACTACCTCTCCCAAGAGGTTAAAAACCTTGTATGGATGATTTAAAATATTCGTTTGACTCATCAAGTTAAGGATATTTGTAGTTGGATTTGGGTAAATAGATAAAACGTTTTTAAAGTCGAAAGCGTGAACGTTAGAAATATCAAACACTTCATTTAATGAAACATTAATATTTAAAAGTGTATCCGTTTTCATGACAAAAACACTTTTAATTCCATTAAGCGTTTCATCTGTGGTCCCTACTACTACAATAGAATTGTCTGCAGTGGTATCAGCTTGTTCAATGATTTCATTTCCGGAAGATCCATCATTTGAAAAAATAAAACCCCATCCGCCTTGGCTTATTTTAAGAGCTTTTAAATCGAAACCACCATTTCCATTAGAAGAAGTACTTCCTCCTAATAAAATATCAGTGCTATTAGCGTATTGTAAAATATATTTTCCCGTTTCGTCTAAAGGTTGGTCATAGTAGGTTCCACTCAAATAAGTGCCATCTTTGTCTATTTTTTGGAACTCCATTACCAATCCCGTAGTAATGGATTCTTTTGTGCCAATAAAATAATAATTACTATCTATTAAATCTACAACACTATTAACCACTTCATCCAAAGAATCCCCTGCTGTGTATTGCCATATTTCATTCCCTAAATTATCTGTTTTTACCAACCAATAATCTGTATCACCATCAGTAGTGGTTGTTGATCCAGAAAAAAGTAAGTCACCACTTTTAGTTTCAATAACATCTCTGAATACATCTTTTCCTGTTCCTCCAAAAGTTTTTGTCCATAAAGTATCTCCAAGACTATCTAATTTAATAGCGTAGCCATCTGATAACCCGTAACCATAACTGTATGTTTCACCAGCAATAATATATCCTGAATCTATTGTTGTGGCAATGCTATAACTAAAGTCCCAATCATTTCCACCATAGGTTTTAGTCCAAAGGCTATCGCCAAGAGCGTCTGTTTTAATGACATATATATTATAATCCCAGGATTCACTGTTGGAATAACCCGTTAGTATATAACCAGTATCGATTGTTTGTTTCAAATCCATTCCCCAATCTAAATTTGCCCCTCCGTATGTTTTAGACCAAAGTAAGTTGCCTAAAGAGTCAATTTTAAATAGGTACATGTCCGTATTACCACTTCCAAAACTTTCTGTAGCACCAATAATAGCATAAGCTGTATCTATTGTTGTGATAATACTTTTTCCATAGTCATTTCCAGCACCTCCATAAGAATTGAAAAAAGTAGTTTGTCCAAAAGAAATAATTGGATTAAACAATAGTAGTATGTAAATAATTAATTTCATTTAAAATTATACTTTAAAGATATTCCAGCTGCTTTTCCGTATTGATTTTTTGAAAATACTCCAAGTAAGTTATTACTGTTTATTTCGACTAATAAATTGTTCTTAAATCTTTTATTTAAACCAAGTCCAAGCTGTAATTTACTATAAGCTCCATATGCTAAGTATGAAGAAATATTCATCTTTTTAGTTAGATGTAGGTTTCCCCCAAAATAAAGGAACGCTCTATATGAACTCTGTATTTTATATCTAAAACCATAAATAACTTCCCATTTCTTCATATAAGTAGCAGGTTTGTAAAAATAGATTTCAAAGGGTAACAAACCTATAAATTGAGTTGTGTCGGATATTGGTCTAATAGAGTCGGTAAGATCCTGTTGATTAATTATAGAATTTCCAAAACTAGAAATACTAGACACATCAAAACCACTATAATTATAAGTTGTATCCACCGCTGTTAAAACCGAATTTTTTCGAGAAACGTATATTCCAATGTTTTTAATTCCGATAATTATGGAAGTCTCTTTGGAATGTGAACTGTCTTTGGCGATAAGTTCTTGCGATAAACGATATTCAAAATCTAAAGCAAATCCGCTACCAACATGTTGCAATGCATTGTTGCTTTGGATTTGACTCCCATTTATATCTAACGAAATGTTACTACCCAATGAATCTGTAAAAGTATAACCGCTTTGAACTAATCCTTGGTTGTAGTTATTAAAACTTAAAAATGAAAGTCCAATTTTGAGTTTGTTATTATCAATTCCAGCTGCAAATTTCTTAAAACTTCTTGAATGAAATCCAGTTTGACCAATAAATGAGGTGTCTCCTGCATTGCTTTGATTTCCATAAAATGCTAATTCATATAAGTCATCTGTAAATTGAACTGCTCCTGATGTGTTAGATGAAATGTCTACGTAATATCCCCAATTTCCAAATAGTTTGTGAATAGGATTGGAAAAAGAAACGCCAATTGAACCTTCACCACCAACATAATTGATTCTCTTTGAATTAGAAAGTGCTACATCTTTCATTTTATTATCAATAAAGCCTCCGAATCTAAAAACATCTATGAATTCATTATTGAAAATAGAGGATCCATAATTTCCATTTCCATAAACACTTAATACCATGGAGTTAGTGTCAGTGTATTCAAACAGGTGATTACTGCCAGTATTTTGAGAGAATATTGGGCTCGTAATTATTAGTAATATGTAAACTAACTTTTTCAACTTTATTCTATTACAACTCCGTGTTCAAAATTTGCTACTACGTTAAATTTAAGTTTATAGTAGTCGTAAATGTCGATATGATTGGCGGAGATTGGTGTGTTGAAAATAATTTTTAAAACTATTTTTTTATTTTGAATAAGTGTGTTGAAGTCCTTTTGATTCAACGTTAACTGATGCGTTGAAGATGAATTGGCTGAAACAACCCCGTTTCCATCCACAGCTGCAGATGGAACTAATGTAGGAGATAAGACATGGCTAACAACCATGTTGTTTTGATCCAGTAATATTAAATCTATTTGAGCTTCTAGTGGAAATCCATTTTCAAGATTGATGTTCAACATTGCAGAATGAAGCCCTGTTGTGTCACTTATGTCAATGTTTAAAGTGTCTGCAAGAGTTAGGTTGTTGGCAATTATACTTAATGGAAGTTGAATGTCCATATTTAATTCCATAGGAGCATCCGAGGATATAAAGTCATTATGAGCAGAAACATTTCCTAATGGGTTTAATTCTAAAGATAATGCATACCCGATGGAATCAGGTAATAGTTCTAACATGAGATCAATATTTGAATTAGAATTGTTTAGTACATTTGTATAGTAATATGGATATATAGTAGGACCAATTTCATTCGCTCGATTAATATTGATATTGTTTCCAATAATTGAATGATTCAATGCTATTTCACTGTTATTATTTGAAGCTGTAAAAGAATTGAATGCTATACTAGCATCTGCTCCAATCCCGTTAACCAATTCTAAATCTACATCTATTTGATCTATGTTGAGGTTTCCTGAAATAAGGTTGTTAAAAGCTGTCAGACTTGCTCGCTCCGGCCCTATAGTATAGCTTTGGTTTCCAAAATATCCTTTTGCATAATCAATTTTAATATTACTGAGTTCATTTCTAATATAAACGGTGTCTTGGTTTGACGCTGAAACATCCGTTGCGTTTGTTGGGTCTACTTTTATGTTGACATTCGTTTGAATAATATTAAAGCTATTTTCTGAAGAGCCTGATAGATTGATGGAGTAGCCACTTAAATCAAAACTTCCGCTAGTAGATGCAGTCATTCCAGGTTCTGCTGCTGCGACATAGACTAATTGACTAAAAGAGTTTCCATTGGCATCAATAGCAACTGGGATTTGGTATTCATAAATTATTTTTCCTTGAATAGTACTTTTTAACTGATAGTTAATTGTTCCACTTTTAATTTCAACATAAATAAGTTCCGCACTTCCTATATTTATGGTGTTATCTTCCGGTTGATTAATAAATACCTGGCCAGGCGCCACAGCAACTGGAAAAGGGAATGGTAAGGCAAACGTGTCTAGTAATGAGGTATCTGGAATTGCAACTAAAGAATCTAAATTCAATCTAAACAGATTTAAGCCTAAGCTCATGCTTACTGAACTATCCATGTCTGAGGTGAGCACTGAATCTGGGAGAATATCATAAATTGACAATTCGCCATTTACTGCTGGAGCTATTACATCTATATTCCAACGAATTGTTTCCTCTCGTTTTTTACATGAGAACAACATAAGTGCAGGTATTAGAAGTAAAAGACTCTTCTTCATATTGGTTCAAAAATAGGAAATTGTTTCCCGTTAATCATAAAAAAAGTAAGATTGTCAAATTTAATGAATGATCAAGACTATTTAGAATTATATTTGTGCCCAGTAAATTAGACATGAAGTTATCCCGTTTATTAATCGCTACAGTTTTAAGTGCAAGCATAATGTTTGCAATATCCTATTACTGGCACGGTATATTATTAAATGATTTAGACCTCATATCTTATGACAAAACTTTATTCTTTGGGTTGCTTACTATTCTTTATTTACTGGTAGGTGGAGCATTGTCATTTGTGTTAATGGCGTATAAGCCAACAGAACATAGAACCCTTAAACACCTTACGATTGGAGTCTTAGCAGGGTTTATCATTTACCTTATTGCTTTTGTGTTAGGCGTTTCATTCCAAGGAGAGGGTATAGAACATACTGTTGTAAACTTTACATGGCAAATGTTGGAACAAGGTGTTGGAGGTTTTTCTATTAGTATTTACTATGTTTTGGCGCATAGAAGAGAAAAGTTAATGGCTTTTGCGGATGTCCGGGATGATGATTAAATAAAGTATTAAGTAGGTTGTATTATGTGCAATGTATTTGGACTTAATATTTTATCATCAATAGCCATATTTTCCTTTCCAAACAAAATTCAAGTACTTTTTTAAGTCCTGCTCACGTTGGTTGTTTTTCGGTTGGTATATAACTTTTCCTTCCAGCTCTTTTGGTAAGAATTCTTGCTTATGCAATTCATTTACGTCTGCTGTGTGTGAATAAGCATACTCTTTTCCATACCCAAGTTCTTTCATCAGTTTGGTTGGAGCATTTCGCAAATGCAAAGGTACCTCTAGATCACCCGTATTTTTTATAATAGATTGTGCTAATCCGATAGCTTCGTAAGATGCATTGCTTTTTGCAGAAGAGGCTAAATAAATTGCACATTGGGATAAGATAATTCTACTTTCTGGCCAGCCAATTTTATCAACAGCGTCAAAACATGAATTTGCCATAATTAACGCAGTAGGGTTAGCATTTCCAATATCTTCAGAAGCAGAGATTAGCAATCTTCTGGCAATAAATTTTGGGTCTTCGCCACCTTCTATCATTCTGGCTAGCCAATAAACCGCTCCATTAGGGTCGCTACCACGTATGGATTTTATAAGGGCAGATGCGATATCGTAATGTTGTTCTCCATTTTTATCATACATCGCAATTTTTTGCTGAACATTCGCTAAAACAAAATCATTTGTAATTTCCTTTTTCCCAATCGGTAGTGCATTAACTGCAATCTCTAGTATGTTAAGAAGTTTTCGAGCGTCACCTCCAGAGATTCTAAGAAGAGCCTCCGTTTCTTTAATTTTTATTTTTAGCGGTTTTAAAATAATATCTTCGGATAAAGCTTTATTCAATAACCTTTCCAGGTCCTCTTTTGTGTGGTGCTCCAGAACATAAGTTTGACACCTTGAAAGTAAAGCAGAAATTACTTCAAACGAGGGGTTTTCCGTAGTTGCGCCAATTAAAGTAATGGTTCCTTTTTCAACAGCTCCTAATAAAGAATCTTGCTGTGATTTACTGAATCGATGAATCTCATCAATAAATAATACAGCGCTACCGCCACTAAACATTCCCGTTCCTTGGGCTTTACTAATTATTTCTCTAATATCTTTTACACCACTACTAATTGCAGATAAAGTATAAAAAGGTCTATCTAAAGTTTCTGAAATAATTTGCGCCAAAGTGGTTTTACCAACTCCTGGAGGACCCCAGAATAACATTGAAGGTAAGCTCCCACTTTCAATCGCTTTCCTTAAAGGTTTGTCTATACCTACTAAATGCTCCTGTCCTATATAATCATCTAGTGATTTAGGGCGCATTCTTTCCGCTAATGGTGTGTTTTGATTTGAATTGATAGTAGGACTTTTTTCAAAGATAAATTTTAAAACTAATAGATAGATGTTTATAATTCCAAAAATGGAAAATATTATGAACATGTATAATCCTTATTTTTAAAATAATTAAAGAAAAGATGAGAGTACATTTTATAGCAATAGGAGGGAGTGCTATGCACAACCTTGCAATAGCCTTACATTTAAAAGGGTATCAGGTTACTGGTTCTGATGATGAAATTTTCGAGCCTTCAAAAGGACGGTTAGATAAATATGGTTTACTGCCAGCTAAAATTGGTTGGGATGAAACAAATGTTTCTTCTGATCTAGATTCTATTATATTAGGAATGCATGCAAGGGAAGATAATCCAGAGCTACTGAAAGCACAAAAGTTGGGTTTAAAAATGTACTCTTACCCTGAATATATTTACGACCAAACCAAGGAAAAAATACGAATTGTAATAGGAGGTAGTCATGGAAAAACTTCAATTACATCTATGATACTGCATGTGCTTAACTACCATAACATAGACCATGACTATATGGTAGGAGCGCAGTTAGAAGGGTTTGAATGTATGGTGAAGCTTACTGAGAATGCGAAAATAGCAGTCTTAGAAGGTGACGAATATTTAAGTTCACCGATTGATCGGAGACCAAAGTTTCATTTGTATCATCCAAATATAGCCTTACTCAGTGGGATTGCATGGGATCACATTAATGTATTTCCGACATTTGAGAATTACGTTGAGCAGTTTAAAATTTTCATAGATAAAATAGAGCCTAATGGAACAATTATTTATTGTGAGTTAGATGATAAAGTAAAGGAAGTTTCTGAAAAAGCTGCGGCAAATGTTAAACAGGTTCCTTATGCAACTCACAAACATAGAATTGACAATGGTGTTTCGATAGTAGAAGATGAATACGGAATTGAACATGCTCTTGAAATTTTTGGCGAGCACAATCTTCAAAACTTGAATGGTGCACTTTTAGTTTGTGAAGAAGTGGGTGTTTCTAAAGCTGATTTTTATGCAGCAATCCAAAGCTTTTCAGGAGCTTCAAAAAGACTCGAGTTAGTGAAAAGGACAGCGGGTTCAGTCATGTATAAAGATTTTGCGCATTCACCATCAAAATTAAAAGCAACTACACAAGCATTAAAAACACAATTTCCAGAAAGAGAACTAGTAGCTTGTATGGAACTACATACGTTTAGTAGTCTAAATAAAGAGTTTTTAAGTCAGTACGATGGTGCTATGAAAAATGCTGATAAGGCTTTTGTTTATTATAGCCCTAAGACGTTAGAACATAAAAAGCTGCAAGATCTTTCTCCTGAAGAAGTCAAAAATGCTTTTAATTCAGATAACATTACTGTGTTTACTGATTCAAATGATCTTGTCGAGCATTTAAAATCAAATAATTGGAACAATAAAAACTTACTAATGATGAGTAGTGGTAATTTTGATGGTGTAGATTTTGATGAATTGGGTGAGGAGTTGCTAGATTAGACACTTCTCGATACAATTTCGAAGGAAAATCAAAATCACTCGAAGTGACAATGGATTGATTGACTGATTGATTGATTGATTTCGATTTTTTTTAATTACGTGTAAACAATCTGAAATTATTTTATTTATTATAGCGTATCACAAGTTTGTCAGTTCGAGTAGCGCAGCGTATCGAGAACTAGTCAAACTTTTTTTTACTTAACCCAGGAAGCAAGTCAAAATCGCCATTTATTAAGGCCCCCTTTTTGTTCCTAGACCATTTCTTTATTTGTTTCTCTTTGGCAATTGCTACCTCAATATTGTTGAATTCGGCACTAAAAGCAAGTTGTATAGGTCTTCTGTTGTGCGTGTATGAATTGTTGTTGACTCCGTTTTGATGCTCCTCAATCCTTCGGTTTAAGTTGTTTGTGACACCTGTATAATAGGTGTTGTCAGAGCATTCTAAAATATAGACATAATAGCAATGATGTTTCATATAGAATGTGTGACCAGTTGCTAGCCTAGTTTTGCTAGTACTAAGCGATTAAAAGCTGTGACGAGAAAAGAGTAGAAAATACTTATAACAATCAAGGACATTAGTGTAATAGGAAATACTTTTTTTGTGTCAATCCAAAACTCGGTATTGTCCATTTCAATTTCACGAACATCTTTTATAGATTTATCCTTAAAGCCTTCATGATCATTTTGCATGGTTTCCACAATGTTTTCAGTTGGTGCATTTTTAGCATATTCAATTCTTTTTTCTTTAATTATTCTAACATAATCAGGGTCTATCCATTTGTAATAAGAAAATAAAAAAGTAGCTATCATTAATGAATAAATTACTCCCGTTTTTATTCCAGTTTTCAAATCAACAATTAAACTTAAACCATTGTGTTTATGTTTTTTGAAGTTCGAAATAATAGCTACCGCAATTGCTAATAAGAGGCACATTGAATTTGCTGCGAAACCTAAAAACATTGAGTAATGTTCGTGATGATTCCCGCTAAGCACTATAATTAACTTAATTGCCATGTAAATTCCGGCCCAAATTATTGCTGTTTTGATTGCGTGGTTCATAGGTCTAAAAAGAAACGGTTGCTTAAATAAGCAACCGTTGTATTAGTTTGTTATCCATTCATTGATACCAAGAACTCTTCATTGCTCTTCGTGTTCTGAATTCTATCTTTCATGAATTCCATTGCTTCCAGAGGTTTCATGTCTGCAAGATATTTTCTTAAGAGCCAAATACGTTGCAACATTTCTTTATCATACAATAAATCTTCTCTTCTTGTACCGGATGTTAAAATATCAATTGCAGGGAATATTCTACGATTAGCTATTTTTCTATCCAATTGTAATTCCATATTACCTGTACCTTTAAATTCTTCAAAGATAACTTCGTCCATTTTAGATCCAGTTTCTGTTAAAGCAGTAGCAAGGATAGTTAAAGAACCTCCATTTTCAATTTTTCTAGCTGCTCCAAAAAATCTTTTTGGTTTGTGCAATGCATTCGCATCAACACCACCCGTAAGAACTTTTCCAGACGCTGGCATTACAGTATTGTAAGCTCTTGCTAAACGCGTAATAGAATCCAATAAAATGCAAACATCGTGTCCACACTCAACCATTCTTTTCGCTTTTTCAAGAACAATATTAGCCACTTTTACGTGTCTATCTGCAGGTTCATCAAATGTTGAAGCAATTACTTCTGCATTTACACTTCTCTGCATATCTGTTACCTCTTCTGGCCTTTCATCTATCAAAAGAACCATCAAGTAAGTTTCAGGATGATTTGCTGCAATTGCATTTGCAACGTCCTTTAGTAACACGGTTTTACCCGTTTTTGGCTGTGCTACAATCATTCCCCTTTGACCTTTACCAATTGGAGCAAATAAATCCATTATTCGCGTAGATATTGATTCTTTTGCATGTCCTGTCAACTTGAATTTTTCTGAAGGAAATAAAGGGGTTAAATATTGAAATGGAACTCTGTCTCTAATGAATTCAGGAGTTCTACCATTAATTTTTTCTACGTTTATCAAAGGAAAGTATCTTTCTCCTTCTTTCGGAGGTCTAACTCCACCTCTAATAGTATCGCCTGTTTTTAATCCAAATAATTTAATTTGAGATTGCGAAACATAAACATCATCAGGAGATGATAAATAGTGATAATCAGAAGACCTTAAAAAACCATATCCATCAGGCATGATTTCTAAAACACCTTCACTAATAACTATTCCATCAAAATTATATCCATGCTCAACAGCAGGATCCTTTTTTGGTGGTCGGTTTTCATTTTTCTTTGGGTTATTTTGTTTGTTCGTTCCATTCTTGTCACCTGGCCTTGAAACTGGGTTAGGACGAGAAGGATCATCTCTTTTAGCCATTGACTCGCTAATTTCAACAACAACAACTTCTTCTTTTGAAGATGAATTTTCCTCCTTTGTTGCTTTAGCTTTTTCCGCAGACTTAGGGAAGTCTCCTTTGTTTTCAGAGCTTTTGTTTTCAGGCTTTCTGTTTTCAGGTCTTTTATGTGCTGGTTTTTTCTCAGCTTTAACCGTTTCTCTCTTTTCTTCTTTAGGAGGGTTAATCGCTTGCTCGTCTAGAATTTTATAAACTAGTTCTTGCTTTTTTAATTTGTCAAATTTTGTAAGGTTTAGCTTTTCAGCTATATCTTTTAATTCACCAACTTTTTTGTTGTTTAAATCTAAAATGTCGTACATGTATTCGTGTTGATTATGTTATTATGAGAATGTATTCTTACTATTATTCTTATTTCTTTTGGGAAAATTGTATTTACTCGATCGAGTATTTTTTATTAGAACTATACAAACATAAGTAAAATTATGCATTTCTAGATGACTTTTTAATATTTTTCTATATTAGATATGCACAAGGATAAAATAAATATCTTTGCAATTCAATATTTGAAAAATGATACAACGGATTCAGACGATTTATTTAGCACTTACCACGCTTATTTTGGGACTAACTTTTGCTTTTCCATTTGCGACTTATACCTTGGGTCAAGAAGATGTGATATTTAACGCGTATGGAGTTTCTGAAAATGTTGGCGAAGTCAGTACTGTTTTCCCTTATTATATTACCATAGCGCTTTCCATGGGGTTAGCATTATTTTCGATTCTGCAATACAAAAAGAGAAAAGTACAAATCAAGGTTGGCCGTTTTATATATTTATTATTAGCAGTAACAATTGCTTTTGTATTTATTGACTTTTATTCGTTAAAAGGGCAGTTTGAGAATGATTCTACTGCAGTTTCTACTGCAGTTTCTTATGGTGTTAGTATGTTTTTGCCCGTTGCTGCCTTGCCTATCCTATTTATGGCAAATAGGAACATACGAAAAGATGAAGATTTAATTAAATCTTTAGATAGATTGCGTTAAACTCTTTCTCCTAGTTCAACAACCTCTAAGTCTTTTATTTTCCCCCGTTCTAAGGTAAACCTGAGAATGGTTCTAACCTTATGAATACCGTAAATTCCAGCAGCTCCGGGGTTCATGTAAAGCATTTTCAAACGTTTATCCATTTGCACTTTACAAATGTGCGTATGTCCGCAAATAAAAAGCTGCGGGGGGGTCTTGGTAATTTTATCTCTAATCTTCCAGTCATACACATAAGGTCTTCCGCCAATATGAGTCAGCCAAACTTCAACCCCTTCTAAAACAAATCTTCTATGTTCAGGAAACTCCGCTCTAAGAACGTGTCCATCAATATTTCCATAAACCGCTCGCAATGGAGCAATTTTTTTTAATTGGTCGGTAACACTGATATCACCAATATCACCGGCATGCCAAATTTCATCACATTCCGCAAAGTATTTTTCATACTTATCATCGAAATGACCATGTGTGTCAGATATTAACCCAATTCTTTTCACTTTTCAATAGTAATAATTTTATAGGATATTTTATATGTTTATTTTAGCGTGAAATTAGAAAAATAGTTATTAAACTATGAGATTATTCACTTTTATTGTAGCGCTTTTTATTGGTCTGACTTCATTCGCTCACCGCGGTAATTTTTTAGCGATTGTTAATGTAGAAATAACAGAAACAGAGAAATCATATATCTACTCCTTTGATGTTGAAAACATAAATGCAATTGAGGTTCGAGATATCAAAATTGAATTTGTAATGAATTCAAAATCTGTTTTTCAGAAGTATTACCCACTAATAAAAGGGGAACACAAATATTTTTCAGAAAATTTTGAAGTCCCAAAAAAATGGATTGACCCAGAAGTTGACCTAATTCAAATTGAAGTAACTGAGATTTTTGGTAAAAAAGATGACTGGGGTGGTTGGGATAGTCCAACGTTCAAACAGGTAAATACCCTATTTTCTGAATTTATCGCCGATGCGCCTTGGAGAATGAGGAAAACAGATGAATCCGGTAATGTTCTTGGAATTCCAGTCCACATGTTTCTGCACGATGCGGATGAGGTTATCGCTACAAGTCCACAGATCGATTATATAAATATTAAAGTAAAAAACGTAACTGATAATAGTTTTGGTCCCGTATTGACCTTTGGAGGGATGAATTCTACATCTTTTGAAAACCTATTTTCATGTACCTCTGTTGGAGATAATGGATTAGATGTCAGGGGGTTTAGCTTTGGAGATTTTAGCGCTTCTTCATCTTTTACTTTTGACTTTGATATTGATACCGATATACTTTCGTTTGGAGATTACCTTGAGGTTAGTGAAGATTTTTATTATTTCACATTTACAATACCTGCTGATAACTTAACTGGATTAACCGATGTAGTGGATATAGAAGTTACTTGTGCTTATGATAACATCGGGTGGGGGGATGATGTAATACGACTTAGAGTTTTTAGGTCAGATGAAGATATTCCTGCCCAAAGTAACTTCTACAGAGGTGATACGCATCTTCACTCTATGTTTACACAAAATGATGCTGAAGTTGGATTGCCATTATGCGGGACAAAAGAAGCGGGGCAATTAATTGGATTGGATTGGATAACAACGACTGATCATACCTCAGATTTTGATAATTATGGTGGTGGAAATATCAATACCAACTGGGATAGAATAAAAGCTGAAGCAGCTGCAAATAATGCATTAGACCCATCTTTAATTTACATACCTGGTCAGGAAGTTGCCGTGGAAAATTCGAATAGCGAATTGGTGCATATGTTAGCATATCCTAGCTATACTTCCGTATCTACTTTTCCTTTTATGGGGGATGGAAACGGTGATTTGACAGGAACGTCAAAAACGGTTGATATTGTAGCGGACCAATTAGCTTCTTTTGGAGGTTTTTCATATGCTGCGCATCCTTTTGCAACGGAGTCTAAATTACCTACCATTCCTGTTGGTGGTGGAATTTGGAATTTAGGACATGCTGGTTTTACGATAAACGGATTACCTTTCCCTGAAACAGGAGGGAACATTATTGCGAATAATGAAAATTTAGATTCAGATATTTTATACCTCCAAAACGGAACATTAATCAATAATGGTAAACTAATCAAGGATGGAATTAAAGGTACTCAGATTTGGAATGTCAGAAATACATTGACAACTTCAGGGGACGCAAATGACCCTTGGGATGTAATGTATGTTTCAGATCCGTTTACGCAGTTTGATACTGCTTCATATAGTTTTCATATCAAGAAATTTAGACAAGGGCAGGAAATCACCAATTACATTAATCAGTTGGGGCTCCAGCTTAAAAATGGAGACAGCACTTATCAAAATTGGAAGATGTATATTTCTGCTGGTGCAGATGCACATGGATCTTTTAATTTTTCAAATACAAATGATTTTGCAAGTTTAGGTACAATTAATAATAACGCGGTAGGTAAATTGTCAACTTTAGCCTATACTGAAGCGGGTATGGGTGTAAACGGTGAAAATGTACTAAAAGCAATGTATTTCGGAAACACGACACTTTCTGATGGCCCTATATTGTCTATTGGAGTTAGTGATGATGGTGAAAATACTTCTAATGAAATCTTGATGGGTGCGGATGCAATCGTCAATACGCTTTCGATTGACGATTACTATTTTAATATGCATTATACTACTACTGCTGAGTTTGGTGAGGTAACGAAAATCACAATGATTGTCGGTACGGAAACAGGAGAAACTAGAAAAACGATTTCACTTGGCCCAACTACAGGTGATAATGAAGTTAGCTATAAATTGACTGATGTTTTAGATTTGGTACTCGGTGCCGGAAACTCGCCTCAAGATGCGTATTTTTATGTGAGAGCGGAAATGCAAACATTTATTGATTATACAGGTCAGGAATTAATCAGAAGAACAGACTTTGATTTCTTTCACTCGTTCACAAATCCAATTTGGATTAAATTAACTGAAGTAACTTCAGCTGCGATAGAAGATGTTGCAGTTATAGGACCAAGTCCGTTTAGCGAATCATTTACACTTTATGTATCTAATCCGGATTTGGAGGAGGTAACAGTTGAGATGTATAATGATATAGGCCAATTAATTTTTCAAGAGGTTAAGGTAATTAACGAAGCTGGAGTTGAATATTCAGCGGAGGAAATGGGTTTGTCTATCGGAATGTATACGGTTAAAGTATATGTTGGTAATGTTAATAAGGTAATAAAAATTGTTAAGGACTAGTGGAAAATCCATTGTAAAAGGAGCTTTAATCCACTCTCTTGCTATTGGACATATCTTTTAAAGTCTTTGGTTTCATCATATTTAAATGTGCAGTTTTTTTGCATTTTAGATGCTATTTCATCTGTAATTCTATATACTTCAATGGGGTCCCAGTTAGACAAAAGATCTTCTTCTTGAGCACCACTTCCAATATTGTGAATAACCATAAAACCACCATCATTAGGAGATTTTTTATTACTTACAATACCTGTATGTCCAGCAGCAATATCCCAAAATACTATGTCACCTGGTTTGTAGTTAAATGCTTTTTCAGGAATAGGTATTTTAGCACCAATTCTTGTCAAATAGGTTTGAATATTTTGCGTTCTTCTGTGATCTATGTTATTGTCTAATTTTTTGGTAGTATACTTTGTGTTATAAGTATCATGAGCAACCTTCATATCCTTGTGAATCAATTCTTGTAAATCAATATGAATAAACCTTAAGGCTCTAATAACAACATCTGTGCAAACACCTTGTTGGTAACCTGGATCGCCACCAGGATATCCAATGTTAACCCAACTACCGTCGTATATGGTATTTTCCTTTAATTGAAAACTTGCATGATGTGCAGTTTTTGCAGCTTCTGTTTGAAAATTACTCGTATCATTTAATTTTATTGGTCCATTTGTATCCCCTGCTTCTGACCATTGATCTGGTATAGGGTTCCATTGTGTTTGTTCATCACATGCTACTATAACAAGATTTAGTGATACGAATAAAATTGAAATTAAATTTTTCATGTTGCTTGAATTTGTTGGTTTATAGAACCTACTTGATTTATAAAAGTTTTGGCATATACACACGCAAAGTATATTCTATTTATAAATCCACATAAGAGTCGGTTTTGTTTGATTTTTTAATAATTCGTCTATCGCTAAAAATGCCTTATCCGAGATAGCAGGACAACCCCAACCTTCTGGAGTGCCTGCAGGATATACTTCTGCATCTGCAATCTCTTCCCAAGAATGAAAGACAATATCTCTATTGTTAGCATTGGAATTCGTTTGATCTAATCCATGTAACCTATAGTTAATATTAACCCCCCAATTACTCCAACCTCTATCACCTATTTTATATTTACCAAGTGATGATAGATGCGTGTCTTCCGTGTTACTAAACTTTGGGTTGGTTTTACTATAATCAAGTGACCATGGATTATCACCACAGCCATGGCTTACTAAATATTCTCCTATTTGCCGTTTATCTATAAAACTCCAAAGATAAAATCTCTTTTTGCCAGAATGCTTGCTCATATCTATGAGAATGCAAAAATCCTGGTTCATGCCATTATCTAGACAAAACCTTTTAGCTTCTTGGGCTTTTAAGCCTAAATTTTTTTCTTGTTCAAGTTCGGTTTTTGCATTTTGTTCTACTTCGGAAGGCGTACATTCAATAAAAACATAACTTAATGCAATTACTAGAAAAAATATTACATTTATTTTTAAATTTTTCATAATTAATTTTTTAAATTTTAAATCCTATCTTTTTACTTCTTATCAAGTAATTTGTTACAGGTAAATTCATTTTGAAATAAAAGGTACAGTAAAATGTTATGTTTTTTATCGAATAATTTTATTCGCTACGTTCTACTTATTATGTGAATACATATAAAAATGTCTTGCAGCTACTATTAGTTTCAATATTAATAATCTACTTTTAATGAAAAATAATAGAGATATGAAATGGATGTCAATTATAACAATTATTTTCGCTTTCAGTTCTTGCTCAAATGCACAAATTGATGAGGATGAGAAAATCATAAATGAATCTGAGAATATGGATACAATAACATTAGGTGCAGGTTGCTTTTGGTGCGTAGAAGCTGTTTTTAGTGAGTTAAAAGGTATTGAGTCTGTTGTGGCTGGGTATGCTGGAGGAACAGTTAAAAACCCTTCTTATGAAGAAGTATGCAAAGGTAAAACTGGTCATGCCGAAGTAGCGCAAATATCTTATGATCCTTCTCAAATATCATTAGCAGATATATTGCAAGTGTTTTGGCAAACGCATGATCCAACTACTTTAAATCGACAAGGTGCTGATGTAGGTACACAATATAGATCAGTAATTTTTTATCATACAAAAGAACAAGGAAAGCTTTCCTTACAATACAAAACCGAGTTGTCAGAATCTGGCGCTTGGGAAAATCCTTTGGTTACCGAGGTGTTGCCTATTCCAAAATTTTATAGAGCAGAAAATTACCATCAAGACTATTACTTACAAAATGGTGATCAACAATATTGTAAGTATGTTATTCAGCCAAAGTTGCATAAATTCAGAAAAGTATTCGCTTCAAAACTTAAGTAGTCTAGGAAATAGTAGCGGGATAAGTCTTTTTTTTATACATTCGAAATATTCTTTGGCAAGCATTTTGCCTTAGGCAAGTAAAATAAAAATCTAACAATATGAAAAAAATATTATTATCAATAGCACTATTAATAGGTGGATTGACTTTTGGTCAAAACGTTCAAGATCAGAAGGTTTCATTCAGCTATATACAACTGCCATCAAACCCTATAGCAAAGGGCATTTCAAATTTTAATTTAGTCACTGATTTATCTGGCTACGTTAAAAGTAATGAAGATTCAATGGCTGTATATCAAAATAAATTATCCGCTTTTGAAGCAGAATTTGCAACTTGGTTAGAAGATAAAAAGAGAGTTGATAAGCTGTATTTAATGGAGTTAGCTAAGTGGGAAAGAGCAGTAAATGCAACTGTTTCACCAGCTGTGGCACCCGTTATGCCTATAAAACCTCCGTATGCAAATCAACCTATTAAAGATGAGATAAAACTTCCCTTATTAACTGAGGATGTTACTGAGGTTCAAACAAGTGGTGCAATTAATCTTGAGGGATATACAAAAGGTGAAGGTGGAGCTATCGTTACATTGACAATATTGGGCTTTCGAAATGCGAGTATTACCGTCAAAAAAACTGGAACTGGTGCAGCAACTAAATATAAATATACAAGTTCTTGTAAAATGCCAATCAAGGTTACTATAGAAGTTCCAGGAGAAGGGGTAATTCTTTCAGAAACGGTTAATGATAACCTACAAACATCTGATATCAAGACTTATGATAATCAGTATGAACATCAAGTTTGGTTAATTGATAACTATGATACTTTTTGGGCTGAGAGACAGAAAACAATGTTGGCTGCTTCTTTAAAAGCGGTAAACGCATTAATTAATGATAAATGTGGTTACCCGAAAAGAACGCGATCTACGGAAATATATACCGTTAAAAAACATAAAGGGCATGATTATTCAGATTTGATTGATGCTTATACAAATGTTAAATCGGGTTACGATTTACTTTTTAAGGATGTTGACAGAAAAAGTGCAATTGCTAAAATTGAAAATGGAATAGAACTTTGGGAGGATGCTTTAGAAGAGAGTTACCCTTCTGAGAATAAAGAAAGAGTTAACAAAAAAGTAACTGCATTATTATATGCTAATTTAGCGGAAGCTTATATGTGGATAAATGACTTTGATTCTGCGGACAACTATCTTCAAAAAGCAAAGATTGGAGGTGTTTCAAAGTACAAGACATTTGCTAAGAGATTGCAAGGTGTATTAAATGGACTGAAAGCCAGATACGAAGCAAACAACTAAAAAAAGAATATCTTCTATAATTAAAGCACTTATTTGCTGTCAAATAAGTGCTTTTTTTGTGTTATATCCCTTATAAACATTGTAATTCAAACAATTTTCAGTAAACTCGCAGTTCGCTAGTATTAAATGTCAATATTTACAGATATGAGTCGTGTAGTTTTAATCGAAAATAATTCAGAAATTGGTGCTGGTACTAGAGGTGCAAGTCTTGGTGTAGATGCTTTAAGGATAGCTGCTTTTAATAGTAAAAGTGATTATTTTAATAAACACGCGCTTGAAAAAATTGAAAATGAAAATGATCGATTATTTGAGGAGATAGATTTCCCAAGTGCAAAGAGAATGGAAGACGTATTAAAGGTCTTTAATAGGATTTGCGGTAAAGTGGATGAAACATTTCAAAAGAACAGGTTTCCATTGATATTAGCAGGAGATCATTCAAGTGCTGGAGGAACTATTGCAGGTATAAAAAAAGCGAATCCCGATAAACGTTTAGGTGTAATATGGATTGACGCACATGCAGATTTACATTCTCCATATACTTCTCCCTCCGGCAATGTGCACGGAATGCCTTTAGCCACTGCATTAAATTTTGACAATAAAGAGCATAAAATAAAAGAATTAGAGCCAGAAGTAATTGAAGCTTGGGAGAAGTTAAAAAATGTTGGAGGCATAGCACCGAAAATTAATCCTGAAGATTTGGTTTTTATTGGAGTAAGAGATACAGAAGAATCAGAAGATTATGTTATTGCGAATAATTCCATTTATAATGTCAGTGTGGAGTATGTTAGAAGGAATGGAGTAGAAAAAGTATCTGCAGAAGTACTTGATTACTTAAAAGAATGTGACATTCTTTATCTTTCGTTCGATGTTGATAGTATGGACTGCGATTTAGTTTCTTATGGAACAGGAACACCCGTGGCGAATGGAATTACGGAACAGGAAGCAAGTGGACTGATCAATCATTTTCTTATAGACAAGAGAGTAGGTTGTTTTGAAGTTGTTGAAATCAATCCTTGTTTGGATAACAAACAAAATAAAATGGCAGAGACAGCATTTCGCATTTTAGAAAACGCTACATCAATCATTGAAAAGAGAGGATAGTACACCTTCTTTATTAATTGCAATTAAATTATTTATTAGAGAACAATATCTAAATGAGAGTCGTAGATAATATCATACAGAATGTGGTAAAGGCTATTGAAGCTTTGTACTCCCAAGAAATACCAATTCAACAAATTCAGATTCAAAAAACAAAAAAAGAATTCGAAGGAGATTTAACTTTGGTTGTTTTTCCTTTGCTTATAGTCACAAAAAAATCGCCTGAACAATCAGCTGAAGAAATAGGGAAGTGGCTTTTGGGAAACTCCAATATTGTTAATTCTTACAACGTTGTCAAAGGGTTTTTAAACCTTTCAATAAAAGATGAAATTTGGTTAGATCAGTTCAATATTTGGGTTAGAGATGAAAATTTTGGTAAATCCACTTCTTCTACAGGAAAAACTTTTATGGTAGAGTATTCTTCTCCAAACACCAATAAACCATTGCATTTAGGGCATTTAAGAAATAACTTTTTAGGCTATTCAGTTGCTGAAATATTAAAGGCAAATGGACACGAAGTTTATAAAACACAAATAATTAACGACCGAGGAATACATATCTGTAAAAGTATGTTGGCATGGCAATTATTTGGTAATAATGAAACACCAGAATCTACTGGTATGAAAGGTGACCATCTTATTGGGAAATACTACGTTGCCTTTGATAAGGAGTACAAAAATCAAATAGCAGCTTTGGTAGATGGTGGAATGGATTCGAAGGATGCAGAGAGAGAAGCTGAAATATTTAAAGATGCACAAGCAATGCTTCTTAAATGGGAGGCAAGAGACCCCGAGGTCTATTCACTATGGGAAACTATGAATGCATGGGTTTATGCAGGATTTGAAACAACTTACAAGGAAATGGGAGTTGATTTTGATAAACTTTATTATGAATCCAATACTTACATTTTAGGCAAAGATGTAGTAGAGAAGGGCTTATCGGATAACAATTTTTATAAAAAAGAGGATGGCTCAGTCTGGTGTGATTTAAATGATCATAAAATGGATGATAAATTATTGCTCCGTGCGGATGGAACATCTGTTTACATGACACAAGATCTGGGTACAGCTATAGAACGTTATAAAGATTATCCAAACTTATCGGGTCTTATCTATACAGTAGGGAATGAGCAAAATCACCATTTTAAGGTTCTTTTCACAATACTAAACAAAATAGGGTATTCCTGGGCTGAAGGATGTTATCATCTGTCGTATGGTATGGTAGACTTACCTACTGGTAGAATGAAATCTAGAGAAGGAACTGTTGTAGATGCCGATGAGTTAATGAAAAGTGTAATTGAGGATGCTAAGCAAATGACGCAAGAAAGAGGGCATTTAGATGGTCTTTCAGATTCAGTTAAAGATGAACTCTACAAAACAATTGGTCTTGGAGGGTTAAAATATTATTTACTAAAAGTTGACCCTAAAAAAGGAATGCAATTTAATCCTGAAGATTCAGTTGATTTAAACGGAAATACTGGCCCTTTCATTCAATATACATATGCAAGGATTCAATCTATACTGAGAAAAGTTGAGACTTTTAGTAAGGGGTCAGAAACAGATTTGTTACTAGAGCCTGCGGAAAAAACATTGTTGAAAGATATTTCAGAGTTTCCTAGTGTAATTGAAGAAGCTGGCAAAAGCTATAGTCCTGCATTACTCGCTAATTACACATATGAATTGGTGAAGAATTATAATTCATTTTATCAATCTCTTTCCATTATAAAAGAAGAGGATGCTAACAAAAAAGCATTTAGAATAGCAATTAGCTATAAGGTAGGAGAGGTGATTAAATTATCAATGAAATTGCTAGGAGTAGATGTTCCTGAAAGAATGTAATTTAGAAACTTGTACTTGTTTTTCTTTCAGTTGGCTCTTCTTCTGGCGCTACTTCTTCTTCTAATGGAGCTTCAGGTGCTTTATTCAGGTTTAAAGAAAGCATAATTTCATGTGTTCCAGATGTATTTGAACCAACCCCTGAACTACTAAATTCGAAGGCATAAGTAAGAGATAATTTATCAATCAATTGCATACCCATATTTAAAATAAATACCGAATTTGATCTATGCCCTATACCTCCCCATACCTTGTTGTTATATTTAATATTTCCAAAGACTTCGACTTGTGAGTTTTTCTTTTGTGCATTCCGTACCATAATTAAAGGTATAAATTCAAATTGCTCATCAACTTTTATTTTGTAAGAAATATATACATTACTATGGCGTACTAAGTTGTATTTACTTCCGTCAACAATATCTACACTAGCTTTTGTTCCTAGTAATTGAGGAAGTGCTATTCCAATATTTAAGTCTCTATCAAAAGTATATGCCATGCCAAAGGCTGCGTCAAAGGTCATTTTTAATGGAGCGCTTGTAAGAACAATATCACTCATATCATCTGCTTGAATAGTGGTCAAATCCAAAGTTCCTTTCATAATTCCAGCCGAAAGACCAAATCGAATTTTACTTTTGTTATCAATGAATAATTTGTAGGAATAACTTGCATTAGCATTTATTCTTTGAATGAAAGCAATTTTATCTAAGGAGATGTTTCCTCCAATTCCCATTTTAGAATTTAGCTGACGTTGCGCTGATAAAAAGGTGGTATTTGGACTACCTACAAAACCTACCCACTGCTGTCTGTGTCTTAATTGTACTTGAGTTCCTTTTTTCGTTCCAACCTCTGCAGGATTAATAAAAGAAGTATTGTAGGGATACATCGCACTAATTGGTACCTGTTGCGAAAATGCCAGACGACCACTAAACGATATTAATATTATTATACCTAAAATTAGATTCTTCATAAAAATAAATTTATTATCTCATCAATAAAATACTGCCTTTGTATTCTTCTTGAGCACATTTAATTAAATAAAAGTAAGTTCCTTCTGGCAGTGGCTCTCCTGATTTGTTCGTTCCATCAAAGTTGTTATCATAAGAAGTGGATTCCCAAACTATTTTGCCCCATCTGTTGTAGATGGCCAATGGACAACCTGAAATTATAGAGGGTTTGTTTACAGTCCATGTGTCATTTGACAAATCACCATTAGGAGAAAGAAAATTGTTTATTTCCAAGTAGTCAATTGTATTTACTAATATTAAAACAGAATCAGTAGCAGAACAACCGTCTGCACTTGTCGCGTAAATAGTATAATAAGTTACAGGTTCTGTTGGAGCTACACTTGGGTTTAATATAGTGTCATTATCCATATTATAAAATGGAGTCCATAAAATATTTCCTCCATTACTCAAAGTCGCATCAATTTCAACACTATCTCCTTCATCAATTAAAACACTTGTTCCTGCAAATAATACAACAGGTGCAAATACTTTTAAATCAAATGAACAAGTCGTTGTGTTTCCTACTAGGTCTGTCACAGTATATTCAAGTGTTGTAGTTCCTATAGGAAATGAATCTCCAGATGTAAAACCTGTGACATCAGTCTGTGAAGTGGTAGATGTTCCACAATCATCAGAACCAATCGGAGCAGTAAATGTGATTACATCATTACATGTGGAATCATTAGTGGGACAAACAATAGTGGGAGCAACGGTATCGTTTGGAATAATATAAAAAGTACAGGTTGCACTATTTCCAGAGGAGTCTTGAGCCGTCATGGTTATTGCATTAATACTGTCCATTGTTACGCCTACCCCGATGCTTTGGGATATGAAAGGCGTGGCGTCACAAAAATCGCTTGCTACTACTAATCCAGAGAAATCGGGTAAGGTGTATTGACAAAGTCCATTAATATCAAGTGTTTGATCTCCGGGACATGTTATTGTTGGTGCCAAAGTATCTATAACTGTTATGGTGAATGAGCAAGAATTCGAATTCCCTGAAGTATCTTCTACAAAAATCGATATAATTTGCGTTGAAGATATGCCTGATAATATTGTTCCCGAAGCAATGGATTGAGAATAGGTGAAACTTGAACACTCATCTGTGATATTTAAAGTTGTGTCATACGATGGAATTAAATAATCACAATTTATATCTGCAGCAACACTTGAATTATTCGGGCAGTTTATTGTTGGAGCGGTGTTGTCAACTACAGTAATGTTAAATGAGCAAGTTGCTGCATTGTTAAAATCATCTGTAATTGATAATATAACTGGGTAAGGTCCTCCTGCAGCAAGTGTGTCTCCAATAGCAATGTCTTGGGCTTCTCCAGCTACAGCGGAGCAATTGTCAATTGCTGTAATAAACCCTGTGAAATCTCCCATAACATATTCGCAATTAGCATCAGCCGATATTATAGTATCAGTAGCGCATCCTGAAATGATTGGAGCAATGGTATCTGAAATATTTACATTAAAGTTACACGTAGATGTATTTCCTTGAGCATCCTCTGCCGAGTAAGTAATAATTATAGGTGAGTTTGTTCCGGTAAATAGGGTGTTAACAGAAGGAGTTTGCGTAAAAAAGACTGAGCCTCCACAATTATCAACACCAGTAACTAAAGTAGCGTAATCCAAAGCCCTGAACTCGCAACTTGCATCTAAAAAGTCAGTTTGATCTGCAGGACAAGTTACTATTGGAGCAATTGTATCAACAAAGGTTAATGAGAAAGAACATGTGGATGAGTTTGAAGAAATATCAGTTACACTAAACGATACAAAAGATTGTGCTCCTCCGGGTACTGCTGTTCCTGGCGCTGGCGCTTGCAAAATGGTAGGATTGTTATCACAATTATCAACTATAACTAAAGAGCCTGTATAATCAGGAAGAATAAATTCACAATTTCCATCAACGAAAACAGTTTCAGCAGAAGGACATGTTATTGTTGGTGCAGTTGCGTCATCAACCGTTATAAGAAAAGCACAAGTAGCTATATTTCCACTAGCATCCGTTGCAGTTAATGTTACTATTTGAGATGTTGTAATAGTTGTACCAGAAACTGGACTTTGACTGGCAATTGGACTAGAATCACAGTTGTCTGTCATAATTGCTAAACCTGTATAGTCTCCTAATATTGCTGTACAACCGCCGGTAGCAGAGACATTTTGAGGCGCTGGACAAGTAATGGTTGGAGAAATTGTATCTGTAATGTTAACTGTAAAAGGACATTCGGAAAAATTTCCACTCGCATCTGTTGCTGTTAAGGTAACAGTCGTAGCTGCACTTATAATAGTTCCGGGTATAGGTAATTGCGTAACTATTGGTGTTGGATCGCAATTATCAGCAACAACTATAGTTGACGTATAGTCACCTATAACCGCATCACAGTTTATATCAGCAAATTCACTTTGTGTACCAGCGCATGTAACAACTGGAACTTCATTGTCAACTACAATTATTTCTATTAAACAAGAAGATGCCCCTGGGTTACCAGCATCATCCGTTACAGTGAATTCTTGGAATGTAGACCCGAACGGAAAAGTATCACCATTTACGAAACCAGATGGATCAATTTGAGCTAGTGTAGTATTCGTACAGTTATCTGCTCCAACTGGCATTGCATATGATACAACTGCATCACAAGTTCCAATATCATTATTGAATGTTTGTGGAGTAATACAACTAGAAAAAGTAGGTAATTCCACGTCAGTAACGGTTACCGTAAAATTGCAAGTTGCCGTATTTCCTGCTGTATCTGTAGTAATCCAAATTTGATTCGTAACCCCAACTGGGAAAAAACTTCCTGCAGTTAATCCTGTTCCATCAGTTTGAATAGTTTGGGGAATACCACAATTGTCAATTCCTTTGGGTCTGGCATATGATGTAGAAGAACCGCATAACCCTGCATCAGCGTTTACCGAAATATTTCCTGGACAGGGCGGAGAGAATGTTGGATTTTCAGCATCTACAACTATTATCATAAATGAACAAGTAGATGATCCGCCAACACTTGTAATAGTATATTCTAGAATTGTTGTGTCTAAAGGAAAAAAATCTCCTGAAGTTAATCCGGTGCCATCGGTTTGAGTTATTGTTTCTCCGCCACAATTAGTAGCGCAAGTAGGAATAGTATAGGCAACGGTTTCTCCACAGAATCCAATTGCATTATTTACGGTAACATCTCCAGGGCAACTCATTGTAGGGACTTGTCCATAAAATGATTGACTTATTACGAGCAAAGTAAAAATAAAAAAATAGAATGATTTCATAATTATTTAGAATAACAAGCTCCAAATATACTAAAATAGAATCCAAAAAGAGACGTTTTACTTGTGGTGTTTTTTACTAATAAAAAAAGCTTCTAGTAAAGTTATTACTAAAAGCTTTAATTGTTGTCTTATACAACGCTAAATCAATGGTTTTTAATTATATAGGCTATGCCCTATATGCCTTTTATTGATTTTAATCTTTTTACATAACTAGGATCCGTAGCGAAACCTACTTTTTTTAAAAAAACGTAATAATCTCCACCAGAATAATGTCTGTCTTGCCATCTTTTATAGTAGGCAACACAATCTTTCCAGTTATCGAACTGAATGTATTTTTTCTTATACCAAAACCCGAAGATATTGTTTCTACTGAGTGAGCACTTTGTACATTTAAACCACCCTGTTTCCAAAATGGCTTGTCTTAAAACAATATCAGCATGCTGTACACCCGCATTTTCTAATGCAATTTTTAGATTCTCCACAGTTAATGTAAATGGAGGATATTCAGAAGAAGGGTCTGTGTGCTCATCTGAACCTGAAAATACAATCATCGGGTTAAGGTGCAGAGCGACTATTAATAGTAAACTTTTAAATGATAAAGTATTTCTAATGTCAATTATTTTTTTCATAATTCTTTAGTTTAAAGATTTTTAGAAAAGCCGTGCAAAGATAAAGCTAAATATTCCCTCACTTAAGAGAAATGAGATAAACTGCTCATAAGTGCAGACGAAAAGAGCGTAATCTGCTTTTATTCAACTCTTTTTATTGACGAAACATTCTTCTTTTTTATTTAAAATGGTACTGAAAATATAGGTTTTAATTCAGTTCTTGGCTAAATTTGACACATATATAATTTGGTATAAGGACAAAATTATTAAGCGGATTAACCGTTCCTTATATCTAGTAGATAATTATGGACAAGAAAAGATCATATAATGATTTCCCTCAATGGAAAGATTTTCAAATGTATTATCCCGAAGCGTTTAGGATAGTAGAGGGAGAAGAACCCCTTGAAGAATATTGGGAATGGGGAGATTATTCTGTTCATATAGATCGATACGTACCAAAAGAAAATAATAAGCGATTAAAAGTTATTCTTGTCCATGGTGGTGGGGGAAATGGTAGGCTTTTGGCACCAATGGGAGCTTATTTAAGGGCAGAAGGATATGAATGTGTAGCAGCGGACATGCCAGGTTTTGGATTGACAGAAATAAGAAAACCAAATAGTTATTCAACATGGGTAGAACTTTTAAATGATTTGATTGATAGGGAGAAGGAATTGTGTGGGCGAAAAGTTTTGCTTTGTGGGATTAGCCTTGGAGGTATGTTGTCTTATCACGCTGCTTGTTTAAATGATAATGTTGCTGGCCTAATGGTTTCCAGCTTAGCAGACACTTCCCGAAAGGAAGTCCAAATTCAACTTGCTAAAAACAATGTAATTGGCAAATTAGGAGCGAAGAGTTTGTCTATGTTTAAAGGGATTACCGATAATATAAAGGTGCCAATAAAGGTGACCACAAAAATGTGGGCAATGGCGAATGACCCATCATTTGTAAAAAAATTGAAGAAAGATAAGGTAGGTTCCGGAAGTTGGGTTTACCTAAAGTTTTTAAGAACGCTATTTGAAGCGAAAGCTGCTATTGAACCTGAAGATTTCACAAAATGCCCTTTGTTATTTTTTCAGCCCAAAAAAGATTATATAATTCCATGGAATATATCCGAGCCATTCTATAACCGATTAGCATGTAAGAAAGAGGTTGTTTTTTTAGATAATTGCGGCCATATTCCGATGGAGGAGCCTGGGATATTTCAGTTAAAAGAGCATGCTTTAAAATTTATTGCAGATTTAGAAAATACGTAGACTAACTATTTTTATTAATCTCATCTTGTAGTTTTCTCATTAGTTCCTGCTCTTTAATTCTTGACTTCTTTTTAGTTTCCTCAAGCTCAAATTCAATTTCTTTAAGTTTTTCTTTAGCCTCTTTTGTTCCCTTGTTACTATTATTAAATTTAAAAAGAAAGAATAATAAGAATGACGATAGGCTAATAATAATAACCCAAACAATAGTTTTAAAAGAGCTTTTGGATGTAAATGACCCAAAAAGAGTAATGTTTTCTTTTTCAAATTCTTTTTCAATATTAATACTTACTAGCTCTTTTTTTAATGCAGTGATTGATATTAGTGCATCTTTTGACACTTTTAGCTCTTTTGAGTAAGCTTTCTCAAAATTAGAACCTTGTTGCTTTGTTGATTTTAAAGAGTCCTTTACATTGGAGTAAAACTTTTCAATCCATTGAGTTTTAACCACTTTATTATTGATATAAGTTCTGGATTGCTCCATAATAAATTTATGTTGACTATTAAGAGTAGATTTCTCACTGTTTAGCGGGTTTTCAAGAATAATGTTTGGTGTTTGTCCTTGAAAAGGCAATGAGCAGCAAAGTAATAAGCTAATTGATAAAACTTTAAACATCATGAATTATTTACAAATAATATTACCTTCATACGTTATTTGTCACTAAAAGTTATAGCATTTCATTAGCCAGATTTGCTAACTCAGATCTTTCACCTTTTTCTAATGTAATATGTGCAAATAAATTATTTCCTTTTAGCCTGTCAATTATATAGGACATTCCATTACTTTGATCATCCAGGTAAGGAGTGTCTATTTGAAAAATATCTCCAGTAAATATAATTTTAGTATTTTCTCCTGCTCGCGTAATAATTGTTTTAACTTCATGAGGAGTAAGATTCTGTGCTTCATCAACAATGAAAAGCATGTTAGAAAAACTTCTACCTCTAATAAAAGCTAGTGCTGTAATTGAGAGCTTATCTGTTTCCTCCATTTCATCAATCTTTTTGTGTTTCTTTTCATTTGGTCCAAATTGATTTTTAATGAATTTTAAATTGTCAAAAAGAGGTTGCATATAGGGGTTTATTTTGTCCTCAGCATTTCCAGGTAAATACCCGATGTCATTGTTGCTTAATGGAACAATAGGCCTAGCCAATACAATCTGATTATAAGAATTGTGTTGCTCAATCGCGCTGGCTAATGCAAGTAGCGTTTTACCTGTTCCTGCTACACCTTGCAATGTTACTAGTTTTATATTCGGATCAAGTAAAGCTCTAATAGCTAGTGTTTGCTCCGCATTCTTTGGCTTAATACCATATACGTATTCTTTTTCCACTCTTTCTAGAACTTGCGAACCCCCATCAAAGAAAGAAAGAATAGAAGTTTTGCCATTTTTCAATATGTAAAAGCCATTATTAATAGGCGGCTCTGGCATGAAGCTAGTATCTTCCAAAATACCTTCTTTATAAAGTTTATTAATTACTTCTGTATCTACATTTTCTAAAATAATTTTCCCAGTATATCCAGCACTTTCTTTATCAACCTTACCTGTGGTATAGTCTTCGGCATGCATGCCTAAAGCTTTGGCTTTTAATCGAAGATTAATATCTTTAGATACAAGGATGATGGATCTATCTGGTTCTTCCACTCTAAGTGTAAGAGCTGCATTCAATATCTTATTGTCATTTGTTTTACCAAATACTTTTACGGCATCAACTTCTAGTTCAGCATCAATCATTACGAGTTTAAACCGCCCAGTTTTGTCTCCATTAATTGGATTCCAGTCCTGAATAGTTTTGTCTTTGCTTATAATGTCAAGGAGTCTTATAAACTCCCTTGCAGCAAAATTTTTGGTATCATTCCCTCTTTTAAAAGTATCAATTTCTTCCATAACCGTAATGGGAATGGCAATATCATGCTCATCAAAACAGTTTATTGCATTATGATCATGAAGAATAACAGATGTGTCAAGGACAAATATTTTAGATTGTATTTTTTCGGTCATAGGGTGTGATTTTTACGTGGATAAAAGAACGAATAATGATGGCGGTTTTAACAAAATCAATTTTAACTTATGAACAATTGTTATGTTGGCTAAAGGTAAATGTAATTAGTCAATTCTTCTATTGGTTATTTTTCTTTTTATCGCGATTACTATGTAGCCAAAAAAGGCAAATGGAATGAGTAATCCAGTCCAGAAACTGAGGTAGTTGATGTCCCACCAACTTTCGTCTATTTCACATTTCCCATTTGTAAAATTATCAATATGACAAGTAGTTCCGTTTTTAAGAAATATAGAGTCTCCAATAATTTGGTAAGGTTCTGTGTTAATGGTATCGACAGGAGTGGTGTTTCCTTTTGAACAGATGGTAAATAAGAATAACAATAAAATGAAGCGCATAGTCTATGGTTATTAATTATGTAATAATAGGAATTGAAGTTGTGTCTTTTAATGAACTCATGACAAAAGAACTTTGAACATTAGCAATGTTATTGATTGATGACAATTTGTTTTTTATAAAGGATTGGTATTCTTCCATGTCTGAAACAACTACTTTTAATTGGTAATCATAACTTCCAGTGACATGAAAACATTCGATAACTTCTGCATACTCGATGACGGATTTTTCAAATTCAATTTGCATATCTCTTGAATGCAATATCAATGAAACAAATGACATCACCATTAAGTTTTTATCGATTAATTTTCTATCTAAAATCGCAACGTAATGTTTAATGTAACCTTGCTTTTCCAATCGTTTTATTCTTTCGTAGGTTGGAGTAACAGATAACCCAACTTTTTGCGCTAGCTCTTTTGTGTTAAGTTTTGTGTTGTTTTGCAACAAATTAAGAAGTGATCTGTCGATTTTGTCAATTACCATGTAGTTTATCTTTCTGTTTGATGCTTGATATTACGGGTAAATATACTTAAATAATCTTTAATTATGTGTTTATATAGTGTAATTTTCTAAAATTATATTTTAATTAAGTTAAATAATCTTTAATGTGTAATTTTACTTCGTGAAACAACTAAACATGGAACTATGGATTATAAAAAAATGAGCCCAGAGAGTTTAATGATGAGTCATGGCTACAAACCAGAATTATCAGAAGGAGCAATTAAGTGCCCTATTTTTCAAACGTCAACTTTCGTATTCAAAAATGCAGAAGAAGGTAAAGCTTTCTTCGAAGTTGCATATGGAATAAGAGAAAAAGAAAAAGAAGAGGAACTGGGGCTTATCTATAGTCGTTTAAATAATCCCGATTTAGAGATTCTAGAAAATCGATTGTGTTTATGGGATAAAGCAGAAGACTGTGCCGTGTTTGAAAGTGGAATGTCTGCAATTTCAACAGCGATGATGGAATTCTTAAAACCAGGAGATTTAATACTCTGTGGAAGACCTTTATATGGTGGTACAGACCATTTTGTGAACCACTTTTTAGCAAAAATGGGGATTCATTCAATTGGGTTTAATTCAGACACGAGTAAAGAGGAAATTATTGATTTAGTAAAGGCATCGGGTCATAAATTAGCAATGATTCATATTGAGACTCCTGCAAATCCAACCAATGCGCTCTTCGATATCGAAATGTGCAGTGATATTGCTAGAGAGCTTTCTTCGGAGGAGGAAAAAGTAATTGTTTCTGTTGATAATACGTATATGGGACCTTTATGGCAACATCCTTTGGAGCACGGAGCAGACATTGTCCTTTATTCCGCAACAAAATACATTGGTGGCCATAGTGATGTGATAGCAGGAGCATGTCTTGGTTCTAAAGAATTGATTGGAAGAATAAAAGGTTTGCGTACCTTTTTAGGTAATATGGCTGGACCATGGACAGGCTGGTTATTAATGAGGAGTTTAGAAACCCTGAAAGTTCGAATGGATCAGCAAGCGGAAAATGCAAAACATGTTGCAGAGTTCTTAAGGAACCATCCGAAAGTTGAAAAAGTGTATTATTTAGGTTTTATTGAAGACGATAATAATCCAGCTAAGACTGCTTTGTATAAAAAACAATATAAAGCAGCAGGGGCGATGATCTCTTTTGATGTGAAAGGCGGAGAAAAAGAAGCTTTCCTATTTTTAAACAACTTAAAATTAATAAAGCTTGCTGTTAGTTTGGGGAGTACAGAAAGCTTGGCAGAACATCCTGCGACAATGACGCATGTTGATATAGAAGCGGATGTAAGGCAGAAGCTGTCAATAACGGATAAACTGGTGCGTTTGTCAGTTGGGGTTGAAAATTCTAAGGATATTATTTGGGATGTAGAACAAGCATTGGATGCTATCTAAGTATTCTTAATTTGTTTTCATAGTTCTATTTCGTTTAGCGGGAATAAACCCTCTTCTATGCGTGATAGAGATTTATCAATTTCGCTCGAAATGATAAAAAAAGGGATGTGAAAACAACCAATTTTCTATCTTCGCGCCCGTGAGTACAAAATATCAAGATATAATAGAAAAAACATATGACTTTCCACAAGATGAGTTTGAAGTAAAAAAAAACGAACTGTTTTTTCATGGTATTGATTTGATGCAACTAATCAAAGAACATGGTTCGCCATTGAAGATTTGGTATTTACCTAAAATTTCTGAGAATATAAACCGCGCCAAGGAGTTTTTTAGATTAGCGATGGAGAAGGTTGATTATAAAGGAGACTACACCTATTGCTATTGCACTAAAAGTTCTCATTTTAAGTTTGTACTTGACAAGGTAATTGAATCAGGAAGTCATTTAGAGACTTCTTCAGCATATGATTTAGATATTATTAAGAAACTGACCAATGCAGGGAAATATTCAAAAGACAAGTTTATTTTATTTAACGGTTATAAAACAGATGCCTATATTCAAAACATAGCAGATCTTTTTAATCAAGGGTTTTATAATGGAGTAATGGTTATTGATAGCACCTCGGAGTTGAATAAAATCGATAAGCTAGTTGATCAGCCATTTAAAATTGGAATGCGGATAGCGACAGAAGAAGAACCTAAATTTGGGTTTTATACTTCCCGCTTGGGAATTGGCTATGAAGAAGCAGTTAAGTATTATACGGAGCATCTTCAAGGAAATAAAAAGCATCAGCTAAAGCTGTTACACTTTTTTGTTAATTCAGGGTTTACTGATACTACATATTTCTGGAATGAATTGACCAAGGTAGTTAACCTCTATTGTGCGTTGAAAAAAGTCTGTCCCGAGCTAGATACACTCGATTTAGGGGGGGGGTTGCCAATTAAAAATTCTTTAATATTTGACTTCAATTATCAAAAAATGATTGATGATACAATTTTATATATAAAAACAATATGTGATGAAAAGGGAGTGGTCGAGCCGAACATAGTTACGGAATTTGGGTCATTTACAGTAGGAGAAAGTGCAATTAACACATATCAAATAATTGATCAAAAAAAACAAAATGATCGTGAAAAATGGGATATGATTGATAGTTCGTTTATGACAACATTACCAGATACATGGGCAATCAATAAAAAATTTATTATGCTGCCTATTAACCATTGGAACGAACCTTTTGAGCGTGTTTTTCTAGGTGGAATATCTTGCGATAGCGAAGATTTTTATAATTCAGAACAACACGTAAGCGCTATTTATTTACCGCAATACAATAACAAAAAGCCGTTATATATTGGGTTTTTTAATACAGGAGCATATCAAGAAGCTTTAAGTGGCTATGGAGGAATTAAACATTGCTTAACACCATCTCCAAAGACCCTAGTCTTGAACAAAGTTCACGGCAAAAAATTGGAAATACAAGTTTTCTCTGATTCGCAAAGCGCTGATAGCATGCTCTCTGTGTTGGGTTATTAATTCGATAAAATTGGAATCTTAACAACTGCACTTATCGCATGAAACCCTATTCTAGAATACATTTATCCTAAATACTTTTATTACATTTGAAGTCATTATAATTAACCTATGAACGTATATTTAGATAACGCCGCTACAACACCTTTAGACCCTTTAGTGCTTGAAGCTATGATGCCTTATATGACAGATCATTTTGGGAATCCATCTTCAACGCATGCTTTCGGTAGAAAAACCAAAAATGCCATTGAAATATCTAGAAAAAAAGTGGCAGACTATTTAAATGCTGAACCTTCAGAAATTATTTTCACATCGGGCGGAACTGAAGCTGATAATATGGCGCTTCGTTGCGGTGTTATGGATTTAGGCGTTAAAAGAATAATAACTTCATCTATAGAACATCATGCAGTTGGTCATACAGCGGAACATCTCAGAGATCATTTTAATGTTCAGGTTGAGTTTGTTAATTTAAAAGAGGATGGTCACGTAGATATTGAACATCTTGAAGAATTATTAGCTAAAGGTTCGTTAAAAACAATGGTGTCTCTGATGCATGGTAATAACGAAATAGGAAATCTACTCTCATTGGAAACAATAAGCAACTTGTGTAAAAAACACAAAGCTTATTTTCATTCGGATACGGTTCAAACAATGGGGCATTATCGTTTTGATATGAAAACGCTCGATATAGATTTTATTACAGGTGCTGCTCATAAGTTTCATGGACCAAAGGGTGTTGGGTTTTTATATATAAATAAAAACACACCAATAGAATACATGATGTCCGGTGGTTCTCAAGAACGCGGGCATAGAGGAGGAACAGAAAATCTTTACGGAATTGTTGGTCTAGCCAAAGCGATGGAAATTGCTCATGAAGATATGGAAGAACACCAGGAATCTATTCAAGAGATAAAAACCTATATGAAGGAACAGTTACAAGAAATTGTTCCTGGCATTATTGTAAATGGTGAAGAAAACCCCGAGAGGAGTTTATATACGGTTCTTAGTGTTTGTTTTCCATTCTCAGAGCGAAGTAGTATGTTTCTATTCAATTTGGATATAAACGGTGTTTATGCTTCTGGCGGTAGTGCTTGTACGGCAGGAAGTAATATGGGGTCTCATGTATTAGCGGCGTTACCAAATTCTCAAAATTGCCAACCTGTTCGGTTTTCTTTTGGACGTTTTACAACCAAAGAAGAGATTGATTATGCTTTGGAGAAGGTGAGAGAGATGGTTGCTATTCCAGTTTGAATTACTGGAGCTTAGCTTTTTCCTCGTTAATTTATTTTCACTTCTTTTTCTTCTTTTTTTCAAAACGCTCATCCATATCTAAAAGTGATTGCCAATCATCAGAACCATCACTGGATAAATCTTTCGTTTGCTCGTAGTCTAAATTAGAAACAGCCATTATTTCAATGTTATTTCCCAAAAATCCTTCAATATTATCGAGAATTATTTTTTCGTCTTTGCTACAAAAAGATATAGCTTGTCCTTTTTGAGTGCCTCGACCTGTGCGTCCAACTCGGTGAACATAGTTTTCTGATTTGTCAGGTAAGTCATAATTAATTACAAAATCTACATTAGGTACGTCAATACCTCTTGCACTGATATCTGTAGCAATTAATACTTTTGTTTTGCCTGTTTTAAAATCACCTAGCAAGGTTGCTCTCTCATCTTGTTCTTTATCTCCGTGCAGCGTGGTAGAACTTAACCCAACTCTTACCATTGCTTTTAATACGCGTTCAGCTCTTACTTTGGTTCTAACAAAAACTAGCACTTTGCTATCAGGGTTGTCTTTTAGAAAGCGTTCAAGGAAGAAACGCTTATCGTCCATTTCTACAAAAACAACAGAGTGGCTCACATTCTCAGAAACGGGATCTTTCGGTGATACTTGTATTCGAATAGCGTTTGAGACTAAAGAATAAGCTAGCCTTTTAATGTCTTTATTAATTGTTGCTGAAAAGAATAATGTTTGATGCCTTTGTGAAAGTTTTGATTTAATGTCCGTTATGTCTTCAATAAAACCTAGGTCCAGCATGTGATCGGCTTCGTCCAATATCAAGGTGTTAATCCTGTGCAGTCTCAAGTATCCTTGGCTAATCATGTCAAACATTCTTCCTGGAGTAGCCACTAATACATCAACGCCATATTCTAGCTTCTCAATTTGACTTTGTTGTTCAACACCACCGTAAATACAGAAAGTAGTAACATCTGTAAAGCGTGCTATCTCAGTAAAAACCTCCGCTACCTGAATAGCCAATTCACGGGTTGGAACCATTACCAAACACTTTACACCGTCTCTTCTGTTTTTAATTTTAGAAGCTTGGATGTTGTTAATAATCGGAATAGCAAATGCAGCTGTTTTTCCCGTTCCTGTTTGTGCGATTGCTAAAACGTCCTCACCTTTTAGAATTGAAGGTATTGATTTAAATTGAATATCCGTAGGGTTTTTAAATCCTAGTAAGGCTAAATTCTTTTTAATCTGTGGTGCTATGTAATAGTCGTCAAACTTCATTGTGGTAAATTGTTTTGCAAAAGTAAGGAATCGAGATTAACAACTGTAAGTTTTGATTATATTTAGATTTTAAATAGTAATTGATTAAAAATTGTCATCTAATAATTCTATAAAACTCACATTTTTAGGAACAGGAACATCACAAGGTGTTCCTGTAATAGCTTGTAAATGTAACGTTTGCTTGTCAGACGATAATAAAGACAATCGTCTTCGTAGTTCGGTTTTGATCGAAACACAAGGAGTAACATTTGCCATAGACTCAGGTCCTGATTTCCGACAACAAATGTTAAGAGAAAATATCCAACATTTGGATGCTATCGTATTCACACATGAGCATAAAGACCATGTCGCTGGATTGGATGATGTTCGCGCTTTTAATTTCAAGTCAAAAGCTTCAATGGATATATATTGTACGGAGCAAGTTTTTCAAAATTTATCTAGAGAATTCCATTATGTATTTGATCCAAAGTTTTTATATCCTGGAATTCCAAAAATAGAACCGCATATTATTACAAATCAATTATTTAAAGTAAATGGAGTAGAGGTATTACCAATCGAAGTTTTTCATTATAAATTACCCGTTTTTGGTTATCGAATAGGAGATGTAACTTATATAACGGATGCGAATAAAATCGCCCCAGAAGAGTTCGAGAAAATGAGAGGTTCTAAAATCCTTGTCCTTAACGCGCTTAGAAAGACGGAACATATTTCGCATTTCACATTGGAGGAATCCTTAGCAATCATTAAAGAAATACAACCCGAAAAAGCTTATTTAACACATATCAGTCACTTGATGGGTAGGCATGATGATGTCAATAAGGAATTACCTGATAATGTTGAGATTGCTTATGATGGTTTGCAGGTTGAATTGTAACTTGGAGCACTTCATTCCTGCGAAAGCAGGAATCTTGCCCAATGGAGCCTACGTAAGTAATGATTCAGTTACTGCTTATAAACCAACTCCCCATTTATATAAGTCGCTTTAACCTGTGTTTTTAAAATTTCATCTTCAGGTACAGTTAGTATATTTCTGTCTAGAATTATGAAATCTGCTAATTTATTAACTTCCAAGGACCCTTTTTCTGCTTCTTCAAAATTGGAAAGTGCTGCCCAAATTGTCATTCCTTTTAATGTTTCCCAACGAGATAACGCATTCTCTATTTGAAAGCCATTTTTAGGCATTCCATTCTTGTTTTTTCTAGCAACAGCAGCATAGAAAGTTTCAATTGGACTGATGTTCTCAATTGGGAAATCTGTCCCCAAAGCAATAAATTCATTTTGATATAACAGCTTTTGATAAGCATACCCAAATCTTGTTCTCGTTTTCCCTAATCGGAGTCTTGCCCAGCGCATATCACTTGTAGCGTGTGTTGGCTGGACAGAGGGAATAATGTTGAATTCTTTAAACAATTTAAAGTCAGTAGAATCGACAACCTGCGCATGTTCAATCCTCCATCTTTTGTCATTCGTTCCTCCTAAAATATCTCCGTATATATTTAAAATTAGTCGAGAAGTTGAATCTCCAATGGAATGTGTACACATCTGGAACCCTCTTTCATAAATTAGTTGTGCTTTTTCTCTGTAATAATCGGGATTGCTTAATAACATACCATAATGTGCGCTGTCTACATCGGAGTAAGGGCGTAATAAACAGGCTCCTCTTGAGCCGAGAGCACCATCTCCATAGAACTTAAATGCCGCAACGTTAATTCTCTCAGTCTTGTAAGGTCCTCCAACAGTATCTAAATAGTAATCGAAATTCTCTTTGGTATCACTCAACATGATATACATTCTCATTTTTAACTCTTCGGATTTTTCTAAGTTTTCGATTAGTTGAACATCACTCTTATTAAGTCCAGCATCATCTACTGTTGTTAAACCAACAGCAAAGCAATTACGTTGTGCATCTAGCAAAGCTTTTTTCTTTTGTTGTTCGTTAGGTTTAGGGATGAACTGACGAATGTGATCAACTGCTTTATCAGAAATAACTCCGGTAAGTTCACCATTTAGTACTTCTATAAATCCTCCTAATATTTCTGTTTCGGTTGTAATACCAGCAATATTTAAAGCGGACTGATTAGCAATTGCCATGTGACCATCTACACGTCTTAATAAGACGGGAGTATTTGGGAATTTATCATCGAGTTCTTTTTTATTTGGGTTACCTGGATTGGCCCAAATAGTTTGGTCCCAGCCCCTGCCTTCAATCCATGTTGCTATTTTGTTCTTATCGAAATTGACACATCTTTCAACTACTTCTTCAAATGATTTTGCGTTCTTTAATTCTACTTGTTGCAAACTAAGACCATATCCTAAAAAATGACAATGTGCATCTATGAAGCCTGGGTAAACCCAATCCAATTGTAGGTCAATGCTCTCAGAGGAGCTGTATTTATTCAAAACTTGTTGTTCTTTTCCGATAGCTACAATTCTACCGTCTTTTATCGCCATTGCTTCAAATATGAGGCTATCTTCCGTTACAGAAACAATGTTGCCATTGTGGATAATTAAGTCCACTTCCTTTGTGTTCATGCAAGAACATAACATTAGAATAAACGGTAGAATGTATAGTAGTTTCATTATTTCAAAAATTTTAAAAATGGAATTTTTTCACTTAGATAATCGATATTAAGGAATGTAAGAATAGCTATTCCTAAAAAGGGTAGGGCAGGAATTTTATATCTGACTAAAGCTCCTGAAACAGGCGTGGTTAGTCCAATTATAGTAAATAAGATAAGGACGAAAAAAACACTAAACCAAAATATGTTTTTTGTTTCTAAAGTGAGCTTTACCTTTCGTTTTAACCCTGAAAAAAATGAAAGAATTATTAGGACTATAAGTAGTGTGTTTTCTATTATTGAAGGGAGGAAGATAAATTGATTCCCTTTAGTCATCAAGGGTCTTATAAAACAATTCGCTAAGGCTTCTGGCACTGCTCTTACTATTCCAAAAAATGTAGGTTCTAATTTAGTGAGTTCAAATCTACTACCTGTTTCTGTTACTTCAGCGAGACGAATAAAATTTTTTTGTTTTGTAATCAAGGTCTCAACAAAATCAAAATGGGGAGGAATTTCCTTTGAATTAAAAGCTAAAACACTAAAAACTACAACTATGGAAGAGTAGATTATAAAGGGATGTTTCATCTGGAATTTCACAGAAATAAAATAGCCTATTACACATGGGAGCATTGCAAGTAAAACATAAAACTTTATAAAGAATAAAAGGATAAAAGAAAGAAAGAACAGTATCAAAAGTTTAATGTTGATTTTTTGTTCAGTTAATTGCTTTAATACGTAGATAAGAACTCCCATTCCACAGATGAGAATGCTTTCTTTTAGAGCTCCTGAACTCCAAAATATTACCGATGGAATTAGGAAAACTACAATAATTAGAGCTCCCTGTTTGTTGCTGAAAAAATCCTTGAAAGACCTAAATATACCAGTAAAGCCAATCATACTTAAAGCTGTGAAAAAAAGCGTATGAATATGAAAATTTCCTATAGAAAATAAGCGAATCATGGCATTGAATCTAATTATGGTACGTGAGTCATTGTAGGTGCTCGATTCATAAACGCGGGCCCAGTTATTCATTTCTACATAATAAGTATTAAGGAAATATTCGTTGTCATTTCCATACCCAAACAGCATTTTAAAAAAATCTACAGGGTTAGAATACAATGCATTATACATTACTTCACTATCGTCAAAGTATTTAAATATGTCAGCCTCTAAGCGATTAGTGTAGTATGCAGTGTAAATCCAGGTTAATCCAAATCCAATGATAAGTTTAAAGGAAAATATTAGCCATAATCGTGTTGTTGTAATACCAGAATCACTAAAAAATTTCCATCTTTTTAAAATCCAAAAAAATAGTAGAATATAGAGTATAAGAAGTACGGTGCTCAATCGCTTATGTTTATGGGTAAAGACAAATGTAACACCAATGAAATGAAAGTTCTCTTTCTTTAAACAAATTTTTACTTCTTGTTAATAAATAAAGCCTTTTCGAATGGTATAAAAGCGTGATGTTATGTTTACTTTTGTAGCGTAAAATTAAAATTCATAACCTTACAAGAATATGAGTGTTACTGCAACAAAAGAAGCTACTTTAGAACAGGCAAAAGAATTAGGCTTATTAGAATCTGAATTCGAACAGATAAAAGAGATAATGGGGCGTACGCCTAACTTTACAGAGATGAGTGTTTACTCGGTAATGTGGAGTGAACATTGTTCGTATAAAAATTCAATCCTTTGGTTAAAAACATTACCAAAAGATGGTCCAAATATGTTGGTTAAGGCGGGTGAAGAAAATGCTGGTTTAGTTGATATAGGAGATGGTTTGGCTTGTTGCTTTAAAATTGAATCTCACAACCACCCGAGTGCATTAGAGCCTTATCAAGGAGCTGCAACTGGTGTTGGTGGTATTAATAGAGATATTTTTACAATGGGAGCTCGACCTGTTGCACAATTAAACTCTTTGCGTTTTGGAGATATTGATAGAGACCATACTAAATGGTTGGTGAAAGGTGTTACAAAAGGAATTGGGGATTACGGAAATGCTTTTGGTATTCCAATCGTAGGTGGCGAAGTTTTCTTTGACGAGAGCTATAATCAAAACCCGTTAGTAAATGCATTTTCAGCTGGAATTATGAATACTGGAGAAATGATTTCAGCTACTGCAACTGGTGTTGGAAATCCTGTTTTTATTGTTGGTTCTGCTACTGGGAAAGATGGTATTCATGGAGCTGCATTTGCTTCAAAAGATATTACAGAAGATTCTATGAATGACCTTCCTGCTGTTCAAGTCGGAGATCCATTTCAAGAGAAATTATTATTAGAAGCTTCATTAGAGTTGGCAAAAACCGATGTTCTTAGAGGAATGCAAGATATGGGAGCAGCTGGAATTACTTGTTCTACTTGCGAAATGAGTGCTGCGGGAAAAGTAGGGATGAAGATTAATTTAGATTTAGTTCCGACGCGTCAGGCTGATATGAAAGATTGGGAAATATTACTTTCTGAATCGCAAGAGAGAATGTTAGTTGTAGTTGAAAAAGGAAAAGAGGCTATAGTTAACGGAATTTTTGAAAAATGGGATTTAAATTGTGCTGAAATAGGTGTTGTAACAGACGACGGAATGGTGGAGTTCTCAATGGGAGGAGAAGTTGTTGCTCATGTTGATGCTGATTCTTTAGTGTTAGGTGGCGGAGCCCCTCAATACAAAAGAGATTATAAAGAACCTGCTTATTATGCAGAGTACCAAAAATTTAAAATGGAGGATGTTAAGCAACCTGAAGACTTAAAAGAGGTAGCACATTTTTTATTAACGCATCCAAATATAGCTTCTAAGCGATGGGTTTATGAGCAGTATGATAGTATGGTGGGGACGGCTAATATGAGTACTAATTCTCCTTCTGATGCTGGAATTGTAAATATTAAGGGCACTAATAAGGCTTTGGCAATGACCGTAGACTGTAATTCACGATATGTGAATGCTGATCCGGAAACTGGTTGCGCTATTGCTGTGTCTGAAGCAGCAAGGAATATTGTTTGCTCTGGTGGAGAACCTTCAGCAATTACGAATTGTTTGAATTTTGGAAATCCATATAATCCCGAATCATACTGGCAATTTGTTGGATCTGTTAAAGGAATGACAACTGCGTGTAAGAAATTTGAAACACCAGTAACCGGAGGCAACGTTAGTTTCTATAATCAATCTATTATTGATGGAAAAGAAGTTCCTGTTTTTCCAACACCAACAATTGGTATGTTGGGAATTTTGAACGACAAGTCAAAGAAAATGTCTTTGGATTTTAAACAAAAAGGAGATTTAATTTTCTTAATTGGAAATGTAACCGAAGATATTGCTAGTTCAGAATATTTGTATAGTTACCACGGTGTAAAAGCATCTCCAGCTCCTTATTTTAATTTAGAAGAAGAGTATGAAATGCAAGCAGCTGTTAAGGGATTGATAAGCGACAGGTTAATTTCTGCTGCGCATGATTGCGCTGATGGGGGATTGTTTATTACATTAACAGAAATGGGAATGCCAAATGGATTAGGGTTTGATATTGTATCTGATTCTGAAATCAGAGAAGATGCATATTTATTTGGCGAATCTCAAGGAAGGGTAGTTGTTACCGTAGACAATACAACTGAAGATGAGTTTTTGGATTACATGATCGAATGTGGTGTTCCTTTTACATTAGTAGGACACGTAACTAAAGGTAAAATGGTAGTTGATGATACACATTTTGGCTTTATTAACGAAGCTAAAGAACACTTTGACAATGCTTTGGAAGCAAGGTTGAACTAGTGATGTAATAAAATATATGTAAAAACAAGGCTGTTTCAATTGAATCAGCCTTTTTTACTATCTTTCATTCGACAATGTATAATAAACCGGATATATTCCTTTAGTTCCTGACATTGAAAAATATAATACAGGCGTACCATCATCTTTTTCGCAATAGAATGTAGAATCTGATTCGGTTATAGTATTATTATTTATACTTTTAGTACTATAACATGTACATATACTTCCATCAAGTATTTTAGAAGATACTTTGCTATCTCCGTCAACTAATATAGATACATGAGTTTCATCATAAGCTATGTAACCAGGATTGCTTATTGTTATCCAATCCTCACCTTCAATAATATCAGTACCAGCAAAAGGAGTCCAATCATTCATGCCTGTGCTATAATGTTCGGGTGAATTCTTGTGGTACATAAAAAGATTGGCATACGTGTAATGTGTTGCTTTTACATCTTTTGGTAATTCTTTTACTGTTGTATTTTCTCTTCTTGTTGTGTCTTCTCCTAATTCCGCGAATGCTGTGGTTGATATCATTAATCCGATTGTTAAAATAATTAAGTTTTTCATAGTTGATTTTTTATGGATAACATCTTTCTTAATTATATAATTTATTAAAGTAAAAAAGGTACAGAAATCACTAAAGGTTGTTATTTAATCCTAAGGAGGTAACTTAAAAAAATCGAGATCAAATAGTAATTAAATTTTAGTGAATAAAATAACAGACTTAATCTACAATGTCAATTTTAATGTTGTCTCTCCACTTCTTCATTAGTTCAGAGTTCCCCGATATGTTTCCTAAAACAAAGACGTCTGAAGAATTTAATGCATCTGAATTCTTGGCTAGTTCTTTCTCAACTGCAACTGGACCAATGTAGTTGGAGTGAATAAAGTAAATGGCTCCATCCTTTTTTTCAATAAAGCCCACATGGCTGCTAAGTCCAACTGCATATAAGTGGTCATCTTTTTCTAGAATGTGCGCAAACATGTTGTCAATGTTGTTGAAAGTTGCAGGTGTTGCGCAAAGTGACTTCACGATGCTTGAAGAATACATTTTAGCCAAATCAAATCGATTTAAATTAAACCCAACATGTTTAAGAGTTGTTGAAACAAAGTATCCACACGCAACTATTCCTTTTCTCGGAGTGTTTGTATAGCCATTGTAATCCCATTCTGTTCCATACCAAGCTAGAAATACTTCTGATGTTAATGTGGTATGAAGATAAATACCGAGGCTGTCAATATCCTGAATATTCTTTTTCTTTGATTTAATTATTTTTAATTGCTTTTGGTATTCCTTTTGCAATTCTGTATTACTCAAAGAGTCGTATTTGTTGTTGCCAAGGTTGAAGGTTGTAAAATCTGGATTAAAACTGGAGCAGAAAAGCATTAATGAAGCTAGAATTGTAGTTAGCATAATTTTTAATTTAGGTAATGCAGTATTTGATATAAGAAACAATTTTTATAAAAAAATAGTCCGTAGCACCTTACACCTAAATGACAAGCTATTAATCGAGGAAGTGTTTTTATTATCCGTTAATCGAAATAACGCGGTTTCTTCCAAAGAATTCCAAACCCAATAAAACTTGTTAAAATGAAAAGAGTGGAAATAATCTGAGCCTGCGCAATTAGTAAACCAAATAAGTTATACGTTTCATTGACACGAATTAATTCGATAGTGAAACGTTCTGTTCCATTAAAGAAGAGGTAGCTAATAAAAATAAAACCCGTTAGTTTTATTTTCTTTCTTAAGTACATCAATAACCCAAAAATACCGAGGCAAAGGACGAACTCATAAATGGGGGTAGGAAAAACAGGAGTAGCTAATTGGTAACAATAATCCGAATACATACAATCTTGTATTCTAATCCCCTCGTTTATTACATTATTCGGGTAATCATAACGCCAAATCCAATCAGGAAAAATAGACATTAAGTTGGGTTTTGTTGCAGTATTTTCAATTCCCCAATCACCATCACCGCTAAAATGACAGCCTAACCTTCCAATTCCATATGCAAGTATCAATGAAGGCGATACAGCATCTAACATATGGAATACATGTAGTTTTTGTTTACGGATGTAGATTATACAAGCCACGGAAGCAGCTATTAAGCCACCGTAAATTGTTAGACCACTAAATGGATCATGCAGAAATTCTGAAAGTGGAACAGGATCTTCCAGCCAAGCGAAAACTTTAGCTCCTAAAAAACCAAAAACCAATGCTAATAATGTAATGATACTAACATGTTGGTGGGGTTTTACTTCTTGCTCAACTTCTATTGGCTCTGGTAATTTTGTTTTTTCAGATTGGTAATAATTCTGTGCAGCGAGCCCCAATCCGATTGCAATTCCTCCAAAAAGACTTCCTTTCCAAGAGAGTATGTAATGTTGGAAGTCATTCAAAACAGTTGAATCGTAGAAGGGGTAAAGGAATTTAAATCCAATGATAAATCCAATGATAAACAGGGTAATCAATTCTATCGGAGAAGCTTTTTTGCCTTCAATAACTATGCTTAATTTGCCATGAAGTAATCCTTTTTTTTCTTTACGAATTATCTCTTTTCTGAATAGGAATGCAGCGCTTAAAAAAGCAATTGCTACAAAAAACCCAAAGGAGTTGATAGGCTTTAAAAAATTCCAATCTACTCTGAATAGGTCTTTAAATAAATGAAAGAGAGTAGGGTACATTAGCCGTTTATTCTAGCAACGGTTTCTAATTTTTCTTCAACAAATTCAATTTTCATTGTCCCATCTTTATCCAATTCTGTCATTTTAACCTTAGCAGATTGGTTTATCATTAACGGATTGAAAGCTGTTTTAACTTTAACATAGTTGGTTGTGAACCCGTGCATTAGTCCATTGTCCTCTGAACCTTCAAACACAACTTTTTCTTCAAGGCTAACATTAGCTTCATAAAATACCCTTTTCTTTTTCTCACTCAAAATTCGAAGCATGTTACTTCTTGCTTTTCGAACATCTTTTGGTACTACTCCATCCATTCTTAGAGCAGTGGTATTGTCCCTCTCGGAGTATGTAAAGACATGTAAATAGGAAACAGGAAGTTTGTTTAAAAAGTTATATGTTTTCATGAACTCTTCATCCGTTTCACCCGGGTAACCTACAATTACATCAACACCAATGCAAGCATCCGGCATTAGTTCTTTTATTTTTTCTACGCGAGAAACGTATAAAGATGATGCATATCTTCTTCGCATGCTTTTCAGTAAAACATCCGAACCACTCTGAAGAGGAATGTGAAAATGGGGTGCAAAACGTTTAGATTTAGAGACGAACTCTATTATTTCGTTACTCAATAAATTAGGCTCAATGGATGATATTCGGAATCGTTCTATATCCTCAATCTTGTTCAATTCTTGGATTAAACCGAAAAAATCCTCATCAGTTCCGTAGCCAAAGTCACCTATGTTAACACCGGTTAATACCACTTCTTTGACATCTGTTTGAGCCAATTCATTTGCTTTTTCAAGGGTTTCTTTTATAGAAGCATTACGTCCTCTTCCTCTTGCTAATGGGATAGTGCAAAACGAACAAAAGTAATTGCAGCCATCTTGAATTTTTAAAAAAGAACGTGTTCTGTCGGTTGTGCTATAACCAGGGACAAACTCTTTGGTCTCTTTAATTTCGTTGGATAGTATTTTTGCCTCTGGCCGTTTATGCAAGTCATTCAGGTAGTCACCAACATTAAATTTCTCATTAGCTCCTAAAACCAAATCAACACCTTTAATGTTTGCTATCTCTTGGGGTTTTAACTGAGCGTAACACCCTATTACAACTACAAATGCTTCCGGGTTGTAATTCAATGCTTTTCGGACAATGTTTCTACATTTCTTGTTAGCACTTTCAGTAACAGAGCAAGTATTGATTACATAAACATCAGCCCCAGAATCGAACTCTACTTTAGCATAACCACTATCTGTTAGTGACTGCGCTATTGTGCTCGTTTCCGAAAAGTTGAGTTTACAACCTAATGTATAATATGCAGCGGTACCGTATTGATTCACGATGCAAAGGTAATTGATTTTTTTGTTTTGATGAATAGAATTTAATTGTCCACCTTGTGAGTTGGTATATCATACGGAGAAGCTTTTATTAAGGAAGTAGAAATTGTTTTCTATGAAAGCTATATTTAATTTGTGCTGCTACTTGGTATGTAATCTTGATGAAAAAAAGGAACCATAGAATATCAATTTAAAAACTACCTAACAAAAAGAGTCTTTTATAACACAACCATTTTTTGAAGTTTACGTTATTTTAGCAGGGATTTTCAATTATCGATACAATATAAAGTCAATGCATGGATTTATATTTGTAAATTGTAATTCCTTATGATGTTAGCTGTGATATCCTTGAAAGCCATATGAAGGCTTTAAACCGCAGTAATACATAGACGTTGGCTATGACGAGAAAATGAAAAGGCAGTGTATTTTAATTTTAATTCTTTTATCGAGCTTATTCGGTGGCTTGGTGCATTCTCAGACTCTTATAATTAACGAAGTTTCCAACGGACCTGCTGGTAGTCAAGAATATGTCGAGTTTGTGGTTGTTGACGCGAGTGCAACATATGATTGTACTGGTTCAGCACCTCCATGTGTCGATATTCGTGGTTGGATATACGATGATAACAGTGGCTACCATGGTACATCTGGAATTGCATCTGGTTGTGCTCGTTTTACAAATGATCCATTGTGGTCTTGCGTTCCTGTTGGAACCATAATATTGCTGTATAATGGATTGGATCCAAATCCTGATATTCCAGCTGATGATGTTAGTTTGTTGGATGGAAATTGTGTGCTTTCAGTTTCTTTAGAAAACCCACAGTTTTTTGAGTTTACAGAAACAACCCCAGGCGACATTGTGTGTAGTTACCCTGCAACTGGATGGGGAACGGATCCATCTCCGAATTGGTCGAATGTTGCAATGGCAAATGGTGGAGATTGTGCTAGACTAGTTGATTTAAGTGGATGTGAAGTGTTTTCACTTTGCTATGGTGCTGCGAATCTAAATCCACTGATTTATTTTACAGGAGTTGGAAGTGATGATGTATGGTTTTTTAACGGAGGTGATCCAGCTGTGCAAGCTAATTGGAGTGAAGGGTGTGCTGGAGATATTGCTGCTTGTGGGGCGAATGACCAAACTCCGGGAGCGCCTAATAATACTGCAAATGCTGATTTTATTGGGCAGTTTAATAATTATTGTGCGCCAATACCTCCGATAGTAGTTACTTCGGGATCAATTGATGCTGGTTGTGGTTGTACTGGAACTGCGAGTATTACAGCGAGTGGTTCCATCCCGGGATATACATACGAATGGTATGATATTGCTTGGCTGACCACTGGACAAACTACCGATGTAGCGACTAACTTATGTGCCGGAACTTATTATGGTATTGCTACTTCATCTATTGGTTGTGAAGATACAGTAACAGTTGTAATAAATTCTTCAGGAAGTATGACTTCTAGTAATGTTAATACAGATCCTTTGTGTTTTGGGTCATGTGATGGCACTGCTACAATCACGCCTGTTGGAGGTGCAATACCGTATACATACAGTTGGAGCGGAAGTGCTAGTACTACTAGTTTTTCCAATGATTTATGTATGGGATTTCATACGGTTACTATTACCGATAACTTAGGGTGTGTTATTACTGATACCTTTTCACTAGTTGAACCACCGGAACTTGCCTTGTCAACAACTTTTGCAAGTCCTTTGTGTTTTGGAAACTCAGATGGAAGTATTGCGCTGACAGTTACTGGAGGTACCGCAAATTACTCTTATTTATGGGACGATATTGGAGCTTCAATAACCCAGGATATATCAGGAATTCCAAGTGGAACTTACAATGTAGATGTAACAGATGCTAATAATTGTGTAGAAACTTTTCAAACCGTTGTAACAGCGCCGTTGCAATTAACGCTTACTACTTTAACAGATTCTGTTTCGTGCAGTGGGCTGTGTGATGGAGAAATTGCTGCTGTAATAACTGGTGGAGGTTCTAGCCCTTTTCAATTCAGTTTAGATAATACAAATTTTAGTGGTTCCGGAAATTTTAGTTTACTATGTGAAGGTGTATATTCCGTTTATATTTTAGATAATCAAGCATGTCTTGATTCGATTATTGTTGAAGTTTTTGCTCAGTCTGTTCTTGCTGATGCGACTATTGGTCCGGTTGTTAATTTATGCGAAAATATTTCGCCTGTGCAATTATTTGCTGCTGATCCGGGTGGTGTTTGGACGGGAATAGGTATTTCTAATAGTGCTTTAGGTATTTTCGACCCTGCACTTGCTTCTTCAGGAATTCATGAAATTATCTATACTATTCCGGGTGTTTGCGGCGATGCTGATACCGTTTTAATTGAAGTTATACCAGCTGATAATGTTTTAATTACTGCCGTGACTGATGTTTGTGAAGATGATCCTAGTTTTACTCTTTCTGTTCAAAGTGGTGGAGGTTCTTGGTCTGGAACTGGTATTACAAATAGTGTAACGGGTCAATTTTCTCCAGCGGTTTCTGGAGTTGGTTCTTTTATGGTTTATTATTCCACTAATGGAGTTTGTCCACAGACTGATTCCGTAGAACAAGTGGTATGGTCTAATGATATCCCGATTATAGGTGTTGTCGGAGCTATGTGCTTGAATGATATGCCCGTAAACTTAACGGTAAATGTTCCAGGAGGAACTTGGTCTGGTGCGGGAATAACAGATCCAGTTTTAGGAACATTCGATCCTTCGGTTGCCGGTTCAGGAAGTCACATAGTTACATATAGTTTAAATTCAGTATGCGGTGGAAGTGATGTTATAATAATCATTGTGAACGGATCTCAGCCAGGAAGTATTGTTCTTAGTACTATAGCCGGGTGTGTCCCTTTAACGGTGAATTTTTCCAGTACCACTGGAGGAAATAATCAGAGTTGTTTATGGGATTTAGGGGATGGAACTCAATTGAGTAATTGTAATCCATTTGATTATACCTTTACAGAACAAGGTTGTTATGATGTTTCTTTAACGATAGTAGATTCTATGGGTTGTGTTTCTGTTATTTCGGCTGCATCACAAATTTGTACAGATCAAAGTCCTAATGCAGGTTTTTCTTATTCACCGTCAGAGGTTCTTGTTTATAATGGATTGGTGCAATTTACAAATGAAAGTTCAAATGCAGTAAATTACGAATGGTTTTTTAGTGACATTTTATACTCCTCAGATATGGAAATTTCCTACAATTTTGAAAATAATGGTGTCGGTGTATATCCTGTTTGTTTAGTAGCGGAAAACGCTTTAGGCTGCCAGGACACAATTTGTCAAGAAGTTAACGTGGTAGCAGATTTTTCAATATATGTTCCCAATGCCTTTTCTCCGAATGGAGATGGTGATAATGAATATTTTTTTCCTGTACTAAATGGTCCATCTCCTGAGGATTTCATTTTGCATATTTTTGATAGATGGGGAGCTTTAGTGTTTGTGACAACTGATTATCTTGAGAAATGGGATGGGTCCTTCCGTGGTTCGCTGGCACAGCAGGACGTTTATGTGTGGAAAATTTCATACAGAGAAGCCGGTAATGATAAGGAAAATGTAATTAGAGGGCACGTAAGCTTAATAAGGTAATTAGTTTGGCAGTGTATCAATATTTTTCAGTTTTCTTATTTTAAAAATCATTAATTAATAGCATATCTTTGTAGTATGAGAATTGATATTATTAGTGCTGTTCCATCATTATTAACGAGCCCATTTTCGGATTCAATTTTGAAAAGAGCCCAGAACAAAGGATTAGTTGAAGTAGTTGTACATGATTTAAGGGATTACACGACGAACAAGCATAAAAAAATAGATGATTATGCTTTTGGTGGTGGTGCTGGTATGGTAATGACTATTCAACCAATTGATGCTTGTATTTCCAAATTGAAAAGCAAAAGAGATTATGATGAGGTAATTTATATGACACCTGATGGCGAACAATTAAACCAACAGATTTGTAATAAATTATCATCCATAACGAATATAATTATCTTGTGTGGCCATTATAAAGGGGTTGATGAAAGGGTAAGGAAAATGTTTATAACGAGAGAGATTTCTATTGGGGATTATGTTCTGTCGGGAGGAGAATTAGGGGCAGCGGTACTTGCAGATAGTATTATTCGTTTGATTCCAGGGGTGTTAAATGATGAAACTTCAGCCTTAACAGACTCGTTTCAAGACAATTTATTGTCCCCTCCAATATACACTAGACCAGCTGATTATAATGGAGAGAAAGTGCCAGAGATACTTTCCTCAGGAAATGAAAGAGCTATTGAAGAATGGAGAATGGAACAAGCGATTGAACGAACAAAAAAACGAAGACCTGATTTATTAGATTAAATAATCGTGTATATGGTGTTAATATAAATAATTATTCGTACTATTGCAGCCCGAAATTGAGGAAGAACAAACACATAAGTAATGGATATTATTAAAGAATTAGAGAACGAACTTAACGAAATGAAAGATTGGCCGAAGTTTGGTGCTGGTGATACATTGGTCGTTACATATAAGATTAAAGAGGGAGAAAAAGAAAGATTGCAGTCTTTTCAAGGAGTAGTGCTTCAAAGAAGAGGTGAAGGTGTTAACGAAACATTTACTATTCGTAAAATGTCAGGTAATACTGCCGTTGAAAGAATTTTCCCAATTGCTTCTCCATTTTTGGAAGAAATTAAAATAGTAAAGAAAGGTGCTGTTCGTAGATCACGTATCTTTTACCTTAGAGAAAGAAGAGGTAAGTCTGCTAGAATTAAAGAAAAGAGAGTTTTTTCTTCGTAAGAAATTCTCATTTAGATATTTAAAAAAGCACCTATTTATAGGTGCTTTTTTGTTTTAACAGATTCTAATTATTTTATATTTAACTTTACGCTTGTTTAATCAACAAGTCATGAGATTTATCTATTTCTTAATTATAGTTGCTCTTTCACTTACTTCTTGTAAAAAAAATGAAGGATGCACAGATGCTGCGGCCTTAAATTATGATTCGGAAGCAAATAGGGATGATGGGTCTTGCCAATATGTCGGGGTAAATTATCCTTACGAACTAGAAATCCCATCACAATTTGCACAACTTTTGCCTGATCCATATATTCCTGAAAATAATCCACTGACAGATGCAGGTGTATTGTTGGGAAGAAAATTGTTTTATGACCCCATTCTATCTGGAGATAATACACAGAGTTGCGCCAGTTGTCATAATCAAGCGAACGGATTTACTGATAATGGTCTTCAGTTTAGTACAGGAATAGATTTGTTGCAAGGAAATCGAAATGCAATGCCAATATTTAATATGATATGGAATTACGAAGACACTTATTTTTGGGACGGCAGAGCTCATGGAGTTGAAGCCCAAGCGTATGTTCCAGTTACAGACCCCATCGAAATGCATGAAACTTGGCCGAATGCTGTTGCTAAATTGCAAGCGGATGAAGAATATACTTCTTTGTTTAACACTGCTTTTGGAACGGAGACCATAGATTCAAGTTTGGTTACAATGGCAATTGCTCAATTTGAAAGAACGATAATTTCAGGTGACTCGAGATTTGATCAATATATGCGAGGTGAGATTTCTTTAACTCCTTCTGAGTTTGCTGGTTATAATGTTTTTATGGATGAAGCAGGAGGAGATTGCTTTCACTGTCATGGAGATATAAATAACCCCCTTTGGACAGACAATATATATCATAACAATGCATTGGATGCTACATTTTCAGATTTGGGACGAGGCGCAGTAACAGGCAATGCTGCTGATAATGGTAAATTTAAGACTCCCTCACTTCGAAACTTGTCTTATACTGCTCCCTATATGCATGATGGAAGGTTTGCAACATTAGATGATGTAATTAATCATTATGCTGTAGGCTTGCAAAATTCTGCAACCGTAGACCCATTAATGAAAAATGTATTGTCAGGAGGTAATCAACTTAACCCGCAGGATAGGATTGATTTAAAAGCATTTTTATTATCGCTTAATGATTCAAGTTTTATAACCAATCCTGCTTACCAAGCTCCGTAAGTTATTTCAATTTGCCTATTTCACTTTTTCTTCCCACCGAAACTGTTATGTAATCTTTCTCTTTTGATGCTCCTCTAGCCGGAGAATATTGCCTCCCGTAAAAAATTATTTGTAAGTGAAGTTTATTCCAAATTTCACGAGGAAACAGTCTTTTAGCGTCTTTCTCAGTTTGATCTACATTTTTTCCATTCGTTAAATTCCAACGATACATTAATCTATGAATATGTGTGTCCACAGGAAATGCAGGAACACCAAATGCTTGACTCATAACAACTGACGCTGTTTTATGTCCAACGCCAGGGAGTTCTTCCAAATGTTCAAAAGACTGAGGCACTATTCCATTATGCTTGTCTAAAAGGATATGTGATAAATCATATATAGCCTTTGATTTTCGGGGAGATAAACCACATGGTCTTATAATCTGTTTTATTTCTTCTACTGTATGTTTAATCATATCGGATGGATTATTTGCCATTTTGAATAGGGCAGGAGTAACTTTGTTTACGCGCACATCGGTGCATTGAGCAGAGAGTAAAACGGCTATTAATAATGTATATTCATCTGTATGATCTAATGGAATGGGAGTCTCTGGGTATAGTTTCTCCAATTCGTCAATGATGTATGTTACTTTTTCTTTTTTGGTCATCTAGATTGTTTCTACAAACTCTTGCTGTAACCAACCAATTTTCCCATCGCTAAAACGGATTTCATACCACAATTCAGTCTCGTCTAGTATTTTGACTTTCGTTCCTTCATGCAATACAAATGAAACACTTGAGTTTTCAGTTGGTTCAGACATCAAGTCAATAGATGGTTTAAAAATAACAGCTTCTTCATGCGACATTAATCTACTTTTATGAAAGCCAGAAAAAACGATAGAGAATATTCCTAATGTCAAAGCGATAACGGCAGTATAGAAGGTTAGTTTTTTCAGTTTTCTTGATTTAGAAAATAGATATAGAATCAATAATAGACTGCCAATAATGAAAAGGTAAACGGAATTATATGCCCAGTAATTAGGTGTATTACTAAACCAAGTGAAAAACCAATCGTTCAACCGTACGGAGTCATTCACCTTATTTTTATCCGATATTCTTTTGTTCGCTAATTTTAAGTTATGCAGAATGTTCAAATTACCCGGAGATAGTTTTAATGCCTTTTCGTAATAAAGAATGGTACTAGGAATGTCATTTACCTTGTAATAAGAATTTCCAAGGTTTAAGAAAAGCTCTGGAGAATAAAACTCTTCGCAAAGCCCCTTATAGGAATTAATTGCGGCCTCATAATTATGCTCCTCATATTGCTTATTCCCATCATTAAAAACACCTGTAGGATCGGAAATCTCAGCCTCGATGGAAACCGATGCAAGTAACAAGAAAATGAACATGATTCTACTTCGTAACATGTTTTTCAATTTTGTTAATCAGCATTTTGGTCGTTGTTAATGTTGTCTCAGCATCACTATGTGAAAGAGGAGCAAAGCGAGTCATTTCGCAATCGTTTAATACTTTTAGTAAGGCAGTAATAGTAGTAACATCAATACTTATTTTAGTTAGTTCTTCTTCAATTCTTTTTTTATTCAATCCAGAAACTGGAATTTTAAACTTATGTGATAAATATCCGTCGATGGCATTGTGGAGTTCTTCGAAATATTCTGAATCATTATTATTTTTCAGATGTTCTTCTGCCTTAGATAATCTGGCTAAAGCAGATTTTGATGCGTTTTTATGAGTCAGTTCAGCTTCATTTTTTTCTTCTCCTGTTTTTCTTTTAATAAAGAAGATAAGAATAAATAGAAGAAGGGGACTCCCCAGCGCTAAATAATAATTAGTTGTACCAAAAAAGAACGCATTTAATGGAGTTAATTCGGTTTCGTGTTCTATATGTCTAATTTCATTACTTAACAACTCTACATCTTTTTTATTTTCGGACGAGGTATTGGTTAAGTCTTTGCCTTCCCCTTTTAAAACATTAATTTTTACAGCTTCAGAAGTAAGTGTTTTATACTTTTCTGTGGCAGTATTAAAGTAACTGAATTCAATTGCGTCGATATCAAAAACACCATGGTGCCTTGGAATAATTAGGTAGGTAAATTCTTTACTTCCACTTAATCCTGAGGAACTGATTTTGACATTGTTTTTTGTTTCGGGATCAAAAACTTCAAAGTCTGTTGGGAAGTTAAGTTCTGGTGCATTCAATTGTTTCAAACTTCCTTTTCCAGAAATTTTAATTTTTAAATCAATTGCCTCATTTGTTTTTAGCTCAGTAGTAGAGTAGCTAACTTCAAATTTGTAGTCCTTTCCTACCTGAGATTCGAAGCTTATTGGAGCATTAGTAGGAAGTGCTTTTACGGTTAATACTTGGGTGTTACTTTTTACATTTATAACCGAGCCTTGATTGAAAAAACTTCTGTTTACGCGCGCAGTAATATCGAATGCGGGGATTATAATTTCTCCAGTTTTTTGAGGAAATACAATCTCCTTTTTTAAGGTGTATATGTTGTATCTTACACCATTTATGGATTCTTGTTTAGTTGGCCAACCATTTTTTTCTGCGGTAATTTCTTCTGTCCAAACACCATCAATCATGGCGTAATCATAATTATCTAATGCTATATTTCCATACCGGGAGTATATTTTATAAGTTACCAAAACAACTTCTCCTTTATAGGCCGCTTTCTTGCTTACTGAAATTCTCGTAAAAAGATTTGAGTTTTTTGGTGGTTCCACATTTAATTTTGGGTCACTAGCTCCTACTTGCACAGTGAAGTAAGAACTTTTTGTTTCTGTGTTACCTGCAATAAAAGTCGCTGGAGTTAATTTGAAAGTACCTTTTTTATTTGCTTTTAAATCAATTGAATATTCATGAGAATGCGTTGCTCTTCCATTTATATATTGGTGTGATTCTCCGTTAGATTCACGAACAAATGAAAACCCTTCATAAGTAGGTCGCTGAATTCCCGTGATACTAAAATTATCTTTCGATGAAATAGAATAGGTTAATTTAAAAACATCTCCAACCTGAACTGATTTGTTCGATGTATTAATACTGGTCGTAAATTTTTGCGCACCTCCTTGCGTAACAATGAAGATGTTTGCTGTAAAAAATAATAACAGTATTTTAAAATTGATCTTCATGGTCAGTTAACTACCAGTCTTTGGTGTTATTGTCTCCTTTCTTTTTTCCTTTTTGTTTTGCGATTTTAAGCAAAATATTCTTTTCGTCCTCGTTTACAGCGTCTAAATCTTTTTTAATTTGTCCTTTGGACATTTTTCCTTCTACTTCTTTTTCTTTCCCTTTGTCTTTATCTCCAGGTTTTGGTTTATCTCCTTCTTTGTCTTTGTCCTCATTTTTCTTATCCTCTTTGTCTCCTTCCTCTTCTTTTTTATCCTTATCTCCTTCTTTTTTATCTTCCGATTTATCTCCGTCTTTATTGTCCTCGTTCTCTTCCTTGTCCTTGTTTTCTTCCTTTTTATCCTCGTCTTTCTTTTCGTCTTCGTCTTTACCTTCTTTTTGATCTTTATTTTCCTGTTGCTGCTGTTGTTTCAATTTACTCAAAGCATATGATAAGTTATAGCGTGTGTCTTCATCGTTAGGATTGTTTCGAAGTGAATTTTTATAGGCTTCAATGCTATTTTTCAAATAGTCGGAACTTTTCTTTTGCTCTTCAGGATTTTGATTTTGTGAACTCCCAGAAAACCTCTTAAGAAAAACATTGCCTAAATTATGGTATGCTTTAGCTTTATCTTTTTTGCTTTCTAGTGTTGCAGCATATTGCTCATAGTATTCGGTTGCTTTTTCAAAATCTCCATTTCTATAGGCAGAGTTAGCTGCATTATATAAGGCTCCGTTGTATTGATTGTTTGCCTCGAAAGCTTTTTCAAATTTATCTTGAGCAGTACCGTAGTCTCCATTATTGTAAGCATCAACACCTCGGTTTAGGTCTAGCTTTTCATTGGTTTGCCCAATACTATTTGAAAACGCCATGAAGAGACAAATGAATATTGTAATATATTTAAGATTCGATATCATATTTCTTCGAATAATTTAATTTTATCTATCATTTTAGTTCTCTTTTCATTCATGAAAAGCTCTATTAATAGAAGTAATAAACCTATTGCTAGAAAAGGTTGAAATTGATCTTCATATCCAGCGTATTTCTCGCTACTTAAAGTAGATTTTTCTATCGTATTTATTTGGTTAATTAACCCTTCTAAACCAATACTCATACCATTTGCTCTTGTGTAAGAACCTTGGCCAGCATTGGCTATGTTGATTAAATTCTCTTCATTTAATTTTGTTAAAACAGTATTCTCGTTTTCATCTTTTTTGTTGCCTGCTTTTTTCCCTCTCTTATAAATTGGAATAGGGACACCTTTTGTTGTTCCCATTCCAATTGTATGAACCACAACTCCTAATTCGCTTGCCTTTTCTGCAGCAATCATACCTTGCTCTTCATGGTCTTCTCCATCTGAGAATACAACAATTGTTTTATTAGCTCCATTTTCAAAATTGAAAGATGTCATGCACTCGTCTATGGCTAATCCGATGTCGGTGCCTTGCGCCGACATCATTCTTGTGGTAACATTCTGCATAAATGTTTTAGCAACTTGGTAGTCAGGTGTTATGGGTAGATGTTTATAAGCACTTCCAGCAAAAACAACAATCCCAATATGATCACCATGCAGTTTGTCTATTAACTTTTCAATCGAAAGTTTGGAGATTTTTAATCGGCTATATCCAGCAGATAGATCCTCCGCTAACATAGAGTTACTGACGTCAATCGCAAGCATAATATCAATGCCTTTACTTTCTACATTTTTTTCATTTTTACCGTATTGTGGGTTTGCCATAGCGATTATTAAAAAAGAAACACCCAAGCGGAACAGTATAAATTTAATTAATGACTTGCCGGTGGAGTATCCGCTAAATATAGATGGTAGAAGCTGCTTATCTGCATATCTCTTTATAGCTTTATTTTTCCAAGATATTACCCGAAAAAATAGAAGGAGCATAAACGGAATTAAGCTAAAGAGATAGAGAGCCCATTCATTTTCAAGTCGAAATTCGGGCACTTCTTCTGTAACATAATAATACGTAGCATATCCAATGCTCCAAAAGAGAATTTCGACTATTGCAATTATAATCAGTGCAGTAGTTGTATTGTAACGATATTTATATGGTTGGCTCAAGAAATACCTTTTAAAATAGTTGATTTAGTAAGAAATTCCAATAATAGGAGAGCCAAACCTAAGAGTAAAAAATTCAGATTTTTTTCAGGCAAGTCCACTTCGTACTCGATTGATTTAATTTTTTCCGTTTCTAATAAATCTATTTCATCGTAAATTGCTTTTAACTTATCGTTATCTGTAGCGCGAAAATATTTACCTCCTGTCATAGATGAGATCTCAGTCAGAGTTTTTTCATCGATTTCTACATCTACCATATCGTAAACATATTTATTGTTAATTGGATTAATTCCAACTGGCATTCTAGCTTTTCCGTTAGTTCCAACACCAACGGTGTAAACTCGGATTCCAAATTCTTTTGCCATTTCTGCAGCAGTTAAAGGATGAATTTTTCCATTTCGATTTACTCCATCTGTTAACAGAATAATTACTCTACTTGGAGCGGTGCTTTCTCTTAGTCGATTTACAGCTGTTGCGAGTCCCATCCCCACGGCAGTTCCATCAGGAACAACATCTCTTTGCATTTCATCTAATAACTCTAGAACAATTCGATTATCACTAGTAAGGGGACATTGCGTATAGCTTTCAGCTTGAAAAACTACTAGTCCAATTCTATCATTTTTTCTTTTGGCAATAAAATCTTTCGCCACACTTTTAGAAGCTTCAAATCTGTCGGGTTTAAAGTCAGTAGCCAACATACTCCCTGAAGCATCCATTGCTACAATTATGTCTATTCCTTCACTAAACTGTTCTATGTAAGAATCAGAATTTGCATTTATTTGCGGTCTAGCTAAAGCGATAATAAAAAGACCAATTGCAATTGTTTTTGTGCCAAAAAATAGATGATGTAGATTGGGTAAAAACCCACTACTAATGTCGCTTATTTGTTTGTAGCTTGAAGTAGCTAGAGTAGCTGCTTTATTTTTTTGCGTAATAATATACCAAAATATAATAAAAGGAAGTGCCAATAATCCCCATAAGATTTCTGAATTCGCAAATTGATATGTATCGAAAATCCCCAATTTAATTTTGCTCTTTTTTAGGAGTTTTTTTCAAGTCATTGCGCGTTTCTTGAATTGTTTTACGGACAATAATTATTGCTTCTTCATTCTCTTGTGGAGACGGGAGTGTCTTTGCAAATTTCACCATATCTGCCAGACTGAATAGCTTGCTAATTAAGATGTGATGATCTTCTGAAATTGCTTTTAACTTTAATTTAGAAAGAATTTCATTACTTGTTTTTTCGAACGTAGGCACCCCGTAACGGTATTCAATATATTGCCAGATAATGTCAGTCAGTTTTGAATAATACAATTTGTTCTTATTGTTCTGCCAGAGTTCTTCTTGTTCAATCGATTCAAGTTGTTCGAGAAGTGTTATCGGCAAAGGAATTTGAGGCACATAAACTACCTTTTCTGGTTTTCTTTTCCTTATTCGATTAATTATAATTGTTGCAAGAATGGCTACAATTATTGCAGTTACCCATGGCCAATTACTTCCAAACCACATTTTGAACCTTTCCCAACGGGTAAGAGGGTCTTCAACAAGTGCTTTTATGTCTTTAAAATCAAGAGTAGTATCTATAGCAACAGGAAGAAATAGAATGGAAACAACATTCGACTGAATTGAATCATCGCCAACTAATGCGCTTATTGGTCCAATTTCTACCATTCCGCTATCGAAACTCGTAATTGTAAAATCTTGTTCGAAGTAAATTTGTACATCGCCTATGTTGTCTTCAGAAGACCGCTGTTTAGGTGGTCTAATATCCCATATTTCAACTGCTTCTCCCAAAACTGTCGAATCAGAAATTACTGGGAATCCAATTTTACTTTGATCAATATCTGCAGAATATTGAAATAACAAACTTACTTGTACAGGCTCACCAATTAGGAGCTTATTCTTACTTGCTACTAAGCTAAAGTTGGTTTGATTTTGGGCGAATCCAAAACCAACAATAAACAAAAATAATATGTTTAGAAAGTGCTTCATCTTTGTTTAAACAAATTCATTAAGGGTATAATGTAAGGGCGATTTGTAGCTATCGTCGTGTAATCAACACCTGCTTTCCTGAAAGTTTCTTTTAGTTCTCTGTTTCGTTTGATTGCGTTTGCTTTGTATTTTGTTCTTGTCTTTTTACTGGAAGTGTTAATCCATTTGGTTTGCCCTGTTTCATTATCTTTCAATTGAATTAAACCAACATTTGGGATTTCATTTTCAATAGCATCTTCAATTTTTAACGCAACGATATCATGCTTTTTGTTGGCTACTTTCAAAGCGTCTTCAAAATTATCATCCATAAAATCAGAAACAATAAATGCAATACTTCTCTTTTTTACCATATTGGTAAAATAACGAAGTGCCTTTTTTATATCTGTCTTTTTTCCAGTTGGTTGAAATTCAATTAACTCTCTAATGATTCTTAAAATATGCTTCTTTCCTTTTTTCGGAGGAACATATAATTCTATTTGGTCAGTAAAAAGTGTTAACCCAATTTTATCATTATTCTGAGTTGCAGAAAAAGCTAATACAGCGCATAGTTCGGCAATTATTTCACGCTTCAGCATTTCTTTTGTCCCAAAAGACTCCGAGGCAGAAATATCAACAATTAACATTACAGTTAGTTCTCTTTCCTCTTCAAATACTTTGACGTACGGGCGGTTAAAACGAGCAGTTACATTCCAATCTATCGTTCGAATTTCGTCACCAGGCATATATTCTCGAACTTCAGAAAAAGCCATGCCTCTTCCCTTAAATGCTGAGTGATACTCACCAGAGAAGACTTGAGAAGAAAGCCCTTTTGTCTTAATCTCAATTTTACGTACTTTTTTTAAAAGTTCTTTTGTGTCCATTTAACTCGCTTTGTTCGAATAGATGCTAGAGAGATAGACGCTAGACACTAGATTTGGTTATTCACCAGTCTTGTGTCTAAAGTCTAAAAGCGAAGCGATCTAATGTATCTTACGGAACTTCAACCTTGTTTAAAATAGTATTAATAATTGTTTCTGTATTAACGTTTTCCGCTTCCGCTTCATAACTTAATCCAATTCTGTGTCTGAGTACATCATGGCAAACTCTCCTTACATCTTCAGGAATTACATATCCTCTTTTATTAATAAAAGCATATGCTTTTGAAGCCATTGCCAAGGCAATACTCGCTCTTGGAGATCCTCCAAATTCAATAAGTGCTTCTAAATCATCAAGGTTGTAATTTTTGGGAGTACGCGTTGCGTAAACTATATCGACAATGTACTTTTCAATTTTCTCGTCCATGTAAACCTGTTTTACAATTTCACGAGCTTTTATAATTGCTTTAGTATCGATAACTACGTTTGGAGTTGGGAAACCTTCTTTTGAAACGGTGCTTCTAATAATCATTTGTTCTTCCTCCTTCTTTGGGTAATCTAATACAACTTTCAACATAAAACGATCGACCTGAGCTTCTGGAAGCGGATAAGTACCTTCTTGTTCAATCGGGTTTTGTGTCGCCATTACTAGGAATGGCTCATCTAGTTTAAAGGTGGTATCACCAATGGTAACTTGTCGCTCTTGCATGGCTTCCAATAGTGCACTTTGAACTTTAGCAGGAGCTCTGTTAATTTCATCTGCTAAAATAAAGTTTGCGAAAATTGGACCTTTTTTAGAAATGAACTCCTCCTTATTGTGGTTATATACCATTGTACCTAATAAATCTGCGGGTAATAAATCAGGTGTAAATTGGATACGACTAAAGTCAGCGTTAATCGTTTTGGCTAATGTTGTAATCGCTAATGTTTTTGCTAAGCCTGGCACCCCTTCTAACAGAATGTGTCCATTCGCTAATAAAGCAATCAAAAGGCTTTCAATCATATGGGGTTGCCCAACGATTACCTTTTTCATTTCTGAAGTTATTAAGTCAAGAAAAGCACTTTCTTTTTGTATCAATTCGTTTAACGCTTGTATATCTGTTTTAACAGAAGTTGCGTTTGGCTCTATAGATGTTGGATTCGACGGTGCGATATCATTATTTTCCATTAATTATTATTTTATTTTAAACGTCTGTAAAAGTAGGTTTTTTATCGAGCTGTAAAGTTCAGAAATAATCTTATTTTCAAGGCAGTTTTGCTTGTTAAAGAGTGTTAAATTTTCCGTAAATTAGGTTTAGAAGGTCTATTTAATCCAAAAATACTTTTATCCCACTGTCCTTAAAGTCGACAGATATATGTTCTTGCAGTGTGGTGGATAGTGTAAGTCCCACAAAATTAGCCTTGATTGGGAATTTTCTATGTTTTCTGTCTACCAATACAACCGTAGTAAGGTATTTTATATCTGACTCTAAAATATAACGTGTAGCATAAATTAGTGTTCTGCCAGAATTCAATACATCATCAATAAGAATAATTGATTTATTATTCAAGTAATCCAAATCTGTAGAGAAATCTACATCGTTGTCAAGCGGTTTATCTTTGTGCAGTTTTAATTTGTGTAATGTTACTTTTATTTTGGTAATATTTTGAAGAGTAGCATTTATTTTTTTAGCGAGTAAATAGCCACGGTTAGCTATTCCGATTAAAACAATTTCCTTTTCATCGTAATTTTTTTCTAAAATTTGATGTGCAATTCTTTGAATTTTTTGCTCTACCTGTATAGCAGATAGAATTAATGTTTTTACATTCTCCATGTTATTCTTCCGTAAACAATATGATTAGGCCTTAAAGGTAAGGAATAAAATAAAATGGCCTTCCATATTTAAATGTTTTCATTTTTCGACTGCGGACTCTACTGAGCTTGCCGAAGTGCTCAGTATGAGTCTATTTTGTTGGTGCGTTAAAATTGCGCAACTAATTTTAGATTGAGCCTTCTAGAAGTCAGAAAACTTGGAATAGCATATTGTCTTCCAGATACATCTTTTACCCAAGAATAGTTGATTGTATTAGAGATGTCCAGTAAGTTGAATACCTCAAATGAGAGCCACATTTTATCAATTTTTTTCCATAAAGAGCCATCTTTGTATTTTGTTTTGTCTGTCAGAAGTTCTTTGCTAAACCCAATGTCAACTCTTTTGTAAAGAGATGATCGCAAGGTGTCTTTGTATCTGTCTTGACCCGGAGGTCCGTAAGGCAGGGCTGTGCCGAATACAACAGTTAAATTAACTTTTAAAGTGCTCCATTTTACTTTTTCAGTATTCCATTCTTCTGGCATTCTGTCTTGAAAAAATAGCGCAAAAGATACCCGCTGGTCTGAAGGTCTTGGGATATATCCAGGTTCTGTTCGAATACTATCGGTTGCAACATCATTAGCAGTGTATCCTGTAACTATTTCTTCTCCATCAGAATTATAATAATCATAAAAATAATCATCCAAAATATCCTCCTGTGTTTTCATGTAGGATAAGGAAGCGTAGGACTCAATTCCTTTGACAAATTCACCATTAATTTTTAAGTCAATGCCGGTAGCATATCCTTTAGCGTTGTTTTCTCCATAATAACGAATTCTAACGTTATCAATTTCATAAGGAATAATGTCGGTTAAATGTTTGTAATATGTTTCCGCACCTAATTTAAATGGTCTTTTCCACATAAAAAAGGTATAATCACTTCCCAAAACAAAGTGTATGGATTTCTGCGCTCTTATTTCAGGGTTGATTAATCCTTGAAGATTTCTAGTCTCTCTATAAAAAGGAGGTTGATAATAAAACCCGGTGGCAAAACGAAAGCTTACATTTCGTCTATAAATTTCATCTTCACGAACATAAAACCAGGCAGGGCGAAAATTGAAGCTAATTCTTGGTGATACTACTAATTGGCTATTGTAGTCCCAGTAATTTGCTCTTAAGCCGCCTGTCATACTGAAATAACTATTTGTTTCAATGGTGTCTTTTATACTATATACGCTGTCTTTTAACCTTACTGAATCTTCGAAGTAAATAGTTTTTGGAATTGATATCCGATACATATCTTGAATGTATCCTGAAAGGCGATTGGATTGTAAGTGGTTTTTGGACTTAACAACATTACTTAATGTAAGGTATTGGTATGGCTGTGCTGTTGGATCAACGTAGCCGACAGAATCTTGTGGATGCGGTATGTTAAAACGAGAAGAATCAATCTGATTCCATTCACTAATTTTATCATTTATTATTTCATGTTGGTACTTTGCTCCCCATTGAAATTTATGTTTTCCTGCTTTAAGAGTTCCTTTATGATAAATATTAGCTACAGTTGCGTTTAATTCATTTCGTGCATGATTTAAAAATGCACCAACTCCTCTATTAAAAGCAACTTCTCCCAGATCATCACTACCTAAATCTCTTTCTAGTTCGTCTAACTTATACTCACCCAATAAATCAAAGCTTTCTGTTTCATGCGTTTGGTAAATAGAGGAAATAAACTTTAAAGTGAGCAAGTCATTTGGTTTGTGCGTTAAAGAAGCTGCCGCCATATAGGTTTCAAACTGCGTAATTTCTTGCCCCTCGTAAAAAACAGTAAATCGTAGCGCTTCATTGATACTTCCGAAATTTGTTTCTCTACTTTCTGGAACAACTCTAAATTTGTTTTTAGAATAGGTTCCAAAGATGGAAAGCTTTGTCTTTTCTGTTAACAGGAAGTTGAACATACCCTGGTAATCCACAAATATAGGCTTGTATTCTCCTTTCGTGTCTAATGCTCCTAATAGGTAGGAGTTAGTTCTGTATCGAATCCCAGTAATATAGTTAAATCGAGAAGAAACGTTTTGTTCAACATGGGCAGCAGCTCCTAGTAAACTAGAAGTAAAAGTACCTTTAAATTCATTTGGAGTAGTGGCTTCAGAATAAGTGATGTCCAAAACTGAAGAAAGTTTATCTCCATATTTGGCATCAAACCCACCTGCAGAAAAAAGGATATCACTTACCATGTAGGGATTAATGAAGCTCAATCCTTCTTGTTGTCCGGAACGCGCTAAAAAAGGCCGGTAGACTTCAATATCGTTGACGTATATTAGATTTTCATTGAAATTTCCTCCACGAACATTATATCCAGCAGAAAGTTCATTGTTTTGCGAAACTCCAAAATTTCCAAATTTTAATGTTTGTTCTATATTTTCACCGATTCCAGTTATTTCTGAAGGGGGGATTGGCTTGAAATATCCGATGGCTCCAGTTCCGGGGTCTTTGAACGTTACTATATGTTCTGAAAAAGTTCTTGAATTCAGCGTAACTCTAACCTCTTTCGTCTCATTTGCAAACAAAGTATATGATGATTTCTTGTTCCAGTATTGAGCACTGCTATATTTTATGGTAATTTTTTCATTCGCAGGAACTTTAATACTGAATTTACCATTTTGGTCGGTTACTGTACCTCTTGATGTTCCTGTCAGAACAATGTTCGCATCCACTACAGGTTCTTCGAATTGATTGTAAAGCGTTCCCTTTATTGTAGCGGTGGTTTGCGCACTAATTTGAAAAGCAGAAATCAGCAGGAAAATAAAAATGGATAAGGAAATTTTCATGTATCTGATTGGCTAGTCTTTTCGCTTAAAGTCGCCATCTTTCCAAGCTTTTATGAATTTAGACCAAGCAATTGGGTTGAGCAAATTGATAGGAGGAGCTTGTCCAGCATAGTATAGCTTACTTTGGTACTGTTGCATTTGCCATTTATAATTCATAGCACCATCCATAGGAGTAGCATCTGCTCTTTCCTTTAAAGATGCTCTTTCCAAGTTAGCTTTGGCTCTTTTATAATCGTCATTTGGTATATCTGCATTTACAAATACTTCGGCAAATTGCTCCTTAGAAGGCCATGGATATATATGTGCAGTTTTCAGTAGTATAGTATCCTTATACATTACTTGAATTAAGGAATATTTACTGGTTTTGAGTGTGTCTGGAATAATAAAGTTGGCTTTTTTATATCCTACAGAAGAGAAAATAATTGTATCTCCCTTATTTGCAACAAACGAAAAATATCCAAAATAATCAGACGTAGTGCCTCTTCTAACCGACTTGTCAATAATGTGACAAAAAGGAACAGCCTCAAGACTGTCACCAGAAACAACTACTCCGCTAAATTGAATTAACGTGTTTTTAGTTGTGTCCTTTTGCCCAAAGCTAAAAGCTGTTGAAAAGCAAATAAATCCGCTTATTAATAAAAATCTGATCATGATTAAAGCTATTAAAACTCCTTAAAATTTAATTTATTATCCAAAGCTACAAAATGAATTACGAATGAATCCTTATATTTGGAAGGATTTTTAATAATAAAGATCAAGTATGTATAGAATATTATCTCTAGTTTTTCTTTTTCCTTTTTTTTATACGGCACAAATAACTATTGCAGATACAGATATGCTGCAAAGTGGTGAGATGTATTTTTATAGTTCAAGTCCAGATTTTTTATTGGTAGATGTGTCTTTGACAGGAGCAAATTATTCTTGGGATAATTCTGCACTTACGGTTTTAAATCAAGATACATTAAATGCCGTTAACGTTACTTCAACTCCATTTATATATCAATTGTATTTTAATAATATCGGGCAATATCCTGAACATAAGGCAGACTATGCGTTAGTAGGCCAAGCAGTAGATGCCTTTGGACAAATTACAATTTCGAACGTGTATGATTATTTTAAGGTGAATTCAAATTCTCTACAAAAAGTAGGTTTTGGAGCTAATATAAATGGGCTTCCAGCATCTGTTAAATACGATACAATAGATCAAGTTTATCCATTGTCTATGACATTTGGGACCACCGATTCGACATCTGCATATTACATTTTAGCTATTCCAACTTTGGGGACATATGGGCAATGGATTAGGCGGAAAGTTGAGGTTGATGGTTGGGGTAATATTACAACTCCTTATGCTACTTATTCAAATACAATTAGAGTTAGGACTACTTTATATCAAAGGGATACCTTATACGTTGACCAATTTGGGTTTGGAACCAACATCGATAGACCGATAGAAAATATTTACGAATGGTTTGAGCCAGGGAGTGGGGCGCCAGTATTTAAAGCTGTAGAAAGTTCGGGTGCATTAACTGAAATCAAATATTTGGATACGATCAATACTACCTCGGTAGAAAGTCAATTTTACAGCGATTGGAAAGTTTATCCTAATCCTGTTGTAAATATTTTGAACGTTGAAATTGGAAGTGAGTTTACGTATGAAATTTATGACATTGAGGGTAGGTTAGTCGAAAAAGCAGATAATTATTTGTCAGAAATGATTGACCTTGGTCACTTAGCAAGAGGCGTTTATACTTTTTTAGTAAAGACCGGAGATAAACGCAAGAGTTATAAACTTGTGAGAAAATAATTATAACTATTACATGTTTTAGTTACAAATGCCTTAAAATTCCATGTTCAGAAAGAGCTAAAGCTGAGGTTCGAACACCCGCAATTGTTAAAGCATCGTTTGTCCAAGTATTGCAAGTCCTGAATAGGTAGTAGCTCCCTTTAGCTTCATAAAAATTGTCCTTAGAATTGTACCCAACATTAGGGATTAATTGTGGTGTCATATCTGGGTATATTACAAATGATTGCTTAATAAATTCAATTAATTCAGTGTATTTTTCTTTTGTAATTTTGCATCTTTTAATGCTTTTGCTTTCTGTAGGTTTTCTTAGGAGATAAGTCACATGCATTGCGGTTGAACTTGGCAGAAAAGCAGCATTGAGAGCTGTCGAAGCTTTGAGGTCACTCCAATTTGGAGTGTCTAGAAAAAAGCCTTTGTCACCCCATCCAATGGATATAAATTCAGGACTTTGTTTGATTCCTCTGAAGGTTTTAGTATCAATAAACTCAGTCCAATTAATTAAAGTAGTTTCAACCGGAAGACACACATCTGTATGAATACCATTAGAAGTGACGAATATTTCAATTTCCCCATTTTCAGGATTATAGTCCGTATTAATTGGTAAGGATGCTCCTATAAGTGCAATTGTTAAATATGTGCTTAAAAACAGGATCAAAATCTCCAAAGAGTAGAGCAAAAATATAGCAACTTTAGTTATATACTTCATGCATCCAATATATGCAAAATACATATTGATGAATGTTAAACCTTGTTAATAATTTGTTGTCTAGAGGGATACGAGTGAAATAACAATGTAGGAATAAGCGTTTATAGTCTGATTCCATTAAATTTACAACTTAAATCATTTAAGTATGAAAAAGGTAATTCTAATTGCTTGTTCGGTGTTGTTGTCCCTATTTGCTATTGGTCAAGAGGCTGAGAAGATTAAAAAAGATAAGCCAGCAGAAGTAGGTCAATTTCAATTAGGGATGAGAAGTACCGTTAGTCTTTTTGATCATCAAGCTTACCCTGGGTTAGGTTTTGGAGGTCAATTCCGAGTAAGACCTTCAAAACACTTAAATACGGAATGGTATTTAGATTATATCAAAACAGAT